>Ga0307426_1000010_pt1 | contig 105872 bp, 92 predicted proteins | sample SalMarWE160340MG_FD_202165 | JGI IMG/M metagenome (GOLD analysis project Ga0307426, IMG submission 202165) | Salt marsh sediment microbial communities from the Plum Island Ecosystem LTER, Massachusetts, United States - WE1603-40 | ecosystem: Environmental > Aquatic > Marine > Intertidal zone >... | reverse complement strand
CCCAGATAACCAGTGCCATTGCACGAATTGCATCCTTTTCCCTTGTAGAACTGGTCTGGCAGTTCGCCCATTTCTTCTTGATAAGCCGTTTTTTCTTCCACAGGTAGTTCATAGGGCGCACGGCAGCTTGGACAAGTACGACGCACAATTCGTTGAGCAACGGTACCAGCAAGAGCTGAACAGATTAAGAAGGGCTCGACTCCCAGGTCTAGTAGGCGGAACATAATGCCGACAGCATCATTGGCGTGGACTGAGGAAAGCACGAGATGACCAGTAAGGGCTGCTTGAGTGGCTATCTTCGCTGTTTCGGTGTCCCGTATCTCTCCTACTAAAATAACATCTGGATCCAGCCGCATGAAGGCCCTAAGACTGTTAGCAAAGCTAACGTCGGACTTAGGATTAACCTGGAACTGATTAATGCCGCCAAGATGGTATTCTATGGGGTCCTCGATTGTCAGGATATTGCGCTCTGTTCGGTTGAGTTGGTTAACGGAAGCGTATAGGGTGGTAGTTTTTCCGGAACCAGTGGGGCCACCAATCAGTATCATCCCAAAGGGAAGCTTTAGCATCTGTTGGTATCTCTCGATAGTCTCTGGCAAAAAGCCCAAGTCCGACAGCTCCAATAGAGAAGCCGATTTTGACAGGATGCGTAGCACCATCATTTCTCCATATATAGTATTGCCACAGGCCACACGTATATCTATATCCTTACCATCTACCTTCACTGAACACTGGCCATCTTGAGGTCGCCTTCGTTCTGCGATGTTCATGCCAGCCATGATCTTTAGCCTTGAGATAAGGGCACCGTGCATACTTCGGTTCAATGACTTTATATTTTGCAACACGCCATCGATACGGAACCGAATCTGGAGCTTGTCTTCTTGAGGCTCTATGTGAATATCTGAAGCTCGACTCTTCACGGCTTGAGGAATAAGCTGGTTAAGAATGCGTATCACTGGTACTTGAGACTCCTCAGAGAGTAATTCCTCTGGTGCTGGTGCCTCCTCTTCAAGCGGAGGTGTCATCACAACGAACTCCTCCCCGGGTTCGTATTTAGTTACATAAATCCGGTCAATTGTCTTGCGGATTTCATCTCGAAACCCCATCATGGGCTCAACCGGCATCTTTGACACAGCAGCGATAGTGTCTATAGCCTCTATATTCATCGGGTCTTCCATCACTAATACTAGAGACCGACCTATAACTTCCAGTGGAATAACATTAAACTTCCTAGCTAGCTCCTCTGGGACAAGTCTGAGGATTTCTGGGCTAATGGTGTGTTTCTTGAGGTCGATTAGCGGCACCTTCAATTGAATACTCAGAGCTGCTGATAAGTCTCGAGTGGAAAGGAGACCTTCTTCAACGAGAACTTGCTCAATAGTCTTGCCCTCCTTGTTTGCAATTTGCAAAACATCTTGCATCTGATCCTCAGCAATCATCCCAGCTCTTACCAGTACTTCCTCGAGGCTCTCTTTCGTTAAATAATTCCTAGCTGTCTTCATCTTTCTTTACACCCTACACTCCAGTCTATCTTGACACCGTGAACGTTCGGTACGCCTAGCTCTGTGATTTTTCTATGTCAGGATTCTTGGAGATGATTTGGCTTGTGCCAGCAAGCAAGGCCTTTACCTTAGCTATTATCACCACTGGGTCTGCCGGTTTAGTCAGGTAGTCATCTGCTCCCATTCTGAGCCCAATATCCTTATCCTCTTGGCGTGCTTTAGCTGAGAGCATGAGTATAGGCAAGAGGCTAGTTTCGGGTTTCTGACGAAGCTGCTGACAGAGAGCATATCCATCCAAGCCAGGCAGCATGATGTCGAGGACAATAAGGCTGGGATGCTCATCTCGTGCTTTCTTGATGCCTTCCAACCCGTCCTTCGCTGAAAGCACCTGATAACCCTCCAGTTTCAAGGTATACTCTATGAACCTCAAAGCATTTGGGTCATCCTCTATAACTAAAATCTTCTCATTCATATTAATCACCCCTTTGAAACTTTATTACGGTCTTCACGGCCTATATTCCCCATCCTGCTGCTTCCTGAGCTTTTCCTCTAACTGTTGCCGGGTAATAAGACCGTCAGCAACAAGTATCTCGCCGATCTTTTTCCTCTTTTGCTTGAGCTTAGGTATTGTAAAGTAGAAAGTAGAGCCTTTGCCAGGCTTAGATTCAGCCCAGATGCGCCCACCGTGTGCCTCAATAATCTGCTTTGAAATATAAAGCCCCAGTCCTGTCCCACCTCTGGCCATCGTGTCCCTGGCTCGGTAGAACTTCTCAAAGAGGTGGGGCATAGCCTCCGTTGGGATACCTACACCGTGGTCGATGACTTGGACCAGCAGCTCACTATCCCTATTCTCAACCTTCACCATGATAGGGCTGCTGTCCTGCCTGAACTTGATGGCGTTGCTGAGTAGATTGACCATCACTTGCTTCAGCCGTTCCTCATCGACCTCTACTTCGGGCAGTGATGCCGGGATATCTTCATTGATTGCGAGACTATTCTCCTTAGCCAGACAATCGAAGGAGCCTACCGCATCATGGATCACATCTCTTACCAAGGTGCGTCGCTTTTGGATAGAGAACCGTCCTGCTTCAAAGCGCGACATATCAAGCAAATCGTCGATTAGATTGCCAAGTCGCTCAATCTGTTCATCTATGATGGCTAGAAATTCCTCTTGCGTCTCGGGGTCAGGCACCTTTTTCTGAAGCATCAGTTTAGTAAAGCCCTGAGTGGAGTGAAGCGGACTGCGCAACTCATGTGAGATGTTGGAGATTAAATCGGATCTCATGTGGTCGAGTTCGCGCAACTTCTCCTCTACCTGCTTGCGCCCGGTAATGTCGCGAACGGATGCCAGGTAGGCGGTTTCTCCATCCCACTTTGTTTCCACCACTCGCATTTCGGCCACACCTGGTTTCCCATCTCTGCGAACAATATCAATTTCAGTCGCTTCGCCTGCTACTACAGGAAAGTCAAACATTTCACCCAGCAGTTCATCTGCCTTGTGGTTAAGAAGGGATTCCAGAGCTTGGTTAACAAAGCGTATTACACCGTTACTATCCGTAACAACGACGCCATCAGCACTCATTTCTACTATATTGTGGAAGCTTGCCCGGCTTGCCTCTAGCGCCTTCTCTGCCCGCTTGCGCGTGGTGATATCCTCAACCATTCCTAGAACTACTTTTTTGCCGCCAACAGTGATTATCCTTGTGCTAATTTCCACAATTCTTTTAGAGCCGTCCTTCCTGTTCAGTACGAACTCATCAGGACCTGTTGCTTTTCCAAGCCTGTTTAGGGCAAGCAATTTGATAGCCTTGCCGAGCCCTTCAGGCTCAAGCAGTTTTAGTCTAAGGAAACTTTTTCCTAACAACTCTTCACGTCTATAGCCCGCAATTTCCTCAGCCTTCTTATTTCCGTAAAGGAACGTTCCCCCAAAATCATTGAAATAAATACCTACAGGAATATCCTCAGCCAGGGTTTTATATTTTTCTTCCGATTCCCGCAGTACTTCCTCGGCTAGTTTGCGCTTGGTGATGTCCCGGACAATTGTGATGTGACCAATCGGCTTGCCCGAAGCATCCCTAAACACACTGGTGCTTAACTCGCCGGGAAACTCAGTGCCATCAGCCTTAAGCATGGTGTATTCCTCACCTCTAACTGCTCCTTCTTTTACCGTTTTCCGCATGTTGGCAGCTATCCTCTCGCGGTCGCGGGGGGCAATCAGTTCCTGGGCGTTTCTCCCCACCAGCTCATCCTTGGAACTAAAGCCGTGTATCTCCACCGCTCTCTGGTTTGTCTCGATAATGATGCCGTTAAAATCAACAACTGAAATCCCATCAGTGATAGACTCAAACATTTCCTGGAACTTTCCCCGGCTCTCCTCCAGTGCTTGCTCCGCCTTTTTGCGCTCGGTGATGTCATCTCCGATTATCTGGATGCCGACCGGCACATTGCCTTTTCGGAGTACCTGGCCTCTTATTTGCAGCCATATCCACTCTCCGTCCTTACGCTTATACTGTATCTCCAAAAGTCCGGAGGGTTGCCCCATCAGTTTTTCCTTCAGCCGCTTTCTCAGGGTCTTTACCATTTCGCTGGAAATTAGACCAAGGCTGAACGCATTCTTGCCAACCATCTCCTCCCATGAATAACCGGTAACCTCCAGGATAGTTTTATTAACATAGGTGATTTTGCCGGTGATATCCACATTCATTATGCCAACGAGAGCGTCTTCAACCAGCATTCTGTATTTTTCCTCACTCTCCTGAAGCGCCTCCTCCGCCTGCTTGCGCTCGCTGATATCCATATAATTCCCCAGGACTGCTCGGCTTCCCCGATAGTGGATTGAGCTAACAGTTGCTATTATCCACCGGGGTTCCCCGGCTTTGTTAATAGCCCTGAATTCATACGGGTAAAATCGCTTCCCCTTCAACATCTCTATTGCGCTTTCCCTGACCATATTTCTATCCTCTGGAAGGACAAGTCCCATGGCATCCATGCCTAATAATTCATCCTTACTGTATCCGGTAAGTTCCACGAACTTCGGATTGGCATATTGAAATTTCCTATCCTGTAAAACATAGACGCCAACTGGCGAGCTATCGCATATGGTGTGGAGCAACTCTTCCGCCAGCTCGCTCTGGGGGGAACAACCCAAGGTAGGAGAAAGCAACTTGCTACCCGCTTTCCTCCTGGGCGGATTCGATGCCCTTCTGTTCGCCTTGATTGGCATTTTTGTCATCCCGCTTTACCTCTGTTAGGCTATCTTTTCCTCAGCAAATAGACTACTAATTCGTTCCGCTTCCCTGGCGGCAACATGTCTAGGACTGCCCTCAATGATGCCGGTAACATCACGGAAGGGTTTGCCAATGTGCATCCCACTACCGTCAATGGTAAACTCGCGGATGTCCTTGTCATGCATGGAGCCCTGCATCTTGAGCACGGTTAGCCCCCGGCGCATTTCCCCGTACATCTCCACATAACGCAGCAGGATAATGGAGTCGGTAATGGTGGAAATGTGTGTCTCGGTGATTGAAGTTCCGCCCATCACACCATCCTTTTGGACCGGTAGTCTAATCGAAAAATCACCTTCTCTAGCAGCCTTCAGTGCATTTAACAATGATGTCAGTTGGGCTTTATTCTCAGTGTCCAGGTCGACATTCTCATCTTCGAGCACCGCCACACTATTGTGCTGTTTTTGGCCATCTCCGTCCTTTTTATTCCTGAAAAATAATCGACGACCGGGCGTACCAACGTTCTTTGCGTTTCCCATTTTTCTCCTCCCTTTAACTCCTCCTTATTTGTTCAAGGATTTTGTCAGCGCTTTTCATTTCCCTTCACCAGACGATTGACACTGATCACCTCTTCGGCCTCAGCGCTGAGTCTATCTACATCATCTTTAGTGAACAGCCTCCATCCCCTCTTATCCCTGTATTCGGTTTGCCCCAGGACCCCATTCTGAACCCAACGATATAGAGTAGTTCTGCATATACCAACCATTCTATAGACTTCGGAAGTTCTATAATAAGTTTGTCCTTTTATCGTTACAGGCATATTCTCTCCCTCCTATATATATTCTCTCACTCCAACAAGTATTTAAGTAAAGTCTAATATACGTGAAACATGATGTAAATCACCCATTGGTAACGTTTTCAGGGGTACTTTCGGCCTAATTTTTATTCAGCGGCTCCAGTTACTCATAACTGTAGGGCTCTAATGCGATATTCAGGGATGCTTACTGCTGGTAATCTACAGACTGAGATTCAGAAAACCTAACAACCAGAGCCCGCACTTCCATTCAAGTATTGACAAGACATAAGATAGAGAAGTAATATTAGAGCTTGAAAGGAGGCGAGCGGTCTCTGCCTTTTTTCGAGGCTCAATGGGGTTCAGGTGGTCGGAGGTTCAAATCCTCTCACCCCGACTTTGAATTGGAAGCTTAGCCATCTCTTCCAGAGCAGACGAGGCAGCCATAATCGATTTCATCTCAAACCAGTGCCCCACCAGCAACATCACATCGATAAGGGTAGCCAACTCCCTGAAAAAGACCTTACCGCTAGACCCAAATACCACAGCGCTGCTATAGGCATAAGCAATTTGGTTACTTATAGTGACCTTTTCTCAACACTCCGCTAGATTTTTGTTCATCCTCTCCTACAACTTAAACTGCAGCTTATCCCCCGGTTTCAGTTCAAATGTATCCTCTCGAAAGCCTATCGTGATTGGCGCCGCAGCGTGGGGTCGTGTCCTAACTATCAGCCGTTTAGATGTGATAAGGAGGTTAACCCAGTGCTGGCGATACATAATATCGAACTGTATCTCTTTCAGGTCGTTTGGCAAATATGGATTAAGCTGCAGCTTATTCTGGCGAGTTTCAATGCCCGAGTAGCACCTTTGGACGAGGTCAACTGTGCCTGCCATAGCGCCGAGGTGAATACCCTCTGGAGTAGTACCACCCTGAATATCGGAAACATCACTCTCAAGGGCCTCCTTGAAGAGATGCCACGACAGCTCACGCTTGGAGCGGGCCAGAACCCAGGCATGCACCACCCGGCTCAGGGTGGAGCCGTGAGAAGTACGTTTGAGATAATACTCAATATTTCTGGGAATAGTTTCATACTCGAACGGATAATTGAGACGGTGAAATAGCTCCCCCAGCTCATCAGCTGAAAGCAGGTAGAATAACATGAGCACGTCGGCCTGTTTGGATAACTTGTAACGATTAGGAGTATCCCCTTCGGCGTCAAGAATGCGGTCCAGGCGGTGGATATTTCCGTATTTTTTCTGGTAGCCTTCCCAGTCAAACTCCTCAAGTTCGCCATAGCCCTCAAACTGGCTGATGATGCCATCGTCATGGAAAACCACACGCATCTTGCGACTGATGTCCTCCCACCGCTTCAGTTCCTCCGGCTTCAACGCCAACTTTTCCATCAGGGCTTGACGCCGTATATCTGGAAGGTCCATTGCCTCCAGAGCACGACACAATACCCAGACCACCATGATATTCGTGTAGGCATTATTGTTAATGCCCGGCTCATCGGCCCCGGGATAGGCATCATGGAACTCATCTGGGCCCATAACTTTGTGAATCTCATACCGCCCCAGAGAGCGGTTGTACCGGGCAATGCTTGCCCAAAAACGAGCAATCTCGACGAGCATCTCCGCTCCATAGAAGGAAAGGAATTCGATATCACCACTAACTTGATAGTAGTGCCACACATTATAGGCAATGGCAATATTGATATGCCGCTGCAGTTGCGAGTTGTCCGGTATCCAGCTTCCAGAGCGTGGGTTCAGATGCAGTTCCTGGCTCTCCTCTCGCCCATCACTGCCGCTCTGCCAGGGATACACTGCTCCCTCGAAGCCTGCCTGCTTGGCTGCCCAGCGGGCTTCAGGAAGCCGACGATACCGGTACATCAGCAAGGCCCGGGTGATATCCGGAATACTAAAGTTCAAGAAGGGAAAGATAAATAGTTCATCCCATAGGATATGCCCCCGATATGCCTCTCCATGCAGCCCACGGGGGGGCACGCCGGCATCACGGTCAATGGTATGCGGCGACACTGTTTGCAGCAGATGAAAAATATGCAGGTGAAGAACCAATGCCACACGTTCACTATCCTTGATGGCAATACGGCAGCGCCTCCACAGATGGTCCCACCTGAGGATATGATGTTCCAGCAATTCGTCAAAGCTGGAGGCGCGCTCAACTTGCTTACATGCCTCGATGCCGCTTTCGGAGATAGCGTGGTCTCTGGAGGTGTACAAGGCCACAACTTTCTCAATCGTTATTGCCTTACCCTTCTCCAGCCCAATTGAGAACTCATGAGCAATGTAGGCTGGTTCTTCTACGACATCAGGCTTCACTGGAATTTGTTCATCATCGCGGAATATCTTTGTTCTAGCCGCCTCAGCGATGCGGATATGCGATTGGTTCGTCTCCACCTGGAGGTAAATCGTTTCATTATCGATTGATTGAGTTTCTACCGGAGTGAGATGTCGGCTATTTAGCTGCTGGTAACGCTTTACACCACTGTTGGCCACCCGCCCGTCAAGCGCGGAATGAACATGAATGGGGCCCGACCAGTTCTCAGCTACGATAGTCGTCTCAAGCCCGGCCAGGTGCGGGTTGGCCATGCTGACAAAACGTCGCTGGAATATCCGTGTCTGGCGGCCCTTCTCGTCAGCAAAACGAACCAGGCGGCTCAGCACACACTGGCGCATGTTTAGTTCCTGGTGATATTCCAGGAGATTTACCTTCTCTACATCAAACCAATCTCCATTCCGGAATCGGAATTTAACGGGCAGCCAGTTGGGAAGGTTTACCAGGCTTTCATTCTCGACAGTCTGGCCGGCAATGTTACTCTTTAGGCGGTTATAGCAGCCTGTTACATAAGTTCCGGGGTAATGAATGCCATCAGCGATTGATTCAGGAGCAGCACCTCTCGTGGCAAAGTAGCCATTGCCCAGTGTACACAGTGCCTCGCGCAGCCCCTCCTGTTCTGGGTTGAAATCGTCGTAAGCCATCATCCAGATGCCTTCTGAAACCTCTCTTTCGGCGCGCTTTGTCAGTTCTTGGAGAAATTTCACCACCTCTTCGGGGTCCCGTAGCATATAGTGAGCTGCGGTTTGGCGTTTTTCGCTGCCCACAGCTATGGCAATGCCCTGTTCGCCGATGGCTCGAAATGCATCTTCATCGGTAATATCATCTCCAATGTACAAGGGGAGAATCCTGCCACTATTAGTATAGAGCGTCTCAAGTAAATAAAATAAGGCTTTGCCTTTGTCCCAGTCGATATTCGGCCTTAGCTCAATGACTTTCTTCCCAGTTGACTTTCGCAGTTCCGGATAATGTGACGATATGTCATCGAATCGCTGCTTCACCATATTGATGTCAGCACTATCAACTTGACGGTAGTGAACTGCGATGGCAAATCGCTTGTGTTCGACCCTGGCTCCCGGTATGTCTCGTATGGCCTTACGTAATTCCGCTTCAGCACGCTTAAGCATAGGCAAGAAACTTTTGCCCATTTCCTGGTTCCGGTATCTCCCGCCTGGTCCAACGATATCAAAGCCGTGACTGCCGGCATAGGCGATGTCGCCAATGCCAACCATATTCTGCACGTCACCCAGGTCGCGGCCGCTGATGATGGCCACCGAATAATGCTTTGTCAGTCGTTTGATCACCTTCTTGGCCTTATCGGGAAGGGTTGCATCCTTCGGGTCTTCAACAATAGGTGTTAGCGTACCATCATAATCGAGGAAAATAGCGGGTATTCTTTCGTGCAGCTGCTCAAAGATCTCATCCTTCCTCTCAAGGGCGGAGGGCAAGCTGTCCACGGTTTGATGTGTCCTGGCTGATCGACGAGAACTGGTTTGGCGAATTTCAATCCTGGACAAATCCTGCACTACAATGTCGGCGCCTCGCTTCCTCAGGTCTTTCCCCTGGTTAGCCCGATCCAAACCGATAACGAGCTTGAATTTTCCCCGGCGCCCAGCCTCGACACCGGCGAGTGAGTCTTCGACAATGGCTGTCTTTTCAGGCTTTACTTTAAGCAGTTTTGCCGCTTCAAGAAAAATTGCCGGGTCGGGCTTACCCTTAAGTTGGAGTTTAACGGAATCAACGCCGTCCACTTTGACGCTGAATAGGTCCTGAATACCGGCAGCCTCCAGCACGGCTTCAGCATTGCGGCTTGCCGATATAATCGCTGTACGGATACCGCTTGACTTTAGCTGCTTTATGAATGTAATGGAGGATTCGTAGAGATTTACACCTTGCTTTTTTAGACGCTGGAGGAAATACCGATTCTTCCGATTGCCGAGTCCGTATATAGTCTCTTTGTCCGGCTTATCCTCTGGGTTTCCGTATGGAAGCGAGACGCCACGAGACTCCAGAAAACCTTTAACCCCATCATATCGGGGCTTGCCATCAACATGGCGGCGGTAGTCCAAATCAGCATCAAACGGCTGAAACTGCTCCCCCTGTCGTTCAGCGCGTTTCCTGAGGTATTCGTCAAACATCTGCTTCCAGGCAGCGGCATGAATATTGGCGGTGTCGGTTATCACACCGTCCATGTCGAAAACCACGGCATCGATCTCTTTTGGACTAATTTGCAGTTTATCCATTTTTGCTATCATTCCTCTCCTGGATGCCAGCGTTTTAATAGAGGACACAATACAATTGGTGAAACGATGGCACTAACCAGTGATAAGACTACCATTGCTGAGAATACACGATGAAATCATAAAGCACGGTAAATGGCGTGTCCAGCTTGACTGCCTGGGGTTTGCGGCTAACTTGCCGCTCTCTATGACTTGCTTATCTGCCATTCCTTGAAGAAATAGGCTAACCATAGGTCACCAGGTTTAACTTATATTCCCACCGTCATCGGTGCACTTGTTGCACAGATAGACACAGCCGCACGAAGAATTCAGAGAGCTTAATCTCAGTCAACCCCTATCATCACGTTAGATGCCTTAATGATGGCATAAACATCTTGACCTGGTTTTAGCCCCAGTCTTTCGGCGGATGTCTTGGTGATTATGGATACTACCTCAGTTCCCCCCGGCAACTCAACGATTATCTCATCATTTACGACTCCGGTAGTGACCTTTTTCACTTTTCCTCTTATAACGTTACGCGCACTGACCTTCATAGTACACCTCTCTCAAACGTATTCAAGCTAGGCTAGAGTTCTGTAATACTGTAATTATATCACTTTAACCTGAAGCAGTATAAGAATCAATAGTTCAAGGTTCTGGGTCATTCCCAGCAGCAAATTACATCTGCTGCGCCAAAGTGGGCAGAACGCTTCTTCTTTTTACAATTCGGTACCCGGTCCCCATAGCAGTAGGTCCCCTGGAAAATAATGGCGGAGAGAAAGCCGTAAAAGACCCACAGTGCCAAGACGGTCAGGCCACCTGAGCAGCCAAAACTCATAAATGGATCGCGAGAATCAGCCAGGTAATGGCCACTTCCATCTCATGTTTATAGCCTCCAAAATGTCATAAATATTTAATTACTTTTTATTAAGTGTTATGACTTTTTGATTGATTTTTCAGTAAGCTTTTGTACGGAGGAGGGAGATGGATTCAAGCCAAAATCTCTGTAAATTAAATAGTTAAAGAAGGGGAAAATAAGGAGGTGCAAAATGACTGAATTCGTAGAAGTTCCTGGAGGTAACGAACTCCAAAGCGGGCAAATGAAAATGTTCAACTTAGGTAAACGCGAGATTCTTCTGGCGAGGGCCGACGACAACTTCTATGCTGCTGACAACCGTTGTCCTCATATGGGTGGGAGCCTATCCGAAGGGAAGCTGGAAAAGACCATTGTCACCTGCCCGCGCCATCATTCTCAGTTTGACCTCATTGACGGTCATGTGGTCAGGTGGACGGATTGGTCCGGCATCAAACTCTCCATGGCTAAAATGGTCAAATCACCCAAGCCGATCAATATATACAAAGTAAAGCTCGAGGGAGGCAAAGTCATGGTGGAGGTCGATACGGCATCCTTCGGAATGGCATAGAGTAACCTCCTGCGTCACACTACGATATTGATTTCTCCATCATAGATTGTATGATCGGAGGTAAACATGAATGAGCAAATAAGTATCCTTGGCTTTGCCGGGAGTCTGCGCCCGGCTTCCTATAACCGGGCACTGCTGCGCATGGCTCTTGAACTCGTGCCGAATAGCGCAAAACTCGAAGTATTCGAACTCGATGGCATTCCTCCCTTTAATCAGGATTTGGAGTCTTCGCCACCGGAAAAGGTGAAGGAATTTAAGAGAAAAATAAAGGCGGCTGATGCATTATTAATCGTAACGCCTGAATATAATTATTCTGTACCGGGGGTTTTGAAGAATGCCATTGACTGGGCTTCAAGACCCTACGGAGATAATGCGTTCGAAGGTAAACCCGTTGCTATGATGAGCGCATCAACAGGTATGCTGGGAGGAGCCCGAGCGCAATATCACCTCAGGCAGTCATTTGTCTTTCTCAATATGCACCCGGTGAATAAGCCGGAGGTGTTTGTCAACTTTGCTTCTCAAAAGTTTGATGGTAAAGGGAGGTTACTTGACGAAAAAACAAAGGAACTGATTGGAGAGCTACTTGATAACCTAGTTGCCTGGGCAAAAAGGCTGAAAGTAGCATGAACCAGCATGCTCTGTGCTCAAGCGTATTTAATATTACCAATAAAGAGGTGTGAGAAAATGAAAGCTTTTGTGCTGTAGAGCGGCACATGAGCGCATATTATCAACTCCATCAGGTAATGCGAAGTGGAACCACCTCCGAAATGTCATAATTTTGTAATTATTTGTAAGTCGATTTTATGACTATTTAAGCTCCTATCTGCTAAATTTCGTTCAACTTCTGGTAATTCATCCGAAGTTAAGGGTGGCACGTATACTGATCGGATAGGGTCATTGTAGTGGAACTGTTAATATGAATGCACAGACTGATGGCATCAATATAGTCGGCAGCAAGGCCAACGTCGACGAGGTCATTCGCTGCGAGCAACTGACCAAGCACTACCCAGATGGCAATATTCTGGCCGTGGACCGGCTCGATTTGAAGGTACACAGCGGGGAAATCTTTGGGTTGCTTGGCCCTAATGGTGCTGGCAAGACCACGACTGTGGGGATGCTTACCACGCTGGTAGTCCCGACAAGCGGCAAAGCTATAGTGGCCAGTATCGACGTCGTCGCTTATCCTGCGCAAGTTAAGCAGGTGATCGGTGTTGTGGCTCAGACGAATAACCTTGATCGGGCACTGACCGTCTGGGAAAACCTCTATTATCATGGCCGTTTTTTCGGGATGAGCGCTAGAGAAAGCCGTGAGGCAGCGGACAAGTTCCTGGTGGACTTTCACCTCATGGAACGTGCCAAGGCGGATGTGACAGCCATTTCCGGCGGTATGGCGAAACGGCTCCAGGTGGCTCGTGCCCTGTTACATCACCCATCGGTACTCTTTCTCGATGAGCCCACGGCCGGCCTTGACCCACAGAGTCGTCTTGCCCTGTGGGATATCCTCGGTAAGCTGCACACTGAAGGTCAGACTATCCTGTTGACCACGCACTATATGGAGGAGGCAGATTCGGTCTGCGACCGGATAGCTATTATGGACTATGGCCGTATTCTCGCCATGGACACACCGAAGAATTTAAAGGAATCGGTCGGCGCTGACCATATCGTAACCATATCAGCAACAGGCGACTTAGACGCCTTCGCCCGGCTCCTTCGGGACCGAGTCGAAGGAGCGACCACAAGCCGACTACTCGACAATACTATCCAGCTCCACATCAAAGGCACAAAGGGCACACTGCCCAAGGTAGTCGCCGTCGCTGAACAGGGAGGCTTCAATATCACTGACTTGTCTGTGGCCGAGCCCTCCCTCGAAACTGTCTTCATCAATTTGACCGGAAAGGAGCTACGCGACTGATAAGTGCCATGGCTGCTATATCAAGTGTTCAAACACCGAGGCCAGCTCGGTCAGCAGGAGCCGCCAGTCGTGCTGCTTTCAATGCCCTGCTGCTGCGTGACCTGACGGTGCTGAGGAAGAATCTGGGTATCTTCATCGCCCGCACTCTTATCCAGCCCTTTCTCCTGGTATTTGTTTTCCTATATGTGTTTCCCCAGATCGGCCAGGGCATTGGAGGAAGTTCAGGCGCCAGCGGCGAATCATCATTCGCTACCATACTGGTGGCCGGCGTCGTGGGCCTCTCCATTATGTTCCAGGGAATTCAGGCCGTGGCGTTGCCCCTGGCCAACGAATTCGGCTATACCAAAGAGATTGAAGACCGGGTGCTGGCACCTCTCCCGGTATCACTCGTGGCCATCGGCAAGGTTGTTGCGGGAGCCATCCAGGGCCTTATCGCCGCGGCAGTCGTGTTCCCCATCGCCGCAGTTGTCCACGCCCAGGGTGTGCAACCCAACCTTTCGGTGCACTGGCTACTCCTGCTCACACTGATTCCTCTCACCAGCATCATGACCTCCAGTTTCGGCTTAGTTTTGGGAACCCGTATCTCACCACGCAACATCGGCGTTATGTTCGGGTTTATTGTCCTGCCCCTAACCTTCCTCGGCGGCACTTACTACCCCTGGACAACGCTGTCAGCCATCAAGGTCGGCGGCTTCCCCTGGCTGCAGGCACTTGTCTGCGTCAACCCGCTTATCTATGTGACCGAGGGCTTTCGTGCCGCGTTGACCACGGCGCCACACATGCCACTATATGTTATCTACCCCGTGCTCGTGGCATTCTGTTTCTTATTCCTCTGGGTCGGCTGCCAGGGCTTCCACAAGAGGGTCATTAGCTAGCACTATCTTCACTCGACGACATACAACAAGTGTAAATAATGATAAATGCCAATAATTCAAGAGGGGAAAATACAAATAGAAGGAGGCTTAAGATAATTAGTTGGGTCAAGTATATCGAATGTTTTTGGCCCGGCGTGGGCAGGTGATAACCAGATAGTTTCGTAGACAAAATGGTATTGCGGCGAAGGCTTTACCACCCAACTTCAAGCCTTCGCCGCGGGTGGGAATGGCAGCGTATCGCTGGTGAAGGATGAGCAAAATCACTGGTAACGCCAAGAAATGATACAAAGATAGTAACTAGACCTAGATATCCTGATAAATAAGGAGGGAACATGTTTGAAAGAATAATGATACCACTAGACGGGTCAGAAGCAGCCGAGATAGCTCTCCCTTATGGAGAAGAGTTGGCTAGAAGGTTGGGTTCCGAGGTAATACTGCTTCATGTACCTGGGTCAGAGCACCAGCAATATGAACGCATGCATAAGATGTATCTAGACAGGTTGGCTGAAACTGTGAAGCACAACATTAAAAGAGGGCAGCAAAAGGGTACACAAGTTAAAGTAACTACAAAAGTCGAAGCCGGAGAGCCTCATGAGAATATCTGTAACCTCGTCGATAAAGACGATATAGACCTTATAATTATGGTTAGTGTCAGTGCCTCTGGTCTTAAAATCGCCAAAATGCTGGGAAGCGTAACTGACCATGTCTGCCGCACAGTGCCCATACCAGTAATGCTTATCAGGCCCCAGGATGTGCAGCGAATTGAAAGCAAAAAGCGACTGATTAACCGGATACTATTGCCTCTGGATGGTTCTGACCTCAGCAGATTAGCACTACCTGTAGGAGAGGAAATGTCTGCTATGCTGAAGGTTCCAATTACCCTTTTCCAGATGGCACGCATAATTATCCCCTATGCTGATGCTATGGTGGGTACGCCATTTATTAATTATCCAAAATGGATCAAGGATGAGGAGAAAGTAGTCCGTGTTGAAATTAATGCGTTGGAGAAGAAGTTAAGGGAGAAAGGGCTCACCATAACACATATTATCACGTCTGGATTTAATGCTGCCGACGAAATTATTCAAGCAGGTAAAAAGGTTGACGCCGACCTTATAGTCATGTCTACACATGGTCGGTCTGGCTTAGGCCTCTGGGCTCTTGGTAGCGTTGCTGAAAGAGTCCTACGTTATTCAGAGATACCTCTACTGCTAGTAAATGCGAGAGTAGATTAAAAGGAGGCGAGTAAGATGTTAAGAGGCGGAATACCTATCGGCAAGGCGTTTGGCATTCAACTAAGGCTTCACTATTCCTGGTTCTTCATTTTCGCACTGGTGACCTGGATCCTGGCGGCCATCTACTTCAACCCGACTGACTATCCGACCTGGAGCTTGTCTGCCAGAATAGGCGCCGGTTTGATAACCAGTGTCTTATTCTTTGCCTCGGTCCTGGTCCATGAACTGATGCACAGCATAGTCTCTCAACGGCAGGGCATACCAGTCCAGTCCATAACCCTGTTCATTTTTGGCGGCGTTTCTCAAATTACCAGCGAACCCAAGCAACCCAGGGATGAATTCCGTATGGCCGTCGTCGGCCCTTTAAGCAGTCTGGTAATCGGAGGTATATTTCTCGGCATTTACTTCCAATTGCGCAGTGCAGACACCTTTGCAGCCCAGTTTGTAACAGGTATTGCGTACTGGCTGGGAATCATTAATCTGTTTCTGGGCGTCTTCAATCTTATTCCCGGTTTCCCTCTCGATGGCGGGCGCGTCTTAAGGTCATTAATATGGTGGCGTAGCGGTAACCTGAAAAGGGCCACGAGAATAGCTTCAAATGCCGGGAGGGCGGTAGGTTTTATCCTCATCTTTGTAGGTATCTGGTTCATCTTTACAGGTAACTGGTTTAACGGTATCTGGCTGGCATTGATTGGCTGGTTTGTGGAGAGTGCCGCTGTTGGTAGCTACCAGCAGCTTCTCATGCAGGAAATGCTCAAAGGCCACGTAGCCAGCGAAGTAATGTCCCGTGACTGTGCCGTAGTTCCCCCTGATATGACTATTGACCACCTTGTGAATGGCAATATCCTGACCTCCGGGCGCCGTTGTTTCCCCGTAGTTTCTGGCTCACAAATCATAGGCATGATGACATTGCATAACATAAAGGCGGTACCTCGAGAGCAATGGAGCACGGAGACCGTCAAAGAAGCGATGATACCGTTTGACAAACTCAAGTGGGTGCGGCCGGATGAAGAACTTTCCTCCGTACTCCGAACCTTAACTGAGGATAATATCAATCAGGTGCCTGTAGTCCAGAATAGCGAAATTGTGGGCATGGTAAGCCGTGAGAATCTGCTCAACTTCGTCAACATTCGCAGCAGGCTGGGCGTATAGTGCTTTTATGAATTTCTGTATGCTCTGTGGCACGAAAAAGCCGTGAAACAGCAAACGTGCTCACTCGCGTTTCTTAAGTGTAATCTTCATCCAAATATCTGTTAGCGCCATCTGGTAGCTGCCTTTGAATGCCGTTTGCTCTAGCATGTCCTTAATTACGGTCTGGTATTCTTCCAGGCTGAAACCATGTAGCGTAGAGACTCCGCGTCCAAGTCGGCTAACCAGGAACCCGTATTTCTTACTCATTTTTCTTCTATCAGCCCGGTTTTTGAAAACCTCAGGACACCCATCGTATATCCAGGCTTCCCTGCCGGTTTTTAGAACACGATAGCACTCATCGAACACCAGGCGTGGTGTCTTCCAGTGGTGCGAAGCGCCCGTACTAACAACAAGGTCTATCGAGTTATCCTTGAAAGGGAGTTTGGCCGCATTGCCGAGCACAAATCGAGCATTATCAACGCCTTTGGCGTGGCGTCTGGCAATCTTGACCATCTGCCTGCCGAGGTCGATGCCGCAGACCTGCAGGCTGGGTGACCTCTTAGCAATCTCTATTGACAAATAGCCCGTTCCCGAACCCAAATCAAGAATAGTCCCGTTTCCCATCTTTTCCACTATATAACTAGCGACCTTTGTTTCAGGCTTTCGAAGGACTTTTGCCACCGTCGCATTGTAGAATATGGCACCAGGGGTTGGAATTGCTTCAGGCTTCCTCAGTAAATCCTTGATGAATCTTGTTAGAGACATGCTCATTCCTCGAGCAAGATGTCGTTGAAATCACGCCACAGTGGGAGGTCCACTTCGCCTATCTTAACATATCCTTTGGTATCCTGGGCACATAATCCCAACTTGTAGTATGCCTAATTGATATGGTGTCCCTGGAATCCGTTGCGTGAAGACCATACGTGGTTTGGGCTGTTTTTGTGGGAGAAGAAAGGGGAAAATGGTAGTTTGTAAAAGGTACTGATTTTCTAGGATATATCGGGTTGTATTATATAATAAAAATAGGCATGAGTAGGAAGAAGGGATTTTATTGACAGGCTATTAGGTAGTGGTATATCCTTTACGCTACTTCACATAAGTGCAGGTGGGATGATAAATGGAGCTAGTGAAAACTGTACTGCGTTTAAGCCTGTTGGAAGCTTTGAACCCATGGTTTGAGATGTTGCGCATGCTTCGGGCGTTCGGAGAGGACCCGAATGTAAACATACAAGGGCCACCTGTGATAATTGACCTGAAGGAAAAGAAGCAAAGGTTCGCGCTTCATATTAGGGCTATAGAATTAGAACAGGAAGGGATAAGTTCTATTGAAGAGAGCACTGCAGTAGCGTTGGATAAGATGGCGCAAGGTAATGAGCTGTCGAAGTTTTCTGAGGTCAGAAGAGTGTGGCATGAGGCAATGTACATAGAACCGTATGCACTGCCATTCCATGAGCTCTTGATTCTTGTTAAGAATCGGTTTATTCGGGCAAGCGAATTGGCAGATGCGAGCACAGACGTTGGAATCATATTTGACCAAGCTGAAGGAGATATAGTAAAGCATTATGAGTTTGGTCCGATGGCAAAAGAACAATTACTGTCGGTGTTTCTAAATTGGCCAAAAGATGACCTTCCTGACAACTTCGTTTTTTTGCATCTGAAGTATGAGCAAAACAAGGCTTTTACGTTCGAACGTGAATATCTAAGAAAGCTTCTTGAAGCCGCGAATGAATGGGAAGTGAGTCAGGCTCAATGGTTATTTAGTTACCTACGAGAGAAAGGGGATTAGCAATGTCAATTGGTACCATGACCAGTAGAAGGTTACCTAAACCGAGCGTGGTGGTGGAAGAGGTTCACGTCGAGTTTCGGTCGGATATTGAGGATAGTGGGACACTTGTTTGGGGTCAGGTAAATGAGTTGTTGCGCACTTCTTTAGACCGCTCTGGATTTCCTCAACCGAGTATAGACCTTATACAGCAAGGGTACAGGGAAACGGAAAGGCCCTCATTGATTGTAGTTGCACCAGGAATAGCGGTAGAAGTTGATGAATACGAGGAGAGGTACGGCAGTATTGATTTGGAATACTTTCGAACGCACATGTCTCCTGAGATGTTTAAGGCGTATGTGAGGCACATAGGCTCTATTAAGGGTAGACCAGAACTGAATATTGGTGAGTTTGTAGATACCCCTGAGATTTAAGATGCAGTATGTTGATTGGGTACAAGGGCTGAATATTGATGAACCGGTATACATGGATGCAAACATCCTTGTGGGCAGTCTAATTAGTATACATCCTCTTTACAGTAAGTGTGCAAACATGATTGGAAAACTATTAGCAGACAAGGTTGAAATACTGGTGTCAATGGTCTCAGTGGACGAATCAATTTGGACAATAGCCAAACTTGCATATTGTGCCATATATAATAAACCATTGAAGTCGAAGATTCATTGGAATCCGGGTGTATACCTAAATCAACACAGTAAAATCTTCCAGTCATATGAGAGCTGGATTAGTTCCGTAGGAAAGGCAGTTGAGGACTGGACAAATGCTGGTGCAAAAATTGACATAGTTCCACAAACCCATGCATTGTTTAAAGATGTTCTAGACCTTATCCCAGTATATATGAATGATATGAGGTTGACGCCGGCAGATGCTGTTCACTTGGCAGTCGCTCAAAAGCATGCTCGTAGCTTCTTAACTGCTGATTCAGACTTCGATGAAGTACGCCAGAATCCGCCGCAGGGAGACCTTGTGGTAGTTAAACTGACAGCATAGTTGGGCAAATTTAGGCGTAAAGAAAAGGAGGCAAGCGGTCGCTGCCTTTTCTACTAGCTACATGGGGTTCAGGTGGTCGGAGGTTCAAATCCTCTCACCCCGACTTTGAACTGAGAATAAAGTGACTAGGCCACTTGAGTGGCCCAATAGTAAAAGTGTCGCCTGTACCAGCAAAGTGTAAAGCGGAATGGCATACTATAATAATTGTCAGCTTGATTAAGGAGAAGAACAATGAACGTTCGTGATTGTATGAAAAGCCCAGTTTTTACGGTAACTCCTGACACTCTAATATTTAATGCTCTAGAAACGATGCGCGAAAAGCATGTACGCCGCTTACCTGTTATAGAAAACGGAAGGTTAGTAGGCCTAGTGACAAGGAACATAATAAGAGAGGCAACACCATCGGCACCCACACCGTTGACTTTATGGGGGCTTCACTATCAATTGTCTTGCATGAAGGTAAGGGATGTAATGATAACTGACGTCATTGTGGTCCACCCTGATGACACAATTAAAGAAGTAGTTGCCATAACTGAGAAGCATCGAATCGGTACTTTCCCTGTAGTGGATGACAATGGTAACTTAGTGGGAATTCTTACGAGTACCGATTTGCTTCATATAATGACTAAATTACTAGATTAGTGCAAGCGAAGAAAATCGTCCCCTTTTTATCGCACGATCATATGCCTAGTCCTCAAGCAATTAGAGAGTAATATTTAGTATTGCCATAACCAAGCATTGACGAGATATAAGATAGAGAAGTAATATTGGAACGTGAAAGGAGGCAAGCGGCCTCCGCCTTTTCTACTAGCTACATTGGGGTACTAGGTAGCAAGTCCCGCCACTTTCAGGATATCGGGAACCACCTCTTCCTTGCCTATAGCCATGACATGGACCCCGTCGCATATGGATTCTTTTTCCAGAGTGGCAATCATCCGACCCGCGATTTCTATGCCCTTATAGATTGCCTCGCCTTTGGGGGCAGCCGCTAACTCATCAATCAAGTTCTGGGGCACAGAGACGCCCGGGACATTTTCGTTCATATACTTCGCCATCCTGGCTGACACAAGCAGAATGATGCCGGCCAGTATTTTGACCGGGAACTGGCGGGCATGTTCCATAAACTTAGCAAATTTGTCCAGGTCGTAGATGGCTTGAGTCTGAAAGAATTCGGCACCGGCTTCAATCTTCTTTTCGAACTTGATTAACTGCGGCTCAATTGGGTTTGCTTCAGGTGTGACTATGGCTCCGGCACAGAACTCCACAGCCCCGTCGAGTTCATTATCTCCCAGGTCTTTGCCCGCTTCCATCTGCCGAATTGTCTTCAGCAACTGTGTTGAATCCAGGTCGAAAACGCCCTTGGCCGCTTTGTGGTCGCCAACTACAACAGCATCTCCAGTCAGGCAGAGGACATTTCTTATGCCTCTGGTGTATGCGAAGAGAAGCTCAGCTTGAAGGGCGAGACGATTACGGTCGCGGCAAGTCACCTGTAATATAGGCTCGCCTCCTTGTTCCTTAATAGCCAAACAGCCACCAATGGAGGGAAAGCGCATTACGGAACTCTGGTGGTCGGTGACATTCAGCGCGTCTACTTTGTCCTTGAGAAGGTCGATATGGTGGAGCATCTTCTCAATGTTCGTCCCCTTTGGTGGACCGATTTCGCTGGTTATCACGAATCTATCAGATTTGAGAACTTCCCTAAAACTCTGCGCCATAGCTCCTCCTTCACGTAATCTTAGTCGTTCGCGGCCTGAGGACCGCGTTGTAATCCCTGGGGGAATAATACTTACGCATCAAATCAAGCCGGCCCTGTGCCTCCAGTCGCTGATATATTAGAGTCCAGGCACAATCTTTTTCCTTATCTACCTCGCACTTACCGTTGTTGGTGCCGCCACATGGGCCGTTCAGCAAACCTTTGTGACATGCCGTCAGGGGACAGATGCCAGCAGTTTGCCCCAGGACACACTGACCACACTGGGCACAAACCTCTTGAAAACAGCCCGGACTATCCTCGACGCCTATAAAAAGAGTATCCAGCGCTGGGATGACCGGCTTGTCAATATAGGTGCTCAGCTTATGCACCCCTAAAGCACAGGACATGACCAGAATACATTTGGCATTCTGAATGGCTCCATTATTTTCTTTAACAGCTACTTCGGTCATCTCATCACAGGCGGTAGGGATAACTGTCCAGCCGGTGACCAGCTTGCCCAGCTCTTGCAGACGTTCCCTCATTGCCAAGACCTCTTCCCTCCCACCAGTTTTAGTCATTGTGGCGCATGTGCCGCAACCGGCAATATACACCCGGTCGAACCCTTCTAACTGCTGCTCGATTTCCTCAAAAGTCTTTTGTTTAGTAATAGATTTCATGCCTGACCTCCCACAAATTAAAAAGTCAAAGGTTAAAAATCAAAATGACAAATCAAAAATAAAACTTTTAAATACCTTCCTTTGCATTTTTGCTTTTTACATTACTTTTCCAGGTCGCATCTTAAGCAACGCTTAGCCTCCTGTCTCGCCTTCTCCTCAGAAAAGCTCAACTCTATCTCTTTGAAGCTACCTTTCCTCTCTTCAAGAGGGAGATGAGGTGTTTCCGGCCTGAATTTTGGTTCCCAGCTTTCTTCTGCCGAGACTGCTTCCTCGCTAACGCTCGTCGCAGTGACAGGGGATATAACGCTGGGCTTCAGGTCATACATCTCGACCCGTGAGGTATCGCCCTGGAGATATTTGTCTATAGCGATGGCTCCTCTCCGGCCAGCCGCAATAGCTTCTACAACCATGCCCGGCCCGGAGACAAAATCTCCCCCGGCGAAGACCCCGGGAACATTGGTAGCTAATCTGTTTTCATCGACCGCCAGCCTTTCCCACCGGGTACGCTCAAGAGCACTATCCGGAGGTAAAAACGAAAGGTCCGGAGCCTGCCCCACAGCAGCAATAACGGTATCCGCGGGAGCAAAAAACTCCGAGCCGGGAACGGGAATCGGGCGACGGCGTCCACCGGCATCAGGTTCACCCAGCTTCATGTGGACACACTGCAAACCGGTCACTTTCCAGTTGTCGCTTACTACGCGGGTGGGGCTGACGAGGAAATCAACGTGGACGCCTTCAGCCAGAGTCTCATCATACTCCACTTCAGTTACCGGCATCTCTTCTCGCGACCGGCGGTAAAAGATACTCACCTCATCGGCACCAAGACGAAGAGCTGTGCGGGAGGAGTCAAGGGCTACATTACCACCGCCGATAACAGCTACCCTGCGTCCAATCTTAACGGGCTTGCCAACCTTCACATCCCTGAGAAATCTCAAGCCGTAGTAGAAGCCCTCGATGTCCTCCAATTCTCCGGGTATACCGATAACCTGGCTCTTCTGAGCCCCAGCGGCAATGAAGACAGCTTCAAAGCCACTATCTTTGATATCTTCTACGGTGAAATTTACGTTGATTGGCGTGTCGTATTTTATTTCCACCCCCCGCCTGGCTATATAATCTATCTCTTTTTCAATAACCTCCCGCGGCAGGCGGAAGTCAGGTATAGCTACCGAGAGCATACCTCCGCCTAGGGGGAGGGCTTCGAAGACCGTGACAGGATAGCCCATCTGAGCCAGGAAGTAGGCGCAGGACAACCCTGTGGGCCCCGCTCCTACCACCGCTACTTTTTGGCTGTGAGTCCGGGGGAAGGGTTCCGGTTCAGGTAATTCCCCAACGTGGTCAAAATACCAGTCGGCGGCAAAGCGCTTAAGCGCCCTGATAGCTACAGGGTCGTCGAGTTCCCCCCGGCGGCACCTCCCCTCGCAGGGGTGATGGCAGATGCGACCGCAAATAGCAGGGAAGGGATTACGCTCCCTGATGGTTTCGACAGCTTCCAGATACTCACCATCGGCAATTTGCGCCACATATTTGGGGACATTGATGCCCACCGGGCAGGTATGCTGACATGGTGATATCATAAGGGCATCGCAGACGGCGGCCGGACATTTCTTCTCCTGTATGTGGGTCTCATATTCATCTCTGAAGTACTCGAGGGTGGTGAGCACGGGGTTGGGACAGGTCTGCCCCAGACCACATAGCGAGCATTCCTTGACTGTCCTGGCTATGTTGAGCAGGGTATCGATATCTTCCTCGCGCCCTTTGCCCTGAGTGATTCTGGTCAGAATCTCCAGCATTTGTCTGGTTCCCAGGCGGCAAGGGACACACTTACCGCAGGACTCAGATTGAGTGAAGCTTAAGAAATACCTGGCTATCTCTACCATACAGGTGGTCTCGTCCAGCACCACCATGCCACCGGAGCCCATAATCGAGCCCAATTGAGCCAGTGTTTCATACTCCACGGGGGAATCGAGAAATCGGGCAGGTATGCAGCCACCCGAAGGACCACCCGTCTGCACCGCCTTAAACTGTTTGCCCCGGGGGATACCACCCCCGATATCAAAAATTATGGTGGATAGAGGAGTGCCCATAGGCACCTCCACCAGACCACTGTTGGCAACCTTCCCCGTGAGAGCAAAGACAGCCGTCCCTTTACTTTTTTCCGTACCTATGCTGGCAAACCAATCAGCCCCTCGGTCAATGATGATGGGGATGGAAGCCAGACTCTTTACATTATTAATATTGGTAGGCTTTCCATCCAGACCTGATTGGGCAGGAAATGGGGGGCGTGGACGAGGCATGCCCCGTCGTCCCTCGATAGAAGCCATTAAAGCTGTTTCTTCCCCGCAAACAAAAGCTCCGGCGCCTTCTTTGACGTGTACCACAAAATCAAAGCCCGAGCCGAGAACATCCTTACCTAAAAAGCCTTTTCCCTGGGCTTGCTCTAAGGCAGCGTGAACTCGCTTTACTGCCAGGGGATACTCGGCACGGACATAGATGTAGCCTTCATTGGCACCTATGGCATATCCTGCAATGGTCAGCCCTTCAACAACAGCGTGGGGATCTGCCTCCAGAATAGAGCGGTCCATAAAAGCACCGGGGTCGCCTTCGTCGGCATTGCAGATGACGTATTTTTTCCCCCCGGGAGCGCTGCGGCAAAATTCCCACTTTCGACCGGTGGGAAAGCCAGCGCCGCCCCGCCCGCGGAGGCCGGATTTCTTAACCTCCTCGATAACCTGCTCGGGAGTCATCAAAAGAGCTTTTCTCAGCGCCCGATAACCTCCATTAGCAATATAATGCTCGATTTTTTCCGGGTTGATACGCCCGCAATTTCGCAGAATGACGCGCTGCTGTTTCTTGTAGAAGTTTATCTCCGAGTAGTGTGGCATGGCTTTGCCAGTTACCGGGTCATGATATAAAAGACGCTCCACAGGCTTGCCATCTCGAAGATGAGAGGTGACAATTTCTGGAGCATCCTCGGCCTGAACACGGATGTAGAAAATGCCCTCAGGTTCAACAACTACGCTGGGACCTTGCTCGCAAAGGCCGTGACCGTGGCAGCCGCTTATTTCTATCGCAGCGTTCTTCAGCTTTTGCCGAGTTACCTCTGCCTTGAGGGCATCATAGACAGCATCAGACCCCATGGAAAGACACGGCGTCTCCTGGCAGACAAAGACAGTTCGATGGTCTTGCATACTACTCTCCACTCTCCCGATCCTTGAACAATTGCTCCACCTTCTTGGGATTCATGTGACCATGAACACGGTCAGCGACGACTATGTTGGGAGCCAGGGCACAGACGCCGATACAGGCCACGGTTTCCAGGGTGTATTCCATATCAGGGGTAGTCTCGCCTTCGTCTATATCCAGGTGCTGCTTTACCAGTTTCAATATCGTCTTCCCTCCCCGCACATGGCAGGCAGTCCCCCGACATACTCTGACAATTTTTCTGCCCCGCGGCTGAGTATAGAGCTGGGTATAAAAACTAATCACTCCCTGCACCTGACTGGGGAAAAGCCCCAGGCTTCTGGCTATAATCGGGATAGACTGAGGAGGGATATATCCGACCTCATTTTGGATTTTTTGCAGCAGCGGTATCAGTGCCCACTTCTGCTGACTATATTCGGAAACAACGGCATTTATTCGTGTCAGGTCAGCCTTCGTGATTTTCTTCGCTTTATTCATTAAGCCTCACCCTTTCTATTCTCATATTAAGTAGCACGGGGGCTTGTCCCCCATCCTTTTGCCGAAGACAAGCCTCGGCGTTACAACTTCTCTATTTTTACGCTGCATGCTTTCAGTGAAGGCGCTTTTGTTTCCGGATTTAAGACAATGTCGAATAGCTCGTTAACCGGAGCCTCCGGGAACGAAACTGGCATAAAGAGCATCCCTTCGCGTAGTGTATCGGTAATCTTGACCATTGCACTCACCTCGCCCACAGGGGAGGTTACCTTGACCTTCTCACCATCAGCAATGGCGAGTTTTCTGGCATCAGGCTCACCAATTTCCACAAAAGCCTCTGGGGAGCATTTTTTCAACCGTGAAGACCTGGAGCTTCTGGAACCAGTGCCAAAGTGATAAAGAGTAGTCCCGGTGAGCAGAGTAAAGGGATAATCTGATTTCCTCTTCCTTGCTTGTGGAGTATATTTAACGGGGGAGAAGCGGGCAAATCCCTTTAAGAGTTGTCTTCTATAGGTGCGTCCTGTTTCCCCATAGGCTAACTCATCCTGTCTTTCGGAATCAGTATAGTCTTCGTATGAAGGAACCAATTCCTCAATTTCACTCATAACATCCTGTAGAGAGGAATATGGCATCGGGGATCCCATTTTGTCAGCCAGACGCAGGATGATCTCCCAGTCCGGCAGGCTTTCACCGACAGGCTCGATCGCTTTACGTACCCTGTTTACCCTGCCCTCGAAATTAGTGAATGTTCCTTCCTTTTCGGCGAAGCTTGCCGCAGGTAGAACCACATTGGCCAGTTTGGCCGTCTCGGTAAGGAACATATCCTGCACCACCAGGAAACCGAGGGAAGTCAGGATTTCGGTAACGAGTCTCGAATTTGGAAAGCTCAGGACAGGATTTTCCCCTACGATGTACATGCCTCTAATCTTTCCCTTCTTTACCTGTTCCATAATCTCCAGGGTCGTTAGGCCAGGCTCAGCCGGCAGACTTGCTCCCCAACGTTCTTCGAATTTTCCCCTGGCCTGAGCATCCGTTACACTCTGATATCCAGGCAGAAATTTGGGCAGTGTACCCATGTCGCAGGCGCCCTGTCCATTGTTTTCCCTTTGCAGGGCATACATGCCACCTCCCTTACGCCCGATATTTCCCGTCAGTAACGCCAAATTTGCCAGGGCCTCCACCCCATCCGTTCCTCCAGTATGCTGCGTGATTCCTGTGCCATAGACAATTGCCGCCCGGCTTGCCTCGGCATATAATCGAGCGGCGGCCCGAATTTCTTGACCTGTAACGCCGGTAATCTTCTCGACGTACTCCGGAGTATACTCTTTCAAGCTTTCGTCAAAAGCTTCAAAGTTATCTGTTCTTCTGGCGACAAATGCCTCGTCCAGCAAGCCTTCGTCGATAATCACCTTGGCCAGACCATTTATAAGAGCTACGTCAGTGCCGACTTCAGGTCGTAGCCAAAGATGGGCAAACAAAGAGAGCTTTGTCTGCCGAGGGTCTATAAACAGTAATTTGGCACCGCGCTGTTTGACGGCACGTTTTATGGCATAACCGACGGCAGGGGCTGCGGAACTGAGATCAGTCCCGATGACTAATATGAGTTCTGATTGCTCCAGGTCACTAAGATAATTCGTAGTGCCGGAGAAACCAAGGGAGGACCCCAGGCCTATACGACTGGCGGAGTTATACAAGCGACCGCCATTATCAATATTGTTGGTGCCCAGCACACATCTGGCGAATATCTGCAAAAGGTAGTTATCTTCGTTAGTGCACTTGGATGAACCTAGAACAGCCAGGCTGTCGGAACCTCGCTTACCCTTTGCTCGCTTGAATCCAGCAGCTATTTGCTCCAGGGCATCTTCCCATGACACCTCCTCAAAAGTGTTATCTTTCTTGACTAGAGGTTTGGTCAGCCTATCCGGGCTATGGATAAAATCGCAGCCATAGCTCCCCCTCACGCAAAGCAAACTATGATTAACCGGGCCTTCCTTACCGGGTATGACCCGCACGACCTGATTATCCTTGACTTCCAGGCAAATACTACAACCGCAGCCACAGAAGGGACAGGTCGTTTCCGTCGTAGATTTAGTCGTGCCTCCATATACCCTGTCCTTCTCCATCAATGCCCCTGTAGGACACAGCGCCACACAAGTTCCACAGAAAGTACACTCGGAGTTTTCCAGTGGCAAATTGTTCAGTGTCGCCGGTATGGTCGTAAATCCTCGTTGAAAGTAGTCAATAGCGCCTTCAACGACTAGTTCCTGGCAGGCTCGAATACATTTGGCGCACAGTATGCACTTGCTCAAATCCCGCTCAAGGAAAGGATTGACCTCTTCAATGCTGGCCATCCGGGGAATCCTTTGCAACTCCACCAATCCGATGCCCAGGTCTGAGGCAATTCGGCGTAGCTGGCAACGATTGCCTTTATCGCATACCAGACAGGAATCAGGATGACTGGTAAGCATCAGCTTAACTATGGTTTTACGGCGCTCTATGACTCGTGGGGAATGCGTGTTGATTACCATCCCCGATGCTATCGGTGTAACACAAGACGCCAATAAGGCACTATTTCGTTCGTCTTCTACCAGACAGACACGGCAAGCCCCGACTGAAGTGAGTTGAGGGTCGTGACAGAGTGTAGGGATATCTATGCCTGATTCTTTCGCCAATTCCAGGATGGTCATTCCCGGATAGCCACTTACCTCACGACCGTCAAGAGTAATGGTTATCGGCTGCAAACCAATATCCTCCTTCATAACCCATCAGACGGGGTAACGCTCTTCAAAGGGGACTACCTATTTTTTATCCCCCTCCGGCCAGTGGGCAGACACGTAGGCAAAAGACCGAGGGAAGTATCTTCCTTCACCTACTGTCCTTATGCCAGTCAAGAGGTCGGAACTGGCAGCATTCTTGGCAATAAAGCCATAAGCTCCTACCTGCTTGGCAACAAACATGTTCTCCTCTTCATCATATTGAGTTAGGATCAAAACCTTCGTCTCCGGCCATTCTTTGGTTATTCGTTTCGTTGCTTCAAGTCCGCTCATCACCGGCATGACTATATCCATAACCGCTACATTCGGCGTAAGACGCTGCATTTTATCAATAGCATCTTGCCCGTCAACAGCTTCACCTACGACCTCCATGTCTTTTTGCAGACTCAACAGAGCGCAAATTGCTTCCCTGACCACAGCATGGTCATCTACCACCAGCACCTTAATTTTTCTCAGCGTCTTATCCAGGAATTTCTCAGCCCAGGTCACTATTGAAGCCGACTCGACTGGCTTGACTAAATATTGTTCGGCTTCGAGCTTTAAGCCTTCGTCCATACGCCATCCCTTAATCAATTGCTTTTCCGGTGTGGCATCAATCACAATGAGAGGCACTTCTTTGAAATTGGGGTTCTGCTTCAGCCACTGGTGCAACTGAAAGGCATCTCCACGCGGCATTATTGTTCCCAGAATAATCAGGTCAGGTTTTTCGTGACGCGCTATCTCTTCCGCCTGTAATCTGTTGCCAGCAGTAAGCACCTGCCAACCTTTTGCCACTAATTTAGCTTGCATATCCGCAATGAAATCCGGCTCATCATCCACCAGGAGAATTTTAGTATTCTTTTCCATCTTTCACCCCCTTGCCAACTACATGTTTTTAGGAGTTTTTTAGCTTGCTATATAAAGTATAATGCCCGGTCTACTGAAGTAACAGAGGTGTTTACCCCAGAAAATAGGGGAATATCACCGCAATTTTAGGCAGTTAATCGCCCATTTATGTGAATAACACTAACCGTTAGCGGGGTGTTGGAAATAAGCGGTGTCGTAAAGACTACGAGTTAATAACCTCAGACGGTGATAATACCCTTGCGCAGAGCATATTTGATCAGTTCAGTACGATTGTGGATATCAAGCTTGGCCATAAGATTGGTCTTATGCCTCTCAACCGTTTTCGGGCTAAGAACTAACATGGCTGCTATCTCTTGGGTAGTATGTCCCTCCACCACCAGTTTAAGTACCTCTCTTTCCCGATTCGTTAACTGCTCATAGGGGTCTTGACTCTCCTTCATACTGGCTACCTGTTGGTAATCCTCGACCAAAAACCTGGCTACGGAAGGAGACAGGAAGGAATCCCCCCGGTAAACGGAGCGGATACCAGCGGCAAGCTCCGAAGATACTGCTGTCTTACTGATGAAGCCGGAGGCTCCGGCTTCAATCACTGAGAATACATAAGCTTTGTCATCATATTGGGTCAGCGCCAATACTTTTACCTTGGGAAATTCCTTGCGTATTCTTCGTGTGGCCTCTACCCCATCCATAATAGGCATAGCAACATCCATGAGTACCACATCAGGCATAAGCTCCCTGACCATTCCCAATGCTTCCCTTCCATTGGCGGCCACACCTACTGCTTCTATATCCCCGGTAAGAGCAAGCAAGGCACAAATACCATCACGTACGATGGCATGGTCGTCAGTCACCAATACCCTTATTTTCGCCATATCTAATGTCTTGACCTATGGGAATTTTTGCCCAAAGCGTAGTCCCTGTTCCAATCTTGGACTCAACGCCGCTGGTGCCGCCAAGAAAGCCAATCCTCTCTCTCATACTGAATAATCCACGGCCTCGCCCACTTTCCTCCACATCGGTGATTTTGGAAACATCAAACCCTTGCCCATCGTCGCTAATAGTTAGCGAGAACTCATCTGGTTGATATACCAGCACTATGGAAGCATTCTTGGCTTTAGAATGCTCGACAATGTTGCCGATAGTCCCCTGAACAACGCGGAAAAGAGCAGCCTCTACATCAGATGGAAACCTCATCTCCGTCCCTTTAACCTCCACTGTTACATTAATGTTTAAGGGCTGAAGCCTACTGTGGGCATGCTGACGAACAGCAGCGACTAACCCCAGCGTATCCAATACAGCAGGGTGGAGATTGGAAATTACCCTGCTTACTTCCTTATGTACCTGCACTGTCAGCGATTGGACTTTTTTCAGTCCAGCAATTAATTCAGCATCTTGATTACCAGAATTGGCAGACATTTCCATCAGCGCTTCTAGCTGAAGTGCTATCCCGGAGAGTGATTGACTGGTCTCATCGTGTAGCTCACGGGCAATCCTCCTTCGTTCCTCCTCCTCTGCCACAAGATTCTGCCGTGCAAGTTTGCGTAATCTCTCCCGTGCTTTTCTCAGCCGCTCATGCAGCCTTGCCTGCTCAATAGCCGTGCCAAGTTGGTCCCCAATCGAGTGCAAGAGATGCACGTCTTCTTTGGTGAAGCTGTGTGGCACATGGCTAGCCACATTGAGCACTCCCAGAACATCATCTTTCGATCGGAGGGGAACGCAAATGAATGCTCTTAAACCCTCTAAGCTCAGGAGGTCAATCCGCAGGGCATCTGGTTCTGGGGAAATGTCCTCCAGTAACACTGCCCTGCCACTTTGAGCTACCTTTCCTGCGATTCCTTCGCCAAGTTTAAGACGCAGCTCTTCAGCATATTTGTCGGATAGACCGTGATAAACACGGTAGAACAGCGTCTGACTCGACTCATCCAGGAGCATTATTCCTCCGACGGTTCCATTCATTATGTTAAGCACATTATCCAAGCCAATCCTGAGGATATCATCCAACTCATGCAGGCCGCTGATTGCCGCCGAGACTCGGCTCAAAGCCATAAGGCCATGATAATATTTCCCAGTCTCGCTGCCCTGATCAGATAGATTTAAACCAGAACTATCTGGAGCAGCAGCTTTCTTAACTCCCTTACCTTTTTTCATTGTCGTCGCTTCACCAAATTAGCCCTACACTTTCCAGAGCCAGCAATGAAACTCACAAGGTTACCCACCACGAACAAAATACTATCCCTCAACCCACTAAGCCTATACAAAATCATGACCTTTTGCAACCTCTTTTGTTTGCTACAATTAAGCAACGCATTGTTTGCTTCCCCAGGACATATAAGGGTAAAAAAAGAGAGCCCAATTGAGGATGCTCAAGTAAGGCTTTTGGAAAGTTATTTACAGGGGAATATGGCTGGCATATAATACAGCGCATTATCAAAAACTGGAGGAAAAGCTATGAACAAAGGTCGTCTTGTGTTATCCCTGTCGATTCTAAACTTGCTGGGCTTTCTCGGTACCATCGTAGTTAATGCGCTGGCCAATATCCTCCCCATAAATAACAAAACGACCGGCGAATTATCCGACCTGTATCCAAATTTGTTTACGCCGGCGGCGTTGACTTTTGCCATCTGGGGGCTAATCTATGTATTGCTTGCTATCTTCGTCATATATCCATTAATACCCTCTGTTAGAAGAGATGCCCAAAAGGTTGACTTTGTACAGAGAATCGGGCCGCTGTTCTTTATTTCCTGCCTTGCCAACATCGGCTGGATATTTGCCTGGCATTATGAAATGGTCTCCCTATCCCTGGTAATGATGCTTATACTGTTGGGATGCCTGCTGGCAATTTACTTGAGGCTAAATATCGGCAAATCAGGGGCGCCGAAGGCTGAAAAATATTTCGTGCATCTTCCTTTCAGCGTCTACCTGGGCTGGATTACCATAGCCACGATTGCCAATGTTACCGCTCTACTGGTGAATATCAACTGGAACGCATGGGGTCTTAGTGAGCAATTCTGGGCAGTAGCAGTAATTATCGTTGGTATCGCTATTGCATTATCCGTACTCTTCACCCAGAAAGACATCTTTTACTGCCTTGTGGTTGATTGGGCATTACTCGGAATATTGTTAAAAAGACTCTCAGTTACAATGGTGCCCGATCAAAGAGTAGTAGTCGTTACGATTGTTGGCCTGGCGCTTATTACCGGCGGAGTGATAGCCCAACTGATAAGAAAAAAGGTATACTAGCCGAAAAGGTGAGACTTTCCTACGCAGGAAAGGTGTTTCCGCTTTCGGATGACGGATAACGGGAGATAGCAATGAAAAATAGAAAAATGCTCTTCCCCGCTCTGCTCTCTATCGCTCTGATCTTCAGCCTGATTCTTCCTGCGTCGGCGGCGGGAGCTTCAGCGACCGTGCCTCTGCCAGATGGTTGTTCGACTGGTCATCAGGTGGTAGATAGCTCGAGCGCCGCTCCGGCAATGGCCCTGAATACGCCTCAAGGGAACGTGACGCCCATGGTCACCGCCGGTATCTTGCACACGGTAGGGCTTAAGTCCGATGGCACCGTGGTCGCCGTGGGAGAAAACACATGGAGGCAGTGCGATGTCGGCAGATGGACTGACATCACCCAGGTCGCCGCAGGCGGCTTTCACACGGTGGGGCTTAAATCCGATGGCACCGTGGTCGCCGCGGGAGAAAACTACTACAGGCAGCGCGCTGTCGGCAGATGGACGGACATCACCCAGGTCGCCGCAGGTCTCCATCACACGGTGGGGCTTAAGTCCGACGGCAATGTGGTCGCCGTGGGAGAAAACGAATACGAACAGTGCGATGTCAGCGGCTGGACGGGCATTATCCAGGTCGCTGCGGGCCTCCATCACACGGTGGGGCTTAAGTCCGACGGCAATGTCGTCGCCGTGGGAGAAAACGAATACGGGCAGTGCGATGTCAGCGGCTGGACGAATATCACCAAGGTTGCCGCGGGCAGTAGTCACACGGTGGGGGTTAAGTCCGACGGCACTGTGGTCGCCACGGGATGGAACGACGACGGGCAATGTGAGGTCGGCGGCTGGACGGACATCATCCAGGTCGCCGCAGGTTGGCAGCACACGGTGGGGCTTAAAGTCGACGGCGTTGTGGTCGCCGTGGGGCTGGACTCTTACGGGCGGTGCGAGGTTGGCGGCTGGACGGATATCACCCAGGTCGCCGCAGGCTCCGATCACACGGTGGGGCTTAAGTCCGACGGCACCGTGGTTGCCGTGGGGCTGGACTACTACGGGCAGTGCGATGTAAGCAGATGGGACATCACCCAGGTCGCCGCAGGCAGCTTGCACACGGTGGGGCTTAAAGCCGACCGCACCGTGGTCGCCGTGGGATGGAACTTCTACGGGCAGTGCGATGTCGGCAACTGGACGGACATCACCCAGGTCGCCGCAGGCTGGCAGCACACGGTGGGGCTTAAAGCCAACCACACAGTGGTCGCTGTGGGATTGAACTTCTACTGGCAGTGCGATGTCGGCAGATGGACTGACATCACCCAGGTTGCCGCAGGTCTCCATCACACGGTGGGGCTCAAGTCCGACGGCACCGTGGTCGCCGCGGGATGGAACGACGACGGGCAGTGTGATGTCGGCGGCTGGATGGACATCAAGCAGGTCGCCGCAGGCGGGGCTCACACGGTGGGACTCAAGGCCGACGGCACCGTGGTCGCTGTGGGAGACAACGAATACGGGCAGTGCGATGTCGGCGGCTGGATGGACATCATCCAGATTGCCGCAAGCAGCTCGCATACGGTGGGGGTAAAGGCTGACGGCACCGTGGTCGCCGTGGGATACAACTACGCCGGGCAGTGCGATGTCGGCAGATGGACGGATATCACCCAGGTCGCCGCAGGCTACGGTCACACAGTGGGGCTTAAGTCCGACGGCACTGTGGTCGCTGTGGGAGACGACAAGCTGGGGCAGTGCGATGTCGACAACTGGACGGATATCACCCAGGTCACCGCAAGCAGGGCTCACACGGTGGGGCTTAAGTCCGACGGCACTGTGGTCGCTGCGGCCTGGGAGGCCGAGCTTGCCACATGGAATCTGGCACTTGCGGTGCCACCGTCTGAGATTCCACCAGTCAACTGGCCGCTAATTGGCGGGATTATAGCAGCAGCGGTGGTAACAGTGGGACTGGTGATTTTCTTCACGCGTAGAAGGAGACCTGCCTAGACCAAAGGACGCTGAATTGAACTTTCCCCCCATACTCCTGCCGCTACACTCTGTCAGCCCGCAAAGACTTTCTCGCTTATCAGCTTGCTATTATGGGTCGGCATGAAACCCGTCGCCAGCTCTTATCACCCAGTTTACCGGCTTTTTACCAATCCGGCGAAAATCTGGAAGGAACGAGAAAACGCTTGACAGTTTGCGGAGGGATGATAAAGTATAAACTAAGATTCTGGTGAAACTAAATCATTACTGGTGCATTATATTAATGAGGTACGCTTAGTTTTTCCGTTGGCTAATATGGATTTAAGCGAAGAAAAGGAACTCGTCAGACAAGCACAAAAGGCCCCCGACGCTTTTGCTAAGCTTTACGACCATTATTATCCCAAAATCTTTGGCTATGTCCTGAGGCGGACTGCCAATCTTGAAGCTGCCCAGGATATTACTTCAGAGACATTTTTTAAGGCGTTGAGGAAGCTCTGGCAATTTCAATGGCGCAATATCTCTTTTTCCTCATGGCTATATAAAATCGCATCCAATGAGATTAATCAGTATTTTAGAAAAGCCGAATACAAGAAATCCGTATCACTGGAAGAATTACAGGAACAGGGTTTTGAACCCATATCACCTCATGACCCCGAAAGCGAACTAATAGAAACGCAGGAAAAATTAAGACAACATCAGGATTTTCTGGAAATTCAGGTAAAAATAGTTCGCCTCCCCGCTAAATACCAGGAGGTTATTGCCCTCAGATTTTTTGAGAAAAAACAGATCAACGAAATCGCTGAAATCCTGGGGAAAAAAGAGGGAACGATAAAGTCCTTGCTCCACCGGGCAGTGGAGAAATTAAGAGAAGCGGATTAAACCACCCCACGAGAATCTCGCGGCCTTTTGGGTTAAATAATGCAACCTTTCTCGACCTGCTGCATTTACAGTAATAGAAGGAGGCAAAGTCCATGAAACACGAAGACTTACTTAAGAAACTGGAAAACCTTAAAACCCCGGAAATCGAACTTCCCGGCCATAGGCAAGCATTGAAAATGGCTTTGCTTAACTCCGGGCGTTTTAAGGAAAGGAGTATTAGGGATTGGACAAAAATATTAGCCCCCATCACTGTTGCTCTGCTTCTAATAGCGGTTGTGGGAGTTTCTGCGGTGACTAAGCCCGGGGCTCCGGTCGCGCTTTTGGGAGGGAATCAAATCAGCAGGTTCTCTTCTTATGAGGAATTGGAGGATTTCGTAAATACGAACGCACAATATAAAGGATTTCCTTGGAGGGACCACCTTTTAGGAGTAATCGAAAAAGGCGCTGTCCCTGCCCCCCCCTCTGCTACTGACTACTCTATCACCGACTACTCTACCACCAATATCCAGGTTGCCGGGGTGGACGAGGCAGATATCGTTAAGACCGACGGAGGGTATATCTACCTCGTTTCGGGGAACAGGACTATCATCGTGAAGGCGTATCCCCCTGAACAAGCTCAAGTCCTGTCCGAAATCGAACTAGAGGGAACAGTGGCAGGAATATTCATCAACGGAGATAGGCTGGTCGTGTTTGAGGAGGACACACCGTATTACCCTTATAATGATATTCGGTGGGGCCCTACAGGAGAATTTTACATGCCCTTAATAATATCACCCAAAACATCTATTAAAGTATATGATGTCTCGGACAGGGAAAACCCCCGGTTGCAAAGGGAACTTTCTGCCGATGGCCAATATGTTAGCTCACGGATGATAGGCGATTATGCTTATGTGGTGATAAATGAGCCTGTGTATGAGCAAGAGGATGAACTGAACCTTCCCAGGATTTATTTGGGCGGCAACGAGACGGAAATACCTGCCAAAGATATCTACTATTCCGATGTGTCTGACTATTATTATATGTATACGACCATTATGGCCATCAACACACAGAACGACGACCAGGAGCCAACATATGAAACAATCCTGCTTGGAGCCAGCAGCAACCTGTATGTCTCTCTGGATAACATTTACTTGACCTTCCCTGTGTGGGGGAGAGATGTAGGCGATTTTGGAAAAACCTCTATCCATCGAATTCATATAGAAGGTAACGAAATCGAGTATGTTGCCAGCGGCGAGGTCCCGGGCATGGTGCTGAATCAGTTCTCTATGGACGAATATGAAGGCTACTTTCGGGTGGCAACCACAACCTATGAAGGAACATCCCAGAATAATGTATACGTTCTAGATACGACCCTCACCATTACCGGCTCACTGACAGACCTCGCTCCCGGGGAAACCATCTATTCAGCCAGGTTTATGGGTGAAAGAGGCTACCTTGTAACATTCAAGCAGGTCGACCCGCTATTCGTGATAGACCTCAGTAACCCAAGTCACCCCAAACAGTTAGGGTACTTAAAGGTAACTGGCTATTCAGACTACCTGCACCCCTACGACGAGAACCACCTTATAGGGATAGGTAAGGAAACGACAGACGCGGGGGAATTTGCCTGGTATCAAGGAGTCAAGATATCGCTCTTCGATGTCACCGATGTCAGCAACCCGGTGGAGATTTCCAATATTGAAATAGGTGATCGGGGCACTGATTCGCCGGTTTTGTGGGACCACAAGGCATTTCTCTTCGATAAGTCCAGGAACCTGCTGGTGATGCCTATTCTGGTCGCGGAAGTAGATGTGTCAAAGTATTCTGAAGAAGCCTTAGCGTGGGCTTACGGCGAGCCTGTCTGGCAGGGAGCGTATGTATTCGATATATCTCTAGATGAAGGGTTCCAACTCAAAGGCGGAATCACCCATATTGAGAATCTCGGTGACCTAAAACAAGAATATTACTACTATTACTCTCCTTTCTCGGTGACGAGGTCCCTTTACATAGGCAATGTTCTCTACACTATCTCGGAAGCCAAGATAAAGATGAACAGCCTGGAAAATCTGGATTACATCAATGAGGTGGAGCTTCCATTCTCAACCTGGATACCTTCTGACTACCTCCCCGATGAGCCCCGCGAAGAAGAACCGTCGCCGGATTCTTAATCTGAAGGTGAAAGTCTCCCAAATGGCCAAATTTGAACAGAAGAGCAAAATTAAACAAAGAGTCCGAATATTTATAGGAGGTGAACGAAAATGAATAGGATATTGATAGCCGTATTAGCCATAGTTCTGCTGCTGCCAGTGATAGCCTCTATTCAGATGGCTCAGCCGGTAGCAGGCGAGGTGCTCAAATCAGATAAAGAGCGGATAACGTCACCGGATGTCAGCACGAATGAGCAGACATTGCTGGTTGAGGGAAACAGCGCCTTCGCCTTTGAGCTTTATCAGGCGCTTAAAGGGGAGGAGGGTAACCTTTTTTACTCACCTTATAGCATCTCAGTGGCGCTGGCTATGACGTACGCCGGAGCGCGTAACGAAACTGCAGAGCAAATGGCCGATACCCTTCAATTCATGCTTGAACAGGATAGACTGCACCCGGCATTTAACTGGCTCGATGCAGAACTTGCCAAAAGGGGTGAAGGTGCTGCGGGTAAGGATGAGGAGGGATTCAGTCTGAACATTGTTAACGCCATCTGGGGACAAAAGGACTACACCTTCCTTTCCGACTTCCTCGATGTCCTGGCCGAGAACTATGGTGCCGGGCTGAGAATACTGGACTTCATAAATGAAACGGAGCAGTCACGGCTCGCTATCAACAAATGGGTCAGCGACCAGACAGAAGGTCGCATCGAAGACCTTATCCCGCAAGGCGCCATCGACGCGCTGACCCGCCTTGTGCTGACCAATGCTATCTACTTCAATGCTGCTTGGGAGTACCCTTTCAATGGAAACATGACAGCAGACGGCCCATTCCACCTTCTTGACGGCGGGCAGGTCAGCGTGCCGATGATGAAGCAGACGGAGACCTTCGGCTACACCGAAGGGGAAGGATACCAGGCAGTTGAGCTGCAATACGATGGCAATGAACTTTCCATGGTCATCCTTTTACCTGAAGCTGGCAATTTCGATTCTTTTGAAGAAGGACTTCAAGCTCAGCAGGTTGATGACATCATAAGCGGTCTGCAAGATACTCGGGTCACCCTGACGATGCCCCAATTTGAATTTGACTCGGAATTCAGCCTGAAGGATACCCTCCCTGAGATGGGCATGCCGATTGCTTTCTCTGATGAAGCGGATTTCTCCGGGATGACTGGTAATCGCGAACTGTTCATATCAGATGTTATACACAAGGCATTTGTTGCCGTGGATGAAGCTGGCACCGAGGCGGCTGCCGCCACCGCAGTGATTATGAAATTAACAGCAGTACCTGAACCTCCTGTGGAAGTCACCATAGACCGCCCTTTCATCTTTTTAATTCGCGACATTGAGACAGGTGCCATTCTCTTTGTCGGGCGCGTCCTGAATCCCAGTGCCTAAGTAAATGCCGCCTGTATTGCACGAAGGCTTGGATTGTTCAATCTGGAGGTGAAATGATTTTGAAATGGCTAAATTTGAACGGAAGAGCAAAATAAACAGCCTGAATATTTATAGGAGGTGAATGAGATGAAGAAGGTATTGATATCAGTATTAATCGTATTGTTGGTACTGCCGCTGATAACCTGTGACCAGCCGGTAGGAGGCGAACTGTTGATGTCAGACAAACCGCGGGAGACAGCACCGGACGTTAGCGAAGCGGACCTGGCCCTACTAATCGAAGGGAACAGCGCCTTCGCCTTTGAGCTTTATCAGGCGCTCAGAGAGGAAGAGGGTAATCTCTTCTATTCTCCTCACAGCATCTCAGTGGCCCTGGCCATGACATATGCCGGAGCGCGTAACGAAACTGCTCAGCAGATGGCCGATACCCTTCAATTCATGCTTGAACAGGATAGGCTGCACCCGGCATTTAACTGGCTCGATGCAGAACTTGCCAAAAGGGGTGAAGGTGCTGCGGGTAAGGATGAGGATGGATTCAGGCTGAACATTGTTAACGCCATCTGGGGACAAAAGGACTACACCTTCCTTTCCGACTTCCTCGATGTCCTGGCCGAGAACTACGGCGCCGGGCTGAGAATACTTGACTTCATAAACGAGACGGAGCAGTCACGGCTCGCTATCAACAAATGGGTCAGTGACCAGACGGAAGGTCGTATCGAAGACCTTATCCCGCAAGGCGCGATTGATGCACTGACCCGCCTTGTGCTGACCAATGCTATCTACTTCAACGCTGCCTGGGAGAACCCTTTCGATGAAGACATGACAGCAGACGGCCCATTCCACCTTATTGACGGCGGGCAGATCAGTGTGCCGATGATGAAACAGACGGAGGCATTCGGCTACACCGAGGGGGACGGATACCAGGCAGTTGAGCTGCAATACGATGGCAATGAACTTTCCATGGTCATCCTCCTGCCTGAAGCTGACCAGTTCCAGGCCTTTGAAGAAGGCCTTCAGTCTCAGCAGGTCTGTGACATCATGAGCGATCTGCAATCTACCGGGGTCACCTTGACGATGCCCCAGTTTGAATTTGACTCGGAATTCAGCCTGAAGGACACCCTTGCCGGGATGGGCATGCCGATTGCTTTCTCTGGGGCTGCCGATTTCTCCGGGATGACGGGTACGCTGGACCTACAAATAACTGAAGTGCTGCACAAGGCTTTTGTCTCGGTAGATGAGGCAGGCACAGAGGCGACAGCGGCCACGGCAGTAATCGTGGGAGAAAGCGCAATGCCGGGCCAGCCAGTCGAAGTCATCCTAGACCACCCCTTCATCTTCCTGATTCGTGACATTGAGACGGGTGCCATTCTCTTTGTCGGGCGCGTCATGAATCCCGGCGCCTAAGTAAATGCCGCCTGTATTGCACGTAAGCTTGGATTGTTCAATCTGAAGGTGAATGAGATGAACAAGAGATTGATAGCCATATTAGTCATAGTGTTGCTACTGCCGCTGATAGCCTGTAATCAGGCGGCGGGAGGCGAGTTGCTCATATCAGATAAGGAGCGGATAATTTCACCAGATGTCAGTACAAGTGAGCAAACATTGCTGGTTGAAGGAAACAGCGCATTTGCCTTCGAGCTTTATCAGGCGCTCAGAGAGCAAGAGGGTAATCTCTTCTATTCCCCTCACAGCATCTCACTGGCCCTGGCGATGACATACGCCGGAGCGCGTAACGAAACCGCAGAGCAGATGGCCGATATCCTTCAATTCATGCTTGAACAGGATAGACTACACCCGGCATTTAACTGGCTCGATACAGAACTTGCCAGCAGGGGTGAAGACGCCCAGGGCAAGGATGACAAAGGGTTCAGGCTGAACATTGTCAACGCCATCTGGGGGCAAAAGGACTATGAGTTTCTGTCCGACTTCCTCGACGTCCTGGCCGAGAACTATGGTGCCGGGCTGCGAATACTGGACTTCATAAATGAAACGGAGCAGTCACGGGTCGCTATCAATGATTGGGTCAGTGATCAGACGGAAGGTCGCATTAAGGACCTTATCCCACAGGGCATAATTACTGTAGCGACCCGCCTTGTTCTGACCAATGCTATCTACTTCAATGCTGCCTGGGATCACCCTTTCGATGAGTGGATGACAGCAAACGGCCCGTTCTACCTGCTTGACGGCGGACAGGTCAACGTGCCGATGATGAAACAGACGGAGTCATTCGGCTACACCGAGGGGGAAGGCTACCAGGCAGTCGAGCTGCAATACGATGCCAATGAACTCTCCATGGTCATCCTTTTACCTGAAGCTGGCAATTTCCAGGCTTTTGAAGAAGGACTTCAGGCTCAGCAGGTCAGTGACATCATAAGCGGTCTGCAATCTACCGGGGTCGCCCTGACTATGCCCCGGTTTGAGTTTGACTCGGAATTTAGCCTGAAGGATACCCTCGCCGGGATGGGCATGCCGGTTGCTTTTTCTGGTGGAGCGGATTTCTCCGGAATGACTGGTAATCCTGAGCTGTTCATATCAGACGTTGTGCACAAGGCATTCGTTGCCGTGGATGAAGCTGGCACCGAAGCGGCTGCCGCCACTGCAGTTATTATGCCATCGGCTGCGCCGCCTGAACCTACTGTGGAAGTCACCATAGACCGCCCCTTCATCTTCCTGATTCGCGACATTGAGACGGGCGCCATTCTCTTCGTCGGGCGTGTCCTGAATCCCGGTGCCTAAGTAAATGCCGCTTGTATTGTTACTCTAGAGACAAAGAAGAGGGTCGAGGTTAATTCCCCGACCCTCTTCGATTTGAGGAATACCCTCGCCAGTTTTAATGACTACATGGTGCTAAGCCCAAGGTTGTCTCCGAAGCCCTAATCCCCGAAAGGGGATTGCATTTTTCCTACTTTCGTGCAATGCTGTGCGCACCCAAGTAGATAGTCTTTCAATAAGAATAGCGTAAAGGGAGGGTTACGTTTATGAGAATAGCAATCATCGGAGCAAGCGGACAGATTGGAGCATTCATTCGCGATGAAGCGCTGGCACGGGGGCATCAGGCAACTGCGATTGTGCGCCATCCTGAGAAGATAACTGCGCAGGACCCGCGTCTGACCGTTGTAAAAGCAGACATTCTTAAAGATAAGGTCGATGAACTCGTGAAAGGTCATGACGCGGTCATAAGTGCCTACAATCCCGGCTGGAGCAATCCCGATATCTACAATGAGCAAATCAAGGGTTATAAGGCGATTATCAGCGGGGTCAAGAAGTCTGGAATAAAAAGATTGCTGGTTGTCGGTGGGGCCGGAACTCTTGAAGTCGCCCCTGGTGTGCAGCTCCTTGATACGGTAACTTTCCCGGAGAACATAAAAGGCGGAGTGCTGGCAACCAGGGAAGTACTCCACATGCTAAGAAAAGAAAAGGAACTTGAGTGGACATTCCTGAGTCCGCCATCCTCGATCGCCCCCGGGGAGCGGACGGGGCATTACCGGGTTGGGAAAGACCAGCTTCTTAAGAACAAGGAAGGCGAAAGCAAAATCTCCACGCAGGACTATGCCGTTGCCATGCTCGACGAACTTGAGCATCCGCAGCACATCCGCGAACGATTCACTGTCGCCTATTGAGTAGGCTTTCAACCTCCATAAACTACAGATGCATGGAATAGGAGTAAACAATGGCTTCTGTGAAAGATGTGCTGGACAAACTCCGGAGCAAGGCTCAGCCAGAGCAGTTAGAAGGAATGGCTAAATACGGGATGACAGTGGAGCAGAGATTAGGTGTCTCAGTTCCTGATATGAGAAAACTGGCTAAAGAGATAGGGAAAGACCATAAGCTGGCACTGGACTTATGGAGAACTGGAATAGCTGAAGCAAGGATCGTGGCTGCGATGATTGGTGACCCTGTTAAGCTAACTGAAGAGCAGATGGAGGACTGGGTGAAAGACATCAATTCGTGGGATGTCTGCGACCAGGTGTGCATGAATCTCTTTGAAAAGAACCAATTAGCCTGGAAGAAAATTGTCGATTGGTCTGAGCGGGAAGAAGAGTTTGTCAAAAGGACTGCCTTTTCGCTGATAGCTTGTCTGGCATGGCATGATAAGAAGGCCAGCGATGAAAAATTCATCGAATTGTTTCCCGTGATAATACGAGGAGCTACGGACGAGCATAATTTCGTCAAGAAAGCAGTGAACTGGGCTCTCAGAAACATCGGGAAAAGGAACCTCAATTTGAACGAAGCCGCAATAAATACTGCAAAGGAAATCAAACGACTCGACTCGAAGGCTGCTCGCTGGGTTTCTGCCGATGCTATCAGAGAACTAGAGAGTGACGCTGTCCAAAGCAGACTCCGGAGATAAACCTTAGTCCGTAATGTTTGACCCAATTCACAGCACTGTTGAGGACTTCTTCTGCATGAGGTAAACTTGCTGTTCTCCCAGTAAAAGACCGAGAAGAGGCAATGAGTCACCAGGGAAACAAATCCAGAAAGCCTATGAGACGAGTACTCTGGGTTTTGCTGGCCCTCATTGTGGTGGCTGCTGGGATTATCCTAGGTATATCAGGTTATGCTGCTTCCTCGCTGACCCGGTTTGAGCGAGTACCCATTGAGTGTAACCCCGCCGACTTCGGGTTAGAATATGTGGACGTTTCTTTCCCCAGCCGGGACGGTCTCATACTGCGCGGCTGGTGGCTTGAAGGGAATGACGATAAGCCGGTTATTGTTGTGGTTCACGGGTCAGAAGGTAATCGAGCTCACCCAGCGGAAAGAATGTTGGGAATTGCTAAAGACCTGGTGAGTTATGGCTATAATGTCCTCATGTTTGATATGAGAGGGCATGGAGAATCAGAAGGGGAACATATCTCGGCAGGCTATTATGAGAGAAATGATTTGCTGGGCGCCACTGACTATATCAGGCAACGTGGCATTGAGAGTAAAATAGGTGTCCTTGGTTTCTCAATGGGAGCCGCTACTTCCTTAATGGCTGCTGCTGAATCTGAGGAAATCGGTGCAGTGGTAGCTGATTGCGCTTACGCTGATATCGTTAGCATTATCGAGTCCGAATTCTCAAAGAGAAGTAACCTGCCGAAATTCTTCATCCCGATCATCTTATCTATAGCCCGGAACATATACGACGTTGACTTCACTGCAATCAAGCCCGAGGAGGCGGTGAAGGAGATTTCTGCACCTGTATTCATTATCCACGGAGGACAGGACGACATGGTTCCTGTCCAGCATGCGTATCGACTGAAAGAGGCCAGCCAAAATCCTGACAGCAAGTTATGGATAGTGCCGGAAGCACAACACGGGAACTCATATCTTATGAGGCCAGCAGAGTATAAGGAACAGGTCATATCCTTCTTCGACGAAGCTTTTGACTGAGATTGGGATAGTAGCGAAGGGGAAGCAGCGCAGAGCTAGCCAGCTGCATGGAAACCAATGTTGAACAATCGCCTGAAGTGTTGCTTCAGTGCAAAAAGACAGGGGCGAGGTTAACTCCTCGACCCTATTCTATTCGATTTGAGGAATACCTTCACCACCATTATATTACTACGCGGTGCTAAGCCATCTGACTTTGGACTTAACCCAAAGAGCTTTAAGGTCTCAGGGTCTTATTGCAATCTAGAACACTGCCTGTTAAATTAAATGAAATCTTGTTGGAAGGGAGATAGCTCATGGAGATTAGACTAAACGCACACGGGCGGGACTCACTGGCGACGAAAGTATTTTTCAGCGACGAAAGTGGTTTCGAAGTTGCCTCCGTAATCGTGACGGGCAAGACCGATGCCGTTCTTATTGATGCACAGTGGACGTTATCAAATGCCCATCGAGTAATCGCAGAAATACTGGAAACAGGCAAGCATCTTAAAACGATTTATATTACGCATGCGCATCCCGACCATTACTTTGGACTCGGCACTATCGCAGAGGCTTTCCCTGAAGCTCGGGTTATAGCGCTCCCCTCTGAAGCTCGCATCATCAATAAACAGTTCTTCGGCAAAATCGAGCACTGGGAAAAAGTGATAGGAGTTATAAACGTACCCAGAAAAACAGCCAATATCGAACCTCTTGCCGAGAACTACTTCGAACTGGAAGGGCAGCGTATCGAGATTATCCCGGAATTGATGGGTGATATGAAGTACAACACAGTGGTCTGGATTCCTTCAATACGGACCCTGTACGGCAGCGACGTTCTTTTTAACCAGGCACATCCCTTTACCTGCGAGCTTACCGCAGAAGAACGCCAGCAGTGGATACAGGATATTGAGCGCTTAGAAAAAATGGACGCCGAGGTGATTATTCCTGGCCACCAGAAACCTGGAATGCCCTTCGACTCCAGTTCCTGCGATTTCACCAGGGATTATCTTGTCGCTACTGAGGAGGAACTGGCCAGAACAAACGATGTTGCCGGTTTTTATTACGCCATGGTTAAACGCTTCCCTGAGGCCAACCTCTTTATCAGTAACGAAATGAACGCAAATGTGTTCAAGGGTGGATTGGATTGGAATTGGCGGGAATATTAAGGTATGGTGTCCCGAAACTCCACAAGGGTATCTCTGCAAAGTCAAAAAGTAGGCATAAGCTTGAGTAGGAACTAAAATTTAGCTTCAGTGCCAGCGTAGCTCAGGGGTAGAGCAGCGGTTTCGTAAACCGCCGGTCGTCGGTTCGAATCCGACCGCTGGCTGGGAGTTCATCAGGCAGCCATTTTTTCCCGAAGAGATATTTGTGTTATAATCCGCCTGAAAGTCAACGAATGTCTTCGGTGCGTTCCTAGCTAAGAATTCCAGGCAGGAGGAGAGCGTGTCTCTCCTCCTGCTTAATAAAGGAGAGGTAATCATGGTATCAAGTACTCAGCAGGCTGCCAGCCAGAAAACAGGGGCGGTACTCGTTATTGGTGGGGGCATAGGCGGCATACAGGCAGCACTGGACCTAGCAGAATCTGGGTATTATGTCTATTTAGTGGAACAATCCCCGGCTATTGGTGGGGTGATGGCTCAACTGGACAAGACTTTCCCTACCAATGATTGCTCTATGTGTATCCTTTCCCCGAAATTGGTGGAATGTGGAAGGCATCGCAATATCGAGATCATAACCTGTGCCGACGTTTTAGATGTCAAGGGGGAGCCAGGGAACTTTAGTGTATTGATAAAGAAGCGGGCAAGATTTGTAGATGAGACCCTTTGTACCGGTTGCGGAGACTGTACCAAGAATTGCCCGGTTAGGTATATACCCCAAGTAAAAGAAAGAGAAAATGGACCAGGAAAAGATTGACCAACTCATAGATAAATATGCAGGCGAGGAGGGGGTTTTGATCCAGTTACTGCTGGACATGCAGAGGGAATTGAACTGGGTTCCAAAGGAAGTTATACAGCGGATAAGCTATAGACTCCAGGTTCCGCTGAGTCAGATATATCGGGTAGCCAGCTTCTACAAGAGTATGAGCCTAAAACCGAGGGGCAAGCATTTAGTAAACGTCTGCTTGGGTACTGCTTGCCAGGTACGGGGTGGGCCCAGGCTCATGGATAGGATAAAAGACGTTCTTGGCATAAACCCTGGGGAGACAACCCAAGACATGAAGTTCACCCTGGAAAGAGTCAATTGTCTCGGCTGCTGCGCCTTGGGACCAGTGATGGTAGTTGATGGTGAATACCATGGCAAGCTAATGCCAGCCAAGGCGGAGGAGATACTGAAAAGCTACGATTAGGAAGGTATTATGCCCAGGTTAAGTTCACCTGCTGAACTAGAGGAACGCAGGCAAAAGATACTGTCGAAAAAGGATCCCAGTAAACCTTGTATTACGATTTGCTCCGGAACTGGCTGTCATGCTTACGGCAGCGAAAAAGTCAACGCAGCTTTGGAGAAAGAGGTCAAAAAGCAGGGCTTGAAGGCTGAAGTAGATATCAGAAGAACGGGCTGTCACGGCTTTTGCGAAAGAGGCACTCTAGTTGTTATTTATCCTGAGGAAATTTGCTATGTTAATGTAAAACCTGAGGATGCTGCCGAGGTCGTTCGGAGTGCAAAAGAGAACAAAGTCATTGACCGTTTGCTTTATGTCGATCCTACTACTGGTGAGAAGGTAATACATGAATCAGAGATACCCTTCTACAAGTATCAAAACCGAATTGTCTTTGGCAATAATAGGCAGATTGATCCCAGGAGCATTGATGACTATATTGCTCTTGGCGGCTACTCTGCCCTATCCAAGGCACTATCTCAGATGACTCCGGAGGAGGTGATGGAAGAGGTGAAAAGGGCTGGTCTCAGAGGCAGGGGTGGAGGAGGGTTCCCTGCAGGGTTGAAGTGGCAGACCACGCATGACGCCGTCGGCGAGCCTAAGTATGTAATAGTCAACTGCGATGAGGGAGACCCTGGGGCTTATATGGATAGGTCCCTTATGGAAGGGAACCCCCACAGTGTCCTTGAAGGGTTGACCATTGGTGCCTATGCTATTGGTTCCCACGAAGGTTTTATTTATGTGCGTCAGGAATATCCCCTAGCAGTTGAGAACTTAACCACTGCCATTGAACAAGCCCAGGAGTATGGGTTTTTGGGAGAAAATATCCTTGGCTCTGGATTCGATTTTAAGGTCAAGGTACATCGGGGAGCAGGGGCTTTCGTCTCCGGCGAGTCTAGCGCACTGATGACAGCGATAGAAGGCAACGTGGGGGAGCCTAGACCGAAATACACCCACACCTCGGAGAAAGGCATTCGGGACAGACCCAGTTGTTTGAATAATGTAGAGACGTGGGCTAACGTACCCCTCATAATCACTAATGGAGCTACTTGGTATTCCTCAATCGGCACAGAGGGAAGCAAAGGGACCAAGATCTTCTCGCTGGTGGGCAAGGTGAACAACACGGGACTGGTTGAAGTACCTATGGGGATTACTCTGCGGGATATAGTCTATAAGATTGGAGGAGGTATTCCAGGAGGTAAGAAGTTCAAGGCAGTTCAAACCGGCGGACCATCTGGGGGTTGTATTCCCGAGAGTTTTCTCGATTCTCGTGTAGATTTTGATGAACTTGCCAAGCTAGGCTCTATGATGGGGTCGGGGGGCATGATTGTCATGGATGAGGATACATGCATGGTTGACACGGCCAGATACTTCCTTGACTTCCTCTCCGATGAATCTTGCGGGAAGTGCACCCCGTGCCGAGAGGGCATCAAACAGATGCTGGACATTTTGACTGATATCTGTGGAGGAAGAGGTAGGGGAGGAGACATTGAGCTTCTGGAGGAGTTGTCTGAAGTAATCAAGGATACGTCTCTTTGTGCTTTGGGAGCAACCGCACCCAATCCAGTTTTGACCACTATCCAATACTTCAGGGATGAGTATGAAGCACATATCAAAGAGAAAAGATGTCCTGCTTATGTCTGTAAAGAATTGGTATCGTACTATATTGACCCGACCAAGTGCCAAGCTTGTATGATTTGTCTGAGAAGCTGCCCTGCGGAGGCTATAAGCGGCGGTAAGAACCAGATTCATGTCATTGATCAGTCTAAGTGTACTAAGTGCGTCAACTGCTTTGACCTCTGTCCACCTCGCTTCGATGCGGTTAGAAGGATTTCGGGTGAGCCTGTGCCACCATCCCTGCCGGAGGACGAAAGGATCCTGGCAAGAGGCAAGGAATAGGAAGACCAAAATGGATGAAGTAACTTTGGAGATTGACGGCAAGGAAGTCAGGGCTAAGGAAGGGACGACAATACTAGAGGCAGCTAGAAGTGTTGGCATTAATATACCTACACTTTGCTATCATCGGGCTCTGACTCCCTATGGCGGTTGTCGGCTTTGCATCGTGGAGATTTTTCGAGGGCGGAGGTCGAGGATAGTAACTTCCTGTGTTTACCCTGTGGAAGATGGACTGGTAGTCAAGACCAAGAGCGACACCGTGATAAGAGACCGCAAGATGCTCATTGAGCTTATGCTCGCTCGTGCCCCCAAGGCTAAGGCAATTCAGGATTTAGCTAAAGAATATGGTGTTGAAAAAACGAGGTTCAAAACAGAAGACCCAGAAAACCTCTGCATTCTCTGTGGTTTGTGTGCCCGGGTTTGCGAAGAAAGGATTGGAGTAAGCGCAATCAATTTTGTTGGCCGGGGAGTTGGGCGTAAAGTACAAACTCCCTTTCAGGGAACCCTGGACATAGACTTTGATGCTTGCATAGCATGCGGGGCTTGTGCCTTCGTTTGTCCTACGGAAGCAATCAAGCTCGAAGATATTACAAGTAAAAAACCGATACCCATACTTTCTGAGTTTGAAATGGGCTTAGACTCAAGAGCCCCCATCTATATTCCATTCGCCCAAGCAATTCCTAATATTGCCACTCTGGATCGCGATAAATGTGTTCATTTTGCTACCGGGGAATGCAAAATCTGCGAGGAATTCTGCGAAGCAGACGCTATTGATTTCACGCAGACCGACCAGGTCATTGAGCTGAAAGTAGGGTCTATTGTCGCATGCCCCGGCTTTAATGAATTTGATCCTCGCCCTGTCTTGCAATACGGGTATGGTAACTTCCCTAACGTCATCACCAGTATTGAGTTCGAGCGGATTCTAAGTGCCTCTGGACCATACCAGGGTGAGTTACTAAGACCTTTTGACAGGCAAAAGGCGCAAAAGATTGCCTGGATCCAATGCGTCGGCTCACGAGGAACGGCTCCGGAGCGTGGCTATTGCTCCTCAGTCTGCTGTACCTACGCTATCAAAGAAGCAGTGGTAGCTAAGGAACATAATGACTCGGTTGAGGCTACTATCTTCTTTATAGATATACGGACTTTCGGCAAAGGGTTTGAGGCCTATTATGACAGGGCAATAACTGAATACGGGGTGAGGTTTATCAGGTGCAGGCCGTCGGTGATAGAGGAGGTAGCAGAGACAAAGAATCTGATAATAAAGTACGAAACTGAGGATGACAAGATAATCAAGGAGGAGTTTGACCTGGTCGTTCTCTCGGTCGGGCTTGAGCCGCCCAAAGAAGCTGAGAAGCTGGCGAATAGACTGGGAATCGAGCTTAATAATTACGGATTCTGCCAAACTGACAATTTTTCTCCGGTTGAGAGCTCTAAGCCAGACATATTCGCTTGCGGAGCTTTCCAGGGTCCCAAGGATATCCCCGAGACGGTGACGCAGGCAAGTGCCGCCGCAGCTTCTGCCGCTGCTTCGCTTTCCTCAGTGCGTAATAGCTTGATAAAGAGAAAGGAATACCCCCCAGAAAGAGATATAAGGGGAGAGCCACCGAGGATTGGCGTTTTTATTTGCCACTGCGGCATCAACATTGGTGGGGTAGTGGATGTACCCCAAGTTACGAAATATGCGAGTTTACTTCCTAACGTAGTCCATGCCGAGGACAATCTATACTCCTGTTCTGAGGATACCCAAGAAAGGATAAAGGAGAAGATTAGAGAGCATAACCTCAATCGAGTAGTAGTTGCCTCTTGTACTCCCCGAACCCACGAACCTTTATTTCAAGAGACAATCAGGGAAGCGGGTTTAAACAGACATTTATTTGAGATGGCTAACATCCGTGACCAATGCTCCTGGGTGCATAAAGAGTATCCGGCGGAGGCTACCGAGAAAGCTAAGGAATTAGTAAGTATGGCGATAGCCAAAGCCAGGCTGCTCCAGCCTGTCGAGCAGACGTCTCTGGAGGTAACTCACAGCGGCCTGGTCATTGGCGGTGGAATAGCTGGGATGGTGGCTGCCCTGAACCTGGCTGAACAGGGATTTGAGGTCTACCTGGTTGAGAAAAGCAACCAACTGGGTGGGATAGCCAGAAGAATACACCATACTCTTGAGGGTAATGATGTCCAGACCTATCTTCATGACCTTATCACCAGGGTTTCTGAAAATCGCTTAATCCAAGTATATACCAATGCAGATATTGTCGAAGCCACCGGCTATGTAGGGAATTTCAGCACCAAGATAGCGGTTGGTCCCAACCGGGATTCCCACGAACTCAGGCATGGAGTAGTCATTATTGCCAGTGGCGGCGAGGAGTATAAACCCAGTGAATACCTTTATGGCAAAGACTCCAGGGTAATGACCTCGCTGGAACTGGAAAGTGAGATCGCTAAAGGCAACGGCAGGATTAAGGGCTGCAATAACCTGGTATTCATTCAATGCGTGGGCTCCAGGGAGGGTGAACGACCCTATTGCAGCAGGGTGTGCTGCAGTGAGTCAATAAAATGTGCCTTGCAAATAAAAGATGTGGACCCGGAGACGAATATCTATATCCTCTATCGTGATATGAGAACCTACGGATTTAAGGAAGATTACTACCGGGAAGCCAGAGAGCGAGGGGTGATATTCATTCGCTATGAAGTAGATAATAAGCCCGGGGTAGAAAATATAACAGAAGACAATCAGAATCTGCTGAGGGTTACTGTAAAAGACCCACTATCGGGCGAGGATTTAATCATAGATGCGGACATACTGGCCCTGGGGGTGGCTAATATTCCTGCCGCCGACAACAAAAGACTATCCCAGTTATTCAAAGTGCCATTAAATGAGGATGGCTTTTTGCTAGAAGCACATGTGAAGCTGCGCCCAGTGGACTTCGCCACCGAAGGTGTGTTTATGTGTGGTCTCTCTCATAGCCCCAAGTTTATTGAAGAGAGTATTGCTCAAGCTAAGGCTGCGGCATCCAGGGCTGGTACTATTTTATCTAAAGACGTAATTGAAGTGGGCGGATTGGTCTCCTTTGTCGATAAGAACAAGTGCAGTGGCTGCGGTGTTTGCCAACTGATTTGTCCCTTCCAGGCAATAGAGATTGATGATGAGGAGAATGTAGCGGTGATTAATGAGGCTCTATGCAAGGGATGCGGAGCATGTGTTTCCTCCTGTATATGCGGTGCTATAAACATAAAGGGATTCAGCAATACTCAGATTGTGGCTGCGATTGATGCCGCTTAGTCTTCACAATGAGCTTATGACATGGAACTCAACATAACGGAAAATCAAATACAACAACCTGAGGAAAAGGTGGACAAATGGGAACCCAAGATAATCGCCTTTCTTTGTAACTGGTGTAGTTATGCCGGGGCAGACCTGGCCGGGGTAAGTCGGCTTCAATACCCTCCCAATACCCGGATTATCCGTGTTCCTTGTTCGGGCAGGATCAGCCCGTTACTAATTCTAAGATGCCTGCAGCATGGGGCTGACGGTGTTCTTGTTTCAGGGTGTCACCCTGGCGATTGTCATTATATCAGCGGTAACTATGTAGCCAGAAGAAAGTTCGCTATTCTAAATAATTTTCTTGAATATTTAGGTATTGAGAAAGGGCGAGTTCAATTCGCCTGGGTATCGGCAGCCGAAGGGAAAAGGTTTGCCGAGCTTGTTCAAAAAGTTACCGAAGATGTAAGGGCATTGGGTCCAGCCAAGAGACTCGTGAAAAAATCAGGTTAAGGCAGGTTCACGTTGAATACAGTCGTCGCTATAAGAGATATAGCCAAGAAACTGCTCGATGAGAAGAGGGTTGACTTCATAATTGGGTTCGAAAAAGGCAGCCTCCCTCTGCGTAGCACTCCTTGTTTTGTCAGGAGCGCCTCGGAGGCAGGCAGGCTTACCTGGAATGCAACCTGTGAGAATAATCTCGCTAAGTATCTACCGAAGATAAAAGAAAGGGTCGCCATCGTTGCCAAAGGCTGCGATGTCCGCTCAATCATCGGTCTCATTAAAGAAAAGCAGGTTACCAGGGAACAGGTGTTTATAATCGGTATTCCCTGTAAAGGCATGATTGATAGAAGAAAGATAGAAGCCAAACTGGGCGGGAAGGAAATACTAGAGGCTGAAGAGGAGGATGACACGATTATCCTCAAAGGTCCCAGCCTCAAAGAGACTATCAAAAAGGAGGAATTTCTTCACGACTCCTGCCAGACCTGTACCCATAGGAATCCAGTAATCTATGATGCCCTGATAGGAGGCAAGGTCACGGAAGATCAAGCCATTGACGAATATAGAGAAGTGAAGGAGTTTGAAGCTCGCTCCCACGATGAAAGATGGCAGAGCTTCAGCGATGAAATTAGTAAATGTATTAGATGCTATGCCTGCAGGAATGCCTGCCCTTTCTGCTATTGCCAGGAGTGCTTTGTAGATAGCTCCCAGCCTCAATGGATTGGAAAGACCACCAACCTGAGTGATACTGCAATCTTTCATATCGTTCGCGCCTTCCACATTGCCGGGCGTTGTGTCGATTGCGGTGCCTGTGACAGAGCCTGTCCGATGGGGATTGACCTCAGAAGGCTTACCAAAAAGATGGAAATGGATGTTAAAGACCTATTTCATTACGAAGCCGGAATAAGTCTTGAGGATGTGCCGCCCCTGGCAACCTTTAATCCGGACGACCCTCAAGAATTCATAATGGTGTAATCATGGTGAACCACTGAAGGTAGCTGATGAAAGAATCGGAAATTGCTAAAACCGAGGTAGTTAATCTCCTGAACACCTTAATCAAGGAGTACAGGGTATTTGCTCCGGTAGAGCAAAACGGCTTTATTACATTCCAGGAGATTCACTCGGGCAGCGAGGCGTTCCTCGATTATATTAACTCCAAGAAACCTCCCAAGGAGATATTTTTCCCCCAGTCAGAAAGATTGTTCAGCTATGATTTGAGTAGAGAGGAAGGTTGGGGCGTAGAGGAACCTGCATCGGAAAAGAAGCAAAGGATAATCTTCGGCATCCGCCCCTGTGATGCCAGAAGCCTCGTTCTTCTGGATAATGTATTTGATGGGAAACCGTACAAAGACCCGTACTATACAGATAAGAGAAAAAATACAACCATTATTGCCCTGGGTTGTAACCATCCAGGCAGCACTTGTTTTTGTACCTCCCTCAGAGGAGGACCTTTTTCCCAGGAAGGCTCAGACTTACTCCTGATAGATATCGGTCAAAAGTATATCCTTCAGGTAGTCACTGAGAAGGGCGAGAAGATTACCAAAAAATATAACAAATTTAAGGAAGCAGAAGACCATAGTTTATCTTTAATGCAGGACACCATAAAGACAGCAGAAGCCTCGATGAAATCCAAAATAGATGTACAGAAGATAACGGAGAAATTGGGCGGTATTTTTGATGACCCTTTCTGGGACCTGGTATCTGAGAAATGCCTCGGTTGTGCCGTTTGTACTTATCTTTGTCCCACCTGCCACTGTTTTGATATAACTGATGAAGTTATAAATCAAACCGGAGGAAGAGTTCGTACCTGGGATTCTTGTGCTTTTCCTTCGTTCACCCTAGAAGCCTCAGGAGTTAATCCTCGACCCGGCAACAAGGAAAGATATAGGCAAAGGATAATGCACAAGTTCGACTATTTCGTAGCTAATCACGGCATGGCAGCCTGCGTGGGGTGTGGCCGGTGCATTAAAGAGTGTCCCGTGAACCTGGATATCCGGGTGGTACTAAATAGTATATTAAATCATTAGGACATATGATAAAGATGAAGAACCCGTATTTACCATTACCGATGAGGGTAGAGAAGCTTGTCATCGAAACCGATGACAAGAATATAAAGACGTTCAGTGTGAAGTTCCTCAATGGTGAGGATGCGTCTAATTTCAACTACCTGCCAGGGCAGTTTGCCCAGCTATCTGTTCCAGGCGAAGGGGAAGCTCCCTTCGGAATAGCCTCGTCCCCAACACAGCCAGGGGGGCTTGAATTTACCGTGAACAAGGCGGGGGTGTTAACCACAGCCCTCCACAATCTGGAAGAAGGGGAAATAATTGGCGTAAGAGGCCCCCTTGGAAATTGCTTCCCACTAGAGGCGATTGAAGGCAAGGATACGATTATTATCGGGGGTGGTTTCGCCTTTACCACACTACGCTCCCTTACCAACTACGTTTTATATAAGGAGAACAGGAGCCGCTTCGGCAATGTTGTAGTAATTTATGGGGCTAGAAGCCCCGGCTTGTTGCTTTACAGGGATGAACTTGAGAAGTGGGAAGGAAGAAAGGACCTTGACCTACATCTTACCGTTGATAGAGCAGAGGAGGACTGGCAAAGAAGGGTAGGAGTCGTCCCCGATATCCTCAAGGAGATTGCTCCTAGCCCGGATAATACCTATGCGGTAGTTTGCGGACCACCAATCATGATAAAGTTTACCCTGCCAGTCCTTAGGGAGCTTGGTTTCCCACCGGAAAGGATTGTCCTGTCGCTGGAGATGAAAATGAAATGCGGGATAGGAATGTGTGGAAGGTGCAACATAGGAAACCAGTATGTTTGTAAAGACGGTCCCATATTTACCTTAGCCCAGTTAAATGAGTTACCCAGCGAGTACTAAAAAGTGACGGAAAGTTTTTAAAGGCGGTGATTGAAATTGAGTCCGATACCGGTAAACCAACTAGATTTCAAATTTAGGGACAAGATTATAGGGCAAGTCGAGGGAGAAAACTTGAAGCATTGCCTGGGGTGTGGAACATGCAGTGCTGGCTGCTTCGTTAGAGAGTTTGATAAGAGATTCAACCCCCGAAAGATAGGCCACATGGTTTTGTTGGGAGCAAAAGACTATTTCAAGGAAAACCCTGAAATTCCCTATCTATGCAACCTTTGTGGATTATGTCAAGAAACTTGCCCTTATGGACTGAATATCGGTGATCTGTGTATGGCGCTTCGCGCGCAATTGGTAGAGGATGGGATAGGGCCACTCCCAAAACATCAATTTATGAAAGAGGAGCAGGAGTTTGTCCTCACCCCCTCTTTCACCTTATCTCTTCCCGATCCTGATAGCACTGAATGTAAGAGAGTCTTCTTCCCTGGCTGTAATTTGTCGGCATATTCTCCTTCCGATGTTATCGCTACCTGGGACTATCTGAGAGCAAAGCTGCCAGGCACAGGAATTATCCTGAGATGCTGTGGGGCTCTTTCCTATGACTTGGGACTTTACCCCCAGTTCCAACAGATATCACAGGAGTTGGAGAACGAGGTGCACAGATTAGGGGCATCCGAGCTAATTACTGGTTGCCCCGAATGCTATGACACCATTAAGCGAGTGGCACCTCGCTATCAACTAAGAAGTTTGTATGAGGTAATGGCAGAAGTAGGTATCCCTGAGATACCTAAAGGGAGCGGTCAAACTTTCACCCTTCACGATTCTTGCAAAACGAGATGGGAAAGGGGAATACAGGATAGCGTTAGAGATTTGGTAGCTACTATGGGCTATCAGATAGAAGAGATGAGATATTCCAAGGAATTGACCCGTTGCTGTGGCCAAGGGGGGTTAATTGTCGGGATCAATCCTTTCCTGGTGTTTAATTTAACGAAATCAAGACTAGCTGAGTCTCATTTTGACATGCTCACCTACTGCGCTGCCTGCCGTGAGACTTTCGCTATGCACAAGCCCACTTTACACATTCTCGACCTCATGTTTAACCCTAACTGGGAAAAGGATAAAGCCAAACCCATCAATAAAACAGCGGTAAGAAGAGAGAACCAAGCACTCCTTAAATCATTATTGACGGAAAGATCAAAAACATCTTAAGAATGGAGGTGCCAATATGTCTGGGGAAGAGATAAAGTTGCAGGTGGGCGATGAGGTAAAGAAGCTGCTGGAGGAAAGGCATATATCAGAGGAGGAGTTGAAGAAGGTAATAGATTTTGCCGAGACCAAGGGTGAGAAGCTATACCAGCAAGAGGCAAACAGGTACCTGGCTAAAAACAGGCTTGGCGAGGTGACAATCTACGTCGAATATTCTACTGACGAAAATGGCTATATAGTCCATACGGCTTACTCACATAGGTCGAAGATAGGCAAGGAGTAGAGCAATGGAATGGTATTGCTTTAAATGCAAAGAGAAAATGGAAGAGGGTGAGGTAAACCTAGTCTATGGGGATATGAAGTTACCAGGAGCTTTTGGAGTTCAATGCCCTAAATGTGGGGCGGAATACCTACTGGAGGAATTCGTGCTCACGCAAGTAAACGAAGGTGAGAAAATGCTGGAAGCGAAGTAAAAGGTAAAGCGATTATGAAGTCGGAGTTAGACGATTCCAGGCTAATGTCGCTTACCCAAGTTTTTGGAATGCGTCCCAGCAGACTTAAACTTATTGCCGACGCAGTAAGAATTGCTGGACCTAGCGACACCAATACGCTTTTAGAGGTCGGCTGTGGCAATGGATCTGCAGCCGTTTTTTTATCCCAAAAATATGGCTGCGATGTCGTCGGCATCGATTCCTCGGAAAGGATGATTGCTTTAGCGGCACAACAAGCCGAAGCCGAGGGATTGGCTCACAAAGCAGAGTTTCTGGTGGCAGATGCAGTGAATTTACCATTTCCAGGTTCTACGTTCGATACCATAATATGTGAAGCTGTCTTCTCCACTCTTGTAGATAAAGAAGGGGCTGCTAAAGAGTTCAGGCGTGTCTTAAGGCCTGGTGGGAAAGTATTGATACTAGACTTTGTACTTCGGAAGGAAGTAACAAAAGAACTTCAAAGCCAAGTGTCTTTCATTCCTTGTTTAGCCAGAACCAGACACTTAGAGGGATATATCAGGCTCTTTGAACAAGTAGGCTTTCAAAATTCCTACATTGAAGACTACCCCCAGGAAGTGAAAAGGACAGGTTGGTGGATAGCTTATACCTCTGGTTCCTGGGATAGGCTGCTTGCCAACCTACCGGCACAGTGCGGCTGTAGTAGTAAAGAGACATCAGATGTTGCTTCACTGATTGAAACCTGTCAGAGGTTCTCTAAGAAAGCGGAGCTTGGATATGCTTTGATAGCTCTGACCAGGCCATATGGCAAGTAGTTTCCTACCACTTTCTAAAAGGAGTGTAGTTTCATATTTATATAGCTTTTAGTTCACGTAATAGAGGGGTTTGGCAAGATGAAGGAGGTACTAACTAAGACAGAGAGCTTGTGCCCGGTTTGCTTAAGCCGGATACCAGCCCAAAGGGTGGTGGAGGGGGGAGATGTTTATCTGGAAAAAGATTGTCCCGAGCACGGTAATTTCAAAGCCTTGATTTGGCGAGATGCTGAGCTTTACCGTAATTGGAGTCAGTACAGCCAGCAGGCTGTTGGTCCTGAAAGGAGATTTACCGATATTGCTCGAGGCTGTCCCTATGATTGTGGTCTATGTCCCAGCCACGAGGCAGATACCTGCACCACTGTAATGGAAGTCACCCACAACTGTAACCTCAATTGTCCCATCTGTTTTGCTTCCGGCAACGAAGGTCTCCGCTTCGAACCGGATAGCGATGCAATTCAAGACATGTATCAAACCATCATAGAAGCTGGAGGACCTTACCCGGTGCAAATGAGTGGTGGAGAACCTACCATCCGGGATGACCTACCCAATATTGTATCGCTGGGAAAGAAATTGGGGTTTTATCATATCCAGATAAATAGCAATGGCATCAGAATAGCCCAAGATAAGGAATATCTGCAGAGGCTAAAAGAGAGCGGTGCTGACTTGATATACCTCCAGTTCGATGGCGTATCCGACGACGTTTATCGTACTATCCGAGGTAGAGACCTATTTGACCTCAAGGTTAGAGCCATAAGTAATTGCGCTGAGGTGAAGATAGGGGTCGTCCTGGTGCCAACAGTGATCCCAAATGTTAACCTTCATCAGTTAGGGGGGATTGTCCAATTTGCTAAAAAATGGATACCTACGGTGAAGGGTGTTCATTTCCAACCGGTTAGCTATTTCGGCAGGTATCCCCAGCCACCTAAAGACGAAGATAGGGTAACCTTATCAGATGTTCTGGACGGGCTGGTAGTCCAGACCAAGGGTGAACTTAAGAAAGCGAATTTCGTGCCTCGCAGATGTGAGGACTCGCATTGTTCGTTCAGTAGTTTTTTTGTACTGATGGAAGATGGTAAGTTGCAAGCAAGGACAGATATCGCCCGGGAATCAGTGAGCGGATTCGGCTATAAGAAAGACCCTCCTGCGGTAACAGCGAGAAGCTTTATCAATAGACGTTGGAGATTAGTTGATGAAGAAACAGAACAAACTGAGAAAGGGTGTGGTCAAGGCTGTGGGCAAAATCAAGACTCTTGGCTACGTTTCAGAAAAAGAGAAGGCACATACTACCTGACGATTACTGGCATGCCCTTCCAGGATGTATGGACCCTTGATTTACACAGGCTAAAGAGATGCTGTGTTCATGTGGTCACCAACAGTAAGCGATTAATCCCACTGTGTGCCTTTTATGTCACCAGTATTACCGGGGAGAGGCTGTACCAGAACCTTCCCGTAGACACTGCGCTGTCTCTCACAGATTAGGAAATTCATCCGGATAATATAATTGGATGAAAGAGATACTAAAAGAAACAGAGAGCCTATGTCCAGTTTGCCTGAGCAGGATACCAGCGAGGATAATCCCTGAAAATAACAAGGTTTACCTGGAGAAAAGTTGCCCCCGACACGGCGATTATAAAGTTATCATTTGGAGGAATGACGCTGAACATTACCTTAAATGGGCCGAGTTTGGTGGTGATAGAATTCCTATAGGTCCCAAGAAGAGGCTTACCGAGCGTAATGGGGGTTGCCCCTACGACTGTGGTATTTGTCCAGACCATGTACAAGACACCTCTTCCGCAGCTATTATGACTACCAATAGGTGTAACTTGCACTGTCCTATTTGTTTTACCTATGGCGACGAAGGACCTGTCTACGAGCCTTCCTTGGATAGCATTAAAAGGATGTACCAAGTCGTGCTGGATACTTGCGGGACATATCCTATGGAACTGTGTGGCGGGGAACCAACTGTCCGCGATGACCTGCCTCAAGTTATTGCTATCGGTAAGGAGATGGGCTTTAACCATATCCAAATAAATACGAATGGCATCAGATTAGCTAAGGACAAGGAATATCTGAGTAGATTAAAGGAGGCGGGGGCTACCACTCTCTACCTTCAGTTTGATGGTGTAACTAATGAAGTATATCGCCATACCCGAGGCGCAAATCTCTTTGACCTCAAAGTCCAAGCCCTAAAGAATTGCGCTGAGGTGAAGATAGGAGTTACCCTGGTGCCAACAGTCATCCCCAATGTTAATTTTGAGCAAATAGGAGACATCATCCAATTCGCCAAGAGATGGGTGCCCACGGTAAAAGGAGTTTTCTTCCAGCCAATCAGTTACTTTGGTAGATACCCGGGAACACCTGAGGACAGGGATAGGCTAACTATACCAGATATACTTAGGGCTCTTGAGGAACAAACACAGGGAGAGTTGAAGGAGAGCAACTTTGTGCCTCCTGTCTGTGAGCATCCTCATTGCTCTTTTTCAGGCTTTTTCGTATTAATGGATGGGAAGTTATTACCAATCAGTCACTTGGAACCAAGACGAATCAATGAAGATGGAGCTGAGCATTCTCGACGATTTGCCAAGCGATATTGGAGATTTATTGAAGAAGATGAGGTACAACGCTGCTCATTGCCTCGACATAAGCCAGCTCCCTTTAGTGCTTTATTACAGCGCCTTCAACGAGAGTATCTATACATCTCAGGCATGGCTTTCCAAGATGTATGGAATATCGACCTTGAAAGACTGAAGAGATGCTGTATTCACATCGTTACCTCTACAGGAAAGATGGTACCTTTATGCGCCAAATACCTGACCAGCGTCGACGGACAGCGACTTTACCCGGGAATAGCATAGTTAGGAGACAAATCAAATGGCAGAGCGGGTTTCTCTACAGGAGTCACTCAACAAGATACTTAAACAAAGGATAAAGGAGACTCCGGAATACCAGAAACATATTGCTAAGGAAAGCACGCAGAAAATAACCAGAGGTGATGTCGAGGATTTTCAGCTTTTCCAGCTTCGGAATACATTGCACTATGTTTATGAGAAGAGCCTGTTTTACCGGGAATTGTTTAACAAAAAGGGGATAGAGCCGGGTGAAGTCCAATCCTTAGCTGATCTGGCCAGGCTTCCTTTAACTGCACCCGAGGAATTGGCCGAGAAACCCCTTAGGTTCTTATGTGTTCCCCTGGGAGAGGTGACCCGGGTGATTACCTTTACTAGCTCAGGTACCACTGGCCCGCAGAAGAGGATTTTTTTTAGTGAAAAGGATGTTGAGGTAATGACCGATTTTATGGAGGCTGGCATGAGCGTGGTGGCTACCAGCGATGATGTCGTTCAGATAATGCTGCCCAGGGGTCCAGTTTTAGGGCAGTCTGACCTGCTGGCACGAGGTGTAAAGAAAATGGGCGCTACGCCAGTCATCACTGGCACTGAGCCAACCCCTGAGGAGCAAATTCAGGCGATTGAGAGACATGGCTCAACTGTTGTGTTCTGTGAGACACTCCGTTTTAATCGAATTACGGTGGCGGCTAAAAACAATCATGATTTAACAAAATTGGGGGTCAAAGCCCTATTCCTTACCTCCAATTATCTATCTGACTCGATGAGGGTTAACCTCCAGTCTACGTGGAACTGTGAAGTCTTCACCCACTACGGGTTAACTGAGATGGGATTAGGGGTAGCTGTGGAGTGCTCAGTACATAATGGCTACCACTTTAACGAGGCTGATCTTCTGACCGAGATCATAGACTCGGAAACCGGGGAGGTTTTGCCCGACGGGGAGGAAGGAGAATTAGTCTTTACCACCTTAGCTAGAGAAGCAATGCCGTTAATCAGATACAGAACGCATGATATATCTAGGTTGAGTACTAAACCCTGTGAGTGTGGCATAACCACTCTCAAGAAGTTGGACAGGACAACGCGAAGGCTGGAGTCGGCAGTAAGAATAGGAGAGGGAGATGAGATATACCCAGCGATGTTTGACGAGGCACTTTATACGATTCCCGACATCGTTGGTTATGAAGTGAGCATTAGCAAGGATGATGCCAAAGATAGTCTGACTTTTCAGGTGGAGATAGCTAGAAAAGGAGCGGCGGTCAAAGAACTGGTAAGGGAAACGATATTAAAAGTCCCGCCGGTCCAAAAAAATGTCAAAATGGGAAAAATGACCATACCCGAGATACAACTGGTAACCCCGGGCTCACTGCGAAAACCCACTCGAGCCAAAAAATTGATAAAAGATATGCGCTAGGAGGTCTGAATGAAATCTGGTGGAATTGAGCAGGCGAACCCTCCACGCTTTTTCTACGGCTGGGTAGTGGTGGCCGCAGCCTTCTGCGTGGCTCTGGTCGCATATGGGATCCAATACTCCTTCGGCATATTCATCGATCCTCTAAAAGATGATTTTGGCTGGAGTGGAACATTGGTAGGAGGAGCTGCTGCACTTTTCATGTTTTCGCGTGGCGCCCTGGCCATCCTCACCGGACGAATCACCGATAGGCACGGACCCAGAATAATAGTCGCCGTCGGTGGCCTTTTCCTGGGTCTGGGCCTCATATTGACCAGCCAAAGCAGCACTGCCTGGCAATTATATTTATTCTATGGTCTAATGGGAGGGTTCGGACTAAGTGTGGCCTACGCTCCTTTAATGGCAACAGTGTCAAGGTGGTTCGTGTCCAAGCGGGGTCTGGCAATAGGTATCGTTGCTGCCGGAATAGGGGCGGGCACAGCGGTCATGTCTCCGTTAGCCGCACATCTCGTCGCTACTTATGGGTGGCGCTTGTCCTATATTATCATCGGTCTCTTGGCCTTGATTATCATTATCCCTGGGGCATTTCTGCTAAGGCGTAGTCCCGAGGAGAAAGGGCTGCTGCCACTGGGTAAGGCTGAAGCGACAGCGGGTGACGAGGAGAATTCAAATATAGCAAAAAGAGAGGACAGCCTTACTTCAGAAAGCGCAGGATTCTCATTAAAAGAAGCAGCGCGTACCAGAGCATTCTGGCTATTGCTGGCGATAATTATCTTTTGGTCTATATGCGTCCAAATGACAATGACGTACATATATCCCCATGCAACCGATCCAACCGGCCTCGGCATACCCTGGGGAGTGGCTGCCAGCTTCATGTCTGTGATTGGCATTTCCAGCATTATCGGCCGGCTGGCCATGGGTGCCGTGTCTGACAGACTAGGGGGAAAGCGCACACTCGTTATCTGTCTGGTCCTCCAGGTCCTGGCGATGTTCTGGCTCCTCAGGGCGACAGATATATGGATGCTCTATCTGTTTGCCGCAGTCTTTGGGTTTGCTTATGGCGGTTGCGTCCCCCAGCTCCCGGTAATAGCCGGGGAAATCTTCAAGCTGAAGGCAATAGGCGAAATTGTTGGTTTTCAAATGTTAGGGGTAGCAATCGGTGGAGCTATTGGGCCAGTCCTCGGAGGATATGTGTTTGATGTAACACAGAGTTATTACTTTGCCTTCATGGTCAGCGGCATGTGCACCATCATTGCACTGATACTTCTCGCCTTTATCAGGGCACCAGGGAAGGTGAGATACTGAGGTAGCCCCTGCAATTTGGACAGCTTGCTAAGGTATGGTAGAATCCTTAACAACAGACTCATTAAATGTAGCAGAGCCAACTTTAAAATTGCCATTCTCTTGTCCTAGTAGTGGAGGCCATTAAGGCAAATAATCCCAAATGAGTGCCAGCGTAGCTCAGGGGTAGAGCAGCGGTTTCGTAAACCGCCGGTCGTCGGTTCGAATCCGACCGCTGGCTGGGGGTAATATGAGCAAATTTGTAGATAAATTGCAGAGTCTTTCCAAGTCTTCAACCACGCCCATAGGTTTTCATCCTTCTGTCTCTGCACTAAAAAGCCCAGCAATGTTGCTTATTGCAGGGCTGTCTGGGACGCAGGTCAAGGAAGCCAAAATCGTGGCTGATGTCAACGCTGATGCCGGGTTGATATTGGACGAGGGCCCAAGCCCCAGGATTGTTAAGCAAATGGTTGAAGCTATGGGCAATATCCCTTTGGGGGTATTTGTGAAGGGCGTGAGCGAAGAGAAAATAAATAAGCTTATGAGCCTGGGGGGCGACTTTATGGTCTTTGACATCAAGGCAGCTGCGGCAGTATTGCACAAAGAAGAGATAGGCAAATTTTTGATGATAGAGCCTTCATTAGACCAGGGTTTTGTTAGAGCCATCAATAGCCTCGAAGTAGATGGTGTGTTCATCAATGGTAGAGACGGAGACCCTTTTGTTGCTGTGGAGCACCTGCTTATTTGCCAAAGGTTCGTCGAGCTCTTAGAGAAGCCGGTCATTATGGCCTTGCCTTCTTTGGTCACAAAGGCTGAGCTAACCAGTTTATGGCAAGCTGGGGTAGATGGCATAGTTGCTCCCCCAGCGCAGTCGGTTGAGACACTGGCAGAGCTAAAGAAGATGATTGGCGGTCTGCCCGGAGGAGCCAGAGGTCGCCGCGCCAAAGCAGATGTGAAACTCCCTCAGTATGGTGGGGTTGTGGCTGAGGAGGAGGAGGAGGAACAAGAGGAAATTTAGCCTGAATCTGGTTTTGCCCGAAGTAAGTCATGGAGACAAGCCTGGGCCTATTTTTATTATCAGCAGCGGGAATTTCTCTTACTGGCGTTATGCTACCCGGACCAATGACTGCGGCTACCATAGCCAAGGGTTACAGTGACAAACACGCCGGTGCCTGGATTGCAGCAGGGCATGCTGTTATCGAGATACCGCTCATAGCTTTAATTTATTTTGGATTCGGTCATTTCATCAGCTCCCCCCAAGTGGGAAAGGGTATATATCTTGCCGGTGGCTTGATGCTGCTTTACCTGGGTTTCCGAATGTTTCGAGCTACTGATAAAGCGCCTGGTGCGGTAGGCGGTCTACCAGCCAGCGCTTTACTGACAGGCATTGTAATTACAGGAACTAACCCAGCTTTTTACATATGGTGGGCGACTGTGGGTGCAGCTCTGGTAACCGGTGCCGCCAAGTTCGGGCTTGCCGGTGTTATTTTGTTTACCACAGTGCATTTGCCCTGTGATTTTGCCTGGAGTGAATTTCTATCTGTGGGCACATTTAAGTCAAGGCGGTGGTGGACACAAAAGGTACAAAAAGTTGTGTTTAGCGTTTGTGCTCTGGTTCTGGCTGGCTTTGGTGTCTGGTTTTGTATTTCGGCGTTTCTATAAATTCAAGGGGCATTCTGGATTGCCTGCAAGTATTTCCCCTCAGTCTTTATAGCTGGGGCAATAATCATCTTCACTTTGTGCATTTCTTGAATGGTTCGAGCGCTGCATACTCCCATGCTAGTGCGTAGAGCGCCAATTAAGTTTTGAGTGCCGTCGGTGACGGAAGTAGGACCGAAGAGAATTTGCTTTAACGGGGCGGTAGTGCCAACTCTAACACGTGTCCCTCTAGGCAATGCTGGATGAGAATGAGACATGCCCCAGTGATAGCCTTTTCCTGGCGCTTCTTTCGCTTGAGCTAAAGGAGAGCCAATCATTACAGCATCAGCACCAGCGGCGAATGACTTGCATAAATCACCACCGGTGCGAATACCACCATCTGTTATCACTGCTACGTATTTACCACCTTCTTTGAGGTATGTTTCTCTAGCAGCGGCACAATGCAGAGTAGCAGTTACCTGGGGAACTCCGACGCCGATGACTTCCCGGGTGGTACAGGCAGCCCCGGGCCCAACTCCGACTAGGATGCCATCGACCCCTGTTCTCATTAGCTCTAATGCTGCGTTATAGCTGCAACAATTGCCTACTATAATAGGCAGGGACATTTGCTGGCATAGCTCAGGCAGGATAAGTCCCCGATAGCTCTTGGAGATGTGCCTGGCCGTGGTGACGGTAGATTGCACCACGAGTATATCCATCCCAGCATCCTTGGCTATGGGAGCCAAACGTTTGGTGTTGGCTGGAGTTGTAGATGCAGCACAGATGGCACCAGCCTGTTTTATTGCTCCAATGCATTGGCTAATGAGCTTTTCCTTGATAGGCGCAGAGTAAATTTTTTGAAGCAGTGAAGTAACCTCTTTTTCAGGAGTTTTGGCAATTTGGTTCAAGACCTCGTCGGGGTTTTCGTACCTTGTCTGTATACCTTCTAAATTAAGGACAGCTAGCCCGCCAAGCTTGTTAAATTTAATAGCAAAGGTGGGGTCAACAATAGCATCCATAGCTGAGGCTAGAATGGGGATGGACAAGGTGTAATTTTTTACGGTAAAGTCTATGTTAGTTTGGTCAGGATTAATGGTTACATCTCCGGGGACAAGCGCAACTTCATCAAATCCATAAGCGCGCTCCATCTCTTTGAATTTAAGGCGAGGCATTTTTCTTTACTTGATAAAAGTTGCCACAAACTATACAAGCACGGCGGTCTAAAGTCAAGGAAATTTGTAGATAAAATTATAGCTATTAGGTATAATTGTAGGTCATGCCTGTTCTTTATGTCATCGCTACTCCTATTGGCAATCTGGAAGATATTTCCCTGCGTGCCTTACGCCTTTTACAGGAGGTGAAACTTATTGCTGCTGAGGATACACGCACTACACGCCACTTGCTTAATGCCCATAATATAAAAACTCCTTTGACTAGTTATCATGAGCATAGTAAAAGAGCTAAACTTGATTATTTACTGAATTTTCTTGAGGAAGAAGACCTTGCTCTAGTTTCAGAAGCTGGCATGCCAGGGCTAAGTGACCCTGGCTACGAGCTTATTGTTGCTGCGATTGAGCGTGGGATTTCTGTGGTACCGATTCCTGGTGCTTCAGCGGTGATTACCGCCTTAGTGGTTTCCGGGTTGCCGACCGACCAATTCCTTTACCTTGGGTTTTTGCCCCGACGTAAGGGGCAAAGGCAGCGTCTTCTCAGCTCAATAGTCGATGAACCAAGGACTATAGTGGCTTTCGAGACACCCCATCGCCTTAGGGAGGCATTGAGTGATATCGAGGAAATTCTAGGAAATAGAAGACTATCTGTATGCCGTGAGCTTACCAAAGTTCACGAAGAGATTTTCCGGGGCAGAGTGGGCCAGGCTAGGGAGCATTTCGTCGAACCAAGAGGGGAGTTTACTCTCGTTATTGAAGGTAGGACTCGAGCCTGGTTGAAATTTCAGGAAAGGAGCTAAAATGCGCCGTGGTTGTATTGCTGTAGGAAAAGTGGAATGTGATGGTTGTCATCGTCCTATTAAATATGGAGAACGCTATCTTTCAATCAACGGGGAAGGAGATGAAAAGCAATGTCTTTGTATTGATTGTTGCCTGAGCCGTGGTTATATCTCATACAGAACGGAGAAAGGAAAGCAAATAATCACCTTTCTTCCCAAGGAGTAAACGTTGGCAATCGTCATTTGAGAGCCTCGGCTCATGGCAATGACACGAGGCAATTTATGATTTACAATAGGCTGACTTTTGGGGAGAGAATTTGAGCGAGCGCATTTTTATCGGTGTTGCCTGGCCTTATGCCAATGGTCCCCTACATTTAGGACATATCGCTGGTGCTTATCTGCCAGCCGATATTTTTGCCCGCTATCATCGCCTTAAGGGCAATAAGGTGTTGATGGTTTCCGGTAGCGATCAACACGGAGCGCCGATTACAATTCGTGCTGAACAAGAATCTACCACGCCACAAGAAGTAGTGGACAAATATCATCGGCAATTTGTCGATTGCTGGGAAAAATTAGGCATCTCTTTCGACTTATTTACCACCACTGGCACTCCAAATCACACTCAAGTTACTCATGATATATTCCTCACTTTGCTCAACAAGGATTATGTCTACAAAGATAAGATGCTTCAAGCCTATTGCCCTAAGTGCCAGAGGTCCCTTCCCGACCGCTATCTGGAAGGTACTTGTCCTCACTGCGGCTTCACTAAAGCAAGAGGTGATGAATGTGATGAGTGTGGTAAGCCTTTGAATCCATGGGAGCTTAAGGACCTCCGCTGTTACCTTTGTTCCACTCCGCCTCGCTCTGAGTCTTCGGAGCATTTCTTTTTGCGCCTTTCTTCTTTTCAGGAAAAGTTGACTGACTGGACAAAAGAGCAGACTCATTGGCGGCGTAATGTACTTGGCACCACTTGGAAATTTTTGGATGAAGGATTAAAGGACAGGGCGGTTACCCGTGATTTGGATTGGGGAGTGATTGTGCCGCAATCAGGCTTTGAGCGTAAACGTATTTATGTATGGTTTGAGGCAGTCATTGGTTATTTATCGGCAAGCAAGGAATGGGCAAAATTGCAGGGAGATGATACCGCCTGGCAAGCTTTCTGGCAAGACGATGCTAAGAGTTTCTATTTCCTTGGCAAGGATAATATCTTTTTCCATACTATTATTTGGCCGGCGATGTTGATGGGTTATGGCAGCCTGAACCTTCCTTATGATGTTCCAGCTAACGAATTTTTGACTATCGAAGGCAGGAAGCTTTCTACTAGCCGTGGTTGGGCAATCTGGCTGCATGATTACCTGGAACGGTATGAGCCAGATCCCCTGAGGTATGCTTTGGCAGTGAATATGCCTGAGACCGGGGACAGCGATTTTTCCTGGCGTGAATTCCTTCGTCGTAATAACAATGAGTTGGTAGCCACCTATGGTAATTTAGCTCATCGCGTTCTCACCTTTGCTTATCGCAATTTCAATGGAGCCGTGCCTGCACCGGGTGAACTGGATGAACACAGCCAGAGCTTGCTTCATGGAGCTGAAGTTACGCTAGACAGTGTGGATAAGTTGCTTTATCGTTGTGAGTTTAAAGGGGCGGTCAAAGAGGCTATGTCGCTAGCCCAGGAAGCTAATCGTTACCTTGACGAACAAGCTCCCTGGAAGACAATCAAAACGGAACGAGATACTTCGGCTAAATCCGTCTATACAGTCCTCTCTGTGCTGGCAGCATTGAAAACTGTTTTCTATCCCTTCCTCCCCTTCAGTTCCGAAAGGCTTCATTCCTCCCTTGGATTTGATGGTAGTGTGAAGGAAGCAGGTTGGAAAGTTCAGTTTTTACCTCCGGGGCAGAAACTTCGCCAGCCCCAACCGCTATTTGTCAAGCTAGATGAAGATATTGTCGTCGAAGAAAGTAGCCGGCTTGGCTCCCCGAAAGAAAATCAAAATTTTTGAACCTTGACTTGACCTTTGCTTTTTGATTTAGCTGGACGTTGGCTGGGGTGCTAAGCCTTCAAATATTTTGTCGAGCTCAGGTTCATCCAGAGTTTCACGAGCTATAAGCTCTTCAGCTAGCAGTTTTAGTTTTTCTTGATTCTTGGTCAGAATTTTCTTGGCGGTATCGTAGGCCCGCTGGATAATATTATGCACTTCTTCATCGATTTCCTGGGCTATCTTATCGCTGTAATCCTTCTGTTCGCTTATCTCACGACCGAGAAAGACGAGTTCCTGCCTTTGACCAAAGGTCCGCGGGCCCAATTTCTCACTCATGCCGTACTCGGTGACCATTTTCCTAGCTAGCTTAGTTGCTTGCTCTAAGTCGTTTTGGGCACCGGTAGTCATTTCCCCGAAGTTAATTTCCTCGGCAACGCGTCCGCCCAAGCTCACTGCCAATCTATCATCAAACTGAGACTTAGTCCATAAATGGCGGTCTTCGGATGGCAGAAAACGTGTCCAGCCCCCCAGCATCCCCCGGGCAACAATAGAAATTTTATGCACAGGGTCGGCATTAGGCAACATCCTGGCGGTCAAGGCATGGCCACTTTCGTGGTAAGCAATGATTTCCTTTTCTTTGGGACTTATTATACGGCTTTTCTTTTCCGGTCCAGCTATAGTGCGGTCGGCAGCATCTTCAAGCTCCTTTAGTGTGATATCTTTACGGTTGCGCCGCGCAGCCAGGATGGCTGCTTCATTGATTAAGTTAGCAAGGTCAGCGCCGCTGAATCCCGGCGTTTCCTTAGCTACCGTTTCGAGGTTAACTCCTTTGGCCAGCGGCTTGCCCTTAGCATGCACCTCTAGAATAGCCTTGCGGCCTTTCATATCGGGTAAGTCAATGACAATGTGGCGGTCAAAACGACCGGGACGGAGGAGAGCTGGGTCGAGGATGTCGGGGCGATTGGTGGCGGCTATGACAATGATGTTGGTATTGGTATCGAAGCCATCCATCTCAGCCAGAATTTGATTCAAGGTCTGCTCCCTTTCGTCGTGTCCTCCACCTAAACCAGCACCACGGTGTCGGCCTACGGCATCGATTTCATCAACAAATAGGAGGCATGGTGCATTACGCTTGGCTTGTTCAAACAGGTCTCTGACTCTGGCGGCACCGACGCCCACAAACATCTCCACAAATTCGCTGCCACTAATAGAGAAAAAAGGAACCTTGGCTTCTCCAGCGATAGCTTTAGCTAGTAAAGTCTTGCCTGTTCCCGGTGGCCCTACCAGGAGCACTCCTCGAGGTATGCGTCCCCCCAGCGCCTGGAATTTTTGGGGAGACTTGAGGAATTCCACTACTTCTTGAACCTCTTCTTTTGCCTCGTCTGTTCCAGCAACATCGGCAAAAGTTACATCAGGCCTCTTGTCAAGAGTTAATCGAGCACGGCTTTTGCTGAAATTGAAGGCTTGCGTGCCAGCGCCACGGGCGGCGCGGAAGAATAAGAAGTAAAATAATGCCCCAAGCAGCACAATGGGCAGAATGACTGTCAGTGCTATCGTTCCCCAATCAAAGCCACTAGGTTCGACGAGGAACGTTATTCCTTCTCCTTCTACTCCCAGGACTACCCCTTCATCTTGGAGAAAATTGACCAGCTCATAGGTAGTACCGTCAAAATGCGTTGTAATTATGACTTGGTTATCTTTTAATGAGCCCTCTAAGCCCTCAACCATATCGCCTTTTTGCCTAATTATGTCAATCTGCCCTTGTTTGGCTCTTTCGGTAAAATCAGGCAAGCTTACTTCGTCAGGCCCCTCACCGGGCATGAAAGCAAATACCAGAGCTAATACCACTGCTAAAATCAGCAGGTAAAAAAACCCGCTGCGCCACCATTTTGTTTGCATATCTTTAATCCTCGCCTTAATTATAGCAAATATATTGCAAACTGAAAAATTTCATTCGCAAATTTGCAAGTGGAATATTACCGCAGTAAAGTTCCGATGCCGGGTACATTATTTGCAAAATATACATGGCAAGATAGTCTTTGGTCAAATGTTGCCATAAGTGGTATAATATGAAAGGAGGTTAGTGCCTTTCTGGAAGCGGAGGAAATAGCGCGCCTGGCTACCGGACTTGCTTCTGAGAAGCAAGCAAGGGATGTTGCTATGCTGGATGTTAGAGCCTTGTGCTCTTTCGCTGATTACTTTGTTATTTGTACTGGAGATACCAAGCGGCATATCGAAGCTATCTGGCAGGGTATTGATAAAGCATTGAAAACTAAAGGCGTCGTACCTCATCATAATGAAGGGACTCCTGACTCAGGTTGGATGCTTGGTGATTTTGGTTCGGTTATTGTTCATATATTTGCCCCACTAGCACGGGATTATTACCAACTGGATAGATTATGGGACAAGTCAATTCCTGTGGTGAGAATTCAATAGATCCATGTATCTAGTTCCCGGTCATAGTTGAAAATTTCCTCTGCTGAGAAGAATAAGTCTATTTCTTTCGAGGCATTTCCCAGTGAATCAGAGCCATGTACTAAGTTATGTCCAATATCAATGCCAAAATCGCCTCGGATAGTGCCACTCTGAGCTTTGGCAGGGTCAGTTTCTCCCATCATTTGCCGTATTATTTCCACGGCATTTTTACCTTGGAAGACGATGGCGATGATTGGGCTAGAGGTAATAAAATTTACCAAATCATCGAAGAAAGCTTTTCCTTTATGAATGGCATAGTGGCGTTGGGCCAAATTTTTATCCATATGCAACATCTTCATAGCTACGATTTTAAGCCCCTTCCTTTCCAAACGAGAAATGATTTCCCCAGCCAACCCCCGTTGTATGGCATCAGGTTTGATAAGAACTAAACTTCTCTCCATGATTTAAATCTCCTTCTTCCTTATCCTGGCTTCTTTCTAAACCCTCGTGAGCAGGGTGATCAAATCCACGCTTTCTAAGGAGTCAACTACTTTGTCAGCTTCCTCTAGCTTTTGTCGGGGGTGTGTACTGGCTATAGCCAAGCATTTCATCCCCGCTGTTTTGGCTGCTTTGACTCCCAGGGGGGAATCCTCAATTACCAAGCAATCGTTAGGTTTCACTTCCAATTTCTCGGCGGCTAAAAGATATATCTGAGGACCGGGCTTGCTTTCGTATACTTCTTGGCCAAAAACAATACAATCAAAAATTCCTTCCAAATTAAGCGCACTAAGGACCAAGTCGATGTTTTCCTTGGGCGCTGAAGAAACCAGGCCCAGTTTGAAATTCCCCTTCTTTATAGCATTCAGGAGCCTTATTGCCCCGGGAAATGGCTTTACGCGGCCTTTTGCCTTCCGTCGAAATTTTTCTTCTTTCTCCTGCACCATGATTTTGACATCTCTTTCAGAGAGTTCCCTGCCCATAATGCTGCCGATTATGAAGTCATTTCTGGTGCCAAAGAGCTTGGTAAAATCTTCTTTGGTGAATTTTATCCCTCTTTTAGCAAAGGTCTCCTGCCATGCAGCAAAGTGGAAGGAATAGGAATCGGCAATAACTCCATCCATGTCCCAAAGGACTGTCTTTTTGGACTGTCTCCAGACATAAAATAAGAAATCGCCATCGACTATGACTGTATTATCCTTGAGAGTAAGCACTCCTTTAGTTTCCACTAGCCGTTTTGTCAGTTTAGTAACCCAGGCAGAGGCCTGGATTGGCTCATTGATAGGCGCTACCTGTTTAAATTTTATCTCACTCTTAGCAGTAACGCCAAACTCAACCCCATGGCAAAGCATGGCGTAAGCGGTTACTTCATCAAGGAGGGTGTAGAGGATACCTCCGTGAACCACACCATTCCAGCCTTGATGAAACTTCCCGGGGGTGAACTCCGCGATGACTTTTTCTCCATCGTGAACAGGTTTTAACTTTAGCCCTATAGGGTTCTCCTGGCTACAGGCAAAACAAAGCCTTGCTGTGTACTCAACATCTAATCTGGGAATTTCCATTTCCTTGTATCCCTTGCTTAACTCTGAGTGACAAACGGGGTATTTTATCCCTGGGCTTGGTTATATGAGGAGGACGAAGGTATAATGGCTGTAGGGTAATCGGGTCATCTTGTTCTCCTTTGCTCAATCTTTGCCAACCTAACATAGCCAGAGAGCTAGCTCGAGATGGGCCATTACTTTGGGAAATTATAGCTTGCTTGCCCAGATTCTGCTGTATTTCGCTTATCACGTCAGGAGGGATTTCACCACAAAAAAGCGTTCTTTGCTTAATTCGACGGCACAAAGCTTTAACTGTGGTTAGATTTTCTGCCTCCAGACATTGCCATTCATTATCTTTTTGCCGATAAAGGGCAGTGGCTATTTCCTCGCGCCCAGCCTTGTGAATAGGGCGCAGGGGCAGCCCAGTAAATGCAAAGGGATAGGCTTCAGCTTCTAATGTGTTTACACCAAGCAAAGGAATATTTAAGGCAGACGATAGCCCCTTAGCAGTGCTCATGCCTACTCGAAGTCCATTAAAGCTTCCTGGGCCTTTAGCTACAATGATTGCTCCTACAGAGCCTAGCTCCACCCTGGCTTGTTGTAACAAGCAAATTAAATTCGGCAACAGTTCTATTGTATGGTTTTGTATTGTCTGCCAGGTTAGCGAAGCCAGTATCTCACCTTCATGAGATAAGGCAACGCTGACGATATTAGACGAAGTATCTATAGCTAATTCCATATCAGAAATCTAAATGCAAAATGAAAAAATAAAAGTGCAAAATGACATAGCAAAGGTTACTTTTTTTGCATTTTGAGTTGTCATTTTGATTTTAGACTTTCTTATTGTTTAGCATTTCGCATTCAGCGCAATAATTCCCCCTCTTTTTTAGTTGTTCTATCAATCCATAGTAGCGCTCGCCTTGAGGTTGCAGGCAAATAGACCGCCCTGTCTCGGAGGCAGGAACATAATGCATTGTGATAAACAAATTATCCCCGGGTACCACTTGCAGCCCCTTTTTTGCCCATTCAACCACACACACTCCGTCGCCGTAAAAATACTCCTCCAGCCCCAGGTCAGCAATTTCCTCAATGTGCTCCAGCCGATAGAAATCAATGTGGTATAAGGGAAGTCGGCCATGATACTCTCTAAGGATGACGAAAGAGGGACTGAAGGCATATTCTTTTACACCCAGCCCGCGAGCGATGCCTTGGACAAGGCAAGTTTTGCCCGTTCCCAACTCACCTACGAGAAGGAAAACATCAGCTTTTTGAGCTATTTCTCCCAGGTAACTTCCCAAAAGCTGAGTTTGTTCGGGGCTATGTGAATTTAACTTCAGGGACTCCATTCTTAAAGTGTTCCCAGCCCCCCCTTTGGTAAGGGATGATATTTCCCTTGCCATCCACCACAGTCACTCGTGTTGGTAACTTTTCTTTCGTTATGTCACCGATTACGGTCACCGGGCAGTTTAGAGCCCTCTTAGCCCGAGCAACAGTGTCCTCATCAGCGGTAAAAAGGAGCTCATAATCCTCCCCACCGCATAAAGCCAGCTCTTGATAATTAGGGAAATTTGCTCTTACCACAGTGTGTACTGGCACTTGTTCTATCTTTATCTCGGCGTTGACTTTGCTGGATTCACATATATGGGCAAGGTCAGCAACAAGCCCATCGCTTATATCTATAGCGGTTTTAACTCCTTGTTCAATTAAGGTCTGCCCTTCTTTTACTTTTGGCACGGGCTGAAGGTGAGCTCGCCTCAGGATATTTCTTATTTCGGGATTTGAGATGGTTTTTCCCTTGAACATTTCCAGGCCGGCTGCCGATAATCCCAGGTATCCGGTGACAGCTATTTGCTCCCCAGAAGAAGCTGTTGACCTCTTAAGTATCGCTTTATCTTTAGAGCAGCCTATGATTGTTACAGTGATAACTACATTGGGAGCGCTAGCTAAATTACCTCCAACTATAGCCACTCCAAATTCTCTGGCAAGATGCATCATGCTGTTAGTAAATTTGGAGACGTCTTCAACCTCCAGTTCACCAGGTAGTGCCAGAGAAAGCAAAGCGTACTTGGGAATACCGCCCATGGCAGCTATATCGCTTAGATTTACAGCCAGTGCTTTCCAGCCCAATTCCTCCCAGCTAATAACGTCCAGGTCAAAGTGTATATCCTGAACTAGAGTATCTGTAGTAGCTAATTGGATGTGATTGCCACTTTGCCAAGCAGCAGCGTCATCACCAATGCCCACTAAAACCTCTTGCCACGGAGTGTGTCCAGAATCCTCATATCTAGCACTGCTATTGCGTATGAGGGTAATCAGGCCAAATTCTCCCAACTCAGATACTTTCATCGATGGAATTATAACACTGGCTTTATTTAACATTCTAGCCGGTAGATATAATAGGTGGCTAAAACATAGATCTTGTTGCCATTTTATTCCCTGTGTTATAAAATCTAGACATGCGCGATTATGAGCTGGTAGCTATAATTAGTCCCGAAGTTGATGAAGAGGGAGTGTCTAAAATTGTAGACAAGGTGACTCAGTCCATTGATAGTCGCGGTGGGGTGGTGGAAGAGATAAAAAAGTGGGGGAGAAGAAAGCTGGCTTACCCTATAAGGAAATTTATGGAGGCTGATTATATTCTAGCTCGCTTTAAGTTAACGCCAAAATCGGTTAAGGAACTTGAAGGAGAAATTAGTGCTTCGGCAGACATTTTGCGATATCTTGTGGTAAAGGTTGAGGATTGATATGGCAAGCTTAAACAAAATAATGCTCATTGGCAACGTAGGTAGTGACCCAGAGATGAGGTACACTCCCAATGGAAAGGCGGTTACCTCTTTCCGCATGGCTACCAATTATCGTTATAGTGGTCCTGACGGGGAGCGGAGAGAAGAAACAGAATGGTTTAGGGTTAGTGTCTGGGGCCGGCAAGCTGAGAGCTGTAACCAATTCTTATCCAAAGGGAGACGAGTTTATATTGAAGGGAGGTTACGTTCTCGCAATTGGGAAGGGCAAGATGGGCAGATGCGTACTAGCCTTGAAGTGTCAGCAAACCGAGTAATTTTCCTCGACAGAGCGGCTCCGGTTTCCCTTCCCGAGGAAGGGGAGCTTGAGCCTGAAGATTTACCATTTGATTAAAATAAAGGAGAGGAAGCTTTGGCTAATACTAGAAGAGTAGCTACTACTGGAAGAGTAAGAGGTACGAGGAACTTCATCACCAGGCCGGCAGTCTGTCCCTTTTGCAAGGGGAGTATGAAAATTGACTATAAAGATGTTTCTATGTTATCTCGCTATATTTCCAGTCAGGGTAAGATTGTATCAAGGCGGAGGAGCAGAAGCTGTGCTAAACATCAAAGAAGCTTAGCACAAGCTATAAAGAGGGCTCGTTATCTCGCTATGTTACCTTACGCACCAAGCCACATTTGGAAAACAGGAGGCATAGGCCTATCTCGTTCGACAGGTTGAAGAATGCCAAAGCGGACTTATCAACCGAAGAAAATTTCCCGGAGGCGCAGCTTAGGTTTTCGTGCTAGAATGGCCACTCGAGCTGGAAGGAGAGTGCTTAAAGCAAGGCGCCTTAAGGGGAGGTATAGACTGACTCCAGTTTAACTCTATCCTGTGAAGGAGCCTCGATCTTTAACTAATAGAGCCCAATATACTTTGGTTTATCGACAAGGCAAAGTATGGGCAACCAGCTTGCTAGTGATGAAGGCGATGCCCAATGGTTTAAGCCTAAGCCGATATGGTTTCTCCGTGACCAAAAAAGTAGGTAAGGCGGTGCAACGTAATCGCTTGAAGAGGTTATTCAGAGAAATAATGAAGCTGCAATCGCTAAGGCCGGGATGGGACATTGTCCTCATTGCTCGGCCTGTAGCAGTCAATATTGACTATCACCAGCTAGAGAGGGCAGTAACCAAGCTTTTAGCTCGGGCACAATTGTTGGAGAGCAACAAATGACTCAATTAGCTCTGGGGTTAATTAAATTATATCAGAACACAGTGTCGAAGGTTCTCCCTAGTGTTTGTCGCTTCCAGCCTACATGCTCTCAGTACGCTCTTGAGGCAATTAAAAGACATGGGTTTGCCCGAGGTAGCTGGCTGGCAACCAAGAGGCTAGTTCGATGTAACCCCTTCTCTGAAGGTGGCTACGACCCAGTACCTTAGTTATAGAATGAAGCAACCAAAGATATTATTCCTCGTTGTAATTGCTCTTTTGCCCTTGACACTGGTTTCCTGTATTTCCGGTAGCGCTCAGTTAGCGAAGGGATGGTCAGGAACCGCAGTTCATGACGGCATTGCTTATGTGGGCACCGTGGATGGCAGGGTGGTGGCGATAAATTCGTCAACTGGAAATCTAGAATGGTCTTATTCCATCGCCCCGGTCACTGCACCCTCCAGCGGCTTATCATGTGGCCAGACATCGGTTACAACTGCTATATATGATACACCGGTTGTAGATAGAGATATAGTTTACATTGGCACCTATAGTGGCCAAGTTCTGGCATTGAACACGTCGGCTAGAAGCGAGAATTTGACCTTTCCTCAGCGGGGGTATGGTGAATGGAAGTGGGATTGTCCCATAAATAATGCAAAAAGCAATGCTATAGTAGCTGACTTGTTAGTACGCGAGGATAACATATATGTAAGTAGCTCCAATGGCAGGGTATATTCTCTGGATAAGGAATTCAGTGATTTAAATTGGGAATCAAAGGTCTTAGACGAAAAATATCGAAAGCTATGGACATCCCCGGTAATTCAAGGTGATATTCTCTATGTCAGCACTTTCGATGGTCATATCTATGCTTTATCGTTAGAAACGGGGGAACTATTGGAGTGGTCTTTTGAATCAGAGGCAGGCTTTGCTTCTTCACCAGTGATTTACGAAGATACCCTATTTTTGGGCTCGTTTGACCGCTATCTTTATGCCGTAAAAATAGGTAGCGATGTGCTGATGTGGAAATTTCCCGAGGAGAAACCAGCCGGTAATTGGTTCTGGGCGTCTCCCATAGTAAATGAAGACATTGTTTATGCTGGCTGCCTCGATGGTAAACTTTATGCGATTGGTGCTGAGACAGGGCGAGAATTGTGGCAGTTTGAAAGCAAGGACTCGAGTGGGAAGCCCGTTCCCATAGTTACCTCACCTGTTTTGATGGGTAATCTGCTAATAGTAGTTGATGAGTCAGGCACTGTATATGTTTTTGACCTCAGCACCGAGATCGAGGATGAGGCAGTACCATCGAAAACTATTTCTATTGGTGCTGCTGTTAGAAGTTCTTTTTGCGCTCAAGAAGGTCTAGTTTATATTCGAGGTGAAGATAACCAGTTATATGTTGTGGATACTGATACGGGGGAAGTAAGCTGGAGAGTCAACTTAACTATTGAAGAATGAGGGTCGCACCCAATGGGTTTCATAGAAGTTTGGAATTTAATTATAGGTAACCCAGTACTTAATGTATTGATTGCCCTGAGTCACTCTTTGTTCGGTCAGTTTGGCTTAGCCATCATTGCCCTTACCATAATCGTGCGCCTAATCACCTGGCCCCTTACCAAGCGCCAGCTTAATTCCAGCAAAGCTTTACAGGATATGCAGCCCAAGATTCAAGAATTGCAGAAGAAGTACGGTAAAAATCAGCAAAAGCTTCAGCAAGAAACGATGAAGCTTTATAAGGAAGCAGGGGTAAACCCCCTGGGTTGCTTATGGCCCATGTTGGTTCAGTTCCCTATCTGGATTGCTCTCTATCAAGCCATCATGAGAGCTCTGGCCACCACGCCAGAGAACTTACTTGATTTAGCTAATCGTCTTTATTCCTGGGAAATAGTGAATCAAGCGATTCCGTTGAGCAGTCAATTTTTGGGGCTTGATTTGGGACAAACCGGTTCGCAGAATGGCGGTCTCGGTCTGCTTGTAGCCATCATAGTTGGTGGTACAATGTGGGTACAACAGAAGATGACCCAGGCACCATCTGTTGCCCCCCAGCAAGAGTCCACGCAGAGGATGATGACGCTGATGATGCCTCTCTTATTTGGCTTCCTCACCTTGATGCTCCCCAGTGGCTTGGCTCTCTATTGGGCAGTTTCCAATATAATTGGTATTATAGCTCAGTACTTTGTCACTGGTGGATGGGGTTACATTAAATTCCGGCCTCCATTTCAGTCAACACCAGTGAAGGGAAAATGAACTAGCATTGTAGAGGTGATTGCAAATTGGGCTGGTGATAAAGGAAATTGCTAAAAGGAAATTGGACTATGGAAGGGATTGAGATAGTAGCCGAGACAGTAGAACAGGCGATAGAGAAAGCGGAGGCGCAGCTAGGACTGAGCCGGGACCAATTTGAGGTGGAGGTTGTTAGAGAGGGGAAGTCAGGTATTTTAGGAGCAAAAGGACAAGAGGCTTTAATCAGGGTGACTCCAGTAACCCCGCTGGAAAAGGAGGCGGTCCAGCTGGTTACAGAAATTTTAGATACGTTGCTTGGATTGCTGGATGTAACAGGCAAGGTTGAAGTGCTATCCGATGAGATACCGCTGGCTTTGGATATCACCGGTGACGATTTGGGTATCTTGATTGGTCGGCGAGGTCAGACCCTAGCTTGCTTGGAATATATTACCAAGCTCATAGTAGTTGGACGGCTAAAGGCCTGGCTGCCGTTAACAGTTGACGTTGGCGGATACAAAAAACGCCGTCGTGAGTCCTTGCAAAGATTGGCCCTATATCTAGCTGAGCAGGTGAAATCAAGACGCCGCTCCATAACCATGGAGCCAATGCCTGCTGACGAACGCCGTATTGTTCATTTGACTCTTACTGATAATCCCGATGTAACAACTCAGAGCATAGGTGAAGGGGAGGGTAGGAAGGTGGTTATTTTACTGAGACAGGGTTAGCCATGTTCCGGGAAGTAAACACCAAGATCAATTTTCTTCAACTGGAAGAGGATATCCTTCGCTTCTGGAAAGAGCACGGGATTTTTAGTAAGAGCATCGAGATGAGAGAGGGTGGGCAACCTTATGTCTTCTATGAAGGTCCACCCACAGCCAATGGTAGCCCGGGAGTTCATCATGTGCTGTCTCGTCTATATAAGGACGTCGTTTGCCGGTACAAGACTATGAAGGGTTATCATGTGCCACGAAAGGCAGGGTGGGATACCCACGGCTTACCCGTTGAGTTGGAGGTGGAAAGTTCTCTTGCCCTTACCAGTAAGGCTCAAATTGAGGAATATGGAGTGGCTCGATTCAATGACCATTGTCGCCAAAGTGCTTTCAAATACATTAAAGAATGGGAAGCTATGACCGAGCGCCTTGGCTGCTGGTTAGACATGGAGCATCCTTATATAACCTTAGACAATAACTATATTGAATCCTGCTGGTGGATAATAAAAGAGCTATGGGACAAGGGCTTGATTTATCAAGGCTACAAAGTAACGCCGCATTGCCCTAGATGTGGCACATCCCTCAGTTCCCACGAGGTGGCTTTGGGCTACCAAGATGACGCTAAAGATCCGTCGGTTTATATAAAGTTTAGGGTGGAACCATCACCAGTATCTGAGACTACCAAGCAAAAGAGACTCTATGAACTCTCACGAAGTAAAGCAACTTATTTACTCGCGTGGACGACTACGCCATGGACTCTGCCGGGCAATACTGCTTTAGCTGTGGCCTTTGATGCTTATTACGCTTTGATAGAAGTAGGTAACGAGTATCTCATTCTGGCTGATGTCCTACGCGAGAAGGTGGGGCTAGGTGATTATAAAGTGGTTGAAATGTTGAAGGGAAGCGATCTAGCGACGATAACGGGAGTAAAATACGAGCCACTTTATAATCCTCACCAGTTTGGAGTAGAGCGGAGACGTATAGAGTTCATTAATGAAGCTTCGGTATTAGGATCACCGCAGTTAAAACTACAGAAGCTGAGGGAAGGAGAAAAGCTAACCTATAAAGTAATTGCTGCCGATTTTGTGTCTATGGAAGAGGGAACCGGCATAGTGCATGTCGCCCCTGCTTTTGGCGAGGTCGACTTTAAAATTGGAATGCATCCTGATTATTGCCTGGATTTTGTCCAGCCTGTAGATTTGCAGGGCAATATTACAGGCACCTACCCCTTTGCTGGCAAGTTTGTTAAAGATGCAGACCCTCTTATTATAGATGACTTGAAATTGAGGGGTTTGCTCTTCCGCAGTGAGAGGATTACCCATACCTACCCTTTCTGCTGGAGATGTGGGTCACCTCTCCTCTACTATGCCAAGCAGACCTGGTACATCAAGACAACAGCAGTAAAAGAAGAACTTGTCTCGGGCAATACCGAAATAAACTGGTACCCCGATTATATTAAGCACGGTCGTTTTGGCGACTGGCTGGAGAACAACGTTGATTGGGCTTTTTCCCGGGAGAGGTATTGGGGGACTCCACTCAATATTTGGCGCTGTTCTTCCTGCGGCAATTGCGAATGTATCGGTGGGGTGGATGAATTAAGAGCGCAGTCAAATCTCAGTGGTTTGACTACACCCTTGGATTTACACCGCCCTTATATGGATGAATTTACCTTCGCCTGTCCTAAATGTGATGGCAGGATGCAGCGCGTTCCCGAGGTAATTGATTGTTGGTTTGACTCCGGAGCTATGCCCGTAGCTCAGTGGCATTATCCTTTCGAGAATGAAGATAAGTTTAAGCAGAATTTTCCCGCCGATTTTATTTGCGAGGCTGTGGACCAGACCAGGGGCTGGTTTTACAGCTTACACGCCATATCTACTCTACTTTTCAATAGCCCTTGCTTTAAGAACGTCATCTGCTTAGGGCACGTTGTCGATGCTCAGGGTGAGAAAATGAGTAAGTCCAAGGGCAATGTAATTGAGCCCTGGGCTGTGATTAATAATTATGGTGCCGATGCTCTAAGGTGGTATATGCTGGTTTCTACCACAGGAGAAGATAACCATCGTTTCTCCACCAAGATACTTGAAGAGACGATACGCAAATTTTTCCTTACTTTATGGAATACTTATTCCTTTTTTATCCTTTATGCCAATATCGATCGCTTTGTTCCCCAACCCTCGACGGCTGACAGCGATCAACCAAAAGCCTTCACGGGACTGGACAATTGGATTAGCTCAGAACTTAATCAGCTCGTAAGCGAGGTTTCGAAATTAATGGATAGCTACAATCCCACCTCTGCGACGCGTAGGATTGAGGAGTTTATAGATAATCTCTCTAACTGGTATGTCAGAAGAAACCGTCGCCGGTTCTGGAAAAGCGAGAACGATGCCGATAAATTGGCCGCATACACTACGCTACATCAATGTCTGGTGACTTTATCTCAATTATTGGCTCCCTTTGTGCCATTTATTGCTGAAGAGCTTTATCAGAATTTGTTTCGCTCTGTTAATCCTGAAGCTAGAGAAAGCGTTCATCTAACCGATTTCCCCAGAGCGGATGAGACTAAAATCAATGACAAGCTAAATAGCGATGTTGAGCTAGCCATGAAAATATCCAGCTTGGGCAGGGCGGCACGAGCTAAGGCGGGGATTAAAGTGCGCCAGCCATTGGATAAAGCAATGGTCAGTGTAGAGACCGAAGGGGAGAAGAAAGCTTTAAAAAACTTAGCTACCGAGGTAATGGAAGAGATAAATGTTAAGCAACTCGTCGTATTGAGTGAAGCAAAGGAACGAGAGGAATTTCCTTCAACCATGCCAGATTACAGCGTGGCCAACGACGCCAGATATTGGGTGGCCATAAGTACCGAATTAACTCCCGAGCTCATTGCCGAGGGGGTAAGTAGAGAACTTGTGCGTCATCTTCAAAATATGCGTCGCAATGCCAAGTTTGATATCACAGACCACATCATTACCTATTATCAGACAAAGGAATCACTCATCAAGCAAGTAATAAACAATTTTGCCGACTATATCAAACAAGAGACCTTATCTCAGGAGCTTATCGATGGTTCGCCTCCCGATGGAGCTTATAGTGAGCAACACCGCATCTCGAATAGCGAGGTCTCTTTGGCAATCAAAAAGACCAATCCTAAATCCTAATTTCTAAACGCTAAACAAATTCCAAAATTCAAATTCCAAAAAGGGAGGTCCTGGTTAGTGAGCTTGGGATTTGAATAAAGGAACCTTGTCCTAGGAAGTCGGGCGTTCTATCAGTCGGGCTGAGGTTGTTTTAACATCTTCGCCTCTAACGAAGACTATTTCTACCTCGTCGCCAACTTCGTTGGCTCGAATAGCTCGGACGAGGTCGGCAACATTGCTTATTTCCTGGCCCCCAAAGCGGATGATGATGTCATCTTCTCTTAACCCCGCAGTATCTGCAGGGCTATCAGCAACTACTGTTACAATAAGCGCTCCTCTGTCCACAGAAAGGTTCATTGCTGCAGCTAGTGAAGAATCCACGCTATATAATCCCACTCCCAGCCAGGGATAGGTCACGCGACCATAACGAATTAAATCCAGGATGATAGGCTCAGCCTCATCGCTGCTTATAGCAAAGCCCATACCTTCCACTTCAGATGCAACTATCTTAACGCTGGTAATGCCTATCACCTCACCAGACATGTTCACCAAGGGGCCACCGCTGTTGCCGGGATTGATAGCCGCCGTGGTTTGAATTAAACCGTAAAGGGTAGTTCCCTCAACGTTCACGGATACATTTAAGCGGCTAACTATGCCCTCAGTCGCAGTTATCCCCTCTCCCAGAGCATTGCCGATAGCTAATACCCAATCGCCAACAGATAATAAGCTTGAGTCGCCCCAGTAGGTATAAGTCAAATTCGAAGCATCTATCTTTATCACGGCAAGGTCAGATAAGGTGTCGGTGCCTACTATATTTGCTGGGAAAGATCTGCCATCGGCCAACTCTACGTAGATGCTCTGGGCATCTTCAACTACATGGTTGTTGGTGGCAATATATCCATTATCATCGATAAGTATCCCGGACCCAGCAACAGTTTCCGTATACTGATGCCCTAAGAAATCCGAGGTGACTGTCTCCGTAGTAACGGAAACCACCGAGGGCATTACCTCGGCAACTACCGGGCGGAAATCAGGTAAAGGAATAGCTGGCCCGCTCTCTGGGGGGAATGTCCAATCAGAATCAGTATATTGGGTTGAGTTATTAGACTGGGGTGGGCTGGATATTGGAGAAAGGGATAGGGCCCAAATACCGATACCTAACGCTACCGCTATTAGTATTACGACAGCCAGAATGTATTTTTTAGACACTTTTTACTACGCTTATTATAGCATTGCTACCTTTCCTATAAAAATCTGTGCCCGAATTCAAGACAGAGTGTGTCAAATCACTTGAACAAAGCAGACTTGACAATTTAGAAACTTAATCTTTATAATGAAAGAAACTCACCTTTGCTTCGCCTCTGAGGATCGATCTACAAGATTTGGCTTTCTTTATACTCTTGTAATGAGCAGTGAGTAAGTATATTTTCATTACTGGTGGCGTAGTTAGCTCTGTAGGTAAGGGAATTTCAGTAGCCTCTATCGGCAAAATATTGAAAAGCCGCGGCATATCTGTCTCTGTGCAGAAGCTCGATCCTTACTTGAACGTTGACCCGGGGACGATGTCCCCTTACCAACACGGTGAAGTGTTTGTTACTCAAGATGGTGCCGAGACTGATTTGGATTTAGGACATTATGAGAGATTTATCGGAGTGGAGCTGACCCAAGCTTCTAACGTCACTTCAGGTCAAGTCTATTCTTCGGTCATTGCTCAGGAGAGGCGAGGAGATTTTTTGGGAGGCACAATTCAGGTGGTTCCCCACGTAACCAATGAAATAAAAAGACGGATAAGGGAAGTAGCCGAAATATCTCAGGCTGAGCTAATTATTGTTGAAGTTGGCGGAACTGTAGGAGATATTGAAGGGCAACCCTTCCTGGAAGCTATAAGGCAGATGAGAAAGGATGAAGGCCGAGATAATGTGCTATATATTCATGTCACCTTTTTGCCACACATCGCTGCCACCGATGAGCTAAAGACCAAGCCAACTCAGCACAGCGTCAACGAGTTAAGGAGAATCGGTATCCAGCCCGATGTTATACTGTGTCGCAGCGATAAGGAGATAGCTGAAGGGATAAAGGACAAAATATCGCTATTTTGCGATGTGGATAGAGAGGCGGTTATCCCCCTGGTCACCAGCGAAACCATCTACGAGGTGCCCCTGCTGCTCGAGGATGCGGGGTTAGGGGAATTAATAGTGAGCCGGTTGAGATTAAAAGCAGGGAAAAGCAACCTGGAAGAATGGCGAGACATGGTAGCCAGGCTAAAAGCTCCTAAAGAGCCTGTAATTATTGGATTGGTAGGCAAATACGTGGAGCTCCAAGATGCTTATTACTCCGTGCGCGAAGCGTTGTGCCATGCAGCATTAGCTCACAATCGCGAAGTGAAGATAGCATGGCTAGATTCCGAGGAATTGGATGGCATGGCTGATGATAAGCTTGGGCAAGTTCAAGGCATAATTGTTCCTGGTGGCTTTGGCTACCGTGGAATTGAAGGCATGATAAAAGCTGCCAAATTTGCCCGAGAAAGGGAAGTCCCATACTTGGGCTTATGCTTGGGGATGCAAATTATGGTCATCGAATTTGGCCGTCATGTTTTCCATACCGAAAAGGTAAATTCCACTGAGTTTGATGCCAGTAGTGATTATCCTGTCATCGACCTGCTCCCTGAGCAGCGCGGCCTAGAGCAAAAAGGAGGGACCATGAGGCTCGGGACTTATCCCTGCCATCTGGTAGAAGAGACAAGGGCAGCTCATGCCTACGGTACCGAAGTAGTCTATGAAAGGCATCGCCACCGTTATGAATTTAACAATCACTTCCGCCAGCCATTAGAGGAAGCCGGTCTTGTACCCTCCGGGTTATCCCCGGATGGGGGATTAGTGGAAATTACTGAATTACGAGATCATCCCTGGATGCTTGCCTGCCAATTTCACCCTGAGTTCAAATCCCACCCCGATTCTCCCCACCCATTATTTCTGGGGTTCATTGGGGCAGCTAAGGAGACACTTGTTGAAGGCGCTCAGACAAGCCTGCCTTTAAATTAAGAAGATGAAGATATTTTTAGATACTGCCAATATAGAGCATATTCGCCATGGGGTGAGATTAGGAGTGGTTACAGGGGTAACCACCAATCCCAGCATTGTATCGAGAGAAGGCAAGGTTGATTATCGAAAGCTAGTCCAGGAAATCTGCTCCATTGTCCCCGGCCCGGTATCTACTGAGGTACTGAGCCAAGATGTCCGAGGAATGGTAGCCGAAGCCAGAGAAATAGCCAAATGGGCGGAGAATATCGTGGTTAAGATACCAGCTAGCCTTGAAGGAGTGGAGGCCACCGCGGTGCTGGCTGGTGAAAACATAAAGGTAAATTTCACTTTATGCTTCACCTTGAATCAGGCTTTGCTGGGGGCAGCAGCAGGAGCAACTTTTGTGAGCCCTTTTGTGGGCAGATTGGATGACATTGGTGAGGATGGTATGAAAGTGGTGGTTGACATTGTGGAATATCTGGATTATTATCAACTGCCCGCTCAAGTTATCGCCGCTAGTATCAGGCATCCTCAACATTGTCTGACGGCAGCCAAAATCGGTGCTCATATTGCCACAGTGCCCTATGAGGTTTTACTACAAATGATACGACACCCTCTAACAGATATCGGCATTGAGCGTTTTAGAAATGACTGGAAGAAGGTGATGGGCGAGAGAGGAATTACTGTAAAAGCCCCATAAAACCATCCCGATAGAATCGGGATAAATAAGGAAAGGCATTTAAAAAGAGGCTACTATGTTAACTATGGCACAACTAGAAAGCAAAAGTCGGGATGAACTGGAGGCGATAGCTAAGGAGTATGGCATCAGCGGCTACTCTGCTTTGAAGAAGTCCGAGCTTGTCCACCGCATCCTGCAAGCGGAAGCAGAGCAGCAGGGAAATATGTTTATAACAGGTATCCTGGAAACCATCAGCGAGGGCTACGGCTTCCTACGACAGGATACCTTCCGGCGTGGTGCTAATGATGTCTATGTATCAAATTCCCAGATCCGCCGCTTCAACTTAAGAGACGGCGATGCTATCTGTGGCCAGGCTAGACCTCCTAAAGAGAGCGAGAAATACTACAGCTTACTTCGAGTAGAGAGTATCAATGAACTCGACGCTGAACTAGCAAGAACGCGCCGAAATTTCGGTTCGCTGACTCCTACCTTCCCAAATAAGCTCATCAATCTGGAAACAACGTCAGATGAGTTATCCAGTCGTCTAATCAACCTAGTGGCACCTATAGGCCGGGGGCAAAGAGGGCTTATTGTATCGCCACCTAAGGCAGGCAAGACTGTGCTTCTCCAAAAAATTGTCAACGCCATAACTACTAACTACAATGATATTCACCTCATGGTTTGCCTTATTGGAGAAAGACCCGAAGAGGTCACTGATATGAAGAGGTCAGTTAAGGCCGAGGTTATTGCTGCCACCTTCGATGAACCGGTAGAAAGCCAGACCCGGGTAGCGGAATTAGCATTAGAGAGAGCCAAAAGGCTAGTAGAAACGGGCAAAGATGTGGTCATGCTCCTTGATGGCATTACCAGACTTACAAGAGCTTACAACTTAGCCCTGCCCCCTAGCGGCCGTACTTTATCCGGCGGTATTGATTCAACAGCCCTCCACCCCCCCAAGCGCTTCTTCGGTACCGCTCGCAACAGTGAGGAAGGGGGAAGTCTAACCATTATTGCTACTTGCCTCGTCGATACCGGCAGCCGTATGGATGACCTCATATATGAGGAATTTAAGGGAACAGGTAACATGGAACTCCACTTGGATAGAAAATTATCTGAGCGAAGAATCTTTCCAGCTATAGATATTACGCCTAGCGGCACAAGGAGAGAAGAGCTTTTGCTGGATGAAAATACCTTGAAACAAGTATGGCTGCTCAGGCGCGTGATTAGTATGATAGATAGCGATTCCACTAACCACGGCGAGGCTACACAAAGGATCCTGGAAAGGCTAGCTAAGACAAAGAATAACGCTGAATTCTTAGCCACTCTATCTAAGGATATCTAGGGAATATTATTACCCCGGCTGCCACTCCAAGCGAAGTGAAGAAGCGAAACAATCCCAACTGGCTAGACAAATTCAAACTAGGGGTCAAAAAAACCCTGGGCATGAATATTTTCCTCTGTGACAGTTGTAAATGGAACTGGAGAAGTGCTTGTCATCGCCCTGAGCGCCCCAACGCCACCTGGTGCCCTGATTACACGAAGAAGGGGAAATAACTAAATTCCTGGTTGACGTAAGTGTTATGTCTAGTATGTCACCCCGATCGGTAGTAAAGGGCTTCTAGATTCTTCGCTACGCTCAGATGACATTACTAAACGCCCTTTTATAGCCTGATTGACATTAAAGCTGGCACCTTCTAAAATCAGGAAGGTGACTGATAAGTGACTGGTGACAAACTGAGGCAAGCCTTCCTGAGTTTTTTCCAGGATAGGGGACATATAATTATCCCCAGCTCTTCATTGGTACCTCATAAGGACCCTACTTTACTACTGACTAGCGCTGGCATGGTGCAAATCAAGCCCTATTTCCTGGGATTGGAGACCCCACCTAACCGGCGATTAGCCTCTTGTCAAAAGTGCTTTCGCACCACTGATATAGATTCGGTGGGTGATAGCAAACACCTTACTTTCTTCGAGATGCTGGGTAATTTCAGTGTCGGTGATTATTTTAAAAAAGAAGCTATTTTATGGGCCTGGGAATTTGTTACCAAGTATTTGAAGCTGCCCGAGGAACGGCTTTGGATAAGTGTCTATCTTGATGATGATGAAGCCTTCGCCTATTGGCGAGAGGTCGGTGTCCCCGCCGGGAAGATATTGCGATTCGGCGAAGAGGACAACTTCTGGGGGCCGGTTGGCGATGCTGGTCCCTGTGGACCATGCAGTGAGATTCATTATGACCTTGGTGAAGAGTTTGGCTGTGGTAAAGCTGAATGTAGGCCTAATTGCGACTGCGGTCGCTTCTCCGAAGTATGGAATCTGGTATTTACCCAATACAATCAAGACCAAAGCGGGCAACGCACTCCATTACCCAAACCTAATATCGATACCGGTATGGGACTGGAGAGGACTTTAGCCGCTATCCAGGGCAAGCCCTCCCCTTATGAAACGGACCTGTTTTCCCCTTTGGTGAACCGCATTTGTCAATTATCCGGTAAAGAATATGGACGGAAGGAGAATACCGACCGGGCCATTAGAATTGTTGCTGAGCACTCACGCGGCATTGCCTTTCTTATTGCCGATGGCGTAATGCCTTCCAACGAAGGCCGGGGATACGTGCTTAGACGAATACTCAGGCGGGCTTCGCTCTTCGGCAGGAAACTGGGATTGAACGACCCTTTCCTTAATGAAATGACTGACGTTGTCGTCAACACGATGAGCCACATATATCCTGAGCTTATGGCTAATCAGAACCTGATTACCGAAGTAATTAGAGTTGAGGAGGAAAAGTTCACTACCACTTTAGATACCGGACTTAACTTGGTGGAAAAGCTCATTGGCGAAGCTTCAGCTCAAGGGAGAGAGGGGCTAACAAGCGAGGAGGTATTCAGACTCTATGATACTTATGGTTTCCCTCCAGAGCTAACCGCTGAAATTGCCAGAGAGAAAGGCCTCTCTATAGACTGGGAGGGTTTCCAGGCTGAGATGGAGAAGCAGCGAGAAAGAGCCAGAGCGGGTTGGCAAAAAGTTGCAGAGTTTAACATTACTCTGGTACCAATATCAACAGAGTTTGTAGGCTATAACGCAGTAAGCTCCCAGTCTAAGGTCCTTAAATTAAGTGTCAGGGGGCAACCCGTAGAAGCTGCTTCTCAGGGCGAAGAAGTTGACATAGTGCTTGATAGCACTCCTTTCTACGGCGAGATGGGTGGGCAGGTAAGTGATATCGGGGAAATCAGCAGCCCAAAGGGAAAGGTAGTCGTCACAAATGCTATCAGGACTCCCTCCGATGTGATTGTCCATCAGGGAAAAGTTGTTAAAGGCAGCATATCTGTTGGTGATGAAGTGGAAGCCAAGGTTGATTCCACTCGCCGCCTGGATATCGCTCGCAACCACACCGCCACTCACCTCCTCCAGGCCGCTTTAAGGCAGATAGTGGATAAGCGTATTGAGCAAAAAGGTTCATTAGTAGAGCCGGAAAGGTTCAGGTTTGACTTCTCCTACTTAGGGCAGGTAACCGAAGAGCAGCTTGATGAAATTCAGAGGCAGGTTAATGACTGGATACGCCAAAACTTAAAAGCAGAAGCAAAAGTACTCCCTTATAAGCAGGCCATCGCTGAGGGTGCTATCGCCTTATTTGAAGAAAAGTACGGAGAAGAAGTTCGGATGCTGGAAATCGGGGAGCCAGCAATAAGTAAAGAACTCTGTGGTGGCACTCATGTGAGTTCAACGGGAGAAATTGGCATATTCTTGATAACCAGTGAAGGCAGCATTGGCACAGGACTGCATCGTATTGAAGCGGTAACGGGAAGAAAAGCTGAATCCCTGATTGAATCTCGCTTAACTGCCTTGCAGAGCGTCGCCGAAGAAGTGGAAGGCTCGCTCGAAGAGGTTCCCGGTAAGGTGAAAACTCTCATTGGCGAGATGGAAGCAGAGCGTAAGAGATTGCTTTCGCTGGAAAGGGAGCTATCGCGCAGAATAGCGGAGGATTTGCCTGGGCAAGCCAAGCAGGTGAGCGGTGTGACAGTTCTGGCTGCCAAGGTGCCAGCATTGACCATGCCTATCCTCAGGGAAATGGGCGATATATTGCGGGACAGGCTAAAGAGCGCCATAGTAGTTTTGGCTACAGTTTATAATGGTAAGCCCAACTTTTTGGCCATGGTGACTCCTGACCTGATAGCCAAGGGGTTTCATGCCGGCGATATTATTAATCAAGTTGCCAAGGTTGCCGGCGGGGGTGGTGGTGGCAAGGCTGCTATGGCTCAAGCCGGCGGAAAAGACGCCGCCAAGATTGACGAAGCCCTGAAATTAGTCCATAAACTGATTCAAAAGGTTTGATATGCGCAGCTTGGGGCTAGATGTCGGAGATAAGAGAACCGGGGTGGCTATAAGCGACCCCCAGGGGATCTTAGCTACTCCCTTAACCGTGCTCGTCAGTAAAGACGAAGATGCTCTTATAGATGAGATTCTCAAGCTTGTGGAGCAATATAAGGCAGAGTGTGTTGTAGTTGGCTTGCCTCGCCGCTTAAACGGCGAACTGGGAAAACAAGCTGATAAAGTAACAGCTTTTGCCGACAAATTGTCATGGCGAGCGAAGCAAAGCAATCTCAACCAGTTTGATGTACAACTATGGGATGAACGGCTCTCCACCAAAGCTGCCGAGCGCTTGAAAGCGGAGGCCGGTGGCAAGGGACGTAAAGTGCGCTCCAGAGCAAAAAGAGGAGCCAAAAATCACAGCTTTTCGGTTAAAGCCGAATTAGATGCCATAGCGGCGGCCTTTATTCTCCAGGGTTTTCTGGATAGCCACCGTCCTGAGCAATAGCGCAGGAGCTTAAGCAATGTCGAGATATATAGGTCTCATCGGTTATCCGCTCAAGCATTCTATTTCTCCCTATTTCCAGCAGGCGGCCCTGGATTATTATCGGCTCGATATTCGCTACGAGGCCTGGGAGACAAGCCCAGCCCAACTTCAAGACGTAGTGAATGATTTAAGAAAACCTCAAAATGTTGGAGCTAATGTAACCGTGCCCCATAAAGAGACAGTCTTACCTCTATTAGATGAAGTTGATGACCTGGCAAGCTCGATCGGTGCCGTCAATACCATAGTCAAAAAAGATGACAAGCTTCTGGGTTTTAATACTGACGCCTATGGTTTTATCGAGGCGCTAGACAAAGAAAGGCACTTTGACCCCGAAGGAAAGCAGGTGGTAATCCTGGGTGCTGGTGGTGTGGCCAGGGCAGTGGGTTTTACCCTGGTGCAAAGGAAGGTAGCTTCATTGGCCATTACTGATGGTATCTTCGAGCGAGCCAGGGCATTGGCAGAAAATTTGGTGAGGTATATCAAAGGAGCTTCACCAAGCTCGAAGGATTTGGAGCCAGATGTCACTGCTTTCCGGTGGCAGAGTCTAAGCTCGGCCGAAACTTTTGACAACTGCGATTTAATAGTCCATTGCACCACCATAGGGATGAAGCACAGCCCTCAAGAAGGACAATCACCTTTGAGCCTCGAAGTGATTCCCAGAAGCGTCTTAGTTTATGACCTGGTATATAACCCATGGCTAACACCCTTGTTAAGGCTAGCACAAAAAGCCGGGGCCAATATACTCGGCGGCCTACCTATGTTAGTATATCAGGGGGCGGCTTCCTTCAAGCTATGGACAGGAAAGGAAGCCCCGGTTGATATAATGTTTAAGAAGGCTAAGGAAACATTGACAGGAGGAAAGAGGTGAAGAAAAGGGCAATTATCATTGGTGTAAGCGCAGCAGTGGTTGTGGCCATAGTGGTTCTGGTTCTAGTTCTGGGCTTCCCCGGCAGACCGGCAGCAGGTAAAATTGTTGTAATCCCGCTCAGTGGGACTATTACCACCGAGGACTCTTCGTTGTTCTCCGGTTCAGCCATTACCCCGGAGTTGGTGAGAGATTATTTAGCAAGAGCGGAGGACGACAAGGCGGTCAAGGCGATTGTTTTCCACATAGATAGCCCTGGCGGTGAGATAGCGCCTTGCCAGGAAATCCTGTGGGAGATAGAAAGAGTTAAGGAGACAAAACACATTGTTGTAAGCATGGGGAGCACAGCTGCTTCAGGCGGCTACTATATTTCAACCAAAGCGGACAAGATTGTTGCTCTGCCAACCACAATGACAGGGAGCATCGGGGTTATCTATCAACTAATAAACATCGAGGGGCTTTTGGAAAAGCTGGGTATCCAGATAGAAATATTCAAGGGAGGTAAGTATAAAGACATGTATTGGGGTTTCAGGGAACTGACGCCTGAAGAAAAGGAAATCATGCAGGGAACGGTCAATGAGTATTACGAGCAATTTATTGACGTCGTGGCTGAGGGGAGGGGGCTAAACAAGGAAGAGGTCAGAAATTTGGCTACGGGGCAAACTTACAGTGGTACAGAAGCCAAAGAGTTGGGTCTAGTTGATAAGCTGGGTGATCTGGATACAGCTATAGACTTGGCAGCAGAACTGGCTGGCATCGAAGCTCCGACAGTGGAGTATTATCAACCATCTAAACTAACACTATGGTCGTTGTTGGGATTTGCCAATGCTATACAGATGAGGTTATCGGGAATGAGCGCCCAAGATGTAATTTTGTTGGAAATCTTAAGCCATAACTATAATCAACCTCTATTTCTATATCAAAGCTAATGGGACAATTTCGTTTTCTTACTGGTGGAGAATCCCATGGAAAGGGGTTGGTGGCCATAGTGGAAGGGATGGTAGCTGACCTTCCTCTGGAAGAGGGATATATCCATAAGGAACTCAAGCGCCGCCAGCAGGGCTACGGGCGTGGCCCCCGCATGAAGATTGAAGAGGATAAGGCGGAAATTATGGCCGGTGTTCGCTATGGGCTCACTACAGGTGGCCCCATAGCACTCTTTATCCCCAACCGGGATTGGCAAAATTGGCAGGAACAGCTAAGCGTTTCTCCGGTAGAGAAAGAGGTCGAGCCAGTGACCTATCCCCGCCCCGGACATGCCGACCTGGCAGGAGTAACTAAATATGGGCTCAAAGACATCAGGCCGATTATAGAACGAGCCAGTGCCCGGGAGACAGCCACCAGAGTAGCTGTCGGAGCCATAGCCCGAAGATTCCTAGAAGAGTTAGGCATTACTATTCATAGCCACACCATAGCGATTGGGCAACATCACTGGAAACAAGGCGAAGTAAGCTCTATAGATTGGCAGCAAGTAGAAGCCTCCCCGGTCCGTTGTGCCCATGCCGAGCTAGAAAGGGCAATGATGGCGGCCATTGATGAGGCCAAAGCTAACGGGGATACGTTGGGTGGCATTTTTGAGGTGATTGCTACCGGTGCCCCCGTCGGCTTGGGCAGCCACGTCAGCTGGGACCGCCGTCTCAATGGTAGGATTGCTCAGGCGATAATGAGCATCAATGCCGTGAAAGGGGTGGAAATCGGAGCGGGATTTGCTTTAGCTGAGCTTAGAGGCTCGCAAGCCCACGATGTTATTGAACCCGGTCCACGTAGCAAGGCGAAGGGGCTTCCCTGGCGACATGCCACCAATCGTGCCGGTGGCATCGAAGGCGGCATAACCAATGGCGAGGACATAGTAGTCAGGGCCGCAGTAAAACCTATTGCTACCCTGGCTAGTCCTTTACCTTCTATAGATCTTCGCAGCGGTGAGAAGGTCAAAGCTCACTATGAGCGCAGCGATATCTGTGTTGTGCCGGCCGCCGGGGTAATCGCCGAAGCCATGCTGGCCATCGTCTTGACTGACGCCTGTCTGGACAAATTCGGTGGCGATAACTTAAAAGAGACCCTGGCAAATTATCGTAATTATTTAAGCAATATATCTTGATTGAGCACTGTTACCCCGGAGTAAAAAGGCAGCATTAGCGACAGCGCAGAGCTGTTAAAGAAGTCTCTGGAGGGGATAATCACTGGAGGAAAGGATTTCCTCGGCGCTCATCGCCGATAGTGGTGGCTGGTCCGTGGCCGGGATAGACAATGGTTTCATCAGGCAAAACCATGAGTTTTTCACGAATGCTCTTCATAAGATGTTCGTAGCTGCCACCGGGGAAGTCAGTTCTGCCAATACCAAAATTAAATAGAGTATCACCGCTAAATACTACTCCATGCCCTGAAAGACAGATTCCACCAGGGCTATGTCCTGGGGTATGGAGAACTTCGAAGTGTAAGTCGCCTACATCTATGCGGTCACCGTCCTTGAGTAACCTATCGGGCTGAGGCGCTGACTTAAAAGGGTTGAGACCAAGTGATGCTACGATACTCATGGGGGGCGCGGTAGATAATAACCCCTTTTCCGCCTCATGAATGGCAAACTGGGCATTAGTCCTTTCTTTAACTCCACGAAGAGCATCGATATGGTCGATATGGGCATGAGTTACCACGATTAAGGATATGGATAATCCCATTTGCTGCACAGTTTTCAATATATTTCCAGCTTCGGCACCGGGGTCGATAATCATCCCTTCCTTCGTGGAGGACGAACCAACGATGTAGCAGTTAGAGGCCAAAGGGCCGACCACCAGCATTTTTACAATCATTGCTCTTTTCTCCAGCGATTCTGCAGTCGAATCTGTGAAGTATAGCACGAGTTTGCTTTCTGGAAAAATCGCTGACTGGATACACTATTGCCTGTTATTGGCGGAGAGGGTGGCCGACTACGCTCTGATAGAGCTTCGACGGCTAAAGGATTCGTTTTTGCAAGAAAGCCCTCCCCGACCCCGTTTTAAGATACTGTTCAAGCTCAATTGCTCTGGATTTATCTTTAACAGCAAAATATGCTTCTAGCCTTAATGGCGTCCTGTTTTTTCGTAGAATCAACCTTCCCGAAGTTATGTTCGGTCAATCGGCGCGAAATATCATTCGTTGAACCCACATGGAGACTCCTGTCCATTGCGCTCCTCAGTATATACACATACCACATAGTAAATCTGGCTTGCCAGCCGTAGCCTTGGCGCAGGCTGGCGGAGAGGGTGGGATTCGAACCCACGGTCGGGAAACCCGACACACGCTCTCCAGGCGTGCCTGTTAGGCCACTCCAGCACCTCTCCGCGGAGAGGGTGGGATTCGAACCCACGCTCCGATAAATCGGAGACCGCTTTTCGAGAGCGGCACCATAAACCACTCGGTCACCTCTCCCGGTGGTTTATTATACCACCTTGGGAGAGGGACGAGTTCGCCGTGCCATGATAAGCTTGGATATTTCCACCGGGATAAGTACTGACACGCCAGCCAACACTACTATTACCCAATCTTGCAGGCTCATAGCATAAGTGTGGAACGGACCTTGAAAGAAAGGTAGATAAACTATAGCCACAGCGATAGCCCAACTCGAAGCCACCGCCGCTAGAAGCCATTTGTTGCCAGAAGGGTTCATGCGAAATATGGAAAGTCTTTCCGAGCGGCAGTTAAAGCAGTTAAAGAGCTCCACGCTTACTAAGGTAACAAAGCACAAGCACTGTGCCTCTAGGGGGCTTCTTCCTGAGTTGAGTGCCCAGAGAAATACCCCCAGCGACGCTAACATAGTCCAGAACCCTATTCCCAGGAGATAATTCACCATAGGTTTGTCAAAGATACTTCTCCTGGGGTCACGCGGCGGGCGCCGCATTATACCCGGCTCACCAGGCTCTACTGCCAGAGCCAGTGCCGGCAGGCCATCGGTAACCAGGTTCACAACCAAAATTTGTAGAGCTACCAGAGGCACAATCTTGTACAATCCCGTCGCCGTGCCGATAACAAATGCCAGCAGCATCAGCAAGACCTCACCAATATTGCAAGAGAGAAGATAGATAAGATACTTTCTTATATTGGCAAAAATGTTTCTCCCTTCCTCTACTGCCGCCACGATGGAGGCAAAGTTATCGTCGGTTAATATCATAGCTCCTGCCTCTTTGCTCACATCGGTTCCGGTGATGCCCATGGCTACGCCGATATCGGCTTTCTTCAACGCGGGGGCATCATTTACCCCGTCACCCGTCATAGCTACCGCATGTCCCTTACCCTGTAAAGCCTCAATAACTCTCAACTTATGGGCTGGTGAAACCCTAGCATAGACGTCTATCTTGCCTACTAATGCTTCAAATTCTTCGTCACTAAGTTTATCAACCTCAGCCCCAGTCAGAGCCACACCCCCTTCTTTTAGAATGCCTAGTTCCTTGGCAATGGCTACGGCTGTCAATTTGTGGTCACCAGTAATCATAACCGACTTTATACCGGCTTGGTCGCAAAGCTTTACCGCACCTTTGACCTCCTCTCGAGGCGGGTCAATCATCCCCACCAACCCCAGCCAAACCATTTCTTCTTCCGCCTCCTCTGCCACTTCACTACCCTGCTCTTTATCTGCTAAGGACTTATATGCCAGACCAAGAACCCGCAAAGCCCCCGCAGCCATCTCCTGGTTTACTTGGACAATCCTCCCTCTGTCTTGCTCCGTAAGCTCTCGCTCTATCCCCTCGGAATAGATACGAGTGCAGGAATCCAAGATAATCTCAGGCGCCCCCTTAGAGTATGCCATTATGCCCTGTGGAGTATCATGAATGGTGGTCATCCTTTTTCTCTCCGAGGAAAACGGGACCTCGGCTATGCGGGGGGTAATTAGTTCTTGCGCTTTTATTCCTGCCTTAGCGGCAACTACTGTTAGAGCTCCTTCCGTAGGGTCTCCTCGGACCTGCCAAGCTCCATCAGCATTAGTAAGGTGGGAATCATTGCATGATGCTCCGGCTCGAAGCAACCGAACTAAGTGAGGTTCGTCTTGTGGGGTGATTGCTGTGTCATTGAGATAAAAACTTCCCTCAGGCTCGTAGCCTATACCACCTACGTCTATTGTCCCGCCATTAACATAAATCTTGCGCACGGTCATCTCATTTTGAGTTAATGTCCCGGTCTTATCAGAGCAAATGAAGGTGGTGCAGCCCAGGGTCTCCACGGCAGGTAAACGGCGCACTAAAGCATGACGTTTTACCATCCTTTGCACTCCCAGGGCGAGGCAAATGGTTGTCACGGCTGGCAGGGCTTCAGGCACAGCAGCTACGGCTAAACTAACTCCCCAGATAAAGGCTTCCAGGATATGACTAAAAATACCGACTATAATCCCCACGCCAGCTACAACGGCACAGATGGCTAAACAGGCAATTCCCAATATCTTGCCTATCTTGTCCAGGCTGAGCTGCAGGGGTGTCGGTGGCGGTTTTACCTCCTGAAGCATAACGGCAATCTTGCCAAACTCCGTAGCCATGCCTGTCGCTGCCACAATTGCCTTACCTCTACCGTAAACCACAGTAGTGCCCATATAGGCCATGTTTTTCCTATCGGCTACAGGTACATCGCCGGAGATAATTTCGGTCTTTTTCCCCACAGAAACAGATTCCCCGGTCAAAGGTGCTTCGTCAATTTTCAGGTTAACTGCCTCAGTGAGACGAGAATCAGCAGGGATGCGGTCACCGGTTTGCAGCAAAATTATGTCTCCGGGAACTAAGTCCCGGGCAGGGATGTCCTCCTCCTCTCCGTCTCGTATCACAGTGGCGGTAGGAGCAGTCATCTGTTTCAATGCCTCCATGGCTTTCTCCGAGCGAGATTCCTGGAAGAAACCCAGCCCGGCAGCGAACAAGACAATTACTACAATAAGAATGGGATCCCAAATATCCCCCTCACCCGTGATCGCCAGCACTCCGGAAACAATGGCAGCGATCAGAAGAATGATGATGAGGAAATTTTTGAACTGTTCCAGGAAGAGCATCCACTGGGGCTTTTTCCCTTTCTCCGTCAGTTCATTTGGCCCAAACTGGGCTAAACGGCGCTCGGCTTCCTCTCCAGTTAACCCCTGGGTGCCTGAGTTTAGCGACTCAATAACTTCGCTTACGCTTAGATTGTGCCAAATTCTTTCTATAGACATTATATGCTACATCAAATGAACATAGGCACCAGCATAAGCATCACTCCACCAGCTACCACTGAGGCGATTTGTCCGGCAACATTGGCCCCTGCAGCATTCATCAGTAGATGATTATACGGATTGGCTTCCAACCCTAGCTTCTGCACCACACGGGATGACATGGGGAAGGCTGAAATGCCGCAGGCGCCAATCATAGGATTGACCTTCCGCCCTGACAGGACACACATCAGCTTGCCCAAAAGAACACCTGCCACAGTATCCAGACTGAAAGCTACTATTCCCAGTATAAACACCAATATTGTCTCGGGTCTGAGAAACTCAGTTCCGGCCATCATTCCTCCCACGGTGATGCCTAGAAGAATAGTTACGATGTTAGCCAGTTCATTTTGGGCTGTCAGGGAAAGTCTCTCCACCACTCCACATTCCCGTAACAGATTGCCAAACATGAGACAGCCGATAAGTGGAGTGGCTTTCGGGGCAAGCAAGCCTACCACAAGTACAGTAATTATAGGAAAGAGTATCTTTGTCCTCTGCGAAATTGTTCCCGCAACCGAAGGCATTTTTAAAGCCCTTTCTTCTTTACTGCACATCGCCTTTATTATAGGTGGCTGGATGATAGGCACCAAAGCCATATAAGAATAAGCAGCCACAACAATGGCAGCAGTGTATTTGGATTGCAGCGTAGTCGCGACGTAAATTGAGGTAGGACCATCGGCAGAGCCGATTATGCCAATGGAAGCTGCATCCTGCAAGCTGAAATTCAAGACGTGGAGCCAACCATCACCCAACAAATAAGCCAAGAAAAAAGTCCCGAAAATACCGAATTGGGCGGCAGCACCAAGAAGAATGGTATAGGGCCTTTGCAGAAAAGGCTCAAAGTCGATCATGGCTCCTACGCCAATAAATATGAGCAGGGGAAATATTTCAGTATGAATGCCAGCTTCTCTTAGTACGGCTAAAAATCCGCCTGCCTCCGCCGCCCCACCCAGTGGTATATTAGCTAATATACACCCGAAACCAATAGGAAGAAGTAGAACTGGTTCCACTTTTTTAGCAATTCCCAACCACACAAGGACGCCGCCGATAACTAACATTATCACGGCTTGCCAAGTCAGGTTGAGAAAGCCTAGGAATTCGCCTGAAGCCATGTCAATCGTTTATCCTTTTTTCTCCTGTTTTTCCCTGGGTTTAACCAGTTTACCCAGGAGAACCATGACTAAGAGTAAAATCCCCAGGACAGCGAAAATAATCGCCATTCCTAAAAGGACTATCCATAAGGCGTTAAGCATTCTGCTTCTTTATTGTCTGGCAGGGTTGTTATAATACAATAACGCAGTGGTGGCTGTCAAAGCATCAGTATGAATGAGTGTTGAACCAAAGTGTTGTCCTGTGTTATCATTTTACGTTGTTTTTTGTACTATTGGCCCCTGTAGCTCAGAGGATAGAGCGCTGGCCTCCGGAGCCAGATGCAAGGGTTCGAGTCCCTTCAGGGGCAGTTTTTGTAATAGGTAAGTCCACCAAAAAACAAAACCCTTGACAGCGGGGAGATGATTTAATATAGTTTAGGTTTTCTGAAAACCTAAACAGTTACAGTTTCTATAGGTAAACAGGTCTTTATCTTATGGCTGAGCTTCTTGAGATAAGATGGCATGGCAGAGGAGGGCTGGGGGCAGTAACTTCTGCGGAGTTAGTTGCTCGTGCTGCTATAAGCGAAGGAAAATATGCTCAGTCATTCCCCAGCTTCGGACCCGAGAGGAGGGGGGCACCGGTTCTTGCGTTCCTCAGGGTAAGCGATGAACCTATCAAGAGCAGGACAGTTATCTACAAGCCTGATGTAGTGGCTGTGCTCGACCCAGGATTGTTGCACGCAGTTGATGTGACTTCGGGACTTAAGGAGAATGGCAAAATCATAATTAATTCAAGGAAATCACCCGCTGAACTGAAGTCTGAATTTGGATTCAAGTGGCCTGTATTTGCGGTTAATGCCACAAAGATTGCCAGGGAAACGATAGGCTTGCCTATAACCAATACTGCATTGATTGGGGCGCTACTGAAGGTTACCGAGATTGTGAAAATGGACTCGCTGGTGACACAGTTGCAGGAGCGATTTGGGCCTCGCGCCAAGGGGAATATCGAAGCCATGAAGAGGGCTTACGATGAAACAGCGGTAAAGGAGTAAGCAATGGCAGAAGAGTTAACCTGGAAGGACCTGGAAGTTGGCAATATCATAACAGAAGCGGGAAATGCCAGCTTTCGGAAGACCGGTGACTGGAGGACGGAAAGGCCTATACTGGATAAGGAAAAGTGTATTAAATGTGCCTTGTGCTGGATTTATTGCCCTGATGCCGCCATAAAGCCCTCTGAAGAAGGATACTACGAAGCTGACCCTTACTACTGTAAGGGCTGTGGCATCTGCGCCAGCGTATGTCCTGCGGGAGCTATAACGATGATAGCGGAGGAGGAAAAATGAGTACAAGGGTCGCATTAGAGGCCTCACATGCTGTGGCTGAAGCAGTCAGAATGGCTGATGTCGATGTCACTGCTGCCTACCCCATAACACCCCAAACGCATATCCCCGAGCGGCTTGCCGAGATGGTAGCCAATGGCGAGTTAACCGCTGCTTATATTCCGGTCGAGTCGGAGCACTCGGCGCTGAGCACATGTCTTGGATCTTCCGCGATGGGTGCCAGAACTTTCACAGCCACTGCTGGCCAGGGGTTGGAACTCATGCATGAGGTGGTATACGTTGCTTCTTCCATGAGATACCCTGTGGTCATGGCAGTATGCAACAGGGCTCTTTCTGCTCCCCTGAGCGTTTGGGGAGACCATTCCGATGCCATGGCTGTCAGGGATACTGGCTGGATACAGGTATTTTGTCAGAATGGGCAGGAGGCGTTCGACCTGACCTTATGGGCCTTTCGAGTTGGGGAGGACTCTAAGGTCTTGTTTCCGGTTATGGTTCACCTTGACGGGTTCACTTTATCACACGTGACAGAGCCGGTAATTTTACCGGAGCAAAGTGAGGTGGATAGATTCCTCCCCCGATTCCAATACCCCTTTGCCCTAAACCCTGATAAGCCCACGACCCACGGAGCCTTCGGACCGCCTGAAATATACTCCGAGACAAAGCTATCTCAAGAAGTGGCATTCAGGAACTCCAAGGAAGTGATACTCCGAGGGTGGAAAGAATTTGGGGACATCTTTGGCCGTTCTTATCATCCTGTAGAGGAATACAAAACGGAAAACGCCGAAACATTACTTCTGACCATGGGCGCTTACACCGAGACGGCAAAGATTGTAATAGATGAGAGGAGAGACAAAGGCGAGGCCATAGGACTTATAAGCTTGCGTCTATGGAGGCCTTTCCCGTTTGAGGAATTCCGCCGAACAGTGAAAGGCGCACAATTAATAATCGTTTTCGACAGGTGTATTTCTTTTGGCCTGGGAGGCCCGGTCTTTTCCGAAATCAGGTCTGCCTTATATGATGAAGAGTCCAGGCCGAAAGTAGTCGGTATCATAGGAGGTTTGGGTGGCAGGGATATGTCCGAAGAGAATTTTGACTATGTCATTGATAGAGGTAGGGAAATTGCGGAAAAGGGATCAGACAGGATGATTGAGACAGTAGGTATAAGATGATAGCTGAAATCTGCCAGTAAGGGATAAGAAATGAAAACTAAAGTCGTAAAATTTGGGGAAGAGCTGGTAACTACCAAGGAGTTCCTCGCTGAAGGACATAGTTTTTGCATTGGCTGTGGGGAAGCTTTAGCAATCAGGCTTGCTATGAAAGCCCTGGGAGAGAATGTGATAATGGCTATGGCTACAGGATGTGACGAAGTAACCACCACACCGCTTCCCTATACCTCCTGGCGAGTCCCCTGGATGCATACGCTTTTCGAAAATACTTCTGCTGAAATCTCGGGCATAGAAGCAGGTCTAAAGATTTTGGTGAAAAAGGGCAGGATGCCCGAAAGAGATATCATATGCGTTGCTATGGGCGGGGACGGCGCCACCAGCGATATAGGACTCCAGTCCCTGTCCGGGGCGTTCGAAAGAGGCCATGATTTCATATATATTTGCCTTGATAATGAAGCCTACATGAACACAGGAATCCAGAGGTCGAGTGCCACGCCCTACGGAGCTTCGACTACCACGGCTCCAGCAGGGAAATTCAGCATGGGACAGGTCACCCGGAAGAAAAATATGGCCGCTATTGCTGCTGCTCATGATATACCTTATGTGGCAACAGCCTGTCCCAGCTACCACCTTGATTTAATGAAAAAGGTTAGGAAAGGGGCGGAGATTAAAGGTCCGGCCTATGTCCATATCCTCTCTCCCTGCCCTACAGGCTGGAGATACAAGAGCGATTTAGCTATTACAATAGGTCAACTCGCCGTGCAGACAGGTATCTTCCCTCTTTATGAAATAGAGTATGGACGCTACAGACTGAATGCCGACCCACCTGAACTGAAGCCTATTGAGGAATACCTGAAGCTACAAGGGCGATACCGACACTTGACGAGTGAGCAGGTCCAGGAAATCCAACAGATGGTAAACGAAGATTATGCCAAGCTCAAAGAAAAGGTGGCAGCTTCTCCTTTGTGAATTGAAGGTACAAAAGCGATGGTTTCAAAAATAAAGAACAAGAAATCGGCAGAGTTTTCCAAGGCAGTAAAAAAGGCTGTGGGAAGTTATCAAAAAGATAAAGACATGTTGATTCAAATCCTACTGGACCTACAAAGCATGCTTGGGTGGTTACCCCAGGAAGTATTAATGGAGGTAAGCGAGCAATTAGAAGTACCTGTTACCCAGGTTTATCAAATCGCCAGTTACTATAAGGCTTTCAGTCTTATGCCCAGAGGGCGCCATATTGTCAAGGTATGCCTGGGTACGGCATGTCAGGTGCGCGGCTCACCACAGCTTCTTAATATAATCTCGGCTATGCTTAATTTGAAGCCCTCCGAGACCTCCGAGGATATGCGTTTTACTCTAGAAACGGTCAATTGCCTCGGCTGTTGCGCTATGGGGCCTGTAGTTGTAGTTGACGATGCCTACCATAGCAAGCCTTCCACTCCAGCCCTGAGGAAGATATTTGAAACTGCTAAGTAAAAGTAAGGAAAAATATGGCTAATAAAAGGCTTTCCTCGGCAAAAGAGCTTGAGGAATTAAGAAAGGAAATACTGTCGAAAAGGGGCCCCGGTAAGCAAATTGTTACCGTATGTACCGGGACAGCTTGTCAAACTTATGGCTCATTAGAAATCTACCGGAAACTCGCTGATGAGATTAAAAAACAAGGATTAAAAAGCACGATAGTAGAAGCTAAAGCTACAGGATGCCATGGATTTTGCGAGCAAGGACCTGTTGTAGTTATCTTTCCTCAGGAAATTTGCTATGTGAAAGTAAAGCTTGAAGATGTTCCGGAAATAGTCTCCGCAACACTGGCCCAAGGGCGAGTTATTGAAAGACTCCTCTATGAAGACCCTGTAATAGGTAAGAAAATAACCAAGGACCCAGATATTCCTTTCTACAAAAATCAAATGCGCATCGTATTTGAGAATAACAAGTATATAAATCCCAGGGAAATAGATGACTACATAGCCCTTGGCGGATATAGTGCACTATCCAAGGCTTTGCTCCAAATGACTCCCGAGCAAGTTTTGGGGGAGATAAAGAAATCTAATCTACGAGGCCGGGGAGGAGGAGGATTTCCCACCGGAATAAAGTGGGAGACAACCAGGAACGCCCCTGGGGAACCCAAATATGTGATTGTTAATTGTGATGAAGGAGACCCTGGGGCATATATGGATAGGTCTCTAATGGAAGGAAATCCACATAGCGTATTAGAGGGGCTTGTTATTGGTGCCTATGCTATAGGGTCACACGAGGGTTTCATTTATGTGCGACAGGAATACCCCATAGCATATGAAAACAGCATTCAGGCTATAAAGCAGGCCGAAGAACGTGGATTTTTGGGGGAAAACATCCTTGGCTCAGGGTTTGATTTTAAGGTCACAGTTCACCGCGGGGCAGGGGCATTTGTCTCCGGGGAGTCAACGGCTCTTATGAGCGCTATAGAAGGGAAAGTAGGCGAACCCAAGATGAAATATATCCATACCGCTGTGAGCGGGATAAAGGAAAGGCCATCATGCTTGAACAATGTAGAGACCTGGGCAAATGTCCCCATTATTATCAACAAAGGAGCAGAGTGGTTTAATTCCATTGGCACAGATGGGAGTAAGGGGACCAAAATCTTCTCCCTGGTGGGCAAAGTGAATAATACTGGACTTGTGGAAGTGCCTATGGGCATGACCTTGAGGCAGTTAATCTATGACATCGGCGGGGGGATACCGAAAGGTAAGAAATTTAAAGCGGTCCAAACTGGAGGTCCTTCGGGAGGGGTGATTCCCGAGCAGTATTTAGACACGCCGATTGATTTTGATGAACTTACCGGACTTGGCTCTATGATGGGCTCTGGAGGAACGGTGGTCATGGACGAGGATACCTGTATGGTGGACACAGCAAGGTATTTCATCAGCTTCTGTTGTGAAGAATCTTGCGGGAAGTGCATCCCTTGTCGTGAGGGATTAAGAACGCTTCGGGAGATTTTAACTGATATTTGTGAAGGGAGAGGGCAAGAAGGAGATATAGAGGCGATTGAAGATATAGCTGAGGTGATGCAGGATGCTTCCCTCTGTGCCCTGGGCACCACCGCTGCCAACCCTGCTCTTACGACTTTGAAATACTTCAGGGACGAATATGAGGCCCACATAAAGGAGAAGCGCTGCCCGGCAAAAGCTTGTAAAGCTCTCACTTCTTACTATATTGACCCTGAGAAATGTACCGCCTGTATGATTTGCTTCAAGAATTGCCCTACCGAAGCAATTCACGGTAGCAAAGGCATAGTCCACTGGATTGAACAGGAGAAGTGCATTAAGTGCAACACTTGTTTTGAGGTCTGTCCGCCTCGTTTCAGCGCCGTAAGAAGAATTTCGGGAGAGCCTCTGCCCCCACCTTCAGCTCCTGGGACCAAGGTTATCCGCGAGAAGAGGTAAATAGCAATGGCCATAAATCTGCAAATAGACGGAAAAGAAGTCAAAGCCAAGGAAGGGATGACCATATTGGAGGCGGCGAAAGAGGCTGGTATAGAGATACCAACACTGTGTTATCTCGAGAAATTGAAGCCTTACGGCGCCTGTCGAATTTGCAGCGTGGAGGTAGAAAGAAAAGGGAGAGTTCGAATAGTGGCTTCCTGTGGCTATCCCGTGGAACAAGGATTAGTAGTGAGGACACGCTCTCCCAGGGTAGATAAGATTCGGAAGGTTATCATCGAATTAGTTGCACCGACGACAATGGTTGGTGGGGAGGTCGCTGGGGAGATAAAGAAACTGGCTAAAGAATATGGTGCGAATATCCATAGATTCGAATCTCGCTTCAGAGCGAAGCCAACGAGATGTATTCTTTGTGGACAATGTGTCCGCTACTGCGATGAGGTTATCGGGGAACATGCTATAGGCTTTGTCGGAAGGGGGATAGAGCGGCGGGCGGCGTTTTTCCCGGAAAAAGCCAGGGTCTGCCTTACCTGCCGGGCCTGTTTTGATTTATGTCCCACGGGCAAGATTCCATCCGAAACCGATTTTGTGGTTTTCGATGGTTTTTCCGTTGACGACTACCTTGCCGGAAAACTTTAGTATCCAGAGATATTTTCAAGGACCCGGCATCTTCGCCAAGTAGCAATGCTCAGCCCACAGGCTAATTGCGTTAAATACCTTCTTCGCATTATAATTCTTAACACTTCGGGGTGTGGCGCAGCGGCTAGCGCGCATGGTTTGGGACCATGAGGTC
>Ga0307426_1000009_pt1 | contig 113406 bp, 110 predicted proteins | sample SalMarWE160340MG_FD_202165 | JGI IMG/M metagenome (GOLD analysis project Ga0307426, IMG submission 202165) | Salt marsh sediment microbial communities from the Plum Island Ecosystem LTER, Massachusetts, United States - WE1603-40 | ecosystem: Environmental > Aquatic > Marine > Intertidal zone >... | reverse complement strand
CCATCCATGAAGAGCTACGATATATGCCTTTATATCTTTATCTTCAGGTAACCAGTATTGATAGAATAACTTTTTGTTTTCTCTTCCTTCAAAAAATCCTGATCCCGTTTTCATGATAAAATCCTCTTTAATTATTGTAATAAGAAATGGGAATAATATATTATAACATTTGATTCTATATTAATTACCGAAATTTTTTATTAAAAATTGCTTTAAAATAATTACCAGAATTAAATTAATAAAATGTTGTTTTAATAGTGGAAAATAATAAAATTGATCTTATTAGCATCATCCTCCTTGGAAGGGGAGGAATGGGAGTAGTAACATGTGCAGAAATATTAGCTGAAGCCGCATATATGAGTGGCAATTTTATTGATGTACATGCATATCCTTCTTTTGGCGCTGAACGAAGGGGTGCCCCTGTTCAAGCATATGCTAAATTATCAAGAAAATATAAAATTTGGGACAGAGCACAAATACAACATCCTAATATTCTAATTGTTTTTGATGAAACAGTATTGGATGATGAAATCGTCTCTTCTCTGCATAAAAATGGAATATTTATTATTAACTCAGATAAAGAACCGGAATATTTTTCCAAAAAATTTAATTTCAGCCATGAAACAAAAATAATTGTAGCGGATATCAGTAAGTTAGCTCTTGAGAAAGATTTAACGATTGATGGAAATCCCATAATAAACACTCCAGTTTTAGGGCTTCTTTCTAAAGCACTTCCCGATTTAAATCTTACAAACTTAGAAAAGGTTATTCATGATAGATTAGGTGAACGTTTAGGAGCACTAAATTATGAGTTGATTGAAGAAGGATATAAAATGGCTAAGATTCTTTGAATTAAAAAATTGTATTAATTAATTGGTAATCTCACAATAAATTTAGCTCCTTTATTCCTTCCCTCTGAAAAGACCTCTATTTCTCCCTTATGTAAGTTAACGATCTCTTTTACGATAAATAATCCTAAACCTGATCCTTGAATATCCAAATATTCAAAACCTTCACCGTATCGTTCTATTTTACCAAAACGAGTGAATAGTGAATCCATTTCTTCTTTTGTAAAACCAATCCCAGTATCTTTTACAATTAACTCAATCCAATCATCAGCTTGTTTCAGAATAACATTTACCTCTCCATTGGGTGGTGAATTTTTGATTGCATTTGAGAGTAAGTTTGTAATCACTTGTTCAATTCGAATTCGATCTAATTTTATAAATATGCTATCAGGAATAGAAAGGTTCAAGTTAATCTTGCGATTTCTTAATAAATTTGATATTTCACGGCAACATTCCCTAATAATTTCACTTATATCATCTAATTTTATCTCTAACTCAAATTTTCCATAATCGATTTTCGAGATATCAACTAAACGATCTACAAGATATTTTAATCGTTTTCCTCCCTTTTCAATAAGTTCTAGAATTTCTAACGCTTCAGATGAGAATTCATCATTATATACATTCAATAATAATTCTGAACCTCCACTTATAGAAACGAGTGGTGTTTTTAGTTCATGAGAAACTCGAGAAATTAAATTCTTCCGAATCTTTTCTAATTCTTTTAATTTACTAATTTCTTTATTAACCAATAATTCAGCTTCTTTTTTTTCAGTAATGTCTGTAAAAAGTGCTTGCACATAAGTATTATCGTTGATATTCATCAATGCTGCTTGAAGATTCGCCCAAAAATTAATTCCGTTCTTTTTTTGTATTTGAATATCTATTCGATGCATTTTTTCTCCTTTTATAAACTTTTTAAATAGTTCGAAAATTGTGGATGAGTAATCTGGATGTATTATTGAAAGATCCATAAACTTTTTTCCAATTACATCATCTCTCTTATAACCAAACATTTCTTCGGTTGTTGGATTAGCATCCACAACGACGCCTTGAGAATTAATTAATACTACTGAAAAAGGTGTGTTTTCATAGATATTTCGATATTTTTTCTCTGATTCTCTTAATTTTTGCTCAGCAATTTTTCGTTCCGTAATATTCACAACAGTAACTAAGTTCGCATTTCTTCCTCTAAATAATATGGTTTTAGAGAGATTTTCTAACCATAAAATTTTGCCAGATTTATTTATTAACCGATATTGATAATAATTTCTTACATCTTTTGAACCCAACTGTTTCTTCTTAGCTTGTTCCACTACCCAATCCCTATCATCTGGATGTATAACGTTTGCAAACCAACCAACCCTCCAATTCTTAACTTCTTCGACTGTGTATCCTATCAAATCAGCAAATTGTTGATTAATATATTTAACCAAATCATCTTGTATGATGCATATGCCCAATAACGATTGTTCTGCTATTGATCGGAATTTCTCTTCTGATTCTATTAATCCTTGCTCTAAATTATATTTTTCTGTAATGTCGATAAAAGTTCCTTCAATACCAACTGGATTTCCTTCTTTATTCCGCATTAAATGTGAGTTTAATTGAACAACAACTTTTTTACCATTTTTTGTTAATGATGGGCAAATATAATTCTTAGCATAATTATTTTCTAAAATCTCTTTTAGATATTTTTCTCTTTCTTCAGGAAATTGCCAAAAATCTGTTACCTTTTTACCTACCAAGCTTTCTGAAAATTCATACTCTAAAATCTCATTATGTGCCGGATTATGATTTAGCATGATTCCATCTAAACTGACTTGATAAAAACCCACATCTAAATTATTAATCATCTCTTTATATTTTTCCTCAGATTCTTGAAGTCGTACAACCGCTTTTTTTCGTTCGGTAATATCTTCAGCATGTTCCACAATTAATTCAGGATTAACATATCCAAAATATGAAAATATATGTTTTTCTTCATCTGAGAGTTCAAATTTGTACCTTATTTCCGCCCTGACACGTTCTTTTTTCTCCATACACTGCCTTAGGTGATTTAAAATGTCAGGGCGATCCTTATATATTACAGAAGCTTTAAAGCCTATGAAATTTTTGACATTTTCCTTACTGATTTCCTCCGCTGCTTTATTGAAATCAATTAAAATGAAATCATTTCCTAATTTTTGCCAGGTATAAGCGGGAATTGGGCCTTCTTTATAAATGGCCTTAAACATCTCCTCAGAATCTTTCAGTTTGAGCTCAGAGACTTTACGATCTGTGACATTTTTACCAATCCCCAATATAGCGTAAATTTTACCATCTTTTTTAAGTGGAATTCCATAGGTTTCAATATAAATATAATCTCCGTCTTTTGCCTTAATTTTGTATTCGCTCCATTGAGACTGTCTTCCCGTTTTACGAATTTCTTTCGTAAACTTGTAAGCTTTTATGAGGTTTTCTTGATCGAGCAAATCTACAAACGATATCTTTGGAATATCCTCACGGTCATATCCTAGAGTAAATAAAGTAACATCATTTGCATCAAGGAAGTTTCCATTAAGATCATTAACATATATTAATTCTAATGAATATTCAAATAGTTCTTTGAATCTCTCCCTAACTTCTTCTTTATTATACTCCAATTTTCTATCCTCAAGAATTTATTTTTAGGAGTTATCACTAATAGAATATTCAAAAAGATTATGAAAACCCTAAATATATATGTATTTCTAAAAAGTAAAATGATTGAATTATAATAACAAACTTCATTTTAGTTTTGTATTATTTCCAAAGATATTTTATTTTAATAGTTATTACATTTCATATTAGCTTTTATTCATTAATGATTGTGATATTATGACTAATATTAAAAAGGATTATCAAAAAATTCTTGGATCGGTGCAAAAATCAGTAAAGGGTGAAGCAGGAAGAACCGGAAGTTGGAGTTCAAAAAAACCCGTAATTAATTTAGATAAATGCATACCTGCAAAATCTGGTAAACTTTCTTGTTTTAATTGTTGGTTATATTGTCCTGATGCAGTTATTACACGTACAATCCCTCCCACGATAGATTTTGATTATTGTAAGGGATGTGGCATTTGTATGGAAGAGTGTCCCGTAAAAGCAATAACTATGGAAGAGGTGAAAATCGATTAATAATGCAACGGAAGAGACTAAGATTTTAACTGGTAATTATGCCGCTGCTCATGCATTAAGACAAGTCAAAGTAGGAGTTGTTGCTGCCTATCCTATTACGCCTCAAAGCCCAGTTGTGGAAAAAATTGCAGAATTTATAAATGATGGAAAACTAAATGCGCGATTTGTAAAAGTTGAATCAGAGCATTCTGCTCTCGCAGTTTGTGTTGCGGCTTCTGCAACCGGATCTAGAGTTGGAACCGCTACATCAGCTCACGGATTAGAATATATGTATGAAATGTTACCGTGGACTTCGGGTAATAGATTACCAATAATTATAAATTTGGCTACAAGAAGCCTAGGTGCTCCATGGTCTGTATGGACAGATCATTCAGACTTTGTTACTATCCGGGATGTGGGTTGGATTCAATTTATGTGCGAAGATAATCAAGAAATTTATGATACTAATTTACAAGCATTTAAAATTGCAGAAGATCGAAGAGTAAATTTACCTGTAATAGTGGGCTATGATGGGTACATTCTATCACATACAATGATGCCCGTGATTTTAGAGGATCAAAAAGAAGTTGATAAATTCTTACCTCCTTTAAAACATCACATTAATCTTTCTGATATTTCTCAAGTTAAGGGGATAGACCCCGTCACCACACCACATATCCGTGATAGAGGATCCGAGGGAACTGCTCCGGGATATTTTGAATACAGATATGCCCTCCAAAAGGCATTAGAAAATTCAATTGAAATAATTCAAGAAGTACATGATGATTTTGCAAATAGATTCGGAAGATCATACGGAAATGGACTATTTAAAACAGTTGAATTTGATGATGCTGATATTATTATCTTAGCAATGGGCTCTGTTGCTTCCCAAGCTAGAACAGTTTTAAAAAAATTAAGACAAAAAGGTTTAAATGTAGGCTTGGTTAGTTTAAAACTATTCAGACCGTATCCTGCAAAACAGTTAAGAGAGCTTCTAAAGAACAAAAAAACAATAGTAGTTTTTGATAGAGACATAGGTTATGGATATGAAGGTGTTTTATGTTATGAATTAAAATCTGCTTTATATGGTTTGAAAGAAAATCCATTTATCAAAGGTTTCATAGTAGGATTAGGTGGAAGGGATATAACTAATGAACAACTCATTGAAGGTGTCAACAGAACATTAGATCAAGAAAAAACTGGAGAAATATCTCAAACTACTGAATTTTTAGGATTACAATTAAAAGAATTAAGTGAATATGACGAATCCACTTTTTTTAAGGAGGCGAAATAAAAATTGGTAAATGTTATGGATGTACCTGAAGAAGAATATATATATCCAGGTACCAGAGCATGTGCTGGATGTTCAATGGCATTGATTTATAGAATTGCGCTTAAAGCTTTAGGACCTAAAACAATTATTACCGTTCCTGCTAGTTGTTTAACGGTTCTTCACGGAATGCAGGGATTTTGTACAACTAAAGTTTCAGTGTTGCACACTCCATTTGCAACTACTGGAGCATCTGCATCAGGAATTGTTGCATCACTTGAAGATAAAGGGCTTGATCAAGATATCAATGTAGTTGCATTCGCAGGTGATGGAGGGACAGTAGATATTGGAATTCAAAGTTTAAGTGGAGCTGCAGAAAGAGGTACAAACTTCATTTATGCGTGTTATGATAATGAAGCATATATGAACACTGGTGTCCAAAGAAGTGGAAGTACCCCTCCAGGTGCTTTCAGTACCACCACTCCAGGAGGCAAAATTGGATATAAAAAGAATATGCCTAAAATTATGGAGGCTCATGGTATTCCATATGTAGCCACGGCGATATCCTCTTATCCTTTAGATATTTATGAGAAATTTTCACGTGCAAAAAATATATATGGTCCAAAATATATCCATATTCTTGCCCCTTGCCCTCCAGGATGGGGGTATCTCCCTAGTAGTTCTATTGAAATAGGTAGATTAGCAGTTCAAACGGGATTTTGGCCACTTTATGAAGTTATTGAAGGTAAATTCATCCTATCAAAAGATAGTAAGAAATTCCTCGATTCATCGAAAAGAAAACCAATTGAAGAATATATTAAAGCACAAAAACGATTTAAATCTCTTTCTCAAGAACAAATCGAGAATTATAAAGAATATATTATCGATTTATGGTCTGGGATCGAATCAAGAATAAAGGAAGATTAAATTTTTTACTTAATTTTATTTGTATTTGAACAACTCTTAAAATATATAGAAAAAATTAATAAATAATCAGAGTTAAATTACTTAATGCTTAATACATATATTTTTAATGAAGTTAAGAATAGTTGGATTGAAGAAGAACATGTTTTATTATTCCATGATTTATGTGTTTTTTTAGATGTGACTCAAAAGAAAGCTTTTTTATGGAATGGTCCAAAAAGCACGAAAGATAAATTAAAAAAAGGAAAGGCTTCATTAATAGATATCTTTTCAAGTTTTCAAGATTCTAAATTTGAATTGATTGTTTTATCCAAAGATTTTCCTTCCCATATCAAAACCAAATTGAATAGTATGCTAGAAACAGCAAAACGTGAAGAAGATGCCGAGAAATATGTCTTCACTAGATTTATTACAATAAGAATTTATTTTATAATGAGTCTTATCTCACTTATCTTGCCTGCGTTGATGATGTTAAATTTATGGGGATCACTTAATTGGACACGAATTGGTCCAAATGTTTCGATTTCTTCAATAAATTTTCTAAATTGGATCAATTTTGCAATAATGATGGTAAGCTTTACTTTAGTGGCTTTAATAGTCAATATTGGAGCATCTATCTACGAATATGAGATTACAGCTTTAATTATTTCTCTTTCAGGAATAATAATTTCTATAGGAATGATCTTTTACTTGAATCAAGGGATTTTTCTTTTTTTATTTCAAGAAGGATCAACGGAATCTCTTTACTTCATTAATTTCGCAGATTTATTTAGATTTTTAATAATCGTGACAATCTGTTTATGTATTTTTGAGTTACCAAACCTAGCAAAACTCATTTCTTTTATCAAAACTTATAAAAGTTATATTTTTTAAAAATTTTTGAACTTGAATAAAGACGATTAATACCATGTCTGAAGCAGCCCAATTACTTACTGTTCTTGAAAAGGAGGATCTAAGAATCTTAATGGCAATTGAAATCGGGATGAAACGTTCAGAATATGTAACTGTTGATAACATCAGATTTTATTCCCGTTATAAACTGGAAGAAACTCTTTTTCGCTTAAAAAAAGTTCATAAGTATAATCTCATAATAAGAGATTCCTCTTCATACAAAATTGGTTATACTCTTAATTCAATTGGTTATGATGTTTTAGCTCTTCACGCATTAGTGGAGAAAAAAGTTATTGGTCAATTAGGACCTATCATAGGTAAAGGGAAAGAATCTGATGTATATGGTTGCATGGATGATGATGAAAATATTCTGGCTTTAAAGATTTTTAGAATGGGACGAACAAGTTTCAAAAGTATAAAGCAATTAAGGGATTTAATAGGGAACCGAGGACATTCTTCTTGGTTATACATTAATAGATTAGCAGCGAGAAGAGAATTTGAAGCCTTAACTAAAATTTTTAAATTAAAATTAGATACACCAAAACCAATTGCTTATAACAGACACATGATTGTTATGTCTTACCTAAAAGGAAAAGAATTAGTTTATTTTAATGATCTCAATAAACCCGAAAAAATTTTTAATAAGATAATAAAACAAATGAAAATAATATTTCAAGAAGCAAAGATAGTACATGGGGATTTAGGAGAGTTTAATATCATAGTCGATGAAAAACAAAATATTTTGATAATCGATTGGTTACAATGGGTGGCTAGTGACCACCCAAATGCACGATCATTGCTCGAACGAGACTTATCTAACTTATCGACATATTTCTACAGGAAATTTAATATCCAAAGTGACGTTCAAGATATCCTAGCTTCTTTCTTCAATTAAAAGGAATTTTTTTATTATTTAAAATTCCAAGAATGATTAAATCTTCCAACCCCTCATTTTTTATCGTACTATAATCATCAAAATATGGCTTAAATTTGGCTAATACCTTTTTTAATCGAGCATCTTTTTTTAGTATTGATAAATAAAATTCCGTTCCTCGTTTACTTACCCGAATTAACTCCAAAACTCCTTGGAAAATATCTGGTAAATTCTGTAAAGATGTTATAGAAACGATAACATCATACAAATTTTCTCTAAATGGCAAGTTTTCCATATCTGATAAAATTAAACACACATTAGCTTTTTTTTCCTTAAATTCTTCTCTAATTTTTATTTTTTTTAGCATGTTTAGAGATAAATCAAGACATATAAGAAATGATCGAGTACTTTTTGATTCAGGAAATGTTTTTAATAGATGAACAAATAATAATCCAGTGCCACATCCTGCATCTAAAATTAATTTTGAATGTAAATTAGCGCCTTTAAAAGCGAGCTCATATTTTTGGAACTGGATATTTCTATATCTATCGTCATAATATTCATGTGAGGAATTATAACTGTCAATTATGTTTTTCTTTTTAGCAAAGTTTATTTGTTGATCTCCCAAATCAAAAATCCCATTTTAGAGTTAAATTTAAGCGATGATAAGGTTTTAATTCAAAAAAGTTTTTCTTTAAAATATTCTTTTAAATAATATCAATAATAGATTTTTTTTTGAAAAGAGATTGAAAAAAAATGGAAAGAAATAACACAGGTCAGCGGTCCAAAAATCCGTTACATATTCTTCAAGCTGCTCAAAATTCTGAAATAATACTCAGATTGAAAGATGGAACAGAATACAAGGGCTTATTAAAAGAGATCGATGCGTATATGAATATGATTCTTGAAAATGCAGTGGAGATAATGGATGGGAGCCCTGTAGCCAAATACAACGAGATTTTCATCAGAGGTAATAATCTCTTATTTATAAAGCCAGATGCCTCACAAATAATGTAAAAGTATCTATCTTGAATTCTGATAGTAAAAATTATAATTTTACTATGATTGGATATAGAACATCCTTCACTCAAGGATATTGAAAATTTGTGGGAACAACTTGTTGTTTATTAAACCAGATGCAACCCAAGTATTTTATGGATAATATACACCGGGTGTTAGTAGCTCATCTTAGCATTTTTGGTTAAACTTATAACATCACTCGTAGTACCAAGTATCTAAAATTGGGTTATATACCAAGTCCAAATCTGTTTTGCCACACAAACGACATCCAATAAGCGAATGAATGAAAGCAATATAAAATTTTTCACTTCTATTTTCGATCTCGGTACATTTCTTCTTCTTTTCGTCATAACTTAAACTTGAATCATTTCTGATAGCATCTTCTTGTTTAAAATATCTTGAATAGTGGTCATTGAATGCTTTCTTTAATAGATTTCGTAATTCAGTCCTAATTTTCCGTAAACGAGGATTTTTAAGCGCGATCAGTCTTTTCTTTTTTATTTTCATAACTCAAATAAAAAGTAAAGTATTAGAAATATATATTTAATTACAGAAAATTAATCATCTCCGTGATTCTTGAAAATGCTGGTGAGATAGTGGATGGTATCATACAAAAAAAACGATATATCTGAATTGAATTTAGATAATAATTATAAAAAATACTTTTCTGTAGTTGGTTACGGAACATTTATCACTCAGGGCTACTGGAAAAATAAGGGAAATGTGGAACCCTGTTTAGTACGTAATTATACGAGAGTTTTTCCTCCAAATTATTGGTTCCCAATTGTAATTCCTTCAGCTGATTCATTTTGGGCGTTAAAGTTTGATGTAACTCAAGAGGAATTAAATCAACTTAATAAATATGAAGGTGTGGATTTAGGTTTATTTGAACGCATTCGAACTCAAGTTGAATTAAAGAAGGGGAATAAAATCAACGCCTTTTTGTATGTTCCCACTGAAAATTTAATTAATTCTCAAAAATTAACCATAGATTTAGATATAAATGACGGATGGAAAGAACATCTTAAAAAAATTCCAGAAATCGTGCAATTATTCCCAGAATTAATTCTCTAAAATTTTTATGTTTGTAGGAACGATCTCCGTTCCTCTTATAATCGCATAAGATGCTGGATTTGGATTGAGATTACCATGATAATTATGTGAGGAAAAGATTGAAAGCAATTTTTTATTAAAAAACCATCGATATCCCTCTCGAAAACATTCATGAGATCGTATAAGGCATTTTAATTTATTTTTCGCGATGAATTCGTTAAAAACATCTTCACCAAAGAAAAAGATTCCCTCACCCCTATAACTTCTTGAAAATCCTGAGATTTCATCTTTTGGATCGTTCCACATCATTTCAAATATTGAATCCTTCAAAAATTGAGACAAATTTTCACGATTAGCGGTTTTATGATTTTTCAGAGCTATTAATGATTTAAAATCCCTAGAAATCCCCCCATGAACGCATAGAATTTCATTATTAATAATATTGCATAGTGGTAAAACATCATAAACCATTAAGATCGAGTTAAATTTATTTCGATCATTAAATCGATTTAGAAAGAGGTCATAAAATCCATACGCTTTGTTCATTTCTAAAGTTTCATGATTTCCCTTTAGAAGGAAAATTTTATGAGGGAATAAGATTTTTAATGCGAGGACTACTATGAAGCATTCCAATTGATCTGGTCCCCTATCTACGATGTCTCCTAAAAATACGACAAGTTTTGGGTCATTTTCTTGAATTAATTTAGTAAAATAATTTAATGAGTTAAGATTTCCATGAATATCTCCAATTACATATCCAACATCATCAGGATTAATCAGATTTGATTCAATTATGAAATTTTCTTCCTTAAAGATATCATATGCTCTTAATAAAATTGGATAAATTTCTTCAAATTTTAAAGAAGATATGAGATTTGGATTTTCAATTAGCTTGATTAACCAAGATTTAATAACCAAATTAAAAAACACCTATATGTATAGAAGAATATTATTTAAAATAATTTGATTATAATAAATTAGATGCTCATTCCTAATAAATTTGTAATTGAATAATGAAAAAGAAATCTATGGAGAATCATTTCACATACCTCAGAGACTTTTTAAAAAAACATGAGGAAGATAAGCTTCAAAATAAGATTGGGAACAAAACAAATGGAATTGTTTATACTCCTCAACATATCGCCGATTTCGTAACTAATAATGTATTCAAAATTTACTTAATTGATAAAATTAAGGAGAAAGAATGGATACCAAATATCCTTACGGAACAATTAGATAATTTACCTTTAATTAAGTTTTTCAACGAGCAAGAAGAGCAGACTAAAAATTTAGTAAGGAAACACATATCTCAAATGAAAATTCTGGATCCAAGTTGCGGTTCTGGAAGGTTTTTGTTGAGTGTGGCTAATTTTTTGCTTGAACTATATAAAATTTTATCGTGCAATCTTACTTTAAAGGAAATAAAGCGTTATATAATTGAACATAATATTTATGGTGTAGAAATTGAGAAAGGAGCGCTATTGGCTACGAAAGCAAGATTGATGATGTGGTATTCTCAAACAGAATTAGAATCACTAGCTCTGAATATGAAAGACAACTTAGAATCTATTATAGATAATTCCCATCTTAACTTTCAGATATTTCATTCTGATTACCTCCTAGAATTTAACACTAAACCTTTTGATATTATTTTAGGAAATCCCCCTTATATAGAGAATAAAAAAATTGAAAATAAAGCCTATAAAAATAAATTAAAAATATTTGATAGCGCATATAGGTTATACGACTTATCTATTTTGTTCATAGAAAAATCTATGGAATTGTTAAGCCAAAATCAAGGATATTTATCCTTCTTAATAACAAATAAGTTTTTGGCAGCGGACTATGGAATAAAAATTCGGAAAAAAATTGTTCATGACACACAAATAAGGCAAATCATTGACATTTCTTCCCTTCCTATATTTAAAGAAGCAGCAGCTTATCCTATAGTCATAACTCTCAAAATTATTAGCCTTGAAAAAGAAAATTTATTCGATTTTATTCAATTAGATGAAATAAATATAAATATAAATCAGAAAAAAGAAAGGTGGAAAAAGATATCTCAAAATTCTCTCAAGAAGTTACCAACTCATGTGATTCCATTATCTGGAGATATTGATTTAGTAAATTCTATATTTGATAACTATAAATCATTACAAGAGAAATTTCAAGGTTTAAAAATAATATATAGACCATTTGGATTTATAAAATGGGCTAAACATTTTAAAAATATACAAGAAGAAAAGAAGAGTGACCATGATTTACTAATAATTGGTACGGGAAATCTCGGAAAATATCATATTAAATTTAATAAACTCATAACAATCGCAAAAAATAAATTAAAAATATCTTATTTTACTTATCAAGATGATTATAAGGATAAGTGGAAATTACTTAAATCAGAAAAGTTAATCTTTAGAGAGATAGCAAAAGAATTAACATGGGTTTATGATCCTGGAATATATGTTAACATTACCGGATTATACCAAGTTATTATAGAATCATTTTCAACTAACGATTATTTTTGTTTGTTAGCTATTATGAATTCTGAATTTATGAATAATCTTTTTAATACCCTTTATCGAAGTCTTCATATGGCAGGAGGTTACCTAAGATATAATGGTAGTTTTATAAAAAGATTGCCGATTCCGAATGATTTTCCATCTTCCATTTCTAATATTAGCAAAATAAATCATTTTTTACACCAATTAAGACATGATTTTCGTGAATTAGATGTAAACGACAAAATAAAATTGGAGGATATTGAAAAATTAATAATTATTTTCGAAGCATTGACTAATGCATTAGTTGAAGAACTATACTTAAATAAACGGGAATGTAAGGAATTGAGTTTTTTGCTAGATTCAAAAGATTACTTTCCTGAGATAGAATTCAAATACATTTACCCTCATTTTAAAATAGAGAACTACAAATTTTATAATTTAAATGAAATAAAAGAGATCTTGAGAGATATATTTATAATTTACACTAAAATAATTGAAAATAAACAAATTATGAGCGAGTTATCTTTGGGTTAGTTTAAAGCTCAATTACTAATATCGAATACTTTTATTATTTTTAAAAAATCTATCTACTATCAATTCAAAGAATTTTGAATAATGACAAAATCTAAATTTTATAATTTCATATTATCTTATATCAACAATTTCAAATTTAGAGAATAGTGAGTTTAATGGCTAAAAAGAAGGTTATAATCACCGAACCAGAAGATGATGATATTCCAGCGGGGAAAAGTGATGAAGATGGGGACGAGGTCATCGATTTATATGATGAGAAAGATAATTTGGATGAAGATTTGATTTACGATCTCAGTGAAATCGAAGATGATATGTTAGCGGATGAAACTGAGGATGAGGAGTTTGGTTATGAAATCAGTGAAGTAGAACAATTACTACGGAAAGCTAAATGTGCCCCTTGCCCCGGTAGTTCTAGTAAGCGGGAATGCAAAGTTCGGAATGATTTTGGATGTCCTCCAGATAAAGCAAAAAAATAGAATTCTAGAAACAATCAACCCTTTTTTATTCTTTATTTTTCAAATATAATGAAATCTCATTGGTGGTTATTATAATCACAAAAAATTTAAAACGGAGCATTCTAATTTATTTTGATCTTATTTTTTCTATGCTCATATGGAATGTTAATCAGAATATATTCGGGAATCCATTTTTACCTTGCTTTATCTTATCAACTACAACTTTCTTGATTATCTATACCCCTTTCGAAATTTATTGGAGTTTTGCAGATTTATGGTATGAGCGATGGATTTCCCTAACGTTAAAAGACTATAATACAAATATCGAAAGAATTGATGTAGGAGGTGTAAGAAATAAGAAAAAAGAAATAGCTGCTCTCATTGTATCATCACAAGATAAAAATCTTGTTGATATTAAAAATTCCGTATTAATAATAGCTCATGGATTTTCTGATACAAAAGAATCGCTTCAGAATTATTTTCTTCCTTTTGTACAACTAGGATATGTGATCCTTATTTATGATGCTAGGGGAACCGGAAAATCAAAAAAAATTGGGCGAAGAAGTCAATTCTTGAAAAGAATTGAAGATTTTAGAAAAATTTTAAAATGGGTATCAATGAATAACGATTTAAATAATAAAAGGATTTGTTGCGCAGGGTTTAGTATTGGAGCTTTAACCATATTATGTGGTGGATTCGATAATCAGTCGATTGACAAAATAATTGCTATCTCTGCTATATCTAATTATAGAAAAAATTTACCAAGATTTAACATTATTGTCATGCTAAGCTATTTTTTGAAAGGCGTGAGACTTTTTCCAAAATATGAGGAAAATCGAAGATTGTCTCCTTCAATCATAATAAATCAAATCAAAAAGGATATTCCTGAAGAAAAATGGAAAATTTTATCCAATAGGGTATTGTTAATTCATAGCAGAAATGATAAAATTATCAAAATGATAAATTATGAGGAAAATGCCGAAGTTTTAGATCTTCCAGAAGAAAATAAGTTAATAATAAGCAAAGGAGGACATACCCATAAAAAAAATGAACTGATTTTGGTTGGACGCTCATTAAAATTTCTTGAATCTAATTCAAAATAAAATTTGGCTCTCTTTTTGTTTGGTTTATATAGTTTAGACTAGACTATAGTCAAATTTATGGTGATTTATAATGTATTATTGCCAAATTTGTAAGCAAATAATCTCAGATAAAGAATTAAATAAAGCATATCAATTAACATTAGGAAATATGATTAACGGGAAGTTCTTAGGTAAGCAAAAACAATATATCCACTTGAGTTGTTTGGATATTGAAAACAATAAAAATCCTTAAAATTATTAGTATTTTAAATCAATGAAATCCAAAAAATTTATTCCAATTAGAAAAATTGATAATTTTCTCATAATGATTGATAATATTTCTAAAAATCATACAACTTATACAAAATATGTCGACGAAATCTTCCCGTTGTAAACCGAGTAAAGTTGCATTGGTTTTTGAAAAACCAAGGCCTCTACTCACCTCGATTTGACCATTAAAACCGGATAGGTTTACAACAAATTCTTGTTTTTTTTCTCCAGTTATGTATGAACCACGAGAAATTCTTGCTAATCCACCTATTGGCTGGATGATCCCGCTTATTTGAGCAACATAAATTCTTAAATCATAAGTGTGTTTTCCACCCCTCCAATTAATTAAGCAAAATTCTGCTAACTCTTGAATGGTATAAGGAAAAGGATTTCTTTGATCTCCAAATTTATCATAGAATTCTTTTTGAGACTCTTTTATAATTTGCTTGATATCTTTTTTATTTTGACTTTGAGAGACAATTAAAACTCCTGCTCCACCAGAACCTCCACTTGGTTTTATGATAAAAGATTTCTGTTCTTTTTTAATCAAAATTAATAGTTTCTGAAGTAATTGCTTTTCTGAAAAACATTTTGTAAACATTAAATGCTTCAGGTTAAATTCACTGAGTTTACTTTGAGAAAAAAAACTAGCTAAATATGTTAAAGATTTATCATCAGTTATTTTAAAAATTGGATTTACGATTATGGTTTTAATATTCCTATAATTATTATAAACGTCTGAATTAAACGTTTTATCATTAAATCGCCTTGCTATGCCATCTCCAATTAAAACATGGACATTTTCTTCTTTAAATTTAAACCAATTATTAATATAAGAAAGATAGACAGAAATTTGATTATAGTTCGCGACGAGAAAGATAATTTCTGCTTTATGATTAGGGTCATAATTATCTATATTAAAAATTTTTGACGTAAAACCTTCCTTTTTCAGTCTTTTTCTTAAGTATTCAATCAATATAACTTTTTCATGAATCAGTCTGTCATCAACCGGCAGCCCAACGAGTATAAAAATTTTTTCAGTTTCTTGGTTTTTTTGCTTAAGGGCATCTTCAATTGCTTGGTAATATCCTTGATAAAGCAATTCTTGTTGCTTTGGTGTTAAAATTGAAAGTCCTCGATGTGAACCCCCATTAGTTTCTAAAAGAAAATATTTTTTGCCACCGTGAGTATTACCTACCATGAAATCAATACTACCAACGTAAAAGGCATTCTTTTGAGTTAAAGTATTGCAATTTTTATTTTCTAACTTCTTTAAAGCATCAGATCGTATCCCATCTACAAAATAATCATCTTGTGACTGCCTTAGATCTGCAAATGATATCAAATTAAGTCCTAATGATTCTCCTAGTTTAATTAATTCTAAATCTGATTCAGTAATGTTCTGAGACATTAAATTTAGAAATTTAGTAAATAAATTATCCTCTAAAAGAAATCACCAATTTTAAAGGCTTAGATATAGTGAATTTAAGATGCGTGTAGTTATATATTTTTTCGTACAAAAAAAATGATGTGAGAAAGCTAATTCATAAGTATAAATAACCTTGATGATTGCCTTTTGTGCTTAATCTCAGACTACCAAGAATAATTTTCTTTACTTGTGATTGTTCCTTATAATTCAAATCTGAAAAGAATAAAATATATCTTTTCTCGAGATTGATTACAAAAAGTAAACCAATTTTGATTAATTTAGAATCTTCAGTCATTAATGAAATTATTACATAATGATAAGGCAAGTTAACTAAACTCCCAATATTTATTTCCTGTTCAATTAGCTTATTATTTTCCATATCAAAATCCATTTTAATGAACTTTATATCATCTAAGGGCATAGAAATTTTTCGATAATTTTCTAAAATTTTCGCAAATTGGCTTTGTCTTAAAAATCTTCTTTCTTCTTTATCTTTTTCATAAAAATATTTGTTTTCTTGTTTAATTAGAAATATTTTCCTCTTTTTTGATTTAGAAGCGCTTTTCTCAATCTCTTTTAATTCTTCAATATTGTCATCATGAAATACAATGATAATATCTGGATCAACAGTTTCTATGAAATATGTCTTATAAACGATTCCTGCTTCAGTTTTTATCCAACCGTCACTGTCAATCAATATAAGATTCGTATCTTTATGATTTTCTAAATAACTATCAATTAAACTATTACAAGAATGTGCGACAATGAATTTATAGTTTGATTTGGGAAATGTACTTCCGATAAATATCGTTTCTTCAGTTTTTATATTTACACTTGAGATTATATAATCCTTAATTTCACCAATGTTTAGAGTTGTAGGAAGATACATCATTTGTTGACCTAAATCGGAATCAAGATATCCTCCTTTGTATCCTGCTCTCAAGATATTATTTGCTAAATATTTAATTAGAGTAGTTTTCCCTCCACTTATCCCTAATACCATGACTTTTAATGGATTCAGGGCGCTCTTCTTTTTTACTTCCTCTAGAACTTTATCCTTTATATCTTCCCATTCCTTAATGATGCTATTTTCTTCTATTAATGTCAAATTATTATCACTATTTGTATAAACATCTAATTTAGAGGATTCAACGGAAAAGATTGGATAAACATTTGCGCTTGGAACAATTAATACATTATTTTCTTCAATTTTACCCGGCACAAAAATCTTACCAAAAACTTCGATCTTTCCCTCCACTAAAACAACTCGTGTCGGACCTTGAACCAATAATGTATGACCTTTTGAAATATTCTTTATCATAAATTTCTCATTTCTATAATTGTTGTAAAAACCATAACATGCTCTCAATTAATATAATTAATTAAAAGAAATATACTTTATTTTTCTATTTCAAATTTTAAGTTCATATATATGAAGGATATCTTGAAATCCTAATTTTGTAAATAAAATTGTTGCTGCTTTATTTAAATTAGGAATAAGAGCTAACCGTATTGATTGAATGTGATTACTCTTAAAGTAATCAATTGCATTTCTCATTATAAGCTCTCCTATTCCAGTTCTTCTTTTATCTTCTAATACTATTAAATTTGAAAGATATCCAAATTTAAAACCATTGTCTGAGCTCTTAACGGAGCATTGTGCTATACCTAAAACACCCGGATTACAATTTTCATCGAAGGCAACAATAACTTTAGATTGTGAATCAATAAACAATCTTTCAGTTAAGCTTTTTCTCCAACTTTCTTCATTGAACTCTTTACCTTTTAATATGCAGAGTTGTTTCATTAATAAAGTGATCTCATCTATGTCGTCTTCAGAAAATTCTCGAATAATCATTTTATTTATTAGCTTAATTCAAAAAACTTGTAAATATAATATCTAAAATAAACTCTTTATAATAAATGATTTTTTTTTTATTAATCATCTTCTTAGACACGATTTTTTCATTAAAAAATTTCATTAATCGGACATATGTTTTATGACCTGAATAACATAATATTGATTATATGTTATTTTTTAAATTTCTGATAACAAGGAATACACATTTTATTTTCTTGATAATTAATAATTCTCGAACTCATTGTTGATTCTTTACAGATATCACATAATATAGATTCTTCTATCTGAGCTTTTGGAGGAGGGTTATACTCAACTTCTTCGATATCGAATATATCTTCAAAGTTAGAATCTAATAATATTTTGACTTTTTCATCTCTAGTAACTTTTTTTTTATCAAAAATTGTATTCTTTAAGGACAGTCTTACACCTTTTTTTGCTTTTCTACTAAAGATTGTAAAGTTATTTTTCCCATAATCTCGATGGATCAAATTCCCCTTTCCAAAAGTAGTTCCCAATAATGCTTGTATTGCATCAACAGAACAGTTATCTGTCTCCACTACAGCTACTAATTCCTCATCTGAAGAATGCTCAAATCCATTTTCAATGGCATATTTTGCCACTAATACACCAATAGCAACTCCTGGGCAAATATGGCCGTGAAAAAGCGTTGCTTTTTTCATTAATTCACTTAAATCCATTTTTGGTGCTCCTTTTTTGGAGTTTTAAAACTATTTTTAATTATTAATAAAAATTTTTAAACCACTCACTTCAAAAAATTGCTCTTAATCTCAAGATATCTCTTTTTTGTTCTCTCCGCATCGTCAGTATTATTACATTTCATGTAATTAGAGTAAGCTTGATTTAGAAGCTCTAATGCTTTATGATATTCTTTATTCTTAAAATGATTTTCAGATAACTCAACAAGATAATCTCCTTTGGTTTGAAAAAATTTCATAAAGTCTTTTCCAGTATTTATCTTATTATCCATAATTTCACTTGCTTTGAATTAGTAGATCGTGATATATTATACTTATGAACTTCATAGTAATAAAATTACCTAAAATAATCTTTTATTTTGTCCCAGCTTTTATACGAAAATTTTTCATATTTATAACAGTCTCGTTCAAACGGGATTCATCTGCGGCAAACGCCATCAAGTGGCTTTCTATACTTTCACGAGCATTGGTTAGAGGTTGGGGGTTATTCGGATCGAGCAAAGCTTCAATAAATTTTGAAATAAGAATAAAATCACCTCCTCCATGACCAGATAAGTCTGAAGAGAGATTCTTCTTGAAAATTGTTTCCTCAGAATGAGAATAATGATCTCTTATGATAATCTGTTGATAAGAATCACCGAATTCTCCTATCAAGGTACCTTTTGTTCCATCAATTCTTAAGGTACGTCCTTCCCGATCACTAAATCCATGCATCGTTAAAGAAGCCGTCACGCCATTCTCAAATTCAATATTCACTATTTGATGATCTACTACATCATTATCGCATTTATAAACACATCTTCCATAAGAACTACGACTTAATATTGAGATTTTCGCTTCATTAGAATAATCTCCTAAACTTTCTTCTGGTTGCCCTAAGTACATGGGCTTAACAGGCCAATCTTTCCAATTTACTAACGGTTTTAGTGATTTTATTATTGTTGATAAAATCTTTAAAAATTTAGGATGATTTTTTCGTAAGTTTGAAACAAATTTGTAATATTTTATTTGGCTTTGATTCAAAATTTGGAGAATAGGCTCTATATCAATATAGATTCGCGGTGCATAATACAAGCAAGAATCCTCAATCGGACATCCTTCAACACAAAAATTAGGAGCACCTTTTGGAGAATTTTCTGGTTTAAAATGTTTTAAATTTCCAAAGGAAGTAATACTTTTTGGATGAGAACCGACCAACCAGAATAGCAAATCCAGATCATGACAACATTTTGCTAAGATCATTGGGGACGATTCTTTAATATTTCTCCAATTCCCTCGCACAAAACTGTGAGCCATATGATACCAGCTTACATTTTCCCTATGAGAAATATTGATTATTTCACCTAATAAACCTTGTCTGATTGTATTATAGATTGTTGAGAAAAAACCTGTATATCTCAAAACGTGTCCAATTCCTAAAATATTACCTGTTTCTTCAACTTTTTTAGTTATACTAATACATCCATCAAGAGTGTGAGCCATGGGTTTTTCTAATAGAACATGATATCCTCTTTCTAAAGCCATAATAGTGGGTTCAATGTGAAGTTGATCCTGTGTACAAATAAAAGCCACGTCTGCAAACTTTTCTTTAGTAAGAAGGTCTTCCCAAGTATCAAAACATAATTCTGGAGGGATATTATGCAGCATCGCAAATCTCTCTAATCTTGAAGAAATAGGTTCAGCAACGGCAACAAATCTCAATTTACCTTTATTTTCAAGAGCATATTTGCCATAAACAGTCATCCCCCGATTTCCTGCTCCAATTAATATAGCTTTTATTGGTAAATCCATTTATCTCACCCTAATTCAAGATGGAAGGAATTATTCCCTCTATCAATAAAAAATCTAATAATACTATAGCAGTCATAGCTTCTACCACGACAACAGCTCTTGGTACAATGCAGGGATCATGTTTTCCTTCAATCCTAATTTTTATATTTTCTTTAGTTTTAATATTTACAGATTGCTGAGAAATCCCTATACTAGGAGTTGGTTTGATAGCTACATTGAATTCAATTGGCATACCGGTTGAGATTCCGCCAATAATACCTCCAGAATCATTTTTTGTGGTTTTAATTACATCATTGTCATAAATCCAAGGATCATTGTGTTCTGAACCTTTCATTAATGAAGCATTAAAACCCGCACCGAATTCAATACCCCTAACAGCAGGAATAGAGAATATTGCTTTGCTTAGGTTTGATTCAAGGCTATTAAAAATCGGACCACCTATTCCTGATGGGAAATTATGAACAATACATTTTATGGTTCCTCCTATTGAGTCTTTATTTTGGATAACGGATTTAACTTTGTCTTCCATAGTTTTTGATAACTCGGGATTTAGTGCTCGCACTGGTGAATTTTCCCGAATCCTGAACATTTTTTCCTTATCTTCTAAAGTATAATCCGTATTATCAAAAATATTTCCAATACTTTTTGTATATGAAAAAATAGAAATATTTCTTGTCTCAAGAAGTTGCTTTGCTATTGCACCTGCTATAACAAAACCTGCAGTAATTCTCCCCGAAAATCTCCCCGATCCTCTATAATCTGCAAATCCTCCATATTTCTTCAAGGCAACATAATCAACATGAGAGGGACGAATTTTTTCTTGATCATATTTTGAGGAGTTAAAACTTTCATTCTCAATAATAAGACATAAAGGAGCTCCCGTTGTTTTTCCATTAAATAATCCTGATAAAGGTTTGACAATGTCTCTCTCCCTTCGAGGAGATGTTATCTCTGATTGAGCAGGCATTCTTAGTTTTAGTTCTTTTTGTATTAAATTTAAATCGAAAACCAAACCAGCTGGTATACCATCAATAATTATGCCAATCACTTCCCCATGACTTTCTCCAAAGGATGTGATTCTAAAGATTTGACCTAAAGAATTATTAGCCAATGTATATCACATTAGTACGATCTGATGATTAATTAATTACTTTGATATTTTATTAATTCTTTTTTATGAATTATTAAATCTTTGAGAAGAAAATATGAACTTAAATATATTTCCAACCAGTCTACTTCAAGGTGAAATTAGAGCTCCGGCATCAAAAAGTTATTCTCATCGTGTTTTTTTAGTAGCTAGTATAGCAAATGAACCAAGTATGATTGAGAATCCTTTAACTTCCGGAGACGTTAAAATCACGCTAGATGGACTGAAAACTTTTGGTGTAAATATTGATAAATTAAAAGAAAACTATTATAAAGTTGAAAGACCGGATAAAATTTTAAAACAAAAAGGAAAACTTTTGGATTGTAAGAATTCAGGCACGAGCATACGATTTTTTAGTGCTATGTCTTTATTAATAGATGGCGGTGTAAATATTACTGGAGAATTTTTTGCGAGAAATCGACCTATTCTTCCATTATTAAATTCTTTGAAGGATTTCGGAGCTATATATAAAATTTCTAACAATATATTACACATTGAAAGAAAAGAGGAAAAATGTAATATTATTAATATCCCGGGTAATATAAGTTCACAATTTATTTCTGCTCTCTTAATGATAAGTCCTATAATCCCATGTGGGAACAATGACTCCGTTGAGATTAATGTAGTAACTCCCTTTTCATCCTATCCTTATATTGAAATCACAATTGACGTTTTAAAATCTTTCGGAGTTAATGTAGAAGAAAAAATCAATGAAGATAATACTGCTAAATATTATGTTTCTAACCCCCAACGAATTATTGCAACCGAATTTACCATACCTGGAGATTTCTCATCGGTCGCTTTTATTATTGCTGCAGTCGTCATTTCAACCGTTGATTCTCAAGTAATTATAAAAAATTTAGATTTTGATAAACCTCAAGGAGATAAAAGATTTATCAGTATTTTAAAAGAAATGGGTGCTGATATTGAGATAAATAGAACTCAGGGTCAGCTTGTTGTCAGAGGAAATTTAAAAAAAAATATTTTAAAGGGTATTGAAATAAACTGCAATGGGATTCCTGATCTCTTTCCAATTTTATGTGTAATAGGCGCATTTGCTACTTCTAAAACTATTCTTTATAATATATCCACTTTAAAATATAAAGAAAGCGATAGAATCAAGGTAATGATGCGAGAATTGAAAAGAATGGGAGTAAAAATAGAATATGATGAAAAAATCCTTGTAATACATCACTGTGATAAGCTTATAGGTACTATTATAAACCACGAAGATGATCATCGAATAGCAATGGCATTTACCATAGCAGCATTATATGCGACTTCAAAATCCAGAATAAAAAATGCTGAAATTTTTCAAGATTCCTATCCTGATTTTATACAAGATTTGATCAAATTAGGTGCAAAATTAGAAATAGATTAATTTTTACCAAGAAATTATCTGAATGATTTCTGGCGTCTTGCTCTAGCTTTCCTACCACCAAAATGTTTTGGTTCAGTTCTTCTTGAATCACCAGAAAGCAGAGATTCATCGTATTCTCGAAAGGACCGTTCAATTGTCTTTGTGCCAATAAATTTATTTATTGCTTTCGCAATAGCAATTCGAACAGCATCAGTTTGGCTCATTATTCCCCCGCCTTTCACTTTGACTGAAATATCACACTTCTCGAGTTTAGGATGGTTAACAACTTCCAACACTTCTTTAATCCTTAATCTACCAATTTCTGGTTCATATATATCTAATGGAATACTATTAATTTTGATTTGACCTTTCGCAGGAAATCCTAGCGTAGCTCTGGCAATAGCTGATTTTCTTTTTCCAGCAGATTGAATATATTTAACTTTTTCTGACATCTTTATTAAACCTCAATTTCCTTATTATTCCATCCAATTCGAGTACAAAGATTTTCTAAAGTAATATATTTATTATAATATGATAACCTACTTTTATCAGAATTAGGAATTTCATCTGGTGTTAATTTCTGATATTTAGGTTTAAATCGGTCGGGTATAGCCCCGATATAAACATGAACTCTCTTCAATGCCTCTTTACCCCTTAATTTCTTTCTAGGAAGCATTTTTTTGATAACATTTCTCATAAAGGTATCAGGCCTTCTTGGCCAAAAAGGTCCACGACGTGGGTTTGTAGCTGTATGTATATTCAATTTTTCTAAATATTTATTATGGATATTTTGCTTAGTTCCACTTACTATTGCATATTTTGCATTGACAATTACTATTTTTTCTCCTAATAATGCTTTTTTAGCAATTTGACTACATAAACGTCCCAATATCTTATCAGTAGCATCTATTAATTGATATTCCTGCATTCTTTTTCACTTACCTTTTAGTAAAAGATTTTTATGTTTTTTCCTTCTGGATTTTGTTCTAATAATTCGTTAATTGATAGTAATTTGCTTCCGGATTGCTCAATTTTCTTCTTTGCAGGATTTGAACACTCCAAACAAGCTATCGTTAATTTATGATTTAATTCACCAATACCCAATACTTTGCCCGGAATAACAATGACATCATCGATTTTCGTCTTCTTATTTATCCTGTATAAATTAGCTTCTATTTTATTACTTCTTGGGCTAGCTACTTTTTTTGAAATTTTTTTCCATATTCTTCTCTTAGTCTTCCAAAGTTCTCTTATTAGTTTTCTGTTATAATAATTACTTGGACCTTTGCTCTGGTGGCTCATTTTTTCTCTCTCGTATTACTATGGTATATTTAATATATAAACTAAAATTTATATTATTTTAATAAATTTTTCATTATTCAAGTCTCTATCTTTAAATCCTCTAATTTTTCAATAAATTCATCAATTTTTTCATTAAATATCTCAAATGTCTTCTTGAAGAGAACATCGAAAGGTAATACTCCATCACTTTCTACTGTAACAATATACACATTCTCTTTATAGGATACTTTAATTTTATCAGAATTGCTTTCACAAGATTTACAAAGCGTGCAGGTTTTCCAATAATCATTCTTCAATTTTAATCCATTATTACCGCTTAATTCATATAACTTCTCAGGACACATCCTAACTACTAGACTATTGATCTCAGGATCATTCATCTTTTTTTCATTAAATTCTATAATGGGATAATGTCGATAAGCAAAATTCGAAACCGCTTGCCATTTCGCGTGATCCTTAGCCTTTCCTAATATAGCATATGCTTCTATGATAACTTTATCATTTTTATCAATTTTTACTATAGGAATCCTTGAATTTACTGGTACAATCTTAGGGTCGTTTGAAATAAGATCTCCAGAATAAATCTCTAAAAAAGCATTTGTAGAATTACTTATTTCACACGTTAATGATACTTGACAAAGTGAACAACCATACCCTTCACATTCACATTCTTCAGGAAGTTTATATGTATCTAAATCTGTCTTTAATGGAAGCAGTCCTAAACGATGAGCAATAATCTCATCATAAAGCGGACTGTCGTTTTTTAAGATAATTACTTCATCAATTGCCATTACGGGGATTTCTGTAAGCATAATTCTTCTGATAGCATTTATCATTTCGATAGAAACTCCTTCAACAATGAACTTGAGATTATATTCATCCTTGTCGATTATATCAAGCTTAAGAGAACTCATATTACTTAGAAACCTAAAAGATTATGTATAATAAATGAATAATATATGGAACATGCTATTTTAGATAAATTTTTCTGTTCTCTCTTTTAAAAAAAATGAAGAAAAAATATTAATAAAATTTCAAATATTCGTATGCTTTGTTGGGTTTATCAAAACAGTATTGTATTTCTTGGAAGCCTTTTCGAAATTCAATAACTTCATCCTTTACCTTTTTGGGATCTTTCTTATCAATCACAATTTTTTTTATGAATTCAGCAATATCTACCATTTCACTTTTTCCCATCCCTAACCTAGTAACTTCAGAAGTTCCTATTCTCAAACCTCCTGGGTTTTGATAATGCCTTCCTTCAGTGAGATCACGAGGAAGTAAGTTTCTATTCAAAATTATATTACTGGCTTCCAATAATTTCTCAATGTCTCCACCTAATCCAATAGATTTTTCAAAATCAGCAATATCAACCAATATTTGATGAGACTCTGTGAAACCTTTGTGTTCCATTAGAACTGATAAACCTCTTTCATTAAGAGCTTGTCCGAGAGCCTTTGCATTATCAATTACATTTTTATGATATCTTTTTCCAAATTCAAGCATTTCTGCATAAGCAATAGCTAAACCAGCTACGTTATGCAAATGATGATTTGATAAAAGCGCTGGAAATGCACATGACTTTAGCTTATCAACTAAATCCTCTCTATTGGAAACTAATGTTCCATGCTGAGGACCGGGGAGGGTTTTATGAGTGCTCATTGTCATTACATCAGCGCCTTCTCTCAGAGGATCTTGAAAATATCCAGAACCGATTAAACCCGCGACGTGAGCGGCATCGTATCCAACATAAGCTCCCACTTCCTTAGCAACATTGCTAAGTTCCTTCACAGGGTGAGGAAATAGAAATACAGATCCTCCAAACAACACCAATTCGGGTTCAAATTCCCTAATAATTTTAGCCGATCCATCAATATCTAAATTCATTTCATCATTATCAAAGGCAAGATATTCGATATTTAAACCTCTTGTAGTCCCAGCAGTTCCAAATATTTCTCTTCCACTTTTTGCAAATCGTGGACCGTGAGAAATGTGTCCTCCTCGAATAATTGACATGCAGCACATTTTTCCATTGTTGTCTGAAGTTAAAGCATTATACATTGTTAAATTAGCTACCACTCCAGAGATTGGTCGAACATCAGCATGAATAGATCTAAAGTACTTTTTAGCCAATTCCATACAAATTTCTTCGACTTTATCAATGTATCGACATCCAGCATACACTCTTTCGTTAACCCAGCCCTCTGCATACCGATGGCTAAAGTCTGAATTACATGCTTCATCAACTGCATGACTTGTAATATTTTCTGAAGCGATTAGTGGTATAGACTTGCTAAACCAGTCATTATGATTCATTAAATGCTCACGGATTTCAGTTACTATATTCTTCAATTTTATTTCACCTTTCATATTTTGGTAAATTTATATGATAATACATTATGTAATTTTAATAAATCATGATAAAAAAATAAATCGAACCAATAAATTTAATCAAATTTTAATATGGAAAACGCCATATATTTTAAAATAAGAATATTATTCGATATTGTTCAAAATTGATGAAATATGAAACAAAAAACAACTATTTTTATAATAATATTGTAGATAAAAGGTGTTAGTGCCCCTAAATCAATCTTTGGAATTAATTCCTTGATTCCAAGATCAATCGTGCTTCATATAAATTTAATCGCTTTCCTGCTTTTTGCTTCTCCAGGGCAGTAGCTAATTTGTCATCTTTAAGTTTTTGAAGTTCGTCATTTTTCTCTTTATTATATCTATATGATTTCTGAAATTTCTCAGGTTTCTTATTGCGAGTATGTGGAGCTTTCCTTTTGGAAGCAGTTTTCCTCTGATTCATAACTTTTAAAAATTGTTCATGATAAGCATCAGCAGCTTTCTTGTTTTCAATTAGTTCTTCTTCGGTTTTTTTCTTCTTTTCTTTTAATTCGTTTATCCGATCATAGACTTCTTGGAGTTTTGAATGATAATTTTGAGATTTATTTGACCATTTTGTTAATTGCTCGTAGATTTTATTTAAATTGATTTTAACGATCTGGATTTTTCGTTCGATTTTAAAGATTTCAGAATTTTTCTGTTCTGATAAAAAATCTTGTTTTACTTCTGCTAATTCCCCAATTTTATCTATAATCGAGTTTTCTTCAGCAATATCTAATTTTTCGGTTTCAATGACTCTTTCTAAGTTCTCAATTTTGCGTTCAATTTGCTTGATGGATGAGAAATTATTTTGGGGATTTTTATCTTTTTTGAATTCTTTCTGAAGTGCTTTTTGCTCCTCTAGGCAAGAGTCGAGAATTGATTTATATTCATTCTTTTTTTCTTTGAGGATTTTTACTTTGCTATTCCAATAATCTCTCTTCTTTTTGTAATTTTCTTTTGATACCTTAAGTAAATTATCGATCTCTGTATCAATCTCTTGTAATTCAATTATAAATTCTTTTGTTTTTTTATTTAACTCATCCCTTTTTTCTCGAAAGTCCTCAATCTGGAGTTGTAATCCTCTAAATGAGTCCCTAGAAGGTTGAGATGCGCTATTATTTTCTTTACTCATGAATAGATTCTTAATCGAGTAATTATAAAGAAGATTATACTAATTATTAAGTATTTCAATTTACCATTTATTTTATATTTTTTGTAATAATTTTAAAAAGGAGATTTTCTCACCATCTAACTACATGTTTGTCAAAAAAAGGAGTACTTAAAAATATAGAGTTTATCCCTAAAATCTTTAAACTTAAAGTATTATTCTATAAATATAAACATTAAATTATGATGAAAATCAATAAATAATGAGCGATAGACTAATACAAGATAACGATCTTGTTTTTCTAATATTAGATGAGCGAAGGAGATGGCTTGTACAGGTAGAAAAAGGAAAAGAATTTCACTCCCATTTAGGTATTATCAAATTCGATGATTTAATCGGGAAATCATTTGGTACAGTCGTATTTTCGCATCCACATGATACTCAAGGTTACAAATTCTATGTTCTAAAGCCTTTACCTTCTGATTATGTAATTTATATGGGCAGAAAAACACAAATCATTTATCCTGAAGATGCGGGACTTATCATTATGTACTCTGGAATTAAACCTGGTAGTATTGTAATCGAAGCAGGATGTGGATCTGGAGCATTGACCTGTATATTAGGAACATATGTGCAACCAAATGGGCATGTTTACTCATATGATATTAGAGAAAAGAGTTTGCGGACTGCGGAGAGAAATATCGTACGAGCAAATTTACAAGAATTTGTTTCAATTAAAAATGGAGATATTCTTATTGACGAAATGGATCATAAAAATATCGATTCCGTTATTTTAGATATGCCTCAACCTTGGGAGGCAATTTCCAATGTAAAAAAATACTTGAAATTTTCTGGAACGTTAGTTTCTTTTTCTCCTACTATAGAACAAGTTAAAAAGACAACAATCGCCTTGCAACAGAATGAATTCACTGAGATCTACACTTATGAATTGATTAAAAGAACTATGCAAGTAAAAGAAAACGCAACGAGGCCTCAAGTAAGAATGATTGGTCATACAGGATACATAACCGTAGGACGAAAAATATTAGATATAATTAATCCCTATAGAGAGAGAAAACCTATAAAGTTTGAAAAGGTATCCTTAGATGGGATGCCCTTAAAGAATGATGAATAACTTAAAATCCTTTTAATTTAACACCTGTTTGCATTTCTTTCTTTTTCTTGTATCTCTGAGTTTTAAAATAATTCCGTCCTTTTTCTGGTAAAATCTCTATATATTTTCTGAGAATATCTTCAACGAAGTCTTTAGTTGGTTTGTTAGGTATTTTAGATGGATTTGTTAGATAGCTAAGGATTTCTTGATCTTTGGAATCTGGAGATAATCCCAAATTCTTGATGGGTATGTGAAATGAATGAATAAAATACCCAACTTTTTTTTCATCATGAGCAATAACACGTAAGATATTTGCCTCTTCTTTTTTTATCTTAAAATCAATTATTTTCTTCCCGGGTCTTACAATAATAGTGACATAAAGAGGAATATCATTTTTGGGGTTATGAATTTTCTTTAAGAATTTTTTGAGTTTATCTTCACTCATATTTTTTCAGCAAATTTGTATCATTAAATTAAAGGTATAATTTTATAAGGCCATTATCTCTGAAAAAACTTTTCAAAGTATTTATCTTACTTTCTTTAATAAAAAGAATGTTAAAATTAGATCTTGAAAATGACAGTTATATTAAAAACATTTGAGATAGTATCAAATCCATTTTGTGATTTAATTGATATTACTGCTCAAATACAAAATGCTGTTAGTTCTAGCAATATAACCAATGGACTCGTTAATGCTCATATTGCTGGATCTACAGGTGCAATTTCAACAATTGAATTTGAGCCAGGATTGGTTCAAAATGATATAAATGAATTTTTAGAAAATATTATACCATATAAACGCGATTATAAACATCATAGAACTTGGGGAGACCAAAATGGTTCAGGTCATATAAGAAGTTTTCTTATTAAGACCTCTGAAACTTTTCCGTTTCATAACGGAAAGTTAATTCTAGGTACTTGGCAACAGATTATCTTCTGTGAATTTGATGAAAAGCCTCGTCGTAGGACAATTTATTGCCAAATTATTGGGGAATGATATTTATCTATTCTTTTGAATTAATGTTGTAAACTCTTCCACCAATGAAGCGTATACTTCTCTGTGGCGCATATAATCAAATTCGTCAATCATCTTTATAATCTTGGAGTTTTTTTCATTTATCTGTGATTCAAATGAAGGGAATTTTATATTGAATTGCTCGCTCCTATTTTTGATGTTAATTTGATATTCTAAATATTGTAAAAAATTGTTTTTTTTTCCTTCCATCATTACTACCTTTCTAAATTAATTCAATTGACGATATAAAAAAGGCTCATTAATTAAAATAAGAGTGTTATTTATATGACTCGCGATTAACACGTGAATATTATCAAAAGAACACGCGCGATCTTGCTTCTTAACGGGAAGAACATAAGATTAAAAATAATGAATTTTATTTGATAATATAATATTCGAAAATAACCAAGGATCTTAAAATTTAACGTGATAGTAATGGAATCGCTTGTAAAAATAATTGTAGCTGGCTTAGATAATGCTGGTAAGACTTCAATCTTAACTGCTTTAGATAAAAAGTATGATTTTCAAAAAGACATTGTATCCCTCACACCAACAATTAGAGTTGAATATCATGCAACAGAATTTTTAAAAAATAAAGTTGTTTTTTGGGATTTAGGCGGGCAAGAGAAATACAGAGAACTATATCACGAGAAACAAGAAATTTATTTTGCGAATACTGATTTACTAGTCTACGTCATTGATATTCAAGATACCAAGAGACTTGAAACGTCTCTCGCTTATTTAGATATGATTTTACAAAACTTCATGAAGTATAAAATGGATATTCCACTAATAATTAGCTTTCATAAATATGATCCGGAATTACGTGAGAATGAAGGAATTATTAGACAAGTTGAAGATTTACAAGAAATCATTTTACAAAAATATCCCTCTGTGAAGATATTATTTCAGCAAACCTCAATTTTTGATATTATTTCCATCGTTCAACTAATTTCATATGGTTTGTCTATATTCGATGATAAATTTTTTGATCTCTCAGAACTACTTGAAACATATTTAAAAGAGTTTAATTGCTCTTCTTTAATTGTTTTTGATAAAAATGGAATTATAATAAGTGAATATTATAGTGAATTTATTGAACCTGAAATTTATATAGAACTCATAGAATCAATAAAAGATCATCTGTTTTTACTTAAAAGAATGTTAGAGGAATCATATGAGGCAGATTATAGCTTTTCTAATATTGGAAAAAATCTGCTTTCTTATCTTCATAGAATAAATATTGCTGAAAATTCGCTATTTATATCAGTAATTATTAAAGAATCATTAAAAGATGAATTTCTAGAAAAGTTTAGTGATTTTCTAAATAAAATAGAAATGATATTGAAACCACTTTTAAGTTAAAATTAAGTCATTCTGATGTATTTTTTGTATATCTTTTTTCTCTCTTTAATGCATAATTCATATTATTGGTGAAAAATCCTAAAACCTAAAAAAAAGGAAACACTACCAATTAACAATAACTTGAATTTTATTACTGATAAACTAATGTCTGATTTTATTGTTACTCCTTGGGAAGTAAGTGGAGAAGTAGATTATGATCAATTAATACGAGAGTTTGGAATAGATGCAATTGATAATCAATTATTGTCTCAGTTGAAAGAAATTACAAATGAACTTCATCCCTTTCTAACCAGAAAAATTTTCTTTGCTCATAGAGATTTAAATTGGATATTAGATGAATATAAAAAAGGAAACCCCTTTTATCTATATACAGGAAGAGGTCCCTCTGGAAATGTCCATTTAGGGCATGTTATGCCTTGGATTTTTACAAAGTGGCTTCAAGATAAATTTAAAGTGGAATTATGGTTTCAATTAACAGATGACGAGAAATTTTTATTTAATCAATCTCTTTCAATTGAAGATGCTTATAAATACTCCTATGATAATGCATTAGATATTATCGCTTTAGGATTTGATCCAAAAAAGACTTTTATCTTTTCAGATATAGATCTCGCAGGAACTCTCTATAGAAATGCGTTAAAAATTGCGAAAAAAATAACTTTCTCTACTATTAAGGCTACTTTTGGACTAGATAATAGCTCAAACATAGGACAAATTTTTTATACAAGCATTCAAACTGTTCCAGCTATAATTAAGAGTATAATTGAGGAGAAGAATGTTCCATGCATGATTCCTCATGCCGTAGACCAAGATCCACATTTTCGTTTATCAAGAGACGTTTTACCAAAACTGGGTTATTACAAACCTGCTTCCATACAATGTGTATTTCTACCAAGTCTTCAACAAGGAGGAAAAATGTCTGCCTCTATGGAACATACCGCGATATTCACAAAAGACACTCCAGATATAGTCAAGAAAAAGGTAAACAATGCATTTACAGGTGGACAAGCAAATGCAAAAATACAAAGAGAATTAGGAGGAAATCCCTCAATATGTTCAGTTTATAAATATCATTTTATGCTTTTCACTTTAGATGATGATGAAATTAGAAATATTCAATCAAGATGTAAAGGAGGTGATTTACTTTGCGGAGAATGTAAGAATAATCTAATACAAAAGATCAATAAATTCCTTTCAAAACATCAGCAACAAAGAGAAAAAGCAAAAGATATAATTAACGATTATCTACTTGATGAAAAAATTAATCTTAATTCATTAGTAAATGAAAAAAATAAAAGATTTCCTTAAAAATAAAATTCGGGAACCATCTTTCCTCGGTAAAAAGATATACTTTCTTTTTTTAAAATTAGATCAAATTTTTCAAGAATTTTTAATTTTTTTTCATATTTAAAGATAGGCTTTAAATATTTTTCAAAATATATTATATTGTTATTTTCTCAATACTACCTAAGGGTTAAATAATGGTTCCTACAAATTCAAATCAAAAAAAGAACGATAAAAAGGAAAAAAAGGAAAAATCACTTGATTCTATTGATAGAAACATAATTACAATCCTGCAAAAAAATGCAAAGACTTCATATAGAGAAATCCAAGAAAAATTGGGAATATCTATAGGTACAATCCATAATAGAATCTCTAAACTGGAGGAGAATGAGATTATTGAAGGCTATACCCTAAATCTCAATAATATTAAACTTGGATATAAATTTACTTTTCTCATTAGGGTTCAGATCGATGGTAAGCATACACCAGAAATTTTAGAAGGATTCAAGGAGAAACCAGAAGTATGCTCCATTTTCCACACAACTGGTGAACAATCTGCAGCGTTAATATGTAGATTTAAAGAACCTGAAGATGTTCACGATTTTATCAGGTCTATCAATGAAGAAGAATGGGTTACAAAGACTATATCCAACATGGTCCTAAAGGAGTATAAGAACACTTCATCGATTATTGGTATTTGATATAGAGGTTATATCATTTCTTTTTGATTTTGATTACGTAACATTCTCCCTTTATCTTAAAATCGACCACTTCATGACCTTGGGTTTCTGCAAATCTCCGAATATTTTCACCAGCTTCGCTGAAATCTCCTTTTACTTCAAGAAGTTCGCCCTTTTTCATTGAATTGAGCAATTTTTTTGTCTTTGCTACAGGCAAGGGACAAACAAGATCAGAGCAATCTAAAAAGTTTAATCCTGCTATATTAACCACCTTTTTGTGTTCAAGAAAAAATTATATTATCTGCCTCTACACACATATCTAAGAATCCATTCATCGTAGTTTTTTTGCATCCCGATAATAATTCCTCTTCTGACATACCTCTTGCGTTCATACAGACTCCACAAACAAACACTTTTGCACCTTCTTCTATTACATCCATTAGCCATTTACCTACATTATCATATGTTTTAGGGTCTTGGTTTTTCTTTCCAACCCAAATACCATCTTCTACTAAAAATATATTAATTTTATGACCCTCCAATAAAGCAGTGTAGGCAAATCTAAGTAAAGTATAAGGTCTTTCCGTTGTGTATTGACCCGAACTAATGGCAATTGTAAATACTTTCCGTTTTTCAATCATTATAAATCTTATTCGGTGAAAATTTCCTATTAATAAATCTAATAATATTACATATTAATTTTTTCGTATTGATTTATTAATTATTTCGATAAATTAAAAAATAAGCTAATTCTTATAATATTTAATAATGAATATTGAATTTTTGAGAACCTTTATTTATCTCGCAGAGAGTAAAAGTTTTTCTAAGCTTGCTAATGAATTACAAATATCTCAGAGTACATTATCTCACCGTTTATCTCAGATAGAGAAGCAATATGGTGGTATTAAATTTATTAAGAGAACCACTCGAACATTTGAATTAACCGAAGAAGGAATTATTTTCCTTAAATATGCTAAAGCTATATTAGAATTATTTGAAAAAAGCAAGAATGAGTTATTAAAATACAATGAAAAAAAAGTTGATGATATAATCATTTCAGCTTCAACACTTCCAGGGACACATATTTTGCCAAAATTTATTGCTCAATTCAGAGAAAAATACCCCAATTCTAATTTCAAAATAATAATCAATAATTCTGAGCAATCTTTGCAAGCTATCACAAAAAACCAAGTTGATTTTGCTGGTATCGGAAGTTTTATGGGACATACTGCAGAAAATTTTGATATTTTAATAATAGGAAAAGAAAACTTAAAATTCGTTTGTTCACCTAATCATGAACTTATAAAAAAAAAAGTTGTCCATTTTAAAGAATTACTAAAATTTCCATTTATAAATAGAGAGAGAGGTTCAGGAACTCGTGATGTTTTCGAACATAATTTTCTTGAATATAATAAATTAGATATTAAATTAGAATTAGACAATAATGATTCAATAATTTCAGCAATTTATGAATCTGATTTTATTTCTGTTCTTAGTGAGAAAATTGCTCAAAAAGCTGTTACTGCAGGTCTTATTAAATTTTTAGAAGTTGAAGAATATCCAATATTAACATCTCGGGATATTTATTTCATTAAACCTAAAAATAAAGTACTTTCTTTACTTAAAAAAAAATTTTGGGATGAACTAATTATTTAGTTTGCTCTTTCTTCTTAAAATCTAAAGAAATTGAATTTATACAATATCTTTGACCTGTTGGTTTTGGACCGTCCGGAAAAACATGTCCCAGATGTCCTCCACAATTTTTGCATAAAACCTCTGTACGATGCATTCCAAAACTTTTATCGGTTTCAGTTTCGATACTACTTTCATCTATAGGTGCATAAAAACTTGGCCAACCAGATCCTGATTTGAATTTAGTTTCAGAGTCGAATAATGGTGCTCCGCAACCAGCACAATAATACTTTCCTTTCTCTTTATTATCCCAATACTTTCCAGTAAATGGACGTTCAGTGCTTTTTTCACGTAATACTTTATATTGTTCTTTTGTTAATTTTTTACGCCAATCATCATCATTAATTTGATTTTCTGTTTCGTTCATAATAAAATACAATACAAAATAGAGCAATTAATTATTCGTGTTATAATTAATAAAGAGAAAAAGCCGTAGTTTTCTTTTTTAAACAAAAATACGTTTTTATTTGTATATTTTATTATTTCGCTATTTAAACATAATCTAACATACCTTTTTTTAAAGATCCCCAAATCATAAAATTCTTAAAATCCAGAAAATTAATGAATTTATAATATAAATAAAAAAAAAAATATGATAAATATAGGTGAAAATTAATGTCTGTTCCAATATTGATACTAAAGGAAGGAACTGAGGAAACTAAGGAAAAAGAAGCAAGGATGCAAAATATTAATGCAATGATGGCGATAACTGAGACCGTTAGATCAACACTCGGACCAAGAGGAATGAATAAAATGCTTGTTGATGGCACTGGAGATGTAACAATTACAAACGATGGTGCTGAAATCTTGAAAAACTTGAGTATTGAAAATGTAGCCGCCAATATGATGGTAAACATCGCTAAATCAATAGATGAAGATATAGGTGATGGCACTACATCTGCAGTTATTTTTGCCGCACAATTATTAGCAAACGCACTGGAATTAATAGAACAAGAGATTCATCCTAAACCCATTACACATGGATATCATTTAGCCTCTAAAAAAGCTCTTTCAATTATAGATAAAATCGCGGAAGATATCTCCGCTGATGATGATAAAATCTTGAAAAAAGTTGCGATCACAGCAATGAATTCCAAAGATGTCATGGGCTTAAAAGACTTTTTCGCAGAAATGGCAGTTAAAGCAGTAAATCATATAAAAGAAGATGGTAATACCTTTTCTAAAGTCGGAAACGTAAAAATCGTCAAGGCCCCTGGAAAATCACTCAAAGACACAGAACTGATCAATGGAGTATATATTGAAAAGGAAAAAGTAAACGCTATGATGCCTGACGTCGTTAAGAATGCTAAAATCGCGATTGTTAGGAAAAAGTTGGATGTATCCAAAACAGAAATTTCTGGAGAAATTCGCATCACTAATCCTGCTGATATACAGAAATTCCTGGATCAAGAGGAAAAAATGCTATTTAACTACCTTAAAATCTTCAAAGATTTAGGAGTAAATATGGTTGTCAACAATAAGGACATTTCAGATAAATTTGGTGCACTTTTAGCAAGAGAAGGGATCGCTGCGATTAAGAATTTGGGAGATAGTGATATCAAAGCCGTTTCTAAAGCTACGGGAGCTAAAGTTATCGACGATCTCATTGCTTTAAGTGAAAATGAGTTGGGTTATGCTGAAAGTATAAAGTTCCAAAAAATCGACAAGAATGATTACACGCTATTCACAGGGTGCAAGAATCCCAAATCTGTGTCCATCTTGCTGAAAGGAGGTCTGGATAAAATATTAGGAACAACAGAAGTAACATTACATGACGTTTTATCTGTTGTTGCAAAAGTTGTTGATACTAAGAAGGTTGTCGCTGGTGGTGGTGCTATTTATATCGAATTAGCTAAACATTTAAGAGAATATGCCAATGAAATCAGTGGTAAAGAACAATTAGCCATTAATGCATTTGCGCTTGCTCTCGAAGAAATCCCTAAGACATTGATTAAAAATGCTGGATTAGATGAGATTGAAAACATGACCGAATTACGAGCAGCTCATAAATCAGATAACGATAAATGGATTGGCATTGATACATTAACCAATTCAATAGGAAACAATTATGATAAAGGCATAATAGAGCCTGCTGCTTTAATCAGTCATGTTATTAAATCTGGTAGTGGATTAGCAAATCTAATTTTACGCGTTGATAGAATAATTAATGCTAAAGGTTCTTCCTAAATTATTACATTTTTCTTAAATTATCTATTTTAATCTCTTTTTTTTCTTTCATATCTTAAATATCAGCTGAATAGTTACTATTTTTCCCAAATTTTTCCCTCTACGAGGATAGAAAAGCATTTAAATTAGTTATTCCCTTCTAATCTTTATCTCAATAACTACTCAATAAAATTTAACAACTGATTTTAATGGATTATCTAAATAAAATAGAGGGTTATGTAATTAAAGGTATACTTACAGAGTCTGATTTTGAAAAATTAAAAACTCTAAATAATCGACATGTATTACGTATAATTCATCAATTTGTAAATTTGTGCAATCCTAGCAAACTTACTGTTATCTCTGATTCTGAAAAAGACATTAAGTATGTAAGACAAAAAGCAATTGAAAAGCATGAGGAATGCACCTTAAACATAGATGGGCATACAGTCCATTATGATGGATTCATTACAATGGCAAATCATGATCAAGCAAGGGATAAAGGAAATACAAAGATTTTAATTCCTAAGGGAGGATATAAACCGCCTGCATTGAACACAGTTGATAGGGAGGAAGGTTTGAAAGAAATTTTGAAAATTATGGAAGATTGCATGAAAGGTAAAGAATGTATAATTAGGTTTTTCTGTTTAGGACCTAAGAACTCGAAATTCTCTATTCTCTCTCTTCAACTTACAGATTCACTATATGTTGCCCATTCAGAGGATTTATTGTATCGAGCGGGATATGAAGAATTTAAGAAATTAAAAAACTCAGACGATTTCTTTTATTTCATCCACTCTGCGGGAGAATTAACAGGAGACCCACCTGTTACTAAAAATCTGAAAGACCGAAGAATATACATTGATTTAAAAGAACCTAGAGTTCTCTCTGTTAATAATCAATATGCTGGTAATAGTTTAGGTTTAAAAAAATTAGCTTTAAGATTAGCTATTCAGAAAGCAAATAATGAAGATTGGCTTACAGAACATTACTTTATAATGGGAATTTGTCCAAAAGGAAAAAATCGCGTAAGCTATTTTGCGGGTGCTTATCCTAGTGCTTGTGGAAAAACATCTACAGCAATGTTACCAGGTCAAAAAATAGTTGGTGATGATATTGCTTATTTACGTTCTTGGGATGATGGATATGCTCATGCTGCTAATATAGAAAAAGGGATCTTTGGAATTATAAAGGATGTAAACCCAATTGATGATCCTGTAATATATGAAGCTCTCACAACCCCACGAGAGACAATTTTTTCTAATATCCTAATTAAAGATGGAGAATCATACTGGACAGGTATGGGTAAAGGTGCACCAAAAGATGGATATAATTTTTCTGGTGATTGGAATGCAGAAAAAACTGATGAAAATGGAATTAAGATTCCATTCGCTCATCCTAATGCGAGATACACTATAAGACTAAGTGAATTATCGAATACCGACATTAAACTGGAGGATCCAGATGGAGTACCCCTTCATGGTATTTTCTATGGGGGAAGAGACTCAAATACTATGCCACCAGTATTAGAAAGTTTAAATTGGGAACATGGCATCTTTCTCGGAGCTACAATAGAATCTGAATCTACATCTGCAACAATAGGAACTGAAGGTGTGAGAGATTCAAACCCAATGGCCAATCTTGATTTTTTAGTAGTGCCGTTAGGGGAATATCTAAAAAACCATGAAAAGTTCGGAAATAAATTAAAGTACTGTCCAAAAGTGTTTTCCACCAACTACTTTCTAAAAAACAAAGATGGAAAGTACTTAAATGGAATACTTGATAAAAAAGTATGGATTATATGGGCAGAAGGGAGAACTCAAGGTGATTTTGAAGCAATTAAAACACCGATTGGATACATTCCATTATATAAAGATTTAAAGAATCTATTTGAACTGGAATTGGGCAAATCTTATTCAGAGACAGCTTATATCGAGCAATTTTCAATTAGAATAGAACAAATTCTAGCAAAATTTGAACGGATGGAAACAATGTTTAAAGCTGAAAAAGACATACCAGAATTTATATGGACCCTTCTAAATAAGCAGAAAATTGATTTAATCCAACTCATGAATGATAAAGGAAAGTATATTATTTCTCCAAATGATTTTTTAAAAAGATGAATTTTTTTTCCGTAATTCTTTTACATCAAGAGCTTCATACCTTCGCGAACTTTATATGTTTGATTAAAACGATTTATATCAATAAATCTCTTGATTTCTAAATTATTTAATAAATCTCGCATCTCCGTCTTATTCTTGCTCAAATTCTTAGCCAGACCCTCAATATCTGATTCATAGGTTCTTAACACCTTTAACAGTGAAGAATAATTTTCATAAATCTGGTTAACAATATACTTCAATGCTTCTTCTAAGTTTTCACCAGTTCTTGTTATTGTAGGGAAAATGACGGCATCTGGTGGCAAATAATTTTGTGAACGGACAACTTCTGGATGCCTAGCTCCCGCGATATCCTGTTTGTTCGCTAAATATACAATTGGGGTTTCAGGTAGTAGAAGTTTCCTCACGGCATTAAGAATTATGATCCCATCTTCATCCTTATCCGGGTGGGCTGCATCAAACATGAAAATGATCCCATCAGTGCCTTGTACAATAACATCCCTCATTACTTTAAATCTTAATAACCCTGGTGTTCCAAATAGAAACACATCAAATCCATTCAATTTAACTATCCCAAGATCCATACCAACTGTATAATAGTTATTATCTCTAGCTTTTGCCTCAACGTTAAGAGCTTTTTCATCAAAGTGACTTATAAACGTTGATTTACCACATCTTAATGGACCGCAAACACATATCTTTATCGTAATTCACCTTTTTTACAAATTTTTGTCGGATTCTTTTAGCGTTTCATATTTTATTATGTTTTTATTACATTCCTTTATTTTAATATAAGATTAATACCTAGATAACATCTAAAAGTTCTCAACGCAAGACAGTCGTTATAACCCCGTGTTATAAAAAAATGACCGATATCGACGAAAAATATTTTTCCTTGTTGTATATAAAATAAATCAATTTACATTTATAAATTTGCCTTTAACTTCAATTTCTCGGATTTTCACGCGAAAAAGTCGATTTATTTGGTCTTTTTGTTTTGGGCAAAAAGGAAATTTCAAGATATAACTTCCATAGTAATTTTTTCATAATCTAACAAAGTAATATCAAGTTATTGCATTTTTTATTTATTAATCACACAATAAAGACTGACGATATACTTTTTTGTCATCGTTCTTTTGAGAGTAAAAGCTCTCAAAATCGATTATTACTGAATTAGGCTTTTTTTTCGTAATTTAATGATCAAATACTGCGAAAAATTGATCAAATAATACAAAAAATTGTAAAATTCGTACAATATATGTAATCTTTAAATACGAAATAGTCATTAATACTCATTATAAAGTTATATCTTACTGGAATTAACAATATCTTTATTTTTTGATCGTTAATTCAATAGTAATGCAGTAATTAAGTAAGATTATAAAAAAAAATACCAAATGAAGAAAAATGCCAAATAGTAATGTTATGGTAATAGGAGCTGGAATTTCAGGCATAGAAGCTTCTTTAACTTTAGCTGATCAAGGATATAAGGTGATTTTAGTGGAGAAAACATCTTCTGTAGGGGGTAGAATGGCTCAACTCGACAAAACATTTCCAACATTAGATTGTTCCATATGTATATTAGCTCCCAAGATGGTTGAATCATCTAGGCATCCAAATATCGAACTAATTCCATACTCAGAAGTTCAAGAAGTTACTGGAAAGCCTGGGAACTTCAGTGTAAAAGTTTTAAAGAAAGCAAGGTATGTTGATTGGGATATCTGCACTGGTTGCGGGGCCTGTTCTGAAAAATGCCCTATGAAAAAAATACCTTCTGAATTTGAAGAGGGTATGGGAAATCGAACAGCAATTTATATTCCTTTTCCACAAGCAGTACCACGTAAAGCGGTAATTGATGCCGAGAAATGCCTTTTTTTAACAAAAGGAGCATGTAAATTATGTGAAAAAGAATGTGAAGCTGGTGCTATTAATTGGGAAATGAAGGATGAAGTTGTTGGATACAACGTGGCGTCAATCATAGTAGCAACAGGATTTGATCAATTAGATCCTGTGGTTTTAGATAGATATCATTATGGAGAATATCCAAATGTCATAACTGCTATGCAATATGAGAGATTATTAAGTGCTTCAGGTCCTACTGAAGGAGAATTGATTCGCCCTTCAGATAAGCAACATGTACATAATGTTGCATTTATTAGTTGTGTAGGTTCAAGGAATGAAGACTTATGTTCTTACTGTTCAAAATTTTGTTGTATGTATCAGACAAAGGAAGGTGTGGTCACTAGAGAACACTCCCCGGATACCAACGTAACAATTTTCTTTAATGACATAAGGATAATTGGAAAAAATCAAGAAGAATTCATTGAGAGAGCTAAAAATGAATATGGATTAATTTATTATAGAGGAATTCCCGGTGATGTTCGTGAAAATCCTGAAACTCATAATTTATATGTTAAACATGCAAACCTTGATACTGGAGATGTAGAAACAAGTGAATTTGATTTAGTGGTACTCGCTAATGCCGTCATCCCTAGAAATGATGCAGGAAAATTAGCCCAAATTTTAGGTATTGAACAGAATGAGTTTGGTTTCTTTAAAACCAATGCTTCTACCGAGGATCTTCGTTCTACAAGAGAAGGAATTTATGTAACTGGCTCATGTCAATCACCCGATGATATTGCCAACTCAGTAGCAAAAGCAGGTGCTGCGGCTGCTCTTGCAGCTAATCATGCCATACCTTTAAGTGCTGAGGAAATGGAAATCTCTCTACCACCATTAATACCTGTTAAAGCAGGAGATGAACCTAGAATTGGTGTATTTATCTGTCGTTGTGGAATTAACATTGCTGGGTATATGGATATACCAAGCTTGGTAGATTATTCGGAAAAATTACCTAATGTAGTATTCGCCATGGAAAATAAGTATAGTTGCTCACAATTAACTCAGGATATTATTAAAGAAAAGATCAAAGAGTTAAATCTAAACAGAGTTGTGGTAGCTGCTTGCACACCAAGAACTCACGAACCTCTATTCCAAAAAACAATCAGAGAAGCGGGATTAAATGAATATCTATTTAATTTCGTAAGTATTCGTGAATTGGATTCCTGGGTTCACATGCATGACAATCCAAGAGCCACTGATAAAGCTAAAGATTTAATTAGAATGGGAGTTGCGCGTGTAACCGCTCAAAAAGCGGAATATAAAATCAAAGGTATAGTTGTTCCTGAAGCTTTAGTGGTAGGCGGTGGTGTCGCAGGGATAAGTGCAGCAATGGAAATAGCTAAAAAAGGCTTTAAAGTTCATCTCGTTGAAAAAGAAGATAAACTTGGTGGTCAATTGAATCTGATATACAAAATTAATTTTGATAAAATTGATTCTAAACAATTTTTAGATGATCAGATCAAAGTATTCAATGGTATGAAAAATATCTCTACTTACTTGAGTTCTGAAATTGTTGAAATCAAAGGTTCAATCGGTGATTTTAATGTAAAGGTCAAAAATAAGAAGGATAAAATTGATACCTTGAATGTGGGAGTAATAATAATTACAACAGGAGCTTATGAATATAAACCAATTGGATGGTATGATTATGGAAAGAATAAAAATGTCATGACTCAACTCGAGTTGTCCGAGAAACTCAAAAATGATGAACTAAAAGATGGAGAAACACTTGTTTTTATTCATTGTGTAGGCTCAAGACAACCTGAAGGAGCTAATGGTGTTAGCTATTGCTCTTTAATTTGTTGTTCTGAATCAATCCGACATGCTTTATATGTCAAGGAAAAATATCCGAATTCAAATATATATGTTTTATATCGAGATATTCGGGTTGGAACATATGAAGAACCATACTACTGGAAAGCTCGCGAAGATATTAACTATATAAGATTTAATGATTATCCCGTACTTGAAACAGCTGATAGTAATTTATCTATTAATGTTAAGGACATTCTAACTCAAACGGATCTTACAATTAATGCTGATAAAGTCGTTTTATCAACACCATTAATTCCCTATGATACCAAGGCTTTAGCTGAACAAATTAAGTGCGCCAGAGATCAAAATGGTTTTTTCTTAGAAGCTCACGTTAAACTCAGACCCGTAGATTTTGCAACTGCCGGAATCTATCTAGCAGGAACTTGTCATGGACCTAAAGGAATATCTGATTCGATATCGCAAGGAAGAGCTGCTGCAGCGCATGCATTAATACCCCTAATTTCTGGTGAAGTTGAGAATGAACCTTTGGTTTCTATCGTAGATCCCGCTTTATGCATAGCTTGTCAAAAATGTGAAGAAGTATGTAATTTTGGAGCCATTGGGGTAAACTTTGATAATGAAATATTGGTTTCTGAATCAAATCCCTTGTTATGCAAGGGTTGTGGAGACTGTTCAGCAGCCTGCCCTGCTGGTGCAATTACAATGAGTCACTTCTCAGACGATCAAATATATCCAATGATTCGAGAAGCCACAAGGGGTGATTTTCTAGATGAACGTCCACGTATCGTAGCTTTCTTATGTAATTGGTGTAGTTATGCAGGTGCTGATACTTGTGGAGTGAGTAGATTTCAATACCCGACTAATATTAGACCAATTCGAGTAATGTGTACGGGTAGAATCCCAAAAAGCTTCATTTTACAAGCATTTTTGGAAGGAGCTGATGGCGTTTTTATTGGGGGATGTCATATTGGAGATTGCCATTACTTAGAAGGTAATTATGACATGCTGAGACGTTTTAATGAAGTTCACGAACTCCTTGAAAAAGTTGGGATTAATCCAAAACGTTATCATTTAGAATGGGTTTCTGCAAGTGAAGGAAAAAAGTTCTCTCAAGTTGTTACACAATTTGTTAATCAAGTTAAAGAATTAGGACCAATTCCTAAAACTGGTGATAAAATTGAACCTAAAAAAGAAAAAGCTAAGGAGGGAGCATAAAAAATGGCTGAAATGGTAAAGAAAAATGCATCAGATCTATACACCAAATTTCGTTACGAAATTAGTGAAAAAGTGGGAGCAAAATCACTTTTAAAATGTATACAGTGTGGAGTCTGTTCCTCTGGATGTACAGTTACTGAATATGTCGATATGCAACCTCATCGAGTCGTTGCATCATGTCTCTTAGGGTTAAAGGATGAAGTTCTCTCAAGTCAAGCGATCTGGACTTGCTCTTTATGCCATAGATGTACTGAAAGATGCCCAAAAAATGTGGATTATTCTTTTATCTTAGCTCTTCTGCGAAATATGGCAGTAAAGGAAGGGAAAATTCCTATAGAATATTCAAGCACTCTAGTTACTATCTACAATAATGGGTTTGTTGTTCCTTACACGGGAGGGTTAAAAGATAACATAGATAGAAGAAGAAATAAAATGGGATTACCCCAGATTGTGCCACCTAATTTAGAAGAAATTAGATTTATTATTGAAGAAACTGGATTAGGTGAAATTGCAAGAAAGAAGGAGGATGAATAAAAATGGAGAAATCATATGCCTTTTTTCCGGGTTGTAACATACCTTTGAAATCACCTCATTTAGAGAAAGCTTTTCGGGATGTTGCAGGGATTTTAGGCTTAAAACTGATAGAAATGGAGGGAGTGAGTTGTTGCCCAGAACCAGTATCTTTACAATCTTTAAATATGGATACATGGGTGGCATTAGGAGCAAGGAATCTTGCTATTGCAGAAAAAATGGGTCTAGACATTTTAACGATTTGTTCTGGTTGTTTCGAAACATTAAAAACTGTAAGCGTCCTATTGGCAGAAGATAAGGAATATCTGAAGAAAATCAATGCTATCTTGAAAAAAATTAATTACAAATATTCTGGTAAAGTAAAAGTATTTCATTTTGTAGAAATATTTAGTCAACCCGAATGGTTGGACAAAATAAAGAGTTCAATTGTGAGACCATTAGATGATATGAATATTGCGGTACATTATGGATGCCACTTGATTCGACCAAGTAAAATAATGCAATTTGATCACCCCGAGAAACCCGAAAAAATTGATATAATTATTCAAAATTTAGGAGCAAAAACAATTGAATTTGCTAATAAATTAGAATGTTGTGGCTTTTGTGCTCGCTTACAAGATGAAATTGGTGAAAAATTAGTCGAAGACAAAATGACAGAATTATGTGAGCTCGAAGAAGAAGTGGATTCCTTAATAGCAGTATGTCCAGCATGTACAACTCAATATGATCGGAAGGAGAAAATAATGGCTCGTAGAACAGGTAAAACATTAGATATTCCCGTTTTATATTTAGCTGAAATAATGGCAATAGCGTTAGGGGTAAAATTAGAAGACCTTAGTTTAAATAATAGATCTGTCAAACCAAATAAGTTAATTGAAAAATTAACAACCTAAATGTGAGATTTTTTACTCAAATTAATCCAAAATAAAATTAAAGAAAAAAAGTGAGAATTAGTAATTAGGAGATAAACAAAAATGATAATTACCAAATTAAAAGATATAGTAGAAATTTATGGTATGGTAAAAGACTATAAAAAAATATTAATTGCAGGCTGTGATGGTTGTTGTCAACCTCCAAGATCTCTGAATGAAGCAAAATTTTTAGGACAAATGCTTGAATTAAAAGCACGAACCGAAGGAAAGGATCTTACTTGGAAAGCAATAACAGTATTAAGACAATGTGACGACAGAATTGCAACTACCACCATTCGACCATTTATAGAAGATTATGAAGCTATTGTCAGTTTATCATGTGGTCTTGGGGTTGTGATGTTAAATAAAGTATTTCCAAAGATCTTAACATTTCCTGCCCAGAATAGCATGTTTGGAGGAGTTCAAAATAATGGTGAGAATAGTTTCATTGAATATTGTGAAGAATGTGGCGATTGCATTATTGGAGAAACGGGGGGTTTATGTCCACGTGCGGGATGTGCGAAACATCTGAGTAATGGTCCTTGTGGAGGTATGGTTGATGGAATGTGTGAAGTTGGAGGTTATACCATTCCTTGTGCATGGGTACGAATCTGGACAAGACTAAAAGAGTTTAATAGGCTCGATCTTTATAAAAAGTATAGACCACCGCGAGATTATCGAACATCTACCAGTCCGGGATATTTAACCATCTACAAAGAATATACAAATGAAGAAGTTAAGGAAGAGGTGAAAGAATAAATGACAAAAAGACCAGCTTATAGTAATCTATGCAAAGCAATCGAAGCAGGGCATTTTGTGTTTACTGGGGAACTCGAACCTAAAAAAATCTTAGATCTCAGCGAAATCATTCATTCTGCAAAAGAAATGAAAAAAACTGGAAGAATAGTAGCCGCTAACGTTACTGATGGTCCACAGGGTGATGCTTACATGTCATCATTGGTTCCAAGCTATAAAATTCAAGAAGAAGCGGGAATCGAAGCAGTTTGGCAAGTAACCGTAAGGGATCGGAATCGAGTTGCTCTTTTTGGAGACGTGATTGCAGGTGCTGTCTTAGGATTGAAAAACATTCTAACGCTTACAGGAGACCATACTGCTCTTGGAGACCATAAGCGTGCAAGTGCTGTCTATGATATCGATAGTACTCAATTTGCAGAAATGCTTTCAATGATGATAGATGAAGGAACTGACTATGAAGGTAACGAAATTCTGGGTGGCAAGATAGAAATGAATTTTGGATGTGTCGCAAACCCTAATAGCAACCCAAGAGAACCTGAAATTTTTAAAGTTGGCCGAAAGGTTGAACAAGGGGTAGATTTCATTCAAACACAAACCGCATTTGATATTGATCAAGCAAAAGAGTTTCTCAAGGAACTAGAACAATTTAATGTACCAGTATTGCTTGGGGTTTTCCCTCTAAAATCTCATGGAATCGCTTGGTATTTTGATAATTATATCCCTGGAGTAAGCGTTCCAAAAGATCTACTTAAAGCACTTAAGAAAGCAGAGAAAGATAACAAGGGAAATAAACAAGGCAAATATGATGCATTGGATAAGATTAACATTGAATTTTTCGACCCATTTATCAAAGAAATCAAGAAAACAACGAAAGCTGCGGGAATACATTGCATGGCTGTTGAATATGAAAGACTTTTTGAGCCTTTATTGAAAGATTATCCGAAATACGTTAATTAAACAAAAATCAAAAATGATGAATTTTTTATTATAAATTTTAAAATTTTTTTATATATTTGTAAGAAAAACGGTAGGTAGAAAAGAATGAAAAATATGGATGAGAAAGATAAAAGAATATTAGAAATGCTTATAGAAGATTCTAGAAGACCATATCGTGAGGTTGCAGACGACGTTGGTTTGTCTGAATCAACCGTAAGAAAACGAGTTTTAAAACTTCAAGAAGAGGGAGTAATCGAAAAATTTACAATAAAAATCTGCCGTGAAGAAGAAAGATGCATAATAGCTTTTCTTACCCTGATTCCGAGAAACGAATCTGAAATGAAAGAATTATTACGTGAAACACAAATTATTCCTCAGTGTGAGGAAGTATACTTTCTTGCAGGTCAATGCGGAGTATTAGTGAAGGTTCATATTCCAGAAATAACAGAATTGGATGCTTTAATTGAAAATTTCCGGGGAAGAAGCGATGTAAAGAGCGTTGAAAGGGTATGCGTGGTATTAAAACCAATCAAAACACAATCTCAAAAATAAATTCTTCAAGATTAGGATCAAATTTTTTGAGATCTCTAATTTTAGATACTTAATACTGCTTTTATGATGAAAAGTCAAGTTTTTATGTCGATTTATATTTTATAATTCGATTTAAGATAATTATACTAACTTAATTATTAGGCTTAAAATGATGGATACTGCTATTAGACTTGAAAATATTATAAAAATATTTAAAAATAAGCAAAATAAAAAACAACCCAAGGAGAGCAGAGAAATTATTGCTTTAGGAGGGATTTCTCTTGAAGTCAAAAAAGGAGAAATTTTTGGTTTGTTAGGACCAAACGGAGCAGGAAAAACTACAGCCATAAGATGTATTGCAGGTATCCTTCAATTAAATTCGGGTAAAATTTACATCAATAATCAAGAGTTAAATAGATCTACAGCGCATTTGGTTTGAACAAATCTTGGATTCTTGACAGAAAATCATGGTAACTATGAAAATCTGACTCTTCATGATAATCTAGAATTTTTTGGTAGTTTTTATGCATTAGATAATCTTGAAGAAAGGATTGATGATACTTTGAAACAAATGGGACTGCTTGAACGAAAAGATATGAAAGCAGGTAAACTTTCTAAAGGACAAAAACAAAGACTAGCTATCGCTCGTACTATACTTCATGACCCGGAAATTTTATTTTTTGACGAACCTACAGCAGGATTAGACCCTTCAGCTTCGGTCCACGTGAGAAATCTCATTTTAGAATTAAAACGAGAGGATAGAACGATATTCATCAATAGTCATAATTTGGAAGAGGTACAAAAAGTATGCGATCGAGTTGCGATTTTGGATTTGGGAAAGATTAAGAGAATTGGTGAACCTAGTGAATTAGGCAAGGATTTATGGGATGCTCAAGAACTGAGATGTTCATTAAAGGATCCTATATCCTCAAAAATCAATTCATCGTTATCCAAATTAGATTACATAAAAAAATATAAGATTGAAGATAAAGATATTATAATATACTCTGATAATATAGATGAAATAACTCCAAGGATCATAAAAGAATTAGTAAGATTGGATGCCAATATATTAGAGGTTAGAAGAACCGTTCACTCCCTTGAAGAAATTTATCTTAGACTTATGAATGAAAAACAAGGTGATCAAAATGGATTTAAAAAATAGCATTAGGATATTGAAGAAAGATTGGAAAACTTCAGTTAAGCGTAAGGAAATTCTTGCCATAATGACCATCTTTCCTGTGATATTTACAATTTTTCTTCCGATTATGATGTTAATTGGACTTTTAGTTGACCCAAATGCTTTTATGAGCGAGTTTAGTGACCCCGCTTTATTGAGATCAATCTTACAAATTCCTCCCTATTATAATGATGCGTTAGCTGGAGCTATTATGGTAATTCGAATGATTGTACTACCACTATTTTTATTTATACCTGGAATGATGCCAATTATTATCTCATCTGACTCTTTTGCCGGAGAAAAAGAAAGAAAAACAATGGAAGGAGTACTCCTTTTACCCATAACCAAGGCAGAATTAATACTTGGAAAGGTCTTAGCATCATTTATCCCATCAATGGTTATCTCCCTTGCATGTTTTTTCGCATTAGGGATAATCGTCAATTTGATGTTATTATCATACTTAAATGGAATTATTCTATTTTTTTCTGATATCCCAATAATGCTCGTAGGATTACTGTTAGCTCCGTTTTGGGGCTTGTTAAATATTCAAATTAGCGTAATTATTAGCTCTCGAGCTAAGGATATGAAAAGCGCTCAAAGTATCAGTGGTGCCTTGATTACTCCCGTTTTAGGTATAATGTTAATTCAAATCTTTAACCCTGCGTTTTTAACGATTACTACAGTTTTATTATTCACTGGGTTCATAGCTTTATTATGGTTATTTTTTATTTATGTCAGTAATAAGGTATTAGATCCTGAAAAATTAATCTTGATGCTTTAAACTTTTCATTCAAATTTGGTGAAAATAATATTTTCCATTTTTTTCCACTTTTTCCACTTTTCCTTGATATTCTAAATAGATTAAATGACCGAGCACTTCACTCAAAGCCATGTATGAATTTATCTCATCTAATTCCGTTCCAAAATGTATTTGAGAGATTTTAAAAGGCGTGAGTGCTTTGTTGTGTAAAATAGCTAAAATTTCAGTAATACGTTTTTCGTGATGCTCTCTAATTTCTTGAATTCGTTTATGGGCGTCATAAATTATGTCTTGGTGAGCGGGAAATATAACTTTTGGATTTAAGTTATCTATTTTTTCCAATGATTTTAAGTAATGGTCCAGAATGCTATCAAAATGACGATCTTCAAATTCATTTTTCAGAGCTGAACTTATAACAAAGTTGCCAATATGAGGAGTTATCCTTGATAAGATATGATCTCCCGAAAATAAATACCCATTCTTCATATTAAAAATGCAGATATGACCAAAACTATGACCAGGTGTCCATATTATTTTTAAATCATTTAATATTATATCTCCATCATGAATCAATTGATCTGGTTCTTGATATTGCAAATATTTTGGCCATAAGGTAAGAAATTGAACCACTTGTTTGCCTTGCTCTTCTGAAATCCCATACATGATCATTAATTTAGCAATCTTAGTGGCTTCTTCACGAAATTCATCTTCATTGTTTTTATCAGTTTCCCATTTAAAAATTCGATGAGTAATATCATGCATTAAAAGTTGTAAATCTGGATTTTTTCTTTTAAATTTCTTGACAAGTCCAATATGATCGGTATGAATGTGGGTTATGATACAATAATCAACATCGGAAAAGCTATAACCTTCCTCGTTCAACCCGGAAAAAAATAGTTTACTCCAATTTCCCATATTCAAACCAGCATCAATAAGAACTGTCTTTCCATTCACTTCAAATAAATAATTACTCACAAATTTTACTCCAAAAGGAACGTCAATTTTAATCCGTACAACGTCATTTATTTTTGAGATTTCTGAAGTGAATTTCAACATATTAACCACATGACCATATAATATTAATTTATATAAGAAAAAAAAGAATAAGATTTAATCTTTAAGGCCATAATACATGAACCAAAAACTTGTCAGATAACCGATCCTTACGAAAATAATCATCAATCCTGGAGCTGTCAATCCCTCTAATAATCCAAAAACGCAGAAAAATATAGCACCCAACGAAAGTAGGAAGAACTTTTTCTTCAGTATTCCTGTTGATTGAAAAGCCTTGATCAGAAAACCAACTCCAAGTAAAAAGATTGTACTAAGTAGAAAGAAAGCCATAAGCATCCCTGCTATTGATAGTATAATTGTATTATAGTCAATTAAGAGCTCTCCTGGGATTGCGGGATAAACAAAGTTAAATGCTGCAAATGGGTCTATAAAGATGATAATATAAAAAAATATGCTTAATACTGTAAATATTGAGATTATAACCCATTTTAGTTTAGGTACCAACAATTTTGATCCTATATATATCGCAGTAATAATTGCTGGTGGTAACCAAATATAACTCAAGATACCCACTAAACCATTAGTATTATCAATGTTAATATGTGAAATAGAAATAAGCACAGTCAAAAAATCTAAAAATACACCTAAAAACACAAGACCTGCAAACAAATTGGCCAAACCTAAAGCAATTAGGATCTTAGCATTAGTTTTTCTAGATTTATAGATGAAGAAAAATCCAAAAAGGAATCCAAAAATCACGACTCCAGACGCCGTAAGACCATCTATCCAACCAATTAAAGTTAACATTTTTAATCATTCCCACTAAAATTTGATACTTCAGATAGATTTAACAGAAATATAGGAAATATAAGAAATGCCATATAAAAACATTTACAAAAGTGAAAAAAAAAAAATCTGTTATTGTCTTGTTTTTTTCTGAAAAATAAGAATTCCAATTAATGTAAAGCCAATTGTATAAGCCAAAGTGATTAGAATTCCACCCCATAATGGAATTGAAGTTAATTCTGCTGAAACGCCAATCATTGAACTGCTATAAAGTTTTTCAAATAATCCATTACCTAAAACCGTAATTTGTAGATATATTTGCTTTGCCCAAAAAGGTGGGGTGAAAAAGACAATTGGACTTTCGAATGGAAATAATGCACCAGAAAGGAACATCATTGGCAAGTAGTAGAATAAAGCGATTGCATTAGCTACTTCAGGAGTTTTTGAGATACTTGCAATTATTATTCCAATTCCTACTGATGAAATACCGAACATAAGCGCAACAAAAAATCCTATTAATAATTCAATGACGCCTATGACAGGAATTTGCAGAATTATATATCCAAGTATGAAAATAATAATGATCTGCAGTGCATTTACAATAGTTTCTGACATTAGGGCTCCAAGAAAAATGTTTTTTCTTCCTGTAGGCATTGTATCTAAACGTTCGAGCATTCCTGAAGTTTTATTTACTGAAAATGCAATAGCTGCACTTGGAGTTCCTGCGGCTGTAGTGTAAATTACCATTCCTGGAAAACTATATTTAAAAATTTCAGCTCCAAGGAAGAAATAAAATAATAATGTAAACATTATGGGAAATCCAAGAGAGAAAAAAAGATATTGCCATTGTCTTATCTTATATTTCAAATTCATAATGCAAATTATTATGGCTTTATTTTCGGTCAGCATCATTTATCTCTTAACCTCCTGCCCGTTAAATTTAGAAAAACATCCTCTAATGAATTTTGACGGAACTTCATATGTTCTACTTCCTCTAAATTTTCTATTATAAGCCTTAGAATTGCCTCCAAGTTTCTCAATCCCCCTCGAAATGCAACAAAAAGCTTTCTTTTTCCAATTGCTTTACAATCTGCAATAAATGATAAATTTTTAATGTTGATCTGTTTTTGCAAGAGTTCCGTTTCCTCTTCTTTAAATGTGAGAATTTCTAAAACGTTATCACTTCCAAATTTTTCTTTCAATTCTGTTGGTGTGCCTTGGGCAATAACTTTTCCTTGATCTATTATTGCTATATGATCACTTAATGAGTCAGCTTCCGCCATATCATGAGTCATTAAAATAATGGTAATATTTTTTTGTTTCAATTCACTTATAAAATCCCACACCAACCTACGTGCTTGAGGATCAAGCCCAGCAGTGGGTTCATCAAGAAAAAGAATTTTTGGATCATGTATTAAAGACATCGCTAAATTCAATCTTCGCTTCATGCCTCCAGAGAATTTTTTTGACCACATCTGTCTCCCTGCAATCCCAAATTTCTCTAATAATTTAATTGCTCTTAAATGTGCATCCTCTTTTGGAATTCCATTCATTCTAGCAACAAATTCAACATTTTCTTCTGCAGTTAAAACGTCATAAATTACGACATCTTGAGGACAAACACCGATTATTTTTACAATATCCTCTCTCTGTTTCTGTATATCAAAACCATCGATATTAGCAGTCCCATCTGTTGGGGTCAAAACTGTAGTTAACATTTTCACTAGGGTTGTTTTTCCCGCACCATTAGGACCTAAAATACTAAATAATTCTCCTCTCGGTATTTCTAATGATATACCATCAACTGCCTTAATATCTTTAAAATGTTTTTTTAGATTGATTATTTGAATTATGTTTGATTCTTTTAAAAGAACATTCAATTTTATTCAACTGAATTTCTTGAAATATTAATATTAATCAGAAACGTAAAGAAATATTTAAATCATCTTGAGACAGATTTTTTTTCATCTTGATTTTCATCCTTTTCAAAAAACAAGCTTTTTTTCAAACCGAATTCCAGATCTCTCAATTTATTCTTGATCTCGATTGGATTATAATCTTTTTTTAATAAATCTATTATAGTCTCCTTGAGGCTTTCTAAATTATCAACTGCGCATTGATAAAAAATGTTATTTTCATCCATGCTCATGCTTAAAATCTCGAATAACCCTGTTAGTGAATCTCTAATCTTTTCCCAGTAAATCCACGCTTTTTCTATGTCCGAGGGTTCATCAAATTCTGACATGATTATTGTAATGCAAAATTCAAAATATAAGTTTTGATCTCACATCTTAAGTCCTAATCTATGCATTTATTTTTCTCTAACTAAATACTGACCTATCATCTCTATATTATTTTACCCAAATTTCTTAGTACCATAATGATGTTAAAATTCTAAATTTTGGCGGATAAAAAGAAGTGAGAATTAAAAAATTATTTTATTCTGTTAGGAGTTTTTTCAACTCACTCGATAAATCTTTTGCATCTTGTTCTGAACTTTCTAGAAGCTTGAATGTTTCTTCAGCATTTACCCTTAAAGATCCATGAAGTAGTTTTTCAAAACCTATTCGAGTATTTAATCTTTCAGTTTTCTGAAGATGAAATATGACTCTTCCTAACTCATCTTTCAGTTTACCTCCTGAGTCTAAACAAATATTTAGCAATGAAGGAGCCAACTCTTCGATACTATCTAAACTCATGTGGCTAGATAACGAATAAACCTCTTTCATTTGTATATCTGAAAGGCTCAGGATTTTTTCTTGAAGTTCTAATATTTCCATTTTTCTTGATCACATCCAATATCTTGATTTTATTTAATTTTTATTTATTAATATAAGAAAGAAGAGTTTGATATTTAAAGCTAATGGGATAAAATTTTTGATGGATTTGCCGAGTTTGGGTGAATTCTTAAGAATTCGATCAATTTGGGATTTTATAATACGGAATTCGGAATTCATATTTCTCTGGGGGATTCAATTCCCAAAAAAGGGATTCATGGAATGTTGACATGTTATAATATAATATAAAATACTCTTTTTATGACATTTTTCAATAAATTATATTCAAAATGGTGCGAAAAAAGTCAAGTATAACCTAAAAAAAGTGTGTTTTTTTTGATCAAAAATCTTCAAAATTTTTGTTTTTGTTACCTTTTTCTTAAATATTTAGAAAAAAATATTCGTTTTTGATTAAAACGGTATCTTTCATTCATTTTAACTAAGTTCTTTATTAAAAATCTTCTTCTACTATGAAAATTTTATGAATTTGATCTACTTTTTACTTCTTCTTTTTAATATCTCGAATAACTCAATGATTACCCCAAAGCTAGCAAATGTATCCATATATGCAAGATTTAATATTCCCATTATTCCAGATTGCAGAATTCCTATCCCCTTTTCTTTAAAAATCTGAACATAATTTTTCTCCATCTTTAAATACATATCACAACTGATGAATTTTAAATTTTCCAAAATCTAATTTACCGTTTACAGACATTTTTAAACCTTAAAATTTTGATAGATTTTATTATCTTCATCAAGCAAATATATATTCCTTTATTATTTTGATGATATAACCATCTTATCTTTCACTTTTTTCCATTTCAATAACAATTTAAACAACAAGTTCTTTAATAGATATTATATACAACTCACATTTATTAGCAAAAGGATAGAATGTAACATGGAAAAAGATTTAAAAAAAGAGCTGAATAAAGTAATCAAGAAGGAGCGCGTACAAGGTAAATTAATAAGATACATGAATAAGTGGGGTAAAATATTCTTATACGTTCTTCCATTGATTTTAGTAGTGATGGCTATTTTAACGCTATTTAATTACGCCTTGCTAGATGCAACATTAACTATTGTATTCATTATTATACTTGTTTTGTATGGAATTAACTCAATCGTTCTAATTCTTGGAGCTATGAAAACCGAAAAGAGTTTAAAGATGAGACTTAACTTTGAACGAAGAAGAGGAAGACCAATAGATAGTCTAGATGGATTTGATTTGTTATTTAGTGGAGTTAAGCGGGTAACTAATCTACTAAAAATAATAGGGTTGATATCCATCGTATCATTAGTATTATTCCTTCTTATGGTTCTTGAACCTGCGTTTTCCGATATAGGGTTCGCAGCCATTGGCTTTGCTTTAATTGGTTTCGGTTTGGCATTATTGGTAAGAAGTTTAAACTTAAATATCCACGATGTGAATGGTCTTCAAGACTTTTACAAGCCAACAACTCATCAAATTTTCTTGGATAATTTTTTTGGGGAGGTTTTTTCTGACCACCTCGATCCTGTAACTTACTTAAAATGGGATGAATACTTGGCAGGGATTAACAAATTATTAAATCCACGGTTCATCCAAAAAGTAAAAGAGCAAGAAGCTGATGAGCTACCTATAACATTCGCAATAGAGCGAATTTTATTTCTCTATTATCTACGCTTTCAGAATGTTATAAACAAGGAACAATTCGCTGAAGAATTAAAAGAAATATTTGATATCGATTCAATTGATTACGACATTGAAAAAGGTCTTATGATTGAAAGTTCTTGGTATTTCTCAACAAAGGATATCTATAAACTTTTTGATTACATCAAGAAATATAATCCGGGATTTTTCAACATTATAGACCGCCTACAATTAGAACTAGCAGATAACATTACTCGTATTTCAAATGATCCAATTTACATGGATTCAAGTGCGCAGGAGATTACATACTTGAATAGTGAACTTAATATTATGATATTTCTGTATAACAATGCAATTAACGATAAGAATTACAAGATTAAAGTTGTAGCTCCTGGATTTGATCCCCATGAAGTAATACTGGATATTAATGTGGAGGGAAGAGGCACGTTCTTGATTCCCAGTGAACCCATTCCATTAATTTCAAAAGGATCAAATGATATCGTAGGAATACTCTCATCAATGCTGGAAAATGGAGATACAATTTGGTTAACTTTAGAACCAAGAGAAGTAGGAGAACAGACCATCCAAATTTTCTTAATGGATGAATATGGCACCATTATCGAAGGAAAAACTCGTGCAATAAAAATAACTAAAAATATAAAGGATTATTTCAAGAAATTGACTTCAATAGGGTCCCTACTCGGAGGTCTCGCAGTCCCAATCGCAAAAATGCTCCCTTATCTATTAACCCCCTAATCTTATTTTCTTTTTTTATTAAATTTTGATTTGATAATTAATTTTATGCAATTTTAATAAACATTTATTTAATAATAATTGCTCTAGATTTTAAATATCTATAATTTGGGAGAACTCTTATAACTATTTAATCTTTAGCTTTACTTCCACGGAGATAAAAAGTAAATTATTAGACATAACAAACAAGTTTAAATGGATTCAATGATAACATTATATGAGAAAAAAAAAATGATTTACTATGCATAGAATATGGCAGAAGAGAGTACCATTTCAAAGCGATAAAAACTATGTTCCGTTATTAAAATGTTTAACCGAATGTGATAAAGGAAAAGAACTTGAAGTTGTGAACGTGGAAGCGGGGTATCATGCAAAAAGGAGATTAACTCAACTTGGACTATTTCCTGGTACGAAAATAATAAAAAAACAATCTGCACCATGGAACGGTCCTGTGGAAATAATAGTTAGGGGTACTTCTTTAGTGATAGGTCGTGGATTAGCTGCTAAAATTATGGTTTTATGTCATGATCATTGTTCCACCTAATTTTTAGAAAGATTTTAATATTTTATAAACTCACGGTTACTAATAATGAGTTGCCATGATCCAAAAAGGAATATCTCTAATGAAAAGGGAGAAAATGTAATAAACATTGCTCTTGCTGGAAACCCAAACGTGGGAAAATCAGTCATTTTCAATCAACTAACGGGATTATCTCAAACTATAGGAAATTGGCCGGGAAAAACTGTTGAAAGAATGGAAGGACACTTAGAGTTTTTAGGATATCATTTCAACTTGGTTGATTTACCCGGAATTTACTCCCTATCAACTTACACTTTGGAAGAAATTGTCTCTCGAGAATACATTGTATCTGAGGAAGTAGATCTTATAATTAACGTAATTGATGCAACAAATTTGGAAAGGAACCTCTTCCTAACTTTTCAGTTATTAGAATTAAAAATTCCCATTATTTTAGCTTTTAATCAGATGGATATTTTACGAAAGAGAAAAAGAGATTTAGATATAAATAAGTTGAAAGAGTTATTCAACTGTCCTGTAGTTCCTGTCGTTGCAGTTCATGGTGTTGGCGTTCATGAATTATTAGAAGAAGCAATTTTTTTAGTAACAAGTGGAAATAAATGTAACCTACCTCCTGATGTAACTTCCTTTGGAAGAGAAATAGAGGAAATAATAGATTTGTTGAATAAGGAACTAATTTCAATATCAGGTTTTAAAGAAAAATCTCCTTATCCAGCAAGATTTCTTGCAATTAAATTATTGGAAAATGATGAAGAAATCTTAAAATTTGTAGAAATTAATTTGGGGTTATCGATTGAAGGTATTAAATTAACTCAATTTAGAAAGGATTTAGAAGAATTACACGGGGAAGACATTAATACCATCATATCTTCTGAAATTTATAATAATATTTTTCAGATAACTGAAAAAATCTTAATCGATCAACCTTTAGAAATAAAACGGAATAATTTTGCTGATATAATTGACCACTTGACCACACATTCAATATGGGGGTATATTATTTTGATTTTAGTTCTCTTAGGGATATATCTCTTTACATTTACTATTGGAAACGTATTAGGAGGGTTCATTGATGAGATTTATTTAGTTTGGACGAATCAAATTTATCTAATATTTCAAGCGGATAATCTTCTAGTTCAAGTATTATGGAATGGAGGAATGGGAGGATTTATGGGTGCAATATCAGGAGTATTAGTATTTGTTATTCCATTTTTTTTTACAATCGAATTGTTACAAGATTCGGGTTACCTCCCTCGTGCAGCATTTATGATGGACAAGATAATGCATATATTGGGTGTACATGGAAAAACCGTGATTCCGATGGTTTTAGGATTTGGTTGTAATGTTCCCGCTTGTGCTGGTTGTAGGATAATGGAAACGGAACGTGAGAAGAAAATCTCTATTGCTTTAACTTCTCTTATCCCATGTGCTGCTGTAATGACTGTAGTAATGGGATTAGTTGGAAGATATGTGGGGTTAGGATGGGTATTAGTGCTATTTGGTATTAATCTTGCAACTATTTTGATTGTTGGACGGATCCTAAATAAAACAATGCCTGGAACTTGCACTGAATTGATAATGGAAATGCATGCATATAGGACTCCAAACTATAAAGTTATCCTCAAGCAAACTTGGATCCGTTCCAAAGAATTCATCTTTAGAGCTCTTCCAATAATTATTGTCTTTGGAATAGTTTTGGAAATCTTGTTCCTTTTTAAAATCTTGGAACCAATAAACTTAATTTTATCTCCAATTACTTCTATTTGGCTTGGTTTGCCAGTTGCAACTGGTGTTTTTCTTATTTACGGAATTTTGAGGAAAGAATTGACTTTAGTTTTATTAGGAGTATTTGCTGAAAATGTAGGATTGACAATTACTCAACTACTCACTCCGTTTCAGATGATAACATTCAGTTTAGTAACAATGCTTTATATTCCTTGTTTCGCAACAATTATCATAATCGCTAAGCAAACTAATTGGAAATACGCGATTCAAATTTCATTTTTAGAAATTGGTCTAGCACTAACAATTGGAGGAATTATTAATTTTATTTTTATCTTGCTTGGTGCTTCTTAATCATTGATTTTAATATTTTTAAATTCCGCCAAATTAGGTTCTTAAAATTATATTTTAGGTGATGTGGTATAGTAAAAATTCATCATAAATTCCAAATATGTAAAAATAATTTCTAAAAATCTACAAATAAATACCATAATTAGTCATCAAGATTAATAAAATTGTCCTTGAAATTATCAAAGTTAATAATTAACTTTTAATGCATTTCTTAATTTCTATCCTCAACATTCTAAAATTAGTAATTAAACATATATTGAGATAAATAATATGACAATTATCACTACAAAAAAGCCGTTTGAAGAAGTATTAGCAGCAATTAAAGATATAAAAAGAATCACTATTGTTTCTTGCGCTAGTTGTGCTGCCATGTGTCAAACTGGAGGAACTGAAGGTGCTAAAGAAATGGCAGAGAAATTAGAGGCAGAAGGTTTTGAGATCTCGACAGTGATTGTACCTGAGGAAGTATGTGATAATCGAGTTATGAAGACAGATTTTCGTAAAATTGAAGAAGAGCTTCAACATACTGATGCCATCCTTACTCTAAGTTGTGGACTGGGAGTTGCAAGTATTACCGAAGTTCTTTCAAAAAAATTTCCTCTAATCCCTGTTTTTGTTGGCACCAATACTGAATTTATGGGAATGACAGAACGAATTGGACGTTTTTTTATGCGGTGTCAAGGCTGTGGTGCTTGTCTTTTGAATGAAACTGGAGGAATTTGTCCCATTACAACTTGCGCTAAATCTTTAATGAATGGACCATGTGGTGGAATGGTTGATGGCAAGTGTGAAGTAGGTAAGTATGAGAAAGATTGTGGATGGGTTTTAATATATAAACGCTTGAAAGAACTTGGACGATTGGATCTATTCTCAAAACTAAGAGATTCTGTAGATTGGAGTGAAAGAGGTCATCAACGAGAAGTCGTATGGAGGTAGAAAAAATGACAGAGAGAAAAATATATTCTAAATTAGGAGAAAAACTCGCAAATGGTGAATTTATTCTTACTGGGGAGTTAGAACCCGAAAAAACAACAGATTTAAGCCATACAATTCATGAAGCAAAACAAATGGCTCCATATGTTGTTGCAGCAAACGTTACAGATAGTCCTTTAGGAATAGTGACAATTAATAGTATGGCTGCTACTCATATAATTCAGCGCGAATCAGGATTAGAATGTATTTGGCAGTTGACTGTTAGGGATGTGAATAAATTAGGCATTGCTGGGATGATGATGGGTGCATATGCTCTAGGAATCCAAAACGTTCTATCACTCACCGGAGATCACACTGCATTAGGAGATATGCCTGAAAGTAAACCAGTTTTCGATTTGGACTCCGCAACATTAGTTAAACTTGTACGAGAGATGGTAGATAAGGGTTCAATCAATGGTTATGAAATAGAAGCTCCACCAAAATTACATGTTGGAGCTGCTGCAAATCCAAATGCGAATCCAATAGAGGCAGAAATACTTAAGATTGGACGAAAAGCCGAAGCTGGAGCTGAGTTTATCCAGACTCAAGTAGTATATGATTTAGAAAAAACTATCGAATTTTTGACAGCTATTAGAAAGTTTAATGTACCCGTTTTGCTAGGAATATTTCCAATGAAGAGCTATGGCATAGCAAAAGGTTTTGATGAGTTTGTGCCAGGCGTAAGCGTGCCTAAAGAGATATTAGCACGTTGGAAATCCATTAAAAAAGATGTTCCCGATAAACAAATGCAAAATGAAGCTTATGATCAAGCTAATTACGAGTTTTTTAAACCATTTATAACTGAACTTAAAAAGAAGAAACTGTTAGCAGGAGTTCACTGTATGGCGGTCCATTACCCCCGAATTTTCCCCAAACTCCAAGAAGTTGTTTTTAGTAAATAAACGAGAATATTTGGTATGATATCTCAGATAATCTCATTTTATTTTTTTTAATAAAAACCTGATTTTTTTATATTTTATAAAATCCAAATTTATATTTCATCTAAAGTTCTTATAAATGACGCTTTAGTCATAAGTTATATCTTTAAGACTTTGCAGATGTTAACCGAAAATATTGAAATGGAGCTGTTTAAAAAAGGATTTGAAAAGTCTCCAAATTCACGAGTTCTTGCAGAATTCCGAAACAAGAATGTAGCCATACTTCGAGTGAATAAAGCTTTTACAGATTTTTATGGGTACAATGAGGATGAAGTAATTGGGGAGAATCCAAGAATATTGAATTCAAAAAAGATGGGATTAGATTATTTCCAGAGAATGTGGGAATCAATCCTAAATCCTGAAATAGGATATTGGAAAAATGATATAATTAATAAAAAGAAAAATGGAGATTTAATTAACGTAATTCTTACTATTAATACGATTTTTGACGAAAAGAGTGTACCGATATACTTTACGGCTTACCACGTAGATATAACAGAACGAAAAAAAGCCGAAGAAAAATTGAAAGAAGCAGAATCAAGATCAAAGAAAGCTTATGAACAAGTCAACTTTTATAAGGACATTTTCGCTCATGATATAAATAACATATTACAAATCATATTATCATCAGCAGAATTAATTTCTTACTATTTAGGTATGCCTGAAAAGTTACCGACTATTAAAAGATTGAATAAATCAATTTTTGATCAAGTCACTCGAGGTAATAAACTAATTGAAAATGTTCGAAAACTATCACAAGTAGAGGAATCTAAACAGAATCTCAAAAGATTGATTATTGCTCCCGTATTAGATGAATCAATCAGACTTGTTAAACAAGGAATTCAAAATAAGAATGTAAACATTCAAGTTGAGAATTATAAAGAAAAATTAGCTGTAAATGCTGACGATTTATTAATAGATGTATTTGAAAATTTACTTTATAATAGTGTAAGACATAATAATAACGATAATGTAGAGATATTGATTAGAATTTCTCAGATTAAGTCAAAGGATTTAATCAAAATGGAGTTTATTGATAATGGAATGGGCATTGAAGATGAAAGAAAAGAAAGTATTTTTCAAAAAAAATCAAATATTAATAGAGGAGGACGTAGTATGGGCTTAGGTTTATCATTGGTCATGAAAATTTTGAAAAAATATAATGGAACAATACGGATTGAAAATAAAATTCCTAATGATTCTGCTAAAGGGAGTAAATTTACCTTATTACTTCCAAATGCCAAATAATGCTAAAATGATAAAATTCCTTTAATTTTTAAATCATTACTAAAAACTTTATATGTTATACTTATCCGTTTGAAAGTATGAAAAAAATGATTTGGTTGTAATTAGATCTGGATCTGGTTTAAATGTTCTTAAGTTGTATTTAGTTAAAATAAGAGAATAACTGATATATCTTGTCAGTTTTTCTCATTTTATTTTCTTGAGAATGGTGTTTTTTCTCTAATTTTAATCACATAAAATAAATATCCGAATGGGTATTTAATTTGTTTTATATGAAAAGCATCAAAAGCAAACAATTCCCGAGCAGATAATAAAAATTGATAATACACATTTTTATCTAGTATAATATCAACTATTCCATCGAGCTGGAAACTTAAAAATTTTGGTGCTAATCCAGTATAAAGTAATGACGCAAAAGGATTTTTCATCAGATTTTTAGCAGTTGTCCCTTCAAATATTTCTAGACCGCCTAATAGATATGGATCAAAATTTTCAGTATTTTTATAAAATTTTAAGGCAGTTTCCATTCTTAGAGTAATTGAATCTTCCCATGGACCGGAATCAGATGATTTTTTAGCTTTGATAAATAATTCAAGAAAATTATTAAGTTTCTCATGCAATGGTAATAATCCTAAACCTTTTGTAGTTAAATTAATGAATGGCTCGTCTTCCCCTTTTGTCGCCAATACGGGGAGATGAGCTGGTAGGGTTTTAATTGAATGCATCCCTGCTTTCTGTAATTGATCAAACATTCCTAATCTAGCGTTCGATTGCCATTGTAAGAAAGTATATGGCAAAGGTTGAATTTGATATTTTTTAATCTCTCCATTTTGATTTTTTATGCTTACATTTTCATTTTCTCGAACAATCTCATATTCCAAGTTCATTTCTACTTCCCTTTTATAGATTTATGATTTCGATAGATCTTTTTAAAATCATGTCCAATCATTTTTTATCTATCCTCTTCTTTAAATGAAAGCACTTTTAATAAATTTATTCTACTGAATATGATTAAGATTGGCTCTAAATTATTTACATTCTCTTACCAATTGTTTAGGACTAAAATTTAGTTTTAATTATAAGAGTGAATATCTTTATAAGCATCTTTAATCTACTTTAGTTTACCTTCCATTCCAAATTTGTTTGCCATATTTTCAACAAGCTCTGGCAGAATTTCTGAGATCCCTTTTTCGCAAGCAAAATCCTCTATCATTTTTCTTACCATATTTCTCACAAAAGCGGGAATTTTCTCAGTTAATTTTTCTGCTTCAGGGTTCCATTTGATTTGTTTTACATCTGAAGTTTCTATGTTTAGTTCATCTATCTTTTTATCAGAAGGATTAATAACAAGAACATTACTTTTACTAAATATAGCACAATTAAATACATGAGAACCTATTAAAGAAATATCTTCTTTATGAAGTCCCCACCTCCCTAGAACAATTAAATCAGAATTCTTGAGATTACTATATTCTATGATTTTTATGTATACTTTACCCGCGAGCACGTTTATATTTAACGGAATTTTTTTGGAATCTGCTATTAATCGGGCTTTTTTTAATCCGTCTAAATATAACGTTTCTAAACCCTTATCAATTATTTCATCATGAATTTTTTCTTGTGCTGTGAAATTGAACTTTTTCTGAGCTTCCATAGGTAATACGTCTGCTATTTTTCTAAAAATTGCAGTATGAAAATAAGGATCGTATACAGCAATAGCTTCAATATTAGTATTATAGATATTTGCGAAGCTAAGAGCTTTTAATAAAGCAGCATAAGAATTATTACTTCCATCAATCCCCACTACAATGGTATTATATTTAAAAAGCATTGGCTTTTTTACAATTAATAAATCTGATTTTAAGCTATGCAATAAAATCCTTTGAGTTAAGCTTCCAAGAGCATTTACTTCCTCTTTTCCATGTCCCCATCCACCCAAGATTATTAAATCAGGATTTATTTTATCGATAACTTCAAGAAGTTTAGAATAATTTCTACCTTCTGGAGTGATTCCTTCAACTTTCAAATCCATTTCTAAAGCCTTTTTAGCTATTGGGGCTAAATAGGCATCTGAAATTAATTGCATTCCATCTGTTATTAAATCTTCATGAGTATCTCTCAAATAATTTAATTTTTCTGCTTCTTGATATCTCTCTGGTAATCCCGATTCCATTTCAATAAATCTATACTTATGCATTTTTGATGCATAGACATGGCATCCATACAATGTACTTGAATTTGAATTTTCTGCAATCTTTAATGCAATTTCTTCTGCCATATCTGAATAGATTGAACCGTCTAAAGCTATAAGGATCTTATTATACATAATTCTTATAAAAACCGATTATTTTAATTGTTTTCTTTCTATTTTAATCTTTCTACGTTTTATTATAGCAAAAATCAACCCAATTAAGGATAGTGCAAATATTATCCCAAATGCAATGAGAAAGAAATAAAATTCAAATCCAATAAAACCACAATCATTGTCTTCAAGTATATTCTCTATACAATCATTATCAACAATATAACAATAAGTATTCTCTTTTAAGTTATTTTGAATAATATTATTATAATTTGAATTTTGAGTTAAACGGAGTCCCAGATAATTATAATTAGCTATATTTAAAGTTACATTATTATAGGTACTATTACCTAAAAGAATTCCTATGGCAGTATTATGTAAAACGGAGTTTTTTGATAGAGTATTATTATGACTTTTAAATAGAATTACACCAAATCCACTTGTAGCGTCTTTCCCTTGGTAATTTGCGTTATTATGAAATACATAATTATTACAACTCTCGTTTAGTCCAATCCCGATGTAACTATTATTAAAAAGAATATTTTGAATAATCGAAATATTATAACTTTTAACCAAGGATATTCCGGTACCAATATTAGAAGAGATTGTATTATTTATCAAAATTCCTTTGGTAGAATTGAAAATATTGATTTCAGCATTGTATATTGAAGCTCCAGAGCCAGCGATTTTACAATTTCTGATAATGAAATAATCCAGAGAGTTTTCTATAGTAATAGCATTATTACCATTCTTGAGATTTTCAATTGTTATGTTTTCAATTATAAAGGGGTCATTAAAAGTGCCAGATCCTGAAATGAAATCATAAACAGCTTCACTAGCTGACCAATTGTTATTAATATGAATTTCATTTGTGAGGTTCCAATAATTAGATATTTTAGGAGATAAAAGAATATATTCTGATTTAAAATTTGTCTGAATTGGAGAAAATACTAAAAAATTAAAGCTGATTAACCAACAAAAAAGAATGAAGGAGATAAAATTGAGTTTATGTTTATCAATAAATTTCATGTTTGACTATTCCATAATTTTTTTATGCTTGAATTCAAATTTAGATGATTATTAACTACAACAAATTAATAATTTTTTAAATTTACTCCGATACAAATGGATCCCTTATAGTCATATATACTAGGAAACCAATAAAGCCTGAAAAAAGTATTGCGACTAACCATGCCTTATACTTCATTTTCCTTTTCTTTGCATTTTTATAAGACCAGATTGCCAAAACAGCACCAATCAGAAAATATACTAATACAAGCATCCCAAGAATTGGAGGATTTCCAAAAATAAAAGCACCCAAACCCTCATCAAATCCGGGCTTATTATAGAAAAATAACAATCATAACAACTCCTTTTTATATTTATTTTTATTATTAATAATAATTATTTGTTTATTATTCATTTTTAAATTTTAAGCTTTAATCTTAAAATCTTTTTTTTGGCATAAAAAAAGTCCAAATCCAATAGGGAAAATTTTTTTATCAACGATGATCATTTTGGCATTTTTAATAGCTCTGTAAAATTCAAACCATTCGAACCTTGATTTTTCTGGATGTTTAATCCCCATAAATCTATCAAAAAAATCAAGTAATCGTTTATTTAGCTCATCGATTAGAAGGAAACCTCCTGGTTTTAAGATCCTATTAATCTCTTTTAACGCTTTAGGATAATCAGGAACGTGATGGAGAACAGTAAATATAAATATAACATCAAACATGTTAGAAGGAAAATCTACATTAGTAATATTTCCAATAGAGATCTTAGTATTCAAATTTCTTTTCTTAGCTTTTAAAACTTGTTCGGGTAATATATCAAAACCGTAAAGGCTTAAGGGATGAAACTTCTCATGAATTAATTGTAACCCAAATCCTGAACCACATCCCGCGTCTAAAATTATTTTATTTGTAATATGGATATCGTGAGATTTTAAAAATTTTCTGAATACGATCATTTCAAAATACTTTAGCATAAACCTCTTCAAAAAACTATTGACAAATATCTTATCCAGAGTATCTATTACTAATACCACTTTTTATCCTTTATACTTTAATTAATAGAGATTTAGTTCCTATAGAGTTGAATTACAGAAAGTTGTTAATATAAAAAAGGTTTATGTTATAGAACATTAATGCTATTCAATTATCAATCAAAAAATTTACTAAAAGAGAGCAATAATTAAAATAATTTTTAAATAGGGGGAATCCTATTTTCGAAAGGAAAAATTTAAATATTAAAAGAACTCGTACTTTTATTATTTAGAGGTTATTAATATGAAAATTGAACTAGAAGAACCATCAGTTAAAAAAAAAATATTCCAAAAAGTTAATCAAAAAAAGTTATTAATCATTATCTTAAGCTTTACTATATATATCATTATTTTAGCATTGATATTTGTTCCACTTCAAGGAGGGTTTATATCGTCAACTCAGATAATGCCACCTGTTGATAATCTTCCTAGCCAATATGAATCAAATTTACCAATTCAAGAAATGTTTGGTACTTATGGACGTTCTATAGCTATCGCTTTTGTAATGCTCTCGCATACTCTTCTTGCAAATTTACAGCTAGGAGGCTCATGGGTTGCTGTAACATCTGAAACATTGTTCATTAGAAATCATACAAGTAGATTTAATCGGTTATCTCGATCTATAACCTTATTTAATGTAATGCTATTTAGTTTAGGAACTACGCTTGCTACAGCAGGAGTCCTTTTCTTTATTATATTTGTGCCTAATCTCGTAACAAACCTCTTTCATATTTATTGGTGGCCTTTATTCTTAGAAGTTATTGCGTTTTTCTTAGAAGTGTTTTTTCTGTATACCTATTGGTTCTCATGGGATAAAATTAAGATAAAATATCATCAAATTCTTGGATATGGTTTCGCAATTACGGTATTTTTTCAAACCTTTTTTATTAACATGGTTGCAGCAGGAATGTTAACCCCAGGAACTCCTACGGTGACATTTGGAAGTGATGGAATAATCACCATGTCAGTTAATGATTTAATGTCATGGTGGTTTAATCCTACTACTTGGTATTTAACAATTCATCGCTTTGCTGCAGCAGTTTCTGTATTTGGTTTTATATTAATCCTTCTGGCTATGTTTCACTATATGGATCGTCCAGATATTGCCTCCAAAAAGTATTGGGACTGGGTTGGATCTTGGGGTATGATGTGGGGTTTATTTGGCCTTATTTTTCAACCAATATTTGGATTACTTTATGTAAATCAATTATTTTATTCGGTTAACCCCGCTTTCCAGATGATAATGCATGGTCCTAGAGCGTGGGAAATGTTACTAGTTGTTTCTCTTATATCAGCATTGTTTCTGATCATTCTTGTATATTATATCGATAGAAAAGAAGAAATCCTCAATCGAGAGGAAAATGCTAAGTATAAGAAGCTATTTAATTGGTTTCTTATCATAAGTGCGATCTGTGCATTTTTTTTAATCCAACCTTCGTGGTTAGGAGATACTTTTGAATTTGAGGCCAATTCGGTTTTTAATCCTCTTGGTATTATGGGTATTAAGTATATAGCTCTACTAGGATTAATGATTATTGGAATTTTGATTGTTGCAATTGATGTAAAGATGTTAAAGAAGATGAAAGAGGGAGAATGGGGAAAACTTTCAAAAATTTCTAGATATGCGGGAATTCTTGCAGGAGTTGTTGGAATGTTTATAGTTATAGTAATGGGGTACGTTCGAGAATCTACCAGAGCCCCATATACTATATTTGGAATTTTACCTGTTGAAGGATCTAGTACAAATCCTACTCCAATTGCAGTAGATCGACTTTTTATCGTTTTTGGATTGATAATGATAACTATCATTTTAATCTTCTGGTTTACTTCAAAAGTAACTGCTCATCACCCAGAGGAAGCGGAAAAGATATACTCAGTAGGATACGACGATATGGAAGAACCTTTAACTCAAGAAGATACAAATAATTAAAATCGTTAATTTTTAAACTAAATTTGACCGAAAAAATTCCAGAATTTGTCAGAAATATGGCAATTAAAATGATTGAAGATTTCTCTGGAGAAATAGGATTCACTGAAGTTAAACCGGATTTAGTAGAAGAAATTAGCAACAAATTCAAATTGCACAATTAAATTGTATATTTTAATATTAATTTTAATGCAATTGATTTATAGAATTAGATCTAAGATTTAAAAGCAATAATCTTATTAAAAAAAACTACATAATAACTAATTATGACGCAATTATTAAGATGCAAAGTATGTGGTTACATTATTAAGGATAGTAAATTGGGAGAAAAGTGTCCCGCTTGCGGAGTTCCAAAAACCGCATTTGAACCATATAAGGAAAAGGTTTCAGAGAAGCGTAAAAAAATCTTAGATTTAGAGATTCATCCCATACTAACACATTTTGCTGTGGGGTTTAGTGTCTTTTCTTTTATTTTGACAATGTTAACAGTGATATTTCCAACTTTCTATAGAAATGAGATTCTTACTACTATTGTTATTCTAAATATTTCTTTGCCGATTTTTGTCGATTTAACTCTTATGAGTGGAATTGTTGATGGAAAGATACGATTTAAAAGAATAATTACCACTCAACACATAAAGAAAATGATTATAGGGTCAGTATTACTCGCCCTTGCAATTTCATTAGGAGTAATCAGTTTCTTTTTGCCAACAGCAACAATTTTAATACCTCTCCTTTTCATAAGTTTATTCTGTGTCGTTTGTGCAGGATTGCTCGGTCTTATTGGAAGAACATTAAAATGTATAGCATTTCCAAATTAACTTTCTTGATCTTTTTTTTTTCAATTTTTTTCCTTTATTGAAGCATATTTAATGATATTTTCTTTTTCAAACACTTTATGAAGTCTATTATAAGGAATATTTAACATTGTAAAAAATGGTGTTACTAAGCGAGATATAGGTAGATGAAGTAATATAATTAAAATCACCGATCTTATCAGTGAGATTGAACAATTTCGAGCAGTTCCAACACGCATACCAAAATTTGCTCTTAAAGTGGCAGATTTGGCAGCATTTTTTCGATAAAATTCATATTTATTGGCAAGAGTTTTAAGGTTGAGTTTAGGATTATTTAGATAAGATGATAGGATATCAGCTAAAAATTCGGCATCAGCAAATCCGGTATTCATCCCTTGACCTCCAATCGGAGGCATAGTATGAGCGGAATCTCCACACAGAAATACATTTTTTTTCCAATATGAGTCAGCTAAAAATTTTTGAACACCAAATGAATTCTGAGAAATTTTATCTTTTTCATTTAAGCTGATCCCTGTGCGTTTGAGTATAACTTTTTCTAAAAATCCCTCTTTTGGGGTTTCAATAAATTTATAAGTTTGGATGATCCACCTTCTTTTCTTATTGGGTAACGGAAAAGATTCTATGCTCCCTTTATTTGTAAACCATAAAACAGCAGCTTCTTTAAAGAGAGATTTGTCAATATAATCTCCCATAATAAAAGTGGGTTTAAAATAATACCCTATAAAGGGAATTTTGACTTTTTGTCGAATAACTGATTTCTCACCGTCACAAGCGCAAATGAGCATTGATGAGAAAGTAAATTCTTTTAAGTCTTGAATATTGAAACATTCTATTGAATATTTCTCCGAGTCTGACTTTACATTAGAAACATTATAACCTCGTAATATAGTTACGCAAGAAAAGTTTTTTAAATTATTTTCTAGTATTTTTTCAGTTATAGCTTGTGATAAAGAAAGAACAAATGGAAATTTTGAGGGAATTTTCTCTATCTTTAATTCACCTAACCGCATTGTAGTTCCAAAAAAGATTGCTCTTCTCCCTATAATACCATTTTTGATAAATAGATGGGCAAGATTTAAATCATTTAATATTTCTAAAGAGGGAGGAGTAATCCCAATAGCCCTTGACCAAGGACTTCTGATCAATTCTTTTTCTAAAATTAATGTTTCAATATTTTTTGAACCAAGGAGATTTGCTAATAACAGTCCGACTGGCCCAGCACCTACAATTATTATTTTATAATTCATAAAATTCTCTTTCAGAATTTCATTTATGTTTACACATATAAAGGAAATGTGTAATTATAACTTAATGATGTAGCTACAACATAAAACTTATTCTTTATTAGAAAATTTATAATTTATTAGAAAAAATATAAAAAATGCAACAAGATTTATGCAATTCATATTTAATTAAATCCTTTTAATAACTTAATTTATTACTTGAAAACATAATGGCAACAAAAAAGCAACAAGCAATTGGATGGATTAAAGCGATTAGACCTAAATTTTTGGTTTCATACGTAGTCTTAGGGATTGGGGGAATTATAATCGGGATTAACCATCCAGGAAATACAATTGATATTGTCTTACTTATCCTATCATTTATTACTATAATAACTGCGGGGATCGGTGTACATTATCGAGATGAAGCAGCAGATTGGCTAGCTGGTTATGATTTAGAATCTGGAGGCGTAGGAGTAATCCGGGATGGCATTTTAAAAGTCAAACATCTTCAGATTGTGGGTAGAATATTGACAATCATCTCTTTAGGTTTCGCAATTTTACAAGTTTTTATCACTTGGCAGTTAATATATATTCTTATTCCATTAGTGCCCGTAATCATATTATCAAATTATGTTTCAGAAAGCATCACTTTAGGGCACGAAGTTGCACCTGCATTTGCTTATTCTATGTCACTGTTGTGGGTTTTTTTAGCACAAGGATGGAGTTTTACACTTTCAACGCTTTATTTTGTAATATTCGCATTCCTATTCGTATTAGCTTTAGTACCATATCAAGATGTTGGTGATTATGAGGTTGATTTAAAAACAGGTAAGAAAACCCTTACAGTTAAATTGGGAATTGATGCAGTTGGGCAATTATCTATTATTATAGCTGTTATATCGCTTATTTTTCTTTATCTCAGTATTTTAATGTTCATTTATTAATTTTAAAATAATATAAGACTAATTATTTAATTATTCAATAACTAGTCTTTCTTTTAATCTTTTTAATTCATTACTAAAAACTTTAAATTCGATGGGAATCGAAATGAATCTATGGAATCATATGATTTAGTAGTAATTGGTTCGGGTGCGGGGCTCAATGTTCTAAATTATGGACTACAGTTGGGACTTAATTGTGCCTTAGTAGAAGATACCAAGCTTGGAGCTACCTGTTTAACTCGTGGGTGTATTCCTTCAAAAGTATTGGTCCATCCTGCAGACCTAATTAGAGAAGCAGAGCATGCAAGCAAGGTAGGAATTAAATTCAGCGTCGACAATATAGATTGGGATCTAATTGCAAGGAGGATGTGGAGTCAAATTGATGAAAGCAAGGAAATGGAAGATGGTTTATCCAATGTTCATAATTTAAAATTATATAAAGGGATTGGTGAATTCATTGGGGAGTATGAGATGAAGGTAAAATCAGTATCATCTGGTGAAATTATTGGTCATTTTAAGGGAGAGAAATTTGTCTTAGTCTCTGGTGCTAGATCGTTTATTCCTCCAATTCAAGGATTAGATCAAGTGGAGTTTATTACTAATGAGAATTTCTTTGGAGATAAGTTCCCAGATAAACCTTGGGAAAGTTTAATTATAATAGGTGGGGGTGTAATTGCAGCAGAATTTGCCCATATTTTTTCTGCGTTTGGAACAAAGGTAACTATTGTAGAGATGTTGCCACGTTTAGTAATAACAGAAGAACCCGAAATTAGCGAGTTTTTGGAGAGGAATTTTAAAGAACATATGACTGTTCTTGTTAATCATAAAGCAATTAAAGTCACTGAAAAAAAAAAAGAGAAAATTGTTACAGTTCAAAATGTTAAAACGGGCGAGGAAGTTGAATTAAAAGCGGAAGAAATTCTGGTGGCTACTGGTCGTAGTTCGAATGCAGACTTACTCAAGGTTAAAAATACAGGAGTAGAAACTGATGAGAGAGGATGGATCAAAACTAATAAATATTTAGAGACTGCTAAGGCAAATATTTGGAGTTTTGGGGATGCTAATGGGCTTTACCAATTTAGACATAAAGCAAATTACGAATCTGATGTATGTGCGAATAACATTTTTGGTCCTGAGAGCGAAAAACAGAGTGTTGATTATTCAGTAGTACCGTGGGCAATCTTTACTTCACCTCAAATTGGACATGTGGGCATGACTCAAGAAGAAGCGATCGAAAAAGGTCATGAGATATTTGTTGCTATCAAAAATTATTCTTCAGTAGCGAAAGGATTTGCGATGGGTTATAATACTGATGATATTGATGATGGTTTTGTTAAATTAGTGATTGATAAATCTTATAAATTGTTAGGTGCGCATGTGGTTGGTCCTTATGCCGCTCTTCTTGTTCAACCGTTTGTATATTTAATGAATGCAGGCTATACTTGTGATTCTCCTGAATTTCCAGCAAGAACAGGACCTAATAAATTGGGAAGAGCTTGTCCTGAAGCGGGATCATTTATGCCTGTATATAAATCAATGGTGATACATCCTTCCCTCAATGAAGTTGCAGGTTGGGCTATAGGTAATATGAAGCCTATTAATATCAAAATGGAACATCATGAACATCATCATGAGGAATAACTTCTTTCTGTATTTATTTTCTTTTATTTTTAATAAATGAAAACTTCAAATATTTAGCTTCTTTCAACAATACTAATATATAATGGATTTGAAGAACAATTCAATAGGACAGGTTTATACTCCTGATTATATAGCGGATTTTATGGTACAAAATGTGAAAAATCAATACTTATCTATACATGATAACCTTGATCACGTTAAGATCCTTGAACCTAGTGCGGGAAAAGGGGTTTTCCTTAAATCCCTCTTAAATTGGGGATTTAACAATATAACTGCTTATGAATTAGATCCAAACCTTCATAAAACTTTATTAGAGAATTATCCAAATGTAATATTTAAATTTACGAATTTTTTAGGATCGAATCTTAACGATAACTTCGATATTATTATTGGAAATCCCCCTTATTTAGGACAAAATTATAACCCTCAAATTTTTCAGGAACTTATACATGAATATCCAAATTGTCGGAAATATTTTGTTGGAAATATGGATTTATTTTATTATTTTATTCATTTTGCCATATTAAAATTAAAACCCGGGGGACTTCTATCTTATATTACCACTAATTATTGGTTAACTAAATCCAAGAAAACGGGAATAAAGTATCTTAAACCCCATATTGCTAATGATTGCTATATATTACAATACATTGATTTAACAAGATTAAAGATATTTAAAGATGCTTTGGGGCAACATAACTGCATCTTTATACTCCAGAAAAAGAGTGATACTGAAAAAGATAAAAAGATCAATAAACCAATTCAAGTCATTCAAGTAAAAAAAAATGATAATGTTAACTACTCAAACCATCAATATACTAATCTTATTTTGTCTGAAATGCTGGAGAATCATAAATCTAAATTTATTAAAAAATATACTTCTGCTTTAAAGAATAATGATCTAGATGAATTTGGAAATTGGAATTTAATCTATCCAAGAGAAGTCGAAGAAATAATCACTCAGATAGGACTATTTTGCATAGAAGAAGGAAAAATAGCATCTTTAGGAGATTATTTCAGTATTCGGAATGGACTGATATTAATAAAAGATGATATTTTTATTCTAAAAGAAAAAGATCAGATTTCAATTGAGGAAGATGAGATTTTAATAAATATCAATAAGGAATTTACCAAACTTAACCCACTTGAGAAAAAAAGATTAAAGAAAATCTATAAAAGTCGATCTATTGTGCCCTACGGATATCTTCCTCAAGAACTTGAAGGTTATGTAATATATTTTGATAAATTTGAATTTAGCGAACTTGAAAATGAGGATCGAGAGGATCAATTAATAAAAATCTACCCTACCCTAGCTAAATATTTGAAACAATATGAGCAAGATCTAATAAAAATATTAATAAATGCAAACGAGAATCCAAGAAATATCTATTACCCACGTCGAGGAAGCCATATTAGACAAGAAAAGCGTAATGGTTTAATCAGTTTGGAAGGTTTATATGATAATAGCCCAAAAATCTTTTTTAAATTTATTTCTCGGGATAATGTCTTTGGATATGCTATGGATCAATACTATGCGACATCAGATACATATTTCCTGTGGCCCAAAAAATCTTCTGAATTGACTCCCATATTTTTACTTGCTTATTTAAATTCCAGCATCGTGAGATTCATCTATAAATCAAGAGGTTTAGCAATGAAAAGAAGCAAGACCAAAATTGAAGATGGAATCCCACTACCAATCCTTAATCAATTTAAAACCAAGGAAAAGAATTCAATCATTGAATTAATTCAACTAATGACTAAATTTCGAATACATTTAATAAATCCAATTAATGATTATGATGTTAATGATTTTATAGATGAATTAAAATCAATCTCTCATATAATTAATCCTGAGACGAACTCATCTAAAGAAATGATTATCAATGCAATAAATGATAAGAGAGAAGAAGATATCCAAATGATCATTGATAATCTATTTTACCAACTCTTTGATTTAGACGGAAAAAGAATAGATTATTTAATGAGGGAATACTACTATGATTAATTAGAAAAACCAAAATTTTATAAACTCATAGTTAAATGATAGAGTTTCCAAAATTCGATGATGTTGGGAGTTTTCCTTTACCAGATTATATCGATATTGACAAGTTCAAGCAATTTTATTGGGCTGGATACAAAGGAATTGTAAATAACGCGGATATATTTGAGAATAGGGGAATATATAATTATTTCATTCATCCTTTTCTACAATCTTTTCAGTTAAAATTAAATGCAGGAGTTGAGATCATAAATTATCCCCAACTTATGGATATGTATAATCAATTCCTAAAACCTATTGAAGATTATGAAACAGAACCTTCTCTAATAGACCCCCGAAAAGCAATTATTCCAGAACTATTTATCTTAGATTCCTTTTCAAAAGACTATTATGAAAGAACTGGAAATAGTCTGGAAATTAAAGTATGCATTACTGGACCTATAGAGTTGTACATTAAAAAGCAAGGTTTTACAGTATATCCTGATATTGTAATGAATATAGCAAAATCGCTTAATACAATTCTCAAAAAATCGATCAATAATACCAAATATTTGCATTGTTCCATAATCTCCATTGATGAACCATCATTTGGTTATGTGGATATGTTTAATATCGAAGAAGATGCCTTGATTAAGGCTTTTGATAAAACTGTAGATGGTATCGATTCGATTATTCAAATTCATCTCCATACATTAAAAAAATTTCACACTCCAATTCAAGCAAAAAATATTGACGTGTTAACTTGTGAATATGCTTCTGATCATTCAAATGTTATCCCCAAAAAGGATTTAGATTTGTATGATAAATTCATTCGAGTTGGTATCACAAGAACTAATATAAATAGTATAATGGCTGAAAAACTGGATGCGGGGACACCATATGATGAATTAAAAACATATGAAGGTATCATGAGTCTAATTGATTCAAAAGAATTCATCAAAGAGAATCTACTTCTCGCCTTAAAGCATTATGGAGATCGCTTAAAATTTATTGGTCCCGATTGTGGACTTAAAGGATGGAATCCTCCACAGGTTGCGTATGAATTATTAAGAAGAACCTATCAAGTCATTAAGGAGGTTAAAAATAATCTATAAATTATTTTTAATTTTAAAATGATTGTTAATACATATTTTGTTGATGGAGTAGTTTAAATAAAAATTTCTATTGTTTATAGAATTCTGGATGTCGATCTTCAAAGATGTTATTGAAGAGGTTTAATTGTTTATCTCTGGCTTTTTCATTATCAATTTCTACAACCGCAATATCAGTTTCATTATCTTGAGAAGAGGAGAGTATATCTCCATTATATGATGTGATTTGGCTTCTTCCAGTGAAAGTAAAATCATCATCTCCCCTTTCTTCTCTTCCAATTCTATTCGATGTTATTGCATATACTCTATTAACTAAACAGTGAGTTTGCATAGCTTTTTGACAATATGGGAGTACTAAATTACTAGGATGAGCGATAATTTCTGCCCCTTGCAAAGCTAATGTACGTATAATTTCAGGAAAAAACCAGTCAAAACAAATCATCATCCCAATATTTACATTATTCACTTTAAATACTTCTGGAGCGTTTTCTCCCGGTGAAAACCATATCTTTTCCTTATAATATAGATGAATTTTTCGATAAATGCCTAAAAATTTATTTTTATAAACGCTCATCGCGGAATTATAAATTTTATCACCATTCTTTTCAGCAAATCCTCCAATTAATACAGCTCCTGTTTTTTGAGATTGTTCTTTTAAAAATTGAAATGTCGGACCGTCAAGCGCTTCAGCTAAAGATTGTACTTCTCTCTTAGAAATAAAAGCATATCCAGTTGCAAATAACTCAGGAAGTACAAGTAAATCTGCTTTTACACCTTGTAATAATCCATTTACTTGTTCAAAATTTGCATCCTTTTCACCAAATAAAGGATGGATTTGCACATAACCAATTTTCATTTGTAAAATACCTAATTCTTTAAGATCTATGTTTATAGAGTTAAACCGAACTTATTACTAATTACTTATAAAAAACAATTATATTAATTTAAAAGTATTTTTAAAATTACTAATTGATCATTTTATAATAATTAAATTTTTAAATTACTTCAATTGACTATACTTATCAATTTTTTGTACAACAAATTTAGCGTGGAGTATCAACTAATAATTTTTGAGTAAGATTTTCATAAACCAAACAATATTATTCGAGTTTCTTTGCCTTATTGATTAAAATCGATACATTTTTATAGGTGAATATATATTTATCAAGTAGACGTTGACAAAAAAACAATTACAAAGTAGTGATAGATATGAATGATGATCATGACGATTATGATGATTTTTATGCGGATATTTTAAAAAAATTTAAGAAATATTTTAAAATAAATCCCGATTTATCTGATGATGTGGATTTCTTGTTTATACCGGAACCTATCAAAAATTTTGATATAGACTCCCAAAACCCAAATATAAAAGGATTCAAAGTCTCCTATCATTTTGAACCTGGAATGGATAAACCTGAAATTCGAATTGAAGGTGATATTGACCAAAAAAAGATGCTTGAGTATTTAAAAGGAATAAATATGCAGCAAAATCCTCGATTTAAACTCATGAGAAAAGATCAAAATCAAGGTAAAGAGATAGATGCAAGCATGTTTTCGTTAGAACCCTGTAAAGAGGAGGAGGAAAACTGTTCTCTTGAGCCTTATTCAGAAATTCACGATCTTGAGGATGGAGTGGAAATCATTCTCGAAGTTCCAGGAGTTGAAAAAGGACATGTAATTTTAAGTTTAAGCAATGATGGACGTAAATTAAAGATAATTGCAAAAAATTCGAATCGTAATTTTGAAAAAGAAATCAAATTGCCCTTTAAATCATCTTTAGATGGTCATATAATGGATATTAACAATGGGATAGCCTCAATCATCATTAAAAAGAAGATTTAACAAACCAATTACCCTTTTTAATTGATTTTTTATATATTTAAAAGAATATTATGATTATAGTAAAGAGTGAGAAAATAGATGAGTGGTATAATAGAAGGATATAGAGGTAAAAAGAACCAGTTAAAAGTTAAGGACGCATTTAAAGAAGATGCAGGCCGAGGTATAGTGAGAATGGATCCGGATGTAGTGCAAACATTAAATCTTAAAACTGGAGATGTCATAGAAATATCACATCCTTTAACAGAAAAAAAAACAGCTGCGTTAATCTATCCAGGAAGAAATGAAGATAGAGGAAGCGGGACAATTCGAATAGATCCTTCGTTGAGACGCAATTTGAGTGCTTCTTTAGATGATATTGTTGAAATACGTAAAATTGATGCGGCATTAGCTGATAAGATCACTTTTGCTGGATTAAAAGAGGCAATTTTTACAAGAAAATCTCAACAACTAACCAGAATTTTAGAAAATCGGGTTGTAACTAAAGGAGATATTCTGAGTTTCTATGCAAGTGCAAATAAGAGAGTAGATCTAGTAGTTATAGATTATATTCCTAGAACTGAGGCCGTAAGAATCCATTTAGATACAGAAATTATAATTAGTGAAAAAAGCCATAGAGAAATCATTGAATCAGAAAAATCTCGCGTTTCATACGAGGATATCGGTGGTTTAGGAGAAGAAATTCAAAAAATCAGGGAAATGATTGAACTTCCCATTCGCCATCCAGAAATATTTAAAAGAATTGGAATAGAACCACCTAAGGGAGTATTATTACACGGTCCACCTGGGACTGGTAAAACTCTATTAGCACGCGCTGTAGCATATGAGACTGAAGCACACTTCATTACAATTAGTGGACCAGAAATAATGAGTAAATTTTATGGTCAAAGTGAGCAAAATTTAAGGAAAATTTTTGATGAGGCAAGCGAACAAGCACCTTCCATAATATTTATTGACGAATTGGATTCAATTGCACCAAAAAGAGGAGAAGTTACAGGTGAAGTTGAAAGGAGAGTTGTAGCTCAGTTATTATCATTAATGGATGGATTGGAAGGAAGAGGAGAGGTTATTGTCATTGGGGCAACTAATCGAGTTAATGATATAGATCCTGCATTGCGTCGACCTGGACGTTTTGATCGAGAAATTGAAATCGGTGTCCCTGATACTGATGGTCGATATGAGATACTTCAAATTCATTCTCGTGGTATGCCAATCGATGAAGACGTCGACTTACATGTAATCGCTGAAAGAACTCATGGATTTGTTGGTGCTGATGTAGAAGCCTTAGCTAAAGAAGCAGCGATGCTAGCGATAAGAAAAATTCTGCCAAAAATCAATTTAGATAAACCCATTCCAAACGAGATTTTATCTGAAATCCAAATTAGCATGGATAATTTTCTAGACTCATTAAATAGTATCGAACCTTCAGCATTAAGAGAAGTTCTCATTCAACAACCAACAGAAAGCTGGGATGATGTGGGAGGTCTTGAAGATGCAAAATTACAATTACGAGAAGTAATAGAATGGCCCTTAAAATATCCTGAATTATATTCACATTTAGATTCAAAGCCACCAAATGGTATCTTACTATATGGTCCACCCGGGACTGGTAAAACATTACTAGCAAAAGCGTTAGCTCACGAGACCGATATAAATTTTATCTCAGTGAAAGGACCTGAATTTCTTTCTAAATGGGTTGGAGAAAGCGAAAAGGCTGTACGAGAAACGTTTAGAAAAGCGCGCTCTGCAGCACCTTGCATCATATTTTTTGATGAAATTGATGCGATTGCTGGACTGAGGGGAAGGTTTGCAGGTTCAGAAGTAACTGAACAAGTTGTTTCACAATTACTTACTGAGATGGATGGTTTAGAAGGATTAAAAGATGTCATTTTACTTGCCGCTACAAATAGACCCGATATGTTAGATCCTGCTTTACTGAGATCAGGACGATTTGGAAGACATATTGAGATTACCATGCCAGATCTAGTCACGAGAAAAGAAATCTTTAAGATTCATTTGAAGAATAAACCTTTGGATGAGAATGTTGACCTAAATCAATTATCAGAAAATTTAGATGGTTATACAGGAGCTGACATTCAAGCTATTTGTGAGGAAGCTACGTTATTAACAATACGAAAAGCCATTATTCAAGTTGATCTAAAAAAGAGAGAAATTATTGAATTTAACAGCCAAATTGAATCATTAAAAAATAAAAAAATCGGAATGCCTAAATCAAATGAAGAAGCAGAAACAATATCTGTACAAATTCAAGAATTAGAGCAAAAGATCGCTGAACTCAATGAAGAAATGGTCAAGAATATAAAAATCTCTAAAACAGAATTCACAGAAGCAATTGAAAAAGTACTAAAAGGTGCAGATATAGCTAAGAAGGCTGAAAAAGGTCTAGAAGAAATGTATAGATAATTTTAGGAGGTTTAAAATAATATGGAAGTAGAAGATGAGAGATCAGATCAACAGTTAATTGGATTAGATTCATTATTAGAAATATTAGGTAATCCAACACGAAGAAGTATATTATCAAAATTATCAAAAGTTCCCCGTACTGGACCAGAAATAGCAGATGATTTAGGAATTTCGAGACAAGCGATTCATAGCCAGCTCAAGTTACTTACTGATTCAGGACTTGTTGAAGGACCACCTGAAGGATCAAGGGGCGGTACCTTTCGCATAAAAAGTAATATTTCAGTTAGAATTGATATCACCCCTCAATACTATAACATTAAATTCAACACTAAACCTGCACTTAATAATTCAAATGCAATTGAATTTCAAAATATGAATTGTTCAATTGATTATTCTAAATTTAAAACCGTGGATGATAAAATCAAGTTTTTGGGAGATCAAATCCTAAAAGTTGAACAAGAGATTTCTCACTTGGATCAAGAGAGAAAGGATTTTTTAATTCAAAAACAATGTATCCTTCAAGAGATTAGGAAATTGATGCATGGTCAGTTTAAAAAAAACCTTGAAAAAAGATTAAAGGTTCGATATAATCAAATTAAGGATAAGAGTTTAAATGACTTATTCAATCTCTCAGAAGAAATTGTTTTTACCATGTTTTATAATCCTCAACGTTACAAAAATCGAGTTGACATAAATAAACTCTTGGATGACTTATTTTTCTCAGATATGGATTCTTATCAGCGAGATCAACGATTTGGTTCGATTAGATCTCTACTGACGGATATGTCGAGTCTGATGGGTTTTCTACGAGAAGATGATGAAGATTGGTTTTTTGAATTCTAATTAAATATAAGAAAGAGGAGTGATATGGATTTATACGATTTAAAAAAAGAAATGCCCGATATCTTTGCACGTGTTAAAGAGGATGTAAAAAAAGTGTTTGGTAGACATAGAGCTGGACTTAGCTTAGGTTTGGCAGAAATGGGAATGGTACAAGGTGGATTTATTGGTGGTATGCATTTTGCTCCAGGTACTGATATAATAATGAATACAGCACCTCTTAAAATTATTTTAGAGACCCAACCATATGAAATCGTGTGGGCATATACTTATCATATCCTTCTCCATGAATACATCCACTCGTTAGGAATCATTGATGAGCAGCAATGTAGAATTCTAACTCTTAAACTTACTAAAGAAATTTTTAGTGAATCAGATCATCCTGCAATCACTTTGGCTGAAAGTGGCATAGGAGCGTTTATACCAAATTTGCAATTGAGGTACATTCCCCCAAATCAAAAACCAGATGGAATTTCTATTGAATATATCTCTGAGTTTGAAAAGGAAAGTTTTGACTATTATTCTTGAGATAAGAATTATTTTTTTATTTTTTTGATATTAATATTAATTACACAAGATAATTTAATATCTAGTGGAAAGAAAACTAAACGAGTGGTTGATGAATATATCTAAAATTTCAAAGCAAGATATTAATAAGGATGATCCGAACCAAGGAATAGAAAAAAGTTTTGATGCTGTTAAGGATCAATTGATTCTAAAATGGAACTATAAAGATATAAATAAAAAACTTGTTTATGATATAAAAAAATGCATCGGATGTAGTTTATGCAAAATTGTTTGTCCGGTTGATGCAATTGAGCTAGGACCAATTCCTGAAATTGCTCAGAACACATTAAACGACTCAAATCCTAAACTCTTAATTGATCATGATAAATGTTGTTATTGCATGCTCTGTGCGATAGTATGCCCCAACGATGCTTTCCATGAAAATATTGAGCCAGAAGGAGAAATTGATCTGGATCAATATCCTTCAATTGATAGCTTTTTTAGGATTGACGAGAAAGATTGTATAGAAGATATTAAAAATGAAACCTGCAAACTTTGCTTGAGTGTTAGGGATAGAAATCATATAAAAGATTATTATATGATAGAAAAGAATTGTCCAACTAATTGTTTTCATATCGATAGTCCAATCGAAGGAAAAGTAATTATTAAAAAGAACATGTTGCATAAATGTAGTCCAGAGAACTGTAAAGCGTGCATTAACATCTGCCCTGTTCAATCCTTCTTTATCCCAGAATCTGCAGAGGATGTTGTGAAATATGGAAAAATTGCGTGTAATGAGGATCAATGTTTTTACTGTGGCGCGTGTGAAAATAGCTGTCCCGATGATCTAATAGTTGTTAATCGAAAAAATATCAAAATTGTTGATCCTAAAAAAAGCGGAAATTACCCTTGGAAGGAAGGTTGGATTAAAAATATTAAAGAAATATTGAAATTACATTTCACCAAAGGAAAAGACCAAATTGATATCCCTATCATCGCGCAAAAGATTAAAAAAACCACAGAAAAAATAATGGAAAACATACCCCAGCTCAGTAAAGAAGACAAGGACCAACTATCTGAATTAAATGATAAGATCCAAAAATTCTTGAAATCCTCAAAAATCCGTTATTGGATGAAAGATAAAAAAACTGAAAAAATAGGTAAAGAATTGGATAAATACTTAAGGTAATAAATTTGTCCTAAATTCTACTTTTTCGCATAAAATATCTTAGTTTTTATATTTTAAATTAAAAGGATATATAAATTCAATTCTTAGTCAGGAAAATGATTATAAAGCTAAAGATAAAGGTGGAAAAAAGTATTAAAAAGAAACAGATAGTAGTTTGGATTCAAAGACAAGAAGATATCGAGAACGATATCCAACAATTATTTCAATTCTTCAAGGATCAGATAAAAATTTCGAAAATTAAAAGAATTTTATCATATTATAGAGTTTCCTCAGAAAATCCTGCCATTATGTTGTCTTTTTTTACCGCTCTTCAAGAAATTATTCCAGATATTTATTTTAATAATGATGATTCTGTAGAATTTGAGGAATCATTCAATTCGTAATTTAAAAACATTTATTAGTTCATAATCTGATACTCAAATTTAAATTTTGTAAGATGGGAGGAGAGGGATTCGAACCCTCGACCACCTGGTCCCAAACCAGGAATCATACCAAGCTAGACCACCCTCCCATCGTTTGTAGGTATTTCCTAGCCCTTATGTTAAAATATTAATGAGAATGGGTTTATTTAAATTACCTTACTACACATTAAAATTAATTTTCAATTTTTAATTTTATTGTTACACAGAATCTTAAAATAAAATTAAATTAGTAATTTGTTGATGAAACACAAAATCTATCTTCAAAAAATTGGTTTAGTAGATAAATCTATTTTGGTTAAATTGAAGAAAAATTTAGAGTGGAGTTTTAAGAGATTTGGAATAGAATTTAAAATTTGCTCTAATGATCTCGGTTTATATAAATTTGAATACGTTTCAGGAAAGAAGCAATTTGATGCGCCATTAATTTTAAAAAGATTATTGAAGCAAGCTGAACGCAAAAATTACTTCAGAATATTAGGAATCATAGATCAAGATATTTTTTCTGGATTTTTTGAATATAATTTTGGAATTGCTAAGCTTCCTAAGGAATTTAAAACAAGCATTCCAAGGGTTGCCTTAATTTCAATTTTTAGACTCAAAGAATCCAATTATGATAGGGAGGAAAACTCCGCTTTATTAGAGAAAAGAATTTTAACGGAATCGATACATGAACTCGGGCACACTTTTGGATTAGATCATTGTGAAAATGATTGTGTCATGCAGTTTTCTGAATCATTAATGCTAGTTGATAAAAAAACTCCAAATTTTTGCGTTAAATGTATGGGAATATTGGAGGAAGCTTTTTTAAATCTTGATTAGTGATTGTGATTTGTTTCCTTAAATTTTTGATATAATTTTTCACTAATATTAAAGAAAAGCCTTTTATTTTTTAACAAATCAATTAAATCTATTGGAATGTTTTTCCTTCCAAAATATGCTCCTGCCAAGCTCCCGCCAATCGCTCCTACTGTATCGCTATCACCCCCAGCGCTCGCAAGTTCATAAATACAATCTTCAAAAGAGCTTAGTCTATTAATAAAGATAAAAATTGCGCAAGCAACGGTACTAATGGCATAAGGATGAACAAAAGCTTTTCCAAAATATTCTTCAATGAAAAATGGTGACTTTACACCAATTTGTGAGAATTTTATTAATCCTGAATTAATTGGTGTCCCTAAATTTTCTCGTACTTTTTTTAAAATAGATATGAACTCATTCCAAATTGGTTCGTGTGAGTTTGCAATAGAATCTATTATTGTATCGAAGAATTCATCAATTGAAAATCCATTTTCAGGATTTTTACTAACTAAATAGGATATTGCACACGCTATAACAATAGCACTTGCAGAGGCCGCTGGGTGAGAATGAGTGATTATACTTGATTGATAGGCAACTCTCTTTAAATCCTCCGGTTTATTGATATAAAAAAGACCAACTGGAGAAATCCTCATTGCGGCGCCATTACCACCCGAATTTGAAGCCGCTTCTCTCCACGGAATTCCATATTTTAATTTCTTGATAGAAATTAAGCATCCATAACCCGGACCTATGGGTGGGTCGTCTAACCAATTGACATATGCCTTAACAAAATTATCGATGTCAAAACCGGAACCTTCAATCAATGCTCGGGCTGTGTGAATTGTGAGTTGAGTATCGTCAGTATAAGTATTAAATAATTTTTTATTTTTCTTTATGAATTCCTGAAAGTTATTGACTTTAGATTGGATTTGTTCTTTTAACAATCCTTCAAAAGGTTTTCCTAAAGTATCTCCAATAGCGACTCCTAATAAAGTACCAGAAAATTTATCGAGATAATCTAATTTTGTTATCATAATTACTTATTGCAATATCAATAAGCCTTATATATCTTTTTTACCCTATTATATGTTAATTACAGAGGAATATAAGAATTTTGCTGAAATTAGATAATATTAAAAATGTAATTACTGCAATGATCACTCCTTTCAAAGAGGATTTATCAATTGATGAGGAAAAATATCGAGAATTCATCAGGTTTCAAATAGATAATGGTTGTCACATCTTAACCATGGGAACAACTGGTGAAAGCCCAACCTTATCTCATGAGGAACATCATCAAGCAATGGAGATTACTATAAATGAAGCGAGGAATTATAAGAAAGATACTTTAGTAATGGTAGGAACGGGTAGTAATTCTACAAGAGAAGCCATCTCCCTTTCTAAATATGCAGTAAATGCAGGTGCAGACGTCATTTTGGTAGTCGTCCCTTATTATAATAAACCTGCCCAACACTCCCTTATTGACCATTTTTCTGCCATCGCAGACTCTGTTTCAGTGCCTATTATTTTATATAATGTCCCAAGTCGCACAGGCAGGAATTTAGAGCCAGAAACTATCGTAGAGCTAGCCAGGAAAAAAGAAAACATTGTTGGAATTAAATGTGCGAGTGGTGATATTGACCAATTCACGAGAATTATCAAGATGACACGTGAAGATTTTATTGTATTAAGTGGAGATGATGGATTTACGTATCATATAATGGCATTGGGAGGAGTAGGGGTTATTAGTGTGGCTTCAAACATAATTCCTTCAAAAATAGTAGAATTTACAAAAGCAATGAATGCAGGAGAATGGGAAAAAGCCAGAAAAATGCAGTTTGAACTGTATGATCTCTTTAAAATTCTCTTTGTGGAACCAAATCCTGGACCTGTAAAATACGCTGCTGAGCAAATGGGTATAATGAATAAAAGAATGAGATTACCACTAACTCCCCCTTTAAATGAAAATCAAGCAAAAATCAATCAAGTATTACAAAAATTAAATTTAATCTAACTAAAATTTCAAATAAATAAAATGAGAAAATAATGATAAAACTGTTAATTTTAGGTCCATCTGGCGTAATGGGGAAATTAATCAGCCAACTTGCATTACAGGATGAAAATATTGATGTAGTAGCTGCTTGCGATAAATTAAATGTTGGGGAATCTCTTGGTTTTCTTGCGGGTACATTGGATAAAAGAAGCATTGTAATTACAGATGTAAACCAACTTGAAGATATTATAGATAAAACAAAACCCGATGTTGTTGTTGATTTTACAATTGCATATGCTACGGAAAAAAATTGCATGATTTGCGTAAAAAAGGGAGTAAGATGTGTAATTGGGACAACTGCGATGTCGAAAGAATTTTTGAAGGATTTTGAAGAACTTGTAAAGAAACACAATATTCCCTCAATTATATCACCAAACATGGCAACTGGAGTAAATCTTATATATAAAATTGCTGGAATTTTAACAAACTATTTAAATGAATGGGATATAGAAATCATTGAGAGTCATCATAATCGCAAGGTAGATGCACCTTCAGGAACTGCTTTAACAATTGCTAAAACAATCTGTGATACTCTTGGATGCGATCCAGAAGACACCTTAAAATTTGGACGTTCTAAGGGACCTAATAAAAGAAAAGAAGGTGCTAAAAATGAAATTGGGATTCATTCAATTAGGGGTGGAGATATTGTTGGGGATCATACTATTTTGTTTGCAGGACCGGGGGAAAGAATTGAGTTAAAGCATCAAGCCCATAGCAGAACAAGTTTTGCAGCAGGAGCTATTAAGGCGATCAAATTTATAGCAAATCAAAAAGAAGGTAAAATATTCGAAATGAAAGATGTTCTTAATCTTTAATTTTTTCTAAACTAACCCAATTTCTTCTCATAAACAATAAAAAAAAATCTTTTTATATATTTTAACACCAGAAAAGTAAGATAAAATTATAAAAATCATCAGTGCAGATCAGTATTATCATTAATCCATACTAAGTAGAGATTTCATAATGTCAACACGTCATCGAGAATATTAAAGGGTATCCAAGCCTTAATAAACTCACGTTTTTATAATTCTATCTCAATAATTATTAGTATTTCAAAAATTAATTAATTTTGGTAATATAATATGATTATCAGAATTTCATTTTAAATGATCTGGTATAATTTGGTGCGCAATTAAATTACTGAATTTTTCTGCTTCCCTAATAATATGAATACATCCTCTATTTATCAAAATTTCAGCTGAACGTGTGCGTGAATTATAATTTGAGCTCATAGTAAAACCATATGCACCCGTATCAAGGATAGCAAGATATTCATCCTCTTTTAATTTAGAAAATTCGCGATCTTTCCCAAGAACGTCACCAGACTCACAAATTGGACCAACTATATCATATGTCAATATCTCATTTTCATTTCGATTATCACACTTTATAATATGATGATATGAACCATATAGCATCGGTCTAATTAGAGTGTTAAATCCTGCATTCAATCCTGCAAACCTTTTATAACCATTATTCTTAATAGTATTAATCTGTGCTAAGATAATACTCGCTTCTGCTATTAAATACCGGCCAGGTTCCATCTTAAATTGTGGGTCACCCAAATTCCCATTTCTAACAAACTTTTTAAACTTTCTTACAACAATCTTGACATAAACCTCTAGATTTAACGGATCATCTTTCGGGTTATAAGGTATTCCTAAACCCCCACCAAAATCGATAAATTCGAACCTTATGTTTATTGTGTTTGTGATATTCTCAATAATTGCAAAAAATTTCTCAATAGCTGGTTCAAAATCAAGAGGATTAATTATTCCAGAACCAATATGAATATGAATTCCAAATTTCATGAAACCAAGATTCTTAGCTTTCAAATAAGCTTCGATAACTTGGTTGTCTAAAATACCAAATTTGATGTTGTTTCCTGCCGTGATCGTATGAGGATGGTGTCCTGCTCCAAATTCTGGATTAATTCTAAATGATATAATTTTTTTTTCCTTTCCGAAATCATCAATTATTTTCGCTAAGCGATCTAGTTGACTAATACTGTCTAAATTTACTAAAATATCGTGTTCAACAGCAAATTTAAAATCCTCGTCAGTAAACATGTTACCCGTAAACAATATTTTATCAGGAGATATTCCAGCTTTTAAACAAGTTCTTATTTCTCCTAAGGAAGTGCAATCAAAACTAGCTCCTTCAGATTTAAAAATTCTCAATATAGCCATATTTGAATTTGCTTTTACCGCAAAATGAATTTCATTATTCTTATATTCAAGATTAATGGCATTTTTTAATTTCTTATACCTATTTCGTATCATTTGTTCATTATAGACATAAAGCGGAGTTCCATATTGGTTTACTAAGTCTAAAGCATTAACATCAGCAAAATATAAAATTCCTTTGCGATTTTCTAAATCTTTATTTTTTAACCACGCTTCGTAATTCAATTTATTTACCTTCATATATTTGAATATTAAAATTCAATTCGAGGGATTATCCCTTCAAAGACTTTCTCGGCTGGGCCTTCCATGAAGACGTTTTTTCCATCATAAGTAATAATCAAATCGCCTCCATCATTATGAACGGTCACGGGATTATTCTTTTTAAAAATCCCTAAAACCGTTCCTGCTACGACAGCAGCACAAGTACCTGTTCCGCAAGAATTCGTTATCCCGGCTCCTCTTTCAAAGACCCTTAAATTGGCTTCAGTTTCAGAAATTACTTTTACAAATTCCACATTGGTCTTTCTAGGAAAGCGCTCATTAGATTCAATCAAAGCCCCATATGTATTCAATTGCTCATTACTCAATAAATTATCGATAAAAATGATAGCATGTGGGTTTCCCATTGAAACTGCGGTGAATTCAAAAATTTTATCTAATACAACTAACGATTCATTCACACACCGATTATTTAAACCACTTGCGATTACCGGAATGCTATCGCAATCTAAAATGGGAGGTCCCATGTTAATTTTCACAAACCTTACTTCCTCTCCTACAATAGTGAGTTTTGCTGTAATTATGCCTTTTAACGTCTCTATTTCCAAATAATCTTTTTTTATTATATTATGTTCATAAACATATTTTGCAAAACATCTAATTCCGTTACCACACATTTCGGCTTCTGAACCATCGGGATTAAACATTTTCATGCGAATATCTGCTTTTTTTGGATGACATACAAATAAAATACCATCTGCACCAATTGAAAAATGAGGAGTACATAAAATTTGAGCCAGATCCTTTTTTTTCTCATCATTAATATCCCAATGTAGATTGTTAATGATAATGTAATCATTCCCTAATCCGTGGTGTTTTTCAAAATCGAGTTTTTCTAATTTCATGATATGATTTAAATTAAATTTATCTTATTGAAAGATTAAATAGTCTATAACCATTATAATAATTTATATTTCATTAAAATTTGTTATTCGATTATGATGAAAAGGAAATTACTACTCTTATTAATGTTGGTTTTATTTGTCTTCATTCCGACAAGAACCTATGCATTTGATCATATCGATGAAATCAATAATGGAATCTCTGTTTTTTTTCTCATCGATCTAAATGCTTCTGAAACCATTGAAATTAATGTAACTCATACAGGAAGCGGAAATTTCGAGTTATTTTTATTTGATACTCGTCCTGTAGATTCCTATATCTATTATGATAATACTCTTAATCCTGAAATTTATAATCACGCAATAAATTATAGCATCGGTGATAATCCATATATTAATTATACTGTAAGTTCACTTCGAATTTACTACATCCAATTGGTCTTATTAGAGAATGGACCAGACACCTTCATCCTATATTGTAATAAGGATTTAGTCAGATATTATCTTCCAACAATACCCGGCTATAATGTGGAATTGATTTTGTTAACACTTGTAGCATCCTTATCGATAATCTTGATCTTTAGAAAGAAAAAGTTTAAGATCTAATTTCCAAGAAATTAAAAAATAATTTTTTTAATTCATAAACATAATTATTACGATATTGCTATTTTATGAATCAGCAATGTATATATACTTATCCAACTAATTTTAATTGCAATTCATTTAATTAAAAAAGTGAAACATCCATGAAATTGTATGATAAAATAAACGCTAGTTATTTTTCATTTATTGGATTGGTTATTTTTGTAATTGGTTTGGTTCCCGCGATAATAGTTCATACAGATTTTAGTTTCTTTGTCACTCATATAAGCCATCTTGGAACACCATCCAATGGATTATATATTTTCTTTAATACTTGCTGGTTCATAACTGGAATATTCATGATCTTCTTTCTATTAGGGTTCACCTATTATTTAAAAGAAAAAGGAGCAAGTGGAAAAAGTGCTTGGATCTCTTTTATTTTCAGCTTTCTTTCAGCTGTTGGTATATTGGGATTATCAATTTTCAATAGCGAAGAAGCACCAGATATGCATCTTTTAGCCGAATATTTATTCTTCTTTACTGGTATATTATACTTATTTTTATATGCGGCAATCGAGAGAAAATTATCAGATTTTTCTAAGGTTCAAGTATTTTTTAACATCATCATATCATTGTTCTTCATTCTCTATTTGGTCATGATTATATTGGATAAAATAAATCCTGGATTTGCACCTGAATTTCAAGCCTTTTCCGAATGGTTATTCTTGTTTTCAAATCTGTTTTGGTTTCTCGAAAATGGATTTTACATGTTGAAACACAAATAATACTTTTCTTTTTATTTTAATTTTTAATGTATTATTAAATCGTTTTAAAATCTCGACAAAAAATAAGGTCATCTTGATCGTTTTCTAACATAAATAAATCCAAATGATCAATTTGAATATTACCCTTTCAAAAAACCAATTTAAATGATTACTCAATTCGAAAAATCTTGTTGGGAATGTTTATATTTTTTTCAATAATTCCCTTATTATTAAAAATAATTTAACATCAAAAGTGATTTAATATTTCATTTGAAGATATTAGCAAAAAACTTGCTAAATTGATGAAAGATACAGAAGAAATTGAGCTTAAAGATGTCGATTTGTTTGCTGAATACCTTGAGTTTCAAATGTTACCCCAGATGGTAGTCTCTGCCGCTCAAGCTACGTTACCAGGCATCGGAAAGGCTGAATGGAAAGATGTGAAGTTTAAACTTGACTTGAATTTTCCGGGTAAAATTGAAACTATTGAATTTGTTCGCTCTAAAGGCAAGAAAGTTACTATTGGAGGTGAAGTTGTGCCTCCTTTCTATAATTTTCTCGGACTTGATAAACGTAATCCCAATCCTCCACTTGTTACGTATGACGTATTCGATATGGGTTCTAAAATGATGCTTCCAAAACCTATTAAGCAAGAGTATGGAGAAGTATTACAACATCCGGCTGAATGGGCTAAATTCGCAGTTGATAAATTCGGTGCTCAATGCATTACTTTTCACTCTCTTGAAATTGATCCTGCCATGGGTGATGCACCAGTAAGTCAATCCGTGAAATACTTAGAAGATATTTTACAAGCTGTAGATGTACCCGTCATTATTGGATGTTCGGGTAATAAAAAGAAAGATAAAGAATTATTCGAAGCCACAGCTCCGATAACAGAAAGTGAAGTATTGATGTTATCTGCAGCAGATAAAGCCACCTGGGAGGATGTAATCCCCCTAGCAGTTAAATATGACCATAATTGCTTGTTATGGACGAGTTTGGACCTCAACAATCAAATTAAGATGAATAAAGATGCCCTTGAACTAGGACTCCCACGTAATAGGATTGTAATGGATCCTACCTGCGCAACAGCGTAATTTAAATCTCTTAAATTGCTGCGATTTTAGGCTACGGGATGGAGTATAGTTTTAGCATCTACCAAAGAATGCGAGTTGCTGGTCTTTTAGGTGAGGAAGATTTAGCTTACCCAATTAGTGGGGGAACAACTAATGCTTGGGGAGCTCGTGAAGCATGGATGAGTGAAAAGAAAGTTCCTGAATGGGGTTTACGACAATATAGAGGTCCAATTTGGGAGATTATTAATGCTCTTTCATTAAGCCTGGTGGGTTTAGATTTAGCCATGATGTTCCATCCAGTTTCAGCTAAATATGTGAAAGAAATCACGAGTCAATTTTTTGCCGAAATACCTAAAGTAATGGACAATTTGGGATATTACGACTGGGTTTCTGCTCGTTTGAAAAAATAATTTTTTTTCCAATTTTATTATATTATTAATTTAATCTTCTATTTTTATACCATTTATTCTACGTCATCTCTATGGTAAATTCATCCTATTAAAGCTATCATTTCTAAGATAATTTTTTCTGGATCATCAGGACATAACATTGGAATCCGGTCCTGAGTGAGAAAATGATTTTAAGGTTTCAAGTAATTGTCGTCCTTGTTCTCCTTCTTTCAATCTTATTTCGACCTTACAGGGGCATTTTTTTTTCCTTGCAAATAGTTCATCCGAATTCACTTTATAGTTAATCTTTTTGCCATCTCTTGATCCCCTTAAGTTTAACAAGTCTATTATAGGAAATGGATAACCATAGGAATCTTCTGAGCATGAGCTATAGATATTTCTTGCTTTTTTTATGCTCACATTTGGCCCAATATCTAATAAAATTCTCCCAACAGATTCATAAGGTATAATTTTTAACTTACCATGAGCGATGATTCTATGGGTGGTAACCAAAATGTATCCCGATCGTACCTTAAGAGAATAATTTTTAGGAATTTCTTGCATAATAGTTGCATCAAAATAATATATAATCTTCTCTCCGTTATTGAAACAATACTTTTCGAGGATATATGTATCCATCATCTTGATTCCTTCATTACCAAAAATCTTTATCAAATTATTTCGTAATTCGGAATAAAGGGCTATTTTAAAAAACTTGGGATTCAATTGAAAAACTTCTCCAACTATATCAAAAAATTCATTATCAGAAAGAGAAGAATTGATTTTTAGATTGTATAATTGTTTGAGGATAACTTTTTTTGATGGTTTTGCTCGGCTTAGCTCATTTTTAATCATATCTATTATCTGATTTTCATCCATTTTGCTAAGTGTATCAGTCCTATACTTCGGGAAACTAGGACTCTTTCGATATCTATTGAATAAGCACAAACCAATTACACCAATAAAAACTGAAGAAGGAATCATGACTCTTATTATAGGACTTCTAATGAAATCATAAGGATCCATAGATATTTTCGTGAAACCATAAACAATAATCGCAATTGCTATAAAGAATAATATGGCCCCAATTTTAGCCTGTATTTTCAAACTATAATTCACTTAATGATTTTTTAAGAAAAAAGAGTATTTAAGGATTTCACTCCGTTTTACCACTAAAAAAATCTTTTTACCGGGTAAATAAGAAATTTTAGTTGTAACTTTATGATTTTTTATCGAATTATGAATTTGGGTTATTACGACTGGGTTTCCGCTCGTTTGAAGAAATAAGAATTTATTTATTTTTTTTTTATCATTAGAATTCCAAGTTCTGAATTGTAGAATTTCAAATTTCGTTTATCTTCAGATAAATTTTTATCTTAACTTTACTTATTTCGTAATTAACATCAAACACTTTAGTGAAAATCAATGGTAGAATTATCTCTAAAAAGCCCAACTTTTAAACATATGGGTGAAATCCCGAGTAAATATACTTGTGAAGGAGAAAATATAAATCCTCCATTAGAAATATCTGGTGTGCCACAAAATGTAAAAAGTTTGGTTTTGATAATGGAAGATATTGATCCTCCAATTGGAGGAACAATAACTCATTGGGTTATTTGCCACCTAGATCCGAAAACTAATAAGATACTCGAAGGGGATTCATTAGAGAATGCAATTGTTGGAAAAAGAATGTTAGGGAAACATATGTATATGGGTCCTTGTCCTCCAAAAGGTCAGCACAGGTATGTCTTCAAATTGTTTTGTTTAGACGAAAAATTACCCTTAGATCCGAATAGTAATAAAAAGAAGGTATTGCAAGAAATTGAAGGTCATATTATTGAACAAACAAAACTAATAGGTGTTTATCAAAAAAAGAAAAAAACAAAATAATAATCTCAAATATTCTCACATGGATGCAATCACAAGTTTTAAATATTCTATTTTATAGAGAAGATTGGTTAGATTTGTTTTGAGGGGGTTAAATAATATGAGAGCAATAAATCTTTATACTTATATTCTTACAATAATAGGATTTGCCGCTTTGTTTACTTTAGGCTATTTAGTCCTATTCTTTGCTAGTTTACTTTTTCATTAAAAATTGTGTTATTTAATGATCGCTCCTGCTCTTTAATCACTATTTAGACACTAAAATGTGAAAGGAAATTTCACGAGTTAATGTATTTCATTAATCTTTCCTTACCAAAAAATCGAACTTCTAAGAGGATTTTAAGAAAGAGATCCTGAGCTAAATCGTATTCAATAAATTTCTTTTCATAATATCGATATTCTTTGGAGTGATTTAAATATTTTATATGTAAAATTTCATGATATAACAAATATTTGATTAAAAATTTTGGAGTATTCTTAAAACTACTAGAAATTAGTATCTCATTTCGTAATTCCTGCTTTTTATTGGTTCTAAAATACTTCCCACCGATATGATACGTGATTCGAGAATTCCATTTAACTCTAACGGTATCCAATAATGACTTTTGCTCATTAGAAAATGTATCGAATATATAAGAATAATCTTTCTTGAGTTCTTTGATGAGTAAACGGAGATCTTCATTTGTATCATAGGATGTTCGGATAAAGTAGGGGAATGGAGTATTAATTTCTTCATTTTTAAATAAGATGCTGTATGAAACTCTGTACCTTTTATTATTAACCAGTACCAAAGCTGTCTTTGGATTTTTTTTTAAAACAATGGCTTTGGTTAATTTTCCATTGGAATGGAAAAATACTACATCATTTACTTGTAAATTTTTTCTTTCAATCATGAAAATTCTCAATAATTCATATTTTTACATACTTTTAATCTACACTCTTACTCATTTTAAAATTAGAAAAAGCTTTTAAATTCTTTGAGTCAAAAAGTTTCTTATGGAAAGGACCTGAACAGGAGATCTTGAATTTTATTGCTAAGTTCTTTTGCCAAATCATAAACCATCTCATCGGGAGCATTTTCCAAGTATTCAGTCAGTTCATTTTGGATTACTGGTTGAATTTCCTTCATGACACTTTCAATAACTCCATGCTTTCTTAAATAATCACTTTTATAGCATTGAATATAACTATTATTGAATTTTTTTAACCACTTCTTTCCTTTTAACTCAAGGCTCCTGAAAAGCTCTCTACTACATGTAGCATTGAAATTCTGAAACTCATAATCATGTGTAGTTAAATGTTCTTTTATATAAGAAATAACTTGAGTTTTTTCATTTGAATTTAAATTAGTATGAGAATTAAGCAAAACAATTACCATGTATTTTTCAAATAAGAAGTATATCTGTACTTTAATATTTGAGCCATAAACTTCGAAATGTGATAAATTTTGGATGTTTATTTGACCAGCAATAGTTTTAATTGAACTAAAATACATTGAAATTAATTCTAAAAGATTCTCATCATCTTTAGAAAGATAAGATTTGATTGGACCATAATTTGAACCCTCTTCAGAATTGTATTCAAAAACCATTAATGCATAACCATCAAAATTTGAGACAATTAGTCCAATTATAGGAGGTGTATCATTAAAATTACAACTACGATATGCTATTTCAATCAATGTTTTATCTATGATGCTATTGGTTTCTTGATAATTTTCCTTCAATTTTACATTAGATATTGGTTTACTCATTTGAAAAACCTGACTCACTAAAAATCCTTTAAACATTGTGATTTACATTTAATTCCATTAATAAGGAAGGACGGTATTTGTTTTGTGAGTTTAGTATTGTGTAGGTGATATGGATATAATTTGATAAAAAGAATTTAAAAAGAAATCATAATTTTTGAATTAAGAGGCTAGAAAACTATCTTCTAAAAAAAATTAAATAAAAAAGTAGAAATTTATTTTACAATCATTCCTTCCTTATCAAAGTTCAGAAAATAACTAATCTTTTCTTTAATTGGATAAAGACCTTCCTTGAACAGAGTATAAAGAAACAATCCTATAAAGACAATAGAACCAAGACCTGGTGCAAAATTAGTGACTACATCGACCGCTGTGGATGAAGGATCGACCGAAAAGAGAGTATATATTAGCGAACCACCTGCAATAAGAATGGATATGAAGGAAATAATCATGGCAGTCTTCTTACTTACATCTAAATGGAATGGACCTACATCAACATGAAAAGTTTTAGGTTGAACAATAATCGAAAGAATCGAATGATTTATTGTTTTCTCTTCAAATTCAACGTAGACGTGAAGATGTCTTCTTTCGCTTTCTTTCTTTTCCTTTCTCGTCCGTTTTTCCTTCTTATTTAATGGTAACACCGAGAAAATCATGACAGGGGGATTTATAGCATCTTTCTTGACTTCTACTCTTCCAAATAATGGATGGACTTCAAATCCCTCTCCTTCTACCTTTATGTTTAGGACAGGTGGTTCTTTTTTAGTTGTTTTGATAGTAAAAGAGGTTTCAAATATAGTTTTACCTTCTTCATCCATTATTTTTAATTCTTTATGCGATAAGTAAATGTAAAATAAATAACTTGTCTTTTCCATCATTACGGAGTAATACTGAAGTCCCATATTAATTTCATATACTGAAGGTTTAGCTTCTTCGCTTTTCACATCTTTCTCGAATAATTCTGGTTCTGATATGCTTGAAAGAGTGGCCTCAGCAGCACGTTTTGGTGATGGAGGGAGTGTTGCGGGTGCTGCTTTTGGAGGGGCTCCTCCAGGAGCTGGTGGAGCCATGCTTGGTGCGGGAGGTGGCATGAAGTCCTTAGATTTTGCTCTTTCCATTTCACCCTCTGCATCTCGAATATCAAAATCGTCTACTTCTTCATAACTTATTTCTTTTTCATATAACTCTTCTTCTTCATATTTCATTGGTTCTTCGTCAAATACTTCTTTCTTCGCTTTTCTTTTAGCACTTTTTCCAGGAGCACTAGATTTTTTCTTTTCTCTTGCAATCTCAGAAGATAACTCGTCTCTTTTTCCACCAAGATCTATTTGCTTTTTTTCATCCGGCTTTTTAGCTTCTCTTTTGGATATTAAAGCTAATTTATTTATTTTAGTCTTTTCGGCTATTGGTGTGAGAGTAACAAATTCTACAAAAAATAGATTCTCTCTTTTCAACGAAGTGTGACCAAAAGAGTCATAAATATCGTTGAGTATTTTTGAAAGGTTAGTATTTTTTTTATAATTACCAATGAATACAAAATCCATTATATAAACAGATAGAACTTCAGTCTTCTTATTGTAAAACAATTTATTGGTTGGAATTTTTAATTCTTGAATGGTTTGTAATGATTCCATGGGATTTTCCTAATTGTGATTCTTAATATTGATAATAGAATTAAAAATTATTATTTTTTTTATAACTTAAAGTTTTAGAGGACTCTCAATAAAATTACTATAAAAATAAAAAAGGATCAGGATATCTATACAATTAAATCTCTGAAATAAGCTTTAATTTCAAAGAGATGCCCACTCAGATCTTTTAATTTCTTTATCTTGACATCTGGACCAATGATTCTTTCTATCACTTCATTGACGATTTGAATATCTTTATATGATTTAAAATCCAAGTACTCTTGAGTCTCATACTTACTCATCCATGGTTTTAATTTGGGAATTTCTTGGATTGGCTGCAAATCCCAATTTAATGTTCGTTTATAATTATCAATTAATGGTTTTAAATTCTGGTGATCCCATCGATGTAGAACCCATGGAGCATAATCATTGAGTTTATCAAAGTCCAATTCCAGATCCTCACGCCATTCAAATTGATGATCCCAATTTGCTGTTGCTAGATAATTGTCATTGTTAGATTTTTCAATTGAAAAAAATTTCCATGTGTTTCTGTTAATTTCTTCACTTCTAAAAGGAATACCTTCACCGTATTGAAAGAAATAACCCAAAGAGATGAACTTTTTAGGTTCAATACTTAATACTTTTAAATAAACTTCCACTTGAGTGATATCCAACTTATTTTTAATTAACTCATCTTGATATAATTTATATACTATGTTCTTTGCTTTATTTGGCAAGCACTTACCACTAAAAACGGGATAATATGAAAAACAGAAATGAGTTGTAGAATCATCTGATTGATATTTATATATTTCGAACCAACATTCAATTAATTTAATGTTTACGTTGGAATGTATGAAATTATATAATAAAATCCCTGAGATGATTCCAGATACCAATAATATAGGATAGAAAATAAAAGAATTAAAATATATTGGTGATAACATGATGGAGATGGCAACGTATATAAATGTGAAGCCAACGATGAATATGAGAGCTATTAATGATTTAAACGCTTCATGTTCTTTATCCTTTTTAGAATGCATTATAATTGGGGCATTCTCAACAACGACACGATTTTCGTATTGATTGATAAAATCTTGAAATTCTACCTTTTTCCATTCAGAATTAATCATGATATGTAAAGGGGTTGTTTGGTTTACAATCAAAAAAATTATATGGTTGAATTATAATAAAACTTGTCTATAAATTTATTTGAATTCACAATTTTCCAAAACAAATAATTAAATCATTTCTCCATGCTATTTTTAATTTTGATCCATCATTTCACTTTATGATATAAACAATGATTGATTTCGAAGACTTTTTGAAATTTATCAAATCTCAAGATTACTATACTGGACAAATAGCACATATTGAAACTTTTCCTGAATTGAGAGCTCGATATAATGATTTGGAAAAACCATTACGGAAGAGACTTCAAAGATGGTTAGACAACAATAACATCAAGCTATGGCGTCATCAAGCAGAGGCAATAAATAACATTCGTAATGGTAAAAATACAGTAACAGTAACTTCTACATCTTCAGGAAAATCTCTCATTTATAATTTATCCGTTATCAATTCACTCTTTGAAGATCCCGAGGCGACAGCATTATATTTATTTCCCACAAAAGCATTAGCACGGGATCAATTTGCAATATTATCAAAATTGTTTGAAGAAACTAATATAAAACAAGATAGAATTGGAGTGTATGATGGAGATGTTGAACCAAATGAAAAAAGATTGATCTTAGCAAATGCTAACATAATTCTCTCTAATCCATTTGGTTTACATTTTTACTTACCATGGTTCAAGCAAAAGTGGAGGAGATTTTGCTCTCATTTAAAATATATTGTAATAGATGAAATCCATATCTATCGAGGAATCTTTGGATCAAATTTTGCTCTTCTGTTGAGACGTCTAAAACGGATTCTTGAAACATTTGGAGTTAAACCAATTTGGATTTTATCTAGCGCTACAATACATAATCCGAAGATTTTTTGCGAGAAATTGGTTGGTGAAGAATTTGTAATTGTAGATAAAGATGATTCCCCTTCAGGAGCAAAAAAAGTAATTTTATGGGATTTACCTTATGATGATTCAAGTGGAAAATATCGATCTGCTCATCAAGAAACAAAAAACCTTTTTATCAGTCATTTAGTATATAAAAATGGAATACAAACTCTGGTATTTACACTCTCTCGCAAGATGGCTGAACTACAAGCAATTTGGACAAGAAAGGCATTACCTGTGATGAAAAGTAAGATACAGAGCTATCGAGCGGGGATCACGAAATCAAAAAGACGCGAAATTGAACAAAAGTTCAAAGAAAGAAAAATTCTTGGAATTTCTTCTACTAACGCCCTTGAATTAGGTATAGATATTGGTTCTCTGGATGCTACAATTAGTTCGGGATTCCCAGGGACTATTGCTAGCTTTAAACAACAAATTGGCAGGTCTGGAAGAGGGACTGACCTCTCAATATCAACTTTTATTCCAATGCAAAATCCTCTTGATTTGTTTTATATTCATAATCCAGAAAAATTATTTGGCCCAATAAAAGAAGAAGTTTTAATCACCTTGAAAAATAAATATATCCTCAAAAATCACCTTTGTTGCGCTTCTAAAGAATTACCCCTTAAAATTGATGAATATCTTAAATTTGGAATCGAGGATCAGAAGCTATATGAAGAAAGTATTAATGAATTAGTCGATGAATCGCTTCTCATGAAGAGAGGCTCTCAATTTTATTGGAAAGGAGTTTTCTTCCCTAATGAGCATTATAGTTTGAATGATTTATCGAATAATAGCTATAAAGTAATTCTTAGAAACAAATCTAGCAATGAAATTCTCACTATTGAGGATGAGAGTTTTGTATTTCGAGACTTACATCCTGGAGCAGTATATCTCTTTGAAGCCGAGATTTATACGGTTCAAGAGCTTGATATTCAAGAAAAACTCGTTTATATAAAAAAATCTGACGTAGATTATTATACGCAATCTTTAAAACATACAGAAATTACTCCTTTAGAAGTTGTATATAATAAAAATATTGGCCCAATGAATAATATAGAAACTTCATATGGAAAAGTTAGAGTTGAACATAATTATTATGGTTATAAAGTCTTAGATACATATACTCAAGAAATTCGCTCACGACACCCTCTTGAAGATATTCCTATTGTCAATTTTGAATCATATGCATTATGGTTCAATATTCCCTTTGAATATCAAAAAGAATTAGAACTCAAAGGTTTTGATTTAGGAGGAACAATTCATGCTATCGAACATGCATTAATCGCAATTGCTCCAACTTTAGCTCAAATATCAAGATGGGATCTGGGCGGAGTATCCATTGATTTTGATCCGATTAAACAACAACCCGTGATCTATATTTATGATGCTTTTAGGGGTGGTATTGGAATTTCTGAGCAACTATATATGGAACTAATAAATTTAATGAAATTAGCCCTTGATTTAATAACATCTTGTAGTTGTAAAACAGATAATGGTTGTCCAGGATGTATTATGTCGAGTCGTTGCGGAAATCTAAATGATCCCCTAGACAAAGAAGGGGCACTTTTTCTTCTAAGGAAGTTACTTTCCTTAGATCCAAATAATAAAAACTAGTTAAATCGTCGTTATAATTTATCTAAACCTAAGAACTTTAACTTAGCTTCACTTGGTCTTCCCGTATTTTTATCCCAATCCCGATATTTATAAAAATATTCTTTCATTTTAACGAAATCGGGAGTTTTTCCCGCAGAACCACCAGTACTAAAAGGTCTAGTTAAAATTCGAGGTAATCGATCATCCATTGATGTTAAACCCATTTTAATATTGAAAAGACGTTTTAAATTTAGAATTCTTTCTCCGAATAATTTGATTTCCTCAAGACCAAAATTGATTCCTACAGCATGTTTTATTAGTTCGGCATTTTGAGATGGTAAAGGATTACAAAAGGAGCACATTATCATTGAACTATATAACGCTCGATAATCCATATCAAGACTGCAATATTTAGCCATATCCTCTCCATCACTATATTTATCAACGAGCTCCATACCTATTTCTTCTAAAGCAACACCTAATAAGCTATAATAAGGATCACAAGCATTATGAGAAGGTCCTCTATAGGCTCCACCCATTCCGTAGGCTATTGACATGCCATAATTCGAGCGAAGATCATGGTAAGTAACCTCTAAACCTACTACCGTAGCTATTTCTTCTCTTGATATCGTAAACTTATCGGCGAATGTATTAGACCCTTCAGCAAGGATATTCCCGATACCTTTCCTATGTACAATATTTTCTAAAATCTTTTCTACAAAAGCGATATCTCCCCATTTTGGGGTCATCCCATCAATATCATCAGCAGTTATAGCCCCTTTCTCGTAATGATGAATTAAACAAGCAATTACTCCTCCAGAACTTATAGTATCTATTCCATAATCAAAACATTTACTGTTCAAATGAGTAATTGCTTCAAGATTATCATTTAGAATTAAACTACCAAAACTCACGATCGTTTCATACTCAGGACCTTCGACTTCTTCTGTTTGGTATTTCCCCTTCTTTATTTTAACCCTTCGACCACATCCAATAACACATGAATGGCAGAATCTTCTATTAACTAAGATGGTTTCTGCCATAGTTGCACCCGATATTTTATAAGCTCTCTCCCATTGTGGTTTAGAAAAATACTTAATGCATAATTCTCCAGTCGCGTTATACATGTCTAATGCTCCGGAAGTTCCTAACTCGCCTAGAACTTGAGTTCCAAAAGAGGCTTTGACGTAATTTCTCGCATTATCTATTGCCTCTCTTAATTTATCTTGATCATGGACTTCGAGATTGATATTACTACCTTTAATGATGATAGCTTTTAACTTTTTTGAACCTAAAATTGCACCCATCCCCGTCCTACCTGCCGCCCTCTCTTCTGACACAATATTGGCATACTTTACTAAATTTTCACCAGCTGGTCCTATACAAGCAACCATTGATTTTTGCTCACCAAATACTTCTTTTAGCTTTTTAGTAACATATATAGTCCCCTTTCCCCATAAAAATGTTGCATCTTTTAATTCAACCCGTTCATCTTTTATTTCTATATATATAGGAGTTTTCGAAGCTCCCTTAATTATAATGCCATCATATCCTGCCTTCTTCACTTCTGCTCCAAACCAACTTCCACAATTTGATTCCCCCCAGATACCTGTATAAGGAGACTTCGAACATACGACCCATCTTCCTGTATTAGGTGCAAATGTTCCGTTCAAGGGTCCCGTCATTATCATTAAAATGTTATCTGGGGAAAGAGGATCAGTCTCTTTACTTAAACGTTGATATAAATAACGACACGCGTACCCAGCACCTCCCAAAAAATCTTTAGCAATTGTTTCATCCAATTTTTCTGTAGAAATTTCACGATTTGATAAGTCTACATGAAGCAATTTACCTCGAAATGCTTTTAACATGTTTCCATCAATTATTCATAATTCTTTTTAATTGGAAGTAAAAAATCATTTTTTCTATAATATTCTTACCCTTTGAATATATTAGTGAAATTTTTTTTCAAATTTTATGATTCATTAAAACAATTTTTATAACCAGTTCGTCTCTTTTTATTATTATGACTGCAAAATTCGATTTAAAATGGGATGATCTTGTGTCACCTACCATGAATCCAGATGACTATTTAGAGCAATTTAAAGATACAATTGAATCAAATTATAACACTTATGAACCAAAATCCGAAGTGTTAGAAAAAATCAAGAACTTGCTTTCCAAAAATAAAGCGAAGTTAAAAATTGTTGCTTTGGGCGCCGATTGGTGTCCAGATTGCAACAGGAACGTACCAAGGATGATTAAAATTGTTAAAATAATCAATAGTAAGGATATTGAATTTCGGATTTTATATGGAATTATGGTTAATGCCCTCCATAAACCAGGAGAAACCATTTGGCATGAAAAACGTTCACCTCCCGAAGCTGTTGATCCGAGATTTGAGTTAAAAAAAATTCCAACCTTCTATTTTTTCAATAAACATAAAGAATTTATTGGTCTTATCAAAGAAAATCCAATAGACACTATTGAAGAGGATATGCTCGAAATTTTAGAAACTAGTCAATAATTTGTGTGATTTTTATCCTTTTCTTATTTCTCTCCTAAATCAAAGCATCAAAATTTATATTAGTAAATCTCCATAATAATTCTATGTCTAAATTAAAAGTAAAAAAAGTCATAATTTTCAAGCATGGTGTTTCATATTATATTCTACAAGCCCCAATTAAAGGGTCTGGAAAATATGAATTAGAATTTAAAATTAGTGAGATGGACGATGTTCTAAAATCTCTATTTGTAATAGATACCAGTGAGAAAGGCTACATAAGTTCAATTTCATATGATACGGCTCTAGAGACAAGTGAATTATTAAAATCGATCATGCTAAATATTCCTGATATGGACTCTTTTTCTTCATTGATAACTCAAATTAAAGGTGCACCGGTTAGTCTGTTGATTGCGGGAGGAAAAAGCCTTAAAGGCATTATTATGGGAATAGAATTAAACGAAAGATTTATTAAAGACCAAAAATCTACTGAGAAAATATTAATCTTACTGCAAGATGATGATACGATATCTAAAATTCCCTTTTCTGATATAAAATCACTTGAAATTCTGAATGATGATATTAAAAAAGATCTGAAATTCTTCTTAGATACGGTCATCGCAGGCAAAAAAAAGGATTCAAAAAATATTCTGATCCATTGTGAATCAGGAGGGGATGATGAGATTGAACGTGAAATTTTCGTTTCATATATCTTAGAAAGTCCTATATGGAAGACCTCTTATAGATTAATAATAAGCAAGGAGTTAGAACAAAAACAACAGTGTTTACTTTCTGGATGGTGCATGGTAGAAAATACTACCAATCAAGACTGGGAGAATATTGAATTATCACTAGTGGCTGGAATGCCTGTTTCGTTCCGTTATGATTTTTATAAACCCATCTTTATTCAACGCCCTATAGTTAAACCTCCAACAACTTTAAGTGCTAAACCAACTGATATTGAGGAAGGATTAGAATTAGAGACATTCAAAGATTATGCCATGGCAGAAGAGGCAAGACCAGCAATGAAGATGAGTAAAAAATTGAGAGGAGCATTACCACCAGCACCTGCAGGAGCAGCTTCAGGAAGGAGATATTTGGGTGTTATGGGAGCCTCTTTAGATGATGAAACTTTAATGGAAAAGGTCAAATCTCAAACCAAGACGCAAACAAAAGATTTAGGAGAGCTATTTGAGTATAATATCTCAAATCCCGTAACAATTAAAAGAAAACATTCAGCTTTAGTACCTATCTTAACTGAAGCCATAAAAGCAAGGCGTATATTGCTATTTAACATAAATGAACATGATAAAAACCCGAACGCCTGTCTAGAAATAACGAATAATACAACTTTAACACTTGAAAGAGGTCCAGCAACCATTATCTATGATGATAATTTGGCGGGTGAGGCAATCGTTCCTTTTTTAAATAAAGATGATACGAGACTATTGAATTATGCAATCGAACAAGCTGTTATCATAATCCACGAGCAAAAGAGTGAGAATTTAAGTGTACATAAAGTAAATTTTGGAAGTGGATATTCATATGAATATTACTTCACTGATTCAATGACAACTTATAAAATTAAGAACAAAACCAGTGAAGAGAAGGAATTATATCTCGATCATCCAAAATCACCCGGATTTAAATTTATTGAACCACCGATCCAACCTGAAGAAACACCGAATTATTGGCGTTTTAAAATTACACTAAAACCGAATGATGCAATAAATTTCTCGCTTAAGGAACGTAAAGAAAATTATACATCTAACTATTTATGGAACTGGTCGAAAGATAAAATTTTAGAACGTGTTGGATTCTATATTAAACATAAGTTTATCGATGACAAAATTGAAAATCAACTGAAAGAAATCGCGGAACTAATCCAAAAATCAAATGAACTAAAAACAAAAAGAGATAAGTTAGTAAATGAACGAGACATTATGAATGACGAGCAAGCTAGATTACGTGAAAATATAACGGTTTTAGGTAATGATACCCAATCAGTCTCCTTAAAAGAACGATATGTTAAAAAACTCAATGATCAAGAAAATAGATTTGAATCAATATCTGGTGATCTAAATAGACTTGATAAGGAAATAACTGAATTGAATAAAGATATTGATGGGAGAATAAACGGTCTAAAAGTTTAAATTTTTTATTTTTTTTATTAAATATATTTATTAATCTTGCGAAGTAAAATTCTTAAAGCTCAATATTATGTAATATATAGACCCAATAATTATTAAAAATAAATCATAAATAATGAATTAACCTATCCTAAAAGGTGAAAATTATGAGTATTGAAGAATTAGAAGAGCAAGTCGAAAAACTATTAGATGAAAGAGACAAGTTAGAGGAAATTTGCGACACTTTGCCACAATGTGCAGAAGACGATGGTTGTGATACTTGCAAGACTTATAATAAAATTGCTGCAATTGATGATAAAATAGAAGCCTTGGAAGATAAAATCGAGAGTTTAATGGGAGACGACGAGGACGACGAATAAACTAATAGAATTATGTATTTTTTTTATATCTCTTTTTTTTGTATATTTTTTGAAATTTTAAGTGAATTTAATAGCTGATTCTCGGATATAAAAAAGTCTAAATAATTATTTCTATATTCAATGAATAAAACCGTTTTTCTTAATTTATCCATTGCTCGAAATCTCTAAATTGATACCATTGAAATTAATTCTGCAAAAAAAATTAAAATATTACTTCACATTTTCCAATTTATATTATATTCAACTTTTTATAATAACATTAAAAGGAAGTGCGAAAAAAGAATGCCTGGTAAAAAATTTGAAGTACAAGCAATAAATGATGATATTCTTGAAAAATTTAGCCTTAAGAATCGATATGCCTTCTTGAATAATAATCTAACAGCAGTTTTATCTCAGAAAGAATTTAATTTCTTGAGAGAAGTTCAAAGATTTTGTTTACGCTTTGAAAAGAAAAACGAAATCACTCATGGACCCAATGAAGATATCTATGATTGGGTTCCTGAATTTGGAGAGAAGGGATATATTACCCGTCAACATTCATTTGATGTATGTGATGTGCACTATGATGAATGGGGTCTAGCCGCTGATTTTATGAGAAATATTGCCCTTGACTTATTTGATCCACAATTTGCAATGGGAGGTGGAGCAACGGTATTAGCTATTAATCCCATTTATGAGCACCATGAACACATTCCAGTCAGGTTGGACGCTTTAAATGACTTAGTTACTGGTAAAAGTCCCGGTGCTATCCTCATCACGGAGCCAGAACGTGGGTCTGATGCCGTGCACCAACTAACAACTTGCAACGAGCAATCGGATGGAAGTTTCCTCTTAAACGGCCAAAAGATATATAATACTAACGCGCCAAGAGCCAAGTGGTTAGTGACTTATGCAACTGCGGAACAAAACAACGGTAACACGATGGCACAGTTTCTCGTTAATTCCAATTGGGAAGGTCTTAAGGTGGAACGTGTAAATATACCATGGGTACCGAAATTATATTTAGGAAAAGAGACATTTACTGATGTTAGTGTACCTAAGGATTATATTCTTGGACCTGTAGGCAAGGGTCGCGAGCACTTGTTTGAGGGATTGGTACCGGAACGAATATCAATTGCCATAATGGGCGTAAGCCAATGTTGGGGGGCCCTTGCACATACTGTTATATATTCTAACCTGAGAAAGCAGTTTGACCAAGAAATTCTCAAGTTCCAAGGGGTTGGATTCTTGCTATCTGATCTCTGGGCAAGAACCACAAATCTCACGCTGGGATTGCTCAAATTCTGCGAATCTTATGATGAGAAATTCGAAAAGTTCGGTGGAGAGATTCCGAATAACATATCTCAAGCAATGGTGGCTTCCGCAAGCCAACTAAAATATCATGCCGCAAAAATGTCAAGGAAGGTATGTTATGAATGTGCGAATCTCATGGGAGGTGCTGGCTTGTGTGATAATACCTTAATGCACGATTATTTGAATATTTCTCGGATTCAAGAAATTGTAGGTGGAAGTCGCCAGATCCAACAATATATTATGTCACTTTCGCTCAGAACGCTTTTTAAAATGTCTGTAAACTAATTCTTGTTAATCTAAATCAAATTTTTTTTTCTTTTTTTAAAAAAACCTTCCTATTTTTTAAAAATTCATAAATCAAGTGATTAAAAGAATTATATAAAATTTCATATTTCTTGCATGCAATTGATCCAAATTCATTAATATACTAACAAAATTAAAAAGTAAATGTACCTTTTTCCAAGTATACCAATTAGTATAAAAACACACTAAATTAATTTAGGAATAAGAAAATGGAAGATAAAAAGACTAAATTTATGGACCAAGCCATTAATGATGAAATTCTCGAGAAATTAAGCTTGAAGAATCGCTATGCATTCCTAAACACGAACTTGATGACGGTGCTTGAACCTAAACACTTCAATTTCTTAAAAAGTGCTGAGAAATTTTGCATGAGGTTTGAAAAGAAAAATAACATAACTCACGCTTCAGATGAGGAATTTTATCACTGGATACCAGATTTTGGCAAAGAAGGTTTAATCTCAAGAGCGCATGCTTATGAAGAAATAGATTTGAACTTCGAGGATCACGGACTCGCTATAGAATTGATGAGATGTTTAGCTCTAAGCTTTTTTGATCCCCAATTTGGAATGGCTGGAGGTGCTACGATCCTTGCAATCAATCCTGTCTTCTATCATCACGAAAATGTTCCAATACGATTGGAAATCTTGAAGAAATTTGTCACGGGCGTGACGCCCGGAGCAATCCTCATCACCGAACCGGAGCGAGGTTCAGATGCAGTCCATCAACTAACCACCTTAACAGAAGAATCGGATGGAAGCTATGTTTTACAAGGTGAAAAAATTTACAATACTAACGCCCCTAAAGCAGGTTACGTGGTTGCATATGCAACAGCAGAAAAAAACAACGGAAACATGATGGCACAAGTTTTAATCGACACCACATGGGAGGGATGGAATTGCAATAGAGTCTTCATACCTTGGGTACCAAAAGTACACATAGGTCACGAACACTTGACAAATCTTAGGGTTCCTAAAGAATACATTTTAGGACCAATAGGTAAAGGTAGAGAACACATGTTTGAAGGATTGGTACCGGAACGAATAGGAATAGCTCTTGATGCTCTTTCTCAATCATGGAATGCACTTGCTCATTGTTCGATTTACGTGAATAACAGGAAACAATTCGATCAGGAGATTCTCAAGTTCCAGGGTGTTGGATTTACTTTAACCGATATGTGGGCCAGAGTGATGAACGTAACCCAAGGACTTTTAAGATTCTGTGAAAAATATGATGAAACGGAAGAGAAATTCGGGGGAGAAATACCGAAAAACATTTCTCAAGCCATGGTTGCTGCGGCATCCCAATTCAAGTATCATACGACTTCACTTTCAAAAGAAGTGTGTTACGAGTGCGCGAACTTGATGGGTGGAGCTGGATTGTCTGACAACACTTTAATGCATGATCTATTGAATATTTCTCGTATTCAAGAAATCGTGGGTGGTTCAAGACAAATCCAACTTTATATCCTGAGTATGGCAATGCGTAGTTTATACAAAATCGCTGGAATCTAAGGTTAATTCAATATCCTTTATTTTTTTATTTTTTTTTAAATTTCGGTCTAAATCTTGATTAATTTTCAAAAAGAGGATGAACAAATCAAATGGTTCTAATAAAGAACACTATGACCCTAAATGGTTGAAATCCCACATCTTAAAATTCTATTTCATAATATTACTTAAAATTGTATCCTTTGTCATATTTTTTATTACTTAATCCTTTTCTCAGTTTAGGAGAATTAGATTATTAATATTAAGGAACAATAAAATTTGAGTAAATTATATGATATACTCAATATTATAATCAGAACATATGAATTTAAAATAAAAAAAAGAAAGGGTTAAGTGCATTGAGCTTAAATTCCACTCATCTTGTAAAGTTGTCTCATTGCCATTGAAAGAATATAAGTTTGAATCTGTCTCGAGCCTCCGACTATTTCAGCGATTCTAGACATGTTTAAGAGGTCTTGCATCAATGTATTATCGCACAAGCCCGCACCTCCCATGAGGTTCGCACATTCATAGCCAATTTCAGCCGCGAGTTTAGCTGCGTGATATTTGAATTGGCTTGCGGAGGCCACCATGGCTTGAGATATGTTTTGAGGAAGTGTTCCTCCGAATTTTTCAACTTTATCATCATAGCTCTTGCAAAACATTAGTAATCCAAGCGTGACATTGGTTAATCTTGCCCAAAGATCAGTCAAGAGAAAGCCTACCCCTTGGAACTTTAGGATTTCTTGATCGAATTGTTTCCTGTTATTCACGTATATCGAAGTATGTGAAACGGCGTTCCAACTTGAAGATATGCAATCGATTGCTATTCCTATTCGTTCCGGTACCAATCCTTCAAACAAGTGCTCACGACCTTTTCCCACTCCTCCAAGAACGTAATCTTTTGGAACTTTAAGATTATCAAATCTCTCCTTACCTAACCAAACTTTCGGAACATAAGGAATGAAGACTCTATCACAATGCCATCCCTCCCATGTGGTGTCTATTAGAAACTGAGCCATCGTATTACCGTTATTTTGTTCAGCGGTAGCATAGGCAACCACGTATCCTGCTTTAGGAGCGTTAGTGTTAAAAATCTTATCTCCATTGAGGATAAAGCTTCCATCTGGTTGTTCTTTACAAGTTGTTAACATGTGAACAGCATCTGAACCTCGCTCCGGTTCCGTGATGAGGATGGCTCCGGGCGTTACTCCCGTGACAAATTTCTTCATGACTTCCAATCGTATTGGAACATTTTCGTGATGCTCATGAAGTGGGTTGATTGCTAATACCGTGGCACCACTTGCTAAAGAAAATTGGGGATCGAAGAAATTTACCGCTAAATTTCTCATGAATTCGATGGTTGCGCCATATTCGGGGTAATTAATATCAATCATTTCAAAGGGATGAGCCCTTGTTAAAAACCCCTCTGCCCCAAATGCGGGGATCCAATTATAGATATCTTCATCTGGACTGTGAATTACATTATTTTTTTTTTCAAATCTCATGCAAAATTTCTGAATCGATTTTAAGAAATTGAAGTGCTTCGGTTCAAGCACCGTCATCAAGTTCGTGTTTAGGAACGCATAGCGATTCTTCAAGCTCAATTTCTCGAGGATCTCATCATTAATGGCTTGAGTTATGTATCTGGTTTTTTTCTCTCCTTCCATTTTTATCACTTTAAGTTTTTTTAATTTAATTAAATAAGATATGAGAAATAGTATTAATAGTATTAAAAAGAGTATGAATTATTTATTTAATTTTATCATTATTAATGAGTTTAAAAAAACCTTTTTTTGATTCAGAACCGTTTCAAGTTATTAATTTTCTCAATCTCGCCGATAACTTTTTTGAAATTATCAACGCAGTCTCAAATGGGCTATTTTTTTTAAATTGAATGACGGAGATGAAATTGTCAATGCCAACAAGTGAGAGAATGCCATAATCTTCGAGAGAAATCAATTCATGTATTTTAGAATTACCTATTATGAATCTACTCTCTAAAAGCCTTATAATTTCAGATAGCACGTTCGAACTTAAGTAAGATATGATCACACGGCCTGTTTGAGTTAATAAGGCTGATGATATAACAAAAGAAGAAAATGTATGTAATTCTTCAAATACCTCTATAAGATCTTTTTGTATTTCTTCTGAAACCAATTTTTTACTTCTTTCCATTATTTCATCAATATCATGTTTGAATTCTTGATAAATAGAGATATCTCCATTAAAATTTTCAGTTAATTGAGTTAAATCAAATTTTTCTAAAAATTGGCTTTTAATTTCTCTTAGTTGGTTTCTCAACTCTACTAGATTATCAGTTCTATCACTAAATAATGCAAACATTAATTCACTGGAATCTGCTTTTTCAATTTCAAAAATAAACCGGAAAGGTCCCACTTCAATTTCTGAAAGTTCTTTAGTTTTCAAAGTTGCCTTTACAAAGGAGAATATGGCACTTAGAAAGCTACTTGTTAGCTTAATGTTAAAAATATCTTCATAAGTCTTGTAGAAAATCAATTCTCCTGTAGATTTCATTATAAAGATATTTTTGATCATGATTATAATTTAAAGAAAATGCTTGGTCTATACAATTCTTATAAAAGTACAATTATAAAAATCCTCTTTTAAGTAAATACCTCTTATTTAATGAATTTTTTTAAAACTTCGAAGAAAAAATCCTTAAAAAAATGTTTAAATGGAGGATACTATTAATAGATTTGGCTTAATACCCATCAAACTTAGCCCATTCGTCATCATCTTCAAAATCTTCTTCCTCATCATGAGATGTTGGGGCATTTTCATCAACTTCGCGTTCAATGGAATCATCTTCATAGTACTCTTCATCTTCATCAAAGGAAATAGCTTTTTCCAAATCAGTTATGATATCTTCGGCAGTAACTTGAATCTCTGGAATAGGTTCCTCTTTAGGTGTCTTCTTTTCAACTAATTTTAAATAATCACCATGTATTTTGATGGTTATTGGAGTTTCTTCTTGTAACAACCTTACCACCACTTCCTCGCTACTGGAAGTATCATGAGGCATTCTCATTACTAAAGCCCTCGATCCTTCAAAAACACCACTGATTATTTCTACGGTATCTCCTTCCTCTAAATATTCAGTGACACTTCTTGGAAGAAGTACATGTTTTAATTCTATCAAATTTATGTTTTGAACAATTCTGCCTTTAATGTGAGGAATTCCTTGTACGCCAATTTGCACATCGCGTTTTTGTGGTGCTTCAAAAAAGATGTAACCGGGTAATAATGGGCTTACTAATATTGCTCGAATATCTGGAATTACATCTAAAATTTTGAATCTGTAAAAAATCTGTTTTAGAATGTTGCTCTCCTGGTTGATTGTCGTCCTGACAGCGAACAATGTCGTTAACTCTTCCTTTTCATCTATTTCAATTGGTTGTAAATAATCATCATTAACTTCATCTTCTTGCTTTACCATTCTTCCTCACTTTTCTTATATGAATTTACAATTTTTTAAAATTGTTGATTTAATTTATTAGAAAAAAAGCTTAAGTTTCTTAGTCTTTTCTAAATTATAAAATTTTGCTTTTATATACAATCTTGATTGTATTAAATAAGCA
>Ga0307426_1000008_pt1 | contig 114338 bp, 101 predicted proteins | sample SalMarWE160340MG_FD_202165 | JGI IMG/M metagenome (GOLD analysis project Ga0307426, IMG submission 202165) | Salt marsh sediment microbial communities from the Plum Island Ecosystem LTER, Massachusetts, United States - WE1603-40 | ecosystem: Environmental > Aquatic > Marine > Intertidal zone >... | reverse complement strand
GTTAAGCCTGGCACTTGAAATCGTCTTTGATCCGCAAGATCAGGATGATAGCTTTGGGCCCTTGCGAGGGGCCGCGCGCGACCGAAAGCAATGTCTCCCATCATGCCGGCATCGCGCCGCTGGCGCGCAGGTGATCGAGCTCCTTGGCGGTCGGGATCGTGCGCTATAGAGTGCGGCTGGATCGCTGCATATACAGGCGATATGAAGGACACCCGACCCGGAGAATTGCACGGCGTCGATATCACTGAGACTCAGTAGTTGCCACCCGTGGTTGCGTGCGTGATGGAAAAAATGCTGACGGCAAATGTCGGACGCATGGCTAACCCGCAGCTTTCTGTGGTTTCGCCTTGCTATAATGAAGAGCAGTGTCTTTTTGAGCTGTATCGGCGTCTCACCGCCGTATGCAAGGCCGCCGTCGGCGACAACTACGAGATCGTCCTCGTTGACGATGGCTCCAGGGATGCCACACGCGGCCTGATCACGCAGTTCGCAGCCGATGACCATCACGTCGTCGGCGTGCTCCTGTCGCGAAATTTCGGTCATCAGATGGCTCTTTCTGCGGGTCTTGAAGTCTGCCGCGGCGATCGCGTGCTGATCATCGATGCTGATCTGCAAGATCCGCCCGAGCTTCTTACCGAGATGATGTCGCAGATGGACAAGGGCTTTGACGTCGTTTACGGCCAGCGCATCCAGCGCCACGGCGATGGCCTGTTCAAACGGTTCTCGGCGGCCGCGTTCTATCGCCTGCTCAACAGCCTGGTGGATATCGACATTCCTCCCAGCTCCGCCGATTTCCGATTGGTGAGCCGTCGCGCGCTCAACGTGCTGCTGTCCATGCCCGAGCGCGACCGCTTCATTCGCGGGATGATCCGCTGGGTTGGTTTTCCGCAGACGCCCGTGCTCTACGATCGCCAGGGGCGGTTCGCAGGCAGCACGAAGTACCCGCTGCGCAAGATGCTGCGCCTCGCCATAGACGCGATAACGAGCTTCTCCATCGTGCCGCTGCGCATCGCGTCGTTTCTGGGAATATCTTTTGCCTTCGTCGGTCTCCTCGTCCTGGTTCAAGTCGTCGTCGAATGGTGGTACGGCTCCACCATCCCCGGCTGGGCCAGCCTGATGAGTGCAGTTGTACTGCTGGGCAGCGTGCAGCTCATCGTCATCGGCATTCTGGGCGAATACCTTGGGCGCCTGTACATCGAGTCCAAGCAACGGCCGCCGTACGTGATCGAGAAAGTCATTCGTAGTTCCAAGATCCCCGTTGGCGCACAAACCGGTCAAGAATGACGATCAACATACGACGCGAGTTCATGTCGAAACACGAGCGCATTCGTTTGGACGAGGACCACGGGGCAGGGATGCAGACCTCAGACCAGAGAGTGCCGCTCGCTTCCGTTGCCACGGCCGGCGCCAGACCCGCTGCGACGCTGTCGTTGCAGGCCGTAAAGTACGCCCTCACGGGAGTGGCGAACTCGGTCATTGGAATCGCAGTGATCTTTTTCGCGCTCTACCAATTCGGGGCAAGCGATGTGGCCGCCAATGCGGCCGGTTACGCCGTGGGGCTGTCGATTAGCTTCGTGCTGAACCGGTCGTGGACCTTTGCGCACAAGGGCGCCATATCCGAGAGCCTGGTCAAGTTCCTCCTCATTGTCGGCCTTGCCTATCTCTGCAACCTGGCGATGGTCCTGGTTACGCACAGAGTGCTCGGCTGGAACGTATACCTGGCGCAGCTTCTCGGGGTCGCTGTCTACACATTCATCGGCTTCTTTGGCAGCCGTAACTTCGCGTTTGCCAACCGATCGTAGGCCCGCGCACAATCTATGCACAACCTCCCCAAACTTTGCAGCTCGGCCGCTACGGCCAACGGCGCAGGGAACCCATAATGGCGCTACTCGGTCCGCATCCACGGCTACGCCTCTACACGCGGTCGTCAGACTATGCACGCGTGGCCTTCGAAATGGCCAGCCAGCAGTGGCTGCGGGGAGATAGCGTCGCTCAGCTGGAAGAGCAGCTTGCCGCGCGGCTCAATACCCGGTTCGCCGTCGCGCTGCCGATGGCGAGAGTCGCGATCTACCATGCCGTTCGTGCGTTGATTAAGCCCGGGCAGAAGGTGATCCTTTCTCCCTACACCATTGCCGACGTGGTCAACATGGTGATCTGCGCCGGAGGCATTCCCGTCTTTGCCGATATCGATGCAGCGACGTGCAACATACGCGCCGACGAGGTCGAGAGGCTTATCGATGACGCAACGGGCGCGGTGCTCGTCACCCATTTCTACGGGTGCGTCTGCGACGTTCACAGGATCGCCGAGATCTGCCGGGCCCGCCGGGTGCCGCTCATTGAGGATGCCGCCCAGGCCTTCGGCGCAATGGTGGACGGGCAGCCCGCGGGCACGATCGGCGACGCCGGCATATTCAGTTTCGGCCTCTACAAGAACGTGTGCTGCTTCTACGGCGGACTTGTCGTCACAAATCGCGAGGACGTCCATCAGGCCGTGTCGGCATCGGCACGCTCAGCGCCTCCCATAAGAGCCGGCCACCTGCTCAACAAGGTCATCTCCGGCGCGATCACCGACACCATCACGTGGCCCCCGATTTTCTCTACGGTGATCTTCAGAATATTTCGCTATGGCTACCTGAACGATGTCGATGCCATCAACAACCGCTTGAAGATTGACGTCGATCCCAAAAAGAAAACGCAGCTGCCTGACGACTACGTTTCGCAGTTGTCGCCGCTGCAGGCGCGCTTGATCGGTCCGCAGCTGAAGTCCGTCGATGCAAAGACGGAAGCGCGGCTCCGTGCGGCGCAACGCTATCACAACGGCCTGCAAGACCTCGATCAGCTCGGCTTGCCGCCGCTGCGCCAGGATAAGTCGCACGTCTACTGGTACTATCCCATCCAATATGCGCCGCGCCAGGAGCTCGTGAAATATGCCATGCGCCAGGGCCGCGACCTGGCGGAAAGCCATCATAGAAATTGTGCCGATCTTGAATGTTTCGCCGAGTACCATCGCGATTGCCCCGTTGCCAGGAGCGTGGCGCAATCGGTGATCTACCTGCCAACCTATCCAAGCTATCCGGTCAGCGAAATTGAAAAGACCATTGCCGTGATCAGACGCTTTTTCGGGAGATAGTGTCGATGCACGCGGTCGTCGTCGGTTCCGGCCCTGCGGCTCTCTCATGCATAAAGGCGCTACTTCGGCACAACGTCCGCGTTACCGTGCTCGACGCGGGGGAGGAGCTCGACAGCGGGCGTCAGGCGCTTGTCGAGCAGCTGTCCGGACTGGAGCCCGATGCGTGGCCGGACGATGCGGTCCGGCGCCTGACGGAGAACCCGACAATTCAAGCCAAGGCCATTCCCAAGAAACTGGCCTTCGGCTCCGACTTTATCTACGCGGAGGACAGCGAGGCCTGGCCGTTTGACGGCGATCAGATCCAGGCCAGAGGCACCTTTGCTCGAGGCGGATTCAGCACCGTTTGGGGCGGCGCGATGCTTCCTGCCGACGATTGCGACATGCAGGATTGGCCGATCGGCCGCGCCGACCTGCGCGAGTCCTACCAACGGGTGTTGGCGGACTTGCCGCTTTCGGGAGCCGTCGACGATTTGGCGTCCGCATTTCCCCTCTACAAGGACAACCCGACACCGCTGAGACTTGAGCCGCAGGCCCGCAGCCTATTGCAGGATGTCTGCCGGGCGCATGAGCAAAAGGGCGGGCTGTTGCTTGCCGGACAGGCCCGGCTCGCTGTGCACGCTCAGGGCAGCACGGGCTGCCGCTACTGCGGCATGTGCCTGTCGTCGTGCCCCTATGGGGCGATCTACGGAACGGCAGATGAAATCCGCGCGATGGCGGCCGACGGCCGGATCGAGTACGTGGGCGGCGCGCTGGTAGAGCGGTTCGAGGAGACGGAGGCCGGAGTCACCGCCTATTTCACCAGCTTGAGGACGGGCGCGCGGGAATCGCGCAGCTTCGACAGGGCATTTGTCGGTGCCGGAGCCATCAATTCGACGCGGATCATTCTCGACACGCAGCGGGCTTACGATGCGCCGATCGAGCTGCTCGACAGTCAGAAGGTCCTGCTGCCGCTGCTGCGTCTGCAAAGGCACCCGATCGCGTGGCCAAGAATAAATACCCTGGCAAGTCTATTCATCGAGGCAAAACTGCATGACGTTTCCAATCACTGGATCCATATGCAGATCTCGCTGGTAAATGACTTGGTTCTGCGCAAGCTCGGGTTGTCCTGCGATCTTCGCGCCGTGAACATTCCGGTCTGGATGAGGCCGGCGGTGGAGCGCTTGATGGCGGCCTGGTGCAGCCTGCATTCCGATCATTCGTCACGGATCGAGTTGCGGTTGTCCAACGAGACGCGGGGCGGTCGCCACGTTTTGGCGGCGCGCGAAATCAGCAATCCGCGGCAGCGGGCTGTCGCCGCCCGCATTGCCAGAAAGATCGCGCGTTTGGGGCTGAGCGCGAAGCTGCTTTGTCTGGCGCCGCTCATCCGCATGAGCCCGACCGGAACCAGCGCGCACTATGGCGGCACCTTTCCCATGTCGGCCGACTCCGGGCGCAGGTTCTCCAGCGACGTGCTTGGCCGTCCGTGCCGGATGAAGAGGCTGCACCTGATCGACGCTTCGATATTTCCGTCGATTCCCGGCACCACCATGGTGCTGCCCATAATGGCAAACGCCGACCGCATCGCCACGGCGTCGGCCACCGCCACGCATATCTGATCCTCAGTCGCACGATTGCGTCTTGCGCCGTGCGCATCGAACGGGCGAGCGCACAAGTCGCGAGATCGTCAATTCGATCTGTGGCCCTGCACGCGGCTCAGGTAATCAACGACATACATTCCGTATCGCGAGGATACGAACGCGCGTCCGGACTCCGGCTCCAACACGACGCTGCGCAGCCATGGTCCCAGGCGGTAGTGCGCGACCTCCTCGTAGGTGTCGAGATCCGTCACCAGCAGGTCGTTGGACAAGAGGCTGACGGAAATCAGCAGCCTGCGCGCCTTGTCGATCTCCATGGAGCGCACGCCCAGCACGGCGGCAATGGAGCCTTTGAGCCTTAGCGTGTCGGCGTCGAAGCGATAGATCACCGACTCCATGGGCGCGGCGACGAGGACCTCGTTGCGATCCGCATCGAGGCTCATCCGGTCGAATCGCTTCGAATGCGTCTTCGTCGAGGCTGTGACAGCCAGCTTCTTCACGTCGTAGACGACCAGCTCGGCGGTCGTACGAAAGAACGACAGGAACACGCGGCTGTCGTTTTCACCCCTGATATGGCTGCCCGCCTCGATCGGCGCATGCGCGACGACCTTCCATCCGTCACGATCCAGAATGATGAGCGGGTCGCCTTCCCTTATGTCGGCCTCCGAAGCGATCATGAGCCGCTGCGATGCCGGATCCCACTCCAGAACCGCGTCGCCCGGAGAGATGTTGGGCAGCTGCCGGCTGCCGACGAGGCGCAATGTATCGGCGTCGACGATCAGAAGCGTTCGATTCTCCGCGTCGTAGAGATAGACCTCGCGGTCCTTTTTGTTGAATGCCAGCATTTCCGACCGACCTGTCCCCGAGCTGGCCGCAAGCGGGGGCTCGTCCATGGCGTCGATGCGGAACGCCAGCAGGCTGTCGGCTCCATGGCCCGTGGCAAAGAGCAGGCGCTGCTTTTCATCCAGGATCAGGCCATTGAGATCCAGCGTGTTCACGAGCTCAACGGCGCTGTCGCCCAGCACGGGGCCGGTCAGCGCGTGGAGCCGGTATCCGTTCGGGATGAGCGCGGCAAGCCCGCACGCCGCAGCCGAGGCGAGCACGAGCAGCGTCCAGACGGGCGGGCGGCGTTTGGCTGGAAGCAATCGGGCCGCGGCGGGGGCTCCCAGCCACATTGCCGCGAATGCCAGCGTGACAACCATCGCCAGAACCAGCGCGGTGCGGGTCGACTCCGATTCTCCGCCGTCGCTCAGCGACAGGGGCGGCAAGGCGAAGAAGCACACCGTGAATGCGATTCCGGCCAAGACGATTGGGAGCACGGTGACCCACCGGCCGGTCAGGCTGCGGAGCATCAGCCATCCACCGCCGGCGACGACCGTCAGCAGCACGAGCCACAGAACGAAGCGCGCCAGCAGCGTCCCGTAAATGGAGATCGCGATATGGGTCGGCGCCGCAAGGCCGACTGTGCGTTCGACTAGATCAGCGATGGTTTCGCCGAACGAGCCCAGCGCGATGCCTGTCGCATAGCGGGCGATGACGAGCAGCGCCACCGATGCTGCAAGCACGGCGGCGACAATCAGGTACGTCGGCAGCCTGTCGCTAGCCGTGTCCCGCTGGTTGCGAAGTAGCGGCATGAAACTCCTAAACGAACGTTCCCTCTGGAAGCTCAGCACTTAGCAAACGGGGTTGCGACTGCCGAGCGGATCGGATTTCCGTAGTTAACCCGCTCCGGGCCACCCACGCTCGCAAAGAAGTGCAACGCAGTTTTGCCAACGTCAGTGGAAGTACTTCTTCAGGCGCAGGAACGGTTTTTCAAGGAAGTGGTAGCTCGCCAGCGAGACGAGCAGCACGATGCCGAACACGAACGCCATGTAGAGAGCCCCGGCGGTGGGGCCTTCGATATCCAGCGCCGTCTTGATGGATGTGTAGAACATGAGCATGTTGATGATCGGGTGCCACACGTACATGCCGTAGCTGTAGCGGCCGAACCAGCGCAGGATGCCCAGGTTGAAAATGGCGTTTGCGGGTCGCCAACCGATGCCGACGACCAGCGAGCCGGCGAACGCGAGCGCGATAAGCGTGAATCCGACCGACAGCATGATCGGATCGACGCCGTGCACGTTGGATGGCCCCGCGATCAGCAGCAGGACGGTCGCGCCGCACACCATCATCACGATCCAGGCCGGACGCATTAGGCTGGCGATGCCGTTCGGCCCGCGGATTGCCAGGGCCACGAAGGCGCCAGCCGCAAGCGCGTCGATCCGCAGCGGGGTTTGCAAGGACACGATAATTGGCTCGGCTCCGCTAAGCACCAGGCCGGTGCGCAGAACCAGGGCCAGCACGACCAGCGCCGCGGCGGCGCCCATGAGGTGTCGGCGCGTGCCCCACAACACCAGCACCGGCCAAATCAGATAGAAATGCTCCTCGATCGCCAGCGACCAATAGTGCCCCATGAGGCCGACCGAGTGCGGTCCCTCAAAGGCCATGACGAAGTTGGTGAGGTAGAAGACGACCCACAGCGGGCTGGTCGTTCCCCACACGCCGGCATCCGGCCAGGCTGTGCTCAGCAACACGACGAATAGCAGCGCCGTGTAGTAGAGGGGCATGATCCTCAGAACGCGCCGCGCATAGAAGTTGCGGAAGTAGGACTCGTCGTTGCGGCTGTCGTAGAGGATCCCGGTGATCAGAAAGCCCGAGAGTACGAAGAACAGGTCGACGCCGCACCACCCGAGATCGGTTGCCTTCAGGAAAGAGTAGTAGAAGCCGAATCCGCGTGCGCTGGCGCCGTAGTGATGCACGAGCACGAGCAGAATGGCGACGCCGCGGATGCCGTCGAGGGCGCCGATGTGCACGCCCGACAGCCGCTTGGCTGGAGCGGCCTCGGCCTCAAGGAAATCAGGACCCGCAAGCGCGGCGGCACGCGGCTCAGCGATGTTGGCCATTGCTCACCTCAAAGGGTCCGGTGTGCAGTCGGCCGGCGAACGGGCGCAGCGTGTGTCCCAAGCAAAGAGCGGCCAATTGAGCCCGCATCCGCCCTCCAGGCATGTCCCCACTTGTCATCGGCCCACTCATGCACGCTTGTACCGGGCCTTGCTGCAGGTGCGAGCACTGCTCTGAGCTACAACAGGCGCCGTCGGACGGCTTAACCTCGAAGCTCGCATGCTAGTAGGATTTGTGCCGATATCGCCTTTAGTTGGATCTTTAAGGATAATGGGGGACCTGCGCTCCCCCATCCGGTCCGGACACATTGTGCAGCGCCGTTCACCAAGGACGCGGGCAGGCGCGGCCGCCTCGAAGCCGGCTACCCGATTTGGTCCGGGCCGGGGCTAGTCGCTTGGCAGCGGACGTAGAGCGCACAAACATCGGCCTCGCTCCGGGCCAGCACCCAGCCTGCGACTGAGACCTGGCGGCGGCACGCCAGGTCGGACTCGATCAGCACCGCGAGTGCCCGTTCCAGTCGCGGCAGCGAGGCACCAAGGGCGTCGGTGCCAACCTCGGCAAGACGCCTGTCCAGCCTGAGCGCGGCGGCTTGGGCGTCGAAGGCCCCATCCGTCTCGCGAAGATAGAGGCGACCGATCGCGGCGACGCTCGGCAGCGGCCCGAGCGCCAGCGCCAGCCGTTCGATCTGTGCGGCGGGCAGCATGCTCCGACGCGCCAGCGCCGGATTGAGGAACGGCGGCATTGCCAGGGCGGCGCCGAGGCACGCCAGCCACTGACGGCGGCTCAGTCCCATTCTCCGACCTATGGTCTGTCTTGTCATTGTCCCTTGTGCTCCAGATGGTCGGCCAGCCGCAGCGCCATGGCCACGATGGTGAGCGTCGGGTTGACCCACCCGCTGGTCGGAAAGACCGAGCCGCCGGCCACGTAAAGATTGGCCACCCCATGCACACGGCAGTCCTTGTCGACGACCCCCGTTTTGGGGTCGGCGGACATCCTCGTGGTTCCCATTTGATGCCACTGGCCGGCGACCACCACCGAACGCTCGCTGTCGGGATCGAGCAGCAGCTGCACTGCTCCCAGGTTGAGGCGCCGCAGCTCGGCGCCCAGATGCTCGATGCCGGCGCGGACGTCGGCAATGTCCTGCGGATCGATGCGCCAGTCGAGGGCGACTCTTGGCTGACCCAGTACATCTTTCTCGCTTGTCAGCGTCACCCTGCTTGCAGGGTTGGGAGACTGCTCCGCCAGCACATTCATGATGACCGGTTGCGGCGGCTCCGACACGTGCCGGGCCACGCGCCCGCCTCCGGGCAAAGCATTGAGGAGCAGGCGCGCGGTGGTGCGACGGTGCTCCATGAGGTTGATCAGGTGCTGCGGAAAGTCGGGAGGCACGCGTCCCGCGCGCAGCGAGCCATAGAGCGTATGCAAAGTCGCCGCCGCAACGGATGGCTCGGTGCTTCCAATGAACCCCATGGAAATGCCGCCGCGCCGGCGCAGCCAGTCCGGGGCGAGCGAGAGCGTAAGATAGTTGCGCTCTCCTTGCGGGATCGAAAGGGGCAGCATGCTGCCGAGCGCCGTGGGAACCACGCGCACGGCGTTCTGGTAGGCCGGATGCTCCATGAAATACCGCCCGACGAGGTCGGCTTCGTTGCCCAGTCCGTGCGGCGTGATCGTGCGGCTGTTGAGCAGGAGGCGCGCGTTCTCGATGGCGCCGCAAGCCAGCACGTAATTTTTCGCGGTTACGGCAAATCGCTTGCCGCTCAGCGTCGCGACGTCGGCGCGCTCGATCTTGCTCGGCACGGCGGCCGGCACGAGCTCCAGCAGGTTGGCCCACAGCAGGCAGCGCACGTTGCCGGCTTTGGCGATGTCCGCCTCGTAGACTTGGCCAAACCGCGTCGGCGGGCTTCTTTGAAAGAGCGCAGGCGACAGCTGTTCCCGATCGAGCGTTGCGAGCGCCGGGCCGGGCGGAACGGGCCACTGCGCCTCATTCTCGAACGGCACCGGGTCGAGCTCGCACAGCTCCTGCGCCGGGCTGTAGAACGGCTCGAGCTCCTCGTGGCGCATCGGCCAGCCGCTGTGCGCCAGACCCGGCCTCTGTTCCAGGTCGACCGGCCGCAAGGCCGAGCAATAGCCTTCCCAGTGGTTGGTCGTGCCACCGAAGTAGCGAAGCCGCGTCGAGCCCACGTCGTAGTATTCGCGGCCCACGTTGCGGGCGTCGTTGAGCGACTGCACGCTGTCGTCGGGCTCGAGGCCGCCCGATTCTAGGAGGCAGATGCTGCGTCCGCTGCCGGCAAGCCGTCGCGCGATTGCGAGCCCCGCAGCGCCCGCACCGACGATGCAAAGATCACAATCGAAAACGCTTCCATCATCGATTTGCCGGGCATCGAGGAACATCTAGCTGATCCGAACACACTAGCTTCGTCGGGGCGCGATCGCTTCGCAGGGGGCTGGATGCTCGGTGTTCCGCAGACGTAGAGCAACGGAAAGTTTGAACAAATTTCCGATCATAGTTATTGTCGAAGACGAAACAGAAACAAGGCCGTCATGCCCAGTCGCATAGTTAAGAGCGCCGGTTGGACCTCCGTCAAGCTGGCACTGCTGTTGGCGTTCGGCGCAGCTTGCGCGGCGGTGGGCGGCGGCATTGTCTATCTCCTGTCGAACAAGGAGCACTTCGCCCTCTCCCACGAGGCGGTGCCGATGGCGGCGCAGATCAGCCTTGAAAAGCAGAACCTGTGCGAGTCGCTGTCGCCGAGCATCCGCGTGCAGAACATTCCGCCCGGCGCCAAGCACATGTCGGTGCGGATCACCGACCTCAACTACCTGTTCGATCACGGCGGCGGCATCGTGGCGGTGCCGCCCAGCGGCGAGATCAGCGAAGGGGCGCTGCCGAGCTACATCGGCCTGTGCCCCGGTCCTGAGGACCACACCTATCGCTTTCGCGTCGACGCGCTCGATGACGCCAACAAGATCATCGGCATCGCCGAGGTCGCGCGCCCGTGCTGCTCACAGATCAGGGCCAAGCCCTGAGCTGGTCTCCTGCACGACCATGGCTAGGGCGCCGGGGCCTGAGCGCGCAGTGGGGCCCGGTGACGAACGGCGTGCCCTACATGCCGGTCCACAATGCGTATTGCCCGACGGCTGCGTGCCCGTTGATGGCGATGGCGCGGCAGGGCGCGAACTCGGTCAGCTGCGTCTGCAGGACCTGCACGCCATAGCCGTTCAACGCGTCGCCGACGCGTTCGGTCAGCTTGCGGGAGAAGTCTCCGCGGTCTGACTGGATCTCACCCAGCGTGTGCCTGCTGATCTCAGTGAAGATGGCCCCCTGCGAGCGCTCCATGATGTCGGAAGGCAGGTCGGCGATCTTGGCGACGGCCTGCACGACATCGTCCACGTAGTAGGTCACGAGCGCGCCGACCATGACGGTCTTCATGTCGCTGGTCATCACCACTCTGGTCTGAACGAGCTGTGTTTGGCGTACCATGACCATGAGCTTGTAGGTGGTCGCCACGGGCCAGTACCAATGCAGTCCGGGCCTCCATTCCTTGATGCGGTGTCCGCGCACGAACGCCACGCCGGCATGCGTCGCGGGCACGATTACAAGCCAGGGGATGAGCTTCATCAGTGTTTGGAAGATCTCCCCGATCCAACCGAATGCTCTATCCAACATCTCCTCCATTCTCCGAGATTGCGCGACGCAGCGTCGGTACCACGTGGCCGCCGTCATACCATGCGCAAGTCGGGTGGCGCTTGACGGCGCACGCGCTTGCTAAGCTGCGGTCCAGTGGCCCGGCGATGCGGCGCAAATCATCGGGTTCTTGGTTGTTTGGCGGCGAAAGGCCTTGCCTAGCGGCAGGCCCGCCGCCCGTTCCCCATGCCAAAAATCAGTATAGCTCCGGAAGGTTTGCTGGTTGTGACACGATTTCTAGTCGACGACGGTGTCGGCTGGCGCGTTGGTTACCACGGCAACGCCATACCCCTCGAAATGAAGGGTGCCGTTGAACGGCTCCCGGATCACCCGGCCGCCCGTCGACATGTCGATGCGAAACACCTCGGTGGAGGCGAGCAGGCCGTCGTCCCAGCCGGCGATGTTGAGCTTGCGTGCGCCGCGGGCGGTGTGGACGAATACGCCGCTGCAACGGCCTTTTTCACCATGAGCAACGACCGCATCGATGTCGGGAATCTCGGGACGGTAGGGGGGGAAGCTGACCTGGTCGTCGAAGCGCACGTTCTGGGCGAACAGCTGCTTGGCCAGCCCGGCCGGCATCGGCTCCCCGTTCACTTCCAGGAGGCCGTAGGCATCGTCGTTCGACGTGGCGGTCCAGCGCATCTCCAAGTCGGCGCCGCCGCGCAGCAGGTGGATGAGCGCCGAGATGTAGTATGCGGCACCGAAAGCGTTCTGGTTCAGTCCCCCGGCATAGACGTGGTCGTGGTGGACGACGGCGTTGAACTCGCCGCAGACGTTCAATATGTCGCGCCCCACCAGCAGGCGCGCGACCGCCTTGGCGCGTGCCTCGTACTCGGGCGTCTGGGCCATCAATAGCCTCTCGTACACCTCGCCCATGGGCGCATCGGGTGAGCCGTTGAGGTCGATACCCAGGCTGGCGCTGGAGACGACGGGGCGCCAATCGCCGTAATGGTGCCAGGAGACGAAGCCGACCAGCCGGTCGTCGACCTCGTTGACGAGCCGCGCGACCCAATCGAGCCAATAGGGCTGGAAGCCGTCCAAGGCCGGACCGCCGATGCGGGCCTTGCGCCCATGCAGATGCGGCTCGAGCAGCGGGTGGATGGCTGTGGCCACCGCCTCGTAGATGCGGCGGTATTGCGGGTAGCTGAGGCCACCGCCGACCGGCACGTTGTTGGGCTCGTTCCATACGCACCAGTGCCAGCTCGCCGCCGCTGCGCCCCATTGCTCCAGGCATCCCCAGACGATGTCGGTGCAGCGGGCGACGTAGGTCCTGAGGTTGCGGGCGTCGTCGTGGGGCGGATGGTATTTGGCGAACGTCACCATGGGAACGGCGCCCAGGTCGAGCACCGCCTGCGCGTAGCCCGCGAACAGGTCCCAACGCGCGATCGGGTCGGGCACCGGCTTGTCGAAAACGAAGATGCGCACGACTTGCGTGCCCATCAGCCGGTGGTGGTGGCGGAATTTCTCGGCATGCTCGCCCAGGCTGAGGCGCCACCAGGCGTCGATCTCGTTGAACCCGTAGCGAAGCTGCATGCGCCGGGCCGCCGCCGGGCGTTCGAGGAGGGGTCGTTCTTGCGTGGCCATCACCGGCTTCCTTGGACCCCAAATCAGCTTTCGATGATCTGCATCAACTCGTGCAGCCGGGCCGCCGGAGAGTGCTTCCGGGCGAAATCGCTGCGGATCGCCTGTACGGATTTCGCGTAGTGCTCGGGGCGTGCCAGCACGTCGAGAACCTTCTCCTGCGGTTTCTCCCCGCCGAGCACGAGCTCGTCTGCCGCCTCGCCGTAAACGCTGCGGACGTATTCCGGGTCGAGGACGAACAGGGGGATCGTTCCCGAGGCCGGCGTCTCGAAGGTGCGGCAAGTGACCATCCCGAGCTCTTCAAACAGCGGCCGATAGACCACGGGGTTGAAGACGCCGCGGCTCATGGTCTCGATAACCTGCGAGAACGGCACGGGCGGCATCGCCTCGACGCCCAGCTTCTTGAGGTAGCCGGGATCGGTCCGGTAGATGTCCTCGATCCCCATCTCGGCGGCCCAGTCGGGCAGCTGCGCCCAGCCGTGCCCGAAGAGCGCCATGCCGTCGACCTGGTCGCGCACCGGCTCCACCGCTTTGAGAACCTGCGACATGCCGTGCCAGCGGAACTTGGAGTGGCCGACGTAGACCATGTCGAACTCCTTGGCGCGGAAGTCGAACGGCGTCTCCCACGCCGGGTCGTAGACGTGGAAGTAGAACGTCCGCACGTTGGAGCGCAGCGGCCGGGGCGTCGGCTGGCAGATCTTGTCCGCCAGCGCATCGCAGAAACCGATCCAATAGCGGCTCTCGCCGTCGTTGCTGTGATTGTAGTCGCCGTGCACCTCGATGGGGTCGTTGTAGCGCCCGTCGCAGTCGATCACGACCCTGCGCTCCCGGGGCACCGCCGCCAGCAACCGCGCCCAGTCGAGCTGGTCGCCGTTCTGAAGCCCCGTCGTCCACTCGACCACGAAGACGACCGCATCGGCCCCGCTCAGGTCGGTCGAATAGTTCAACGGTATCTTCTCGCTCGGTGGTCCGTACACGATGACCTCGTGACCGGCTTCTTGCGCCGCCCGCGTGTAGCCCTGGAGATCCAGCTCGCTGCCCTGGTTCTCGTAGGCATAATAGACGAAGACGATTTTCATCCCTCGGTCCTTAACAACGGCGCGGGGCTTGCGCTTCCGTCGGCGAGCGCTGCGACGAGCTCCTCGACGCGGCGCCGGTAGGGATGGTGGACGAGCATGTAGCGGCGCACCTCCTCAACGAGGCCGCGGTAGTGCTCGGGCCGCTGCAGCGCATCAAGGATCTTGTCGGCCACCCGGCCGGGCAGGGTCAGCTCCCGCCCCGCGGGTCCGTAGACCGCCGCCGCGAGGTCCTGGTCGAGCATCAGAAGCGGGATCGTGTCGGCGCAGAACTCCTCGAAGTAGCGCAGCGTCAGATGCTTTACGTGGGCGAGAAACGGCCGCTGGGTGAAAATATTGACCCGTCCGGTGCTCATCGTGCGGATCACTTCCGTGTAGGGCACAGGCGGCTCGGCGCGGATGTTGAGGCGGCGAAAGGCCTCCGTCTCGACGCGGAACGCCGGCTCCAGGTCCTCGTGCTTGGCCCATTCGGGCATGGCGTCCCACCACAGGCCGAGGAAGCCGATCTCGCCCACTTGCGAGCGGATCTGCTCGAACGCCGGCAGCAGCTCGCCCGCGACCTCCTTCCAGCGCCACCAGTTATGGCCGACGTGGAGGATGTCGTACTTCTTGGGCGGGGCCGCCTCCGGTGGCAGCACCTGGGCGGGGTTGAACCCGAAGAAGGGGAGCGTGGTCGCGGGCGTGTCTTCGGAGGTGGCGAGCGTCGGCTTGATGATATGATCGGTGAGCGCCCCGTAGAAGCTTAGCCACTCGGCCCGCTCGTCCTCGCTGCTGTAGTTCCGGTCGTACCCGTCCACCACGATCAGCGGGTTGAATTTGCCATCGGCGTCGAGAATGTAGCGGTGCTCACGGGGAAATCGCGCCAGCAGGCTCACCTCCTGCAGCCGCTTGGGCACGTAGAGCTTCGACTCGAACAGAAAGATGACGCGATCAAAGGCGTGCACGTCGGTGGAGAAGGGCAAGTCCGGGGCACTGGGTTCGGGCTCGCCATAAAGGGCAAAGTTGTGCCCGAGCTCCGCACCGACCCGCGCATAGTTGGTCAACGCGTGCGTGTTGCCCGCATTTGCGCGGTACTCCATGACGAACAGAACGTTCATGACGCGCTTCCCGACCGCAGGCGCTCCAGCTCGTCAAAGCGGCGCGCAAAGGAGTGGTGGCGCGCCAGGTGCTCGCGCGTCTGCAGGACCGCGTCCCAATAGTCTTGCGGATTGTCGAGCGCGTCGGTGAGGTGCTTGGCCACATCGTCCCCGGGGACCAGCTTCAGCGCGGCCGTCCCGTAAATCGCCGTCACAAAGTCCCGGGGCAGCATCAGGACCGGGAGCGAATCTGCGCAGAAAGTCTCGAACGTGCGGTTCGTGACGTACCCGAGGTGGCGGAACAGCGGCCGGTGAAACACCGGAGCAAACCGGCCCTTTCCGAGCAGGCCCGTGACCTCGTCGAAGCGAACGCCCTGGTAGAGGTCGACGTCGAGCTCGCTCAAAAAGGCAGGGTCGGTATCGATGCCGGCGATGCCGTTCTCGATGGTCCAGCCCGGCCGCTCGGCCCAGTCCCAACCGATCAGGCACGCCTTGCCGACCCGCGCGCGCACAGGCGCATACTGCTCGAGGAAGCGGCGGACCTGTTGCCAGCGGTGCCAGTTGCTGCCGACGTAAACGAAGCCGTACGGTTTCTCCTCGTGGGTTGCCTCCCGCCAGGCGGCCGCTGCTTCCCGCGCGGTTGCGGACTTTCCGGCCACGCAATCGGGATCGAAGCCGTGGAACAGGAAAGGCTGCACGTCGGGGCGCAGGGGCTCGAGTGTCGGCTGCAGAATGGTGCCGGAGATGGCCTTGAAGGCCTCCACCCAATCGGAGGCCAGGTGGCCGTCGAGCTTTTCCAGGTGATTAAAGTCGTGATCGAGGCGGATCGTGTCGTTGAAGCGGCCCCACAGGTCCACGACGATGCGCCGCTCGCGCGGGATGCCGTCGAGCAGCCGGGCAAGATAGGGCATGTCGGGCAGATCGTCGGGGATCTGGACGATGAACAGGGCTAAGTCCACTCCGGCGAGGTCCGTCGTGAAAGGCAAGCCCGGCAGCTCCGGGTTCGTCTCTCCGTAAACGGCGACCTCATGGCCCAAGGCGCGGCCGGCCGCGGCGTATCTGTGGACGGTGGACACGCTGCGCATCCACGGGTCCACGCCGGTCACAAGCAGGAGCTTCATTGCGCAGTGCTCCTGGTGGCCGGTCCCGCCTGCTGGCCGGAAGCGGCCTCCCGCGCCTGGCGCACGGTCTCCGCCAGCCCGGTCTCGAATTGCGTTTGCGGCTCCCAGCCGAGGACGTCGCGCGCGCGGCCGATGTCGGCCTGAACGTTCCTTTGCTCGCCGGGCCGCGCTGGGGCGTGGACGATCTCATAGCCGCCGGACGCGTGGCCGAACGCCGCAACCACACGCTCGGCCAGCTCGTTGATCGACAGCGACCGGCCGCTGCCCAGGTTGAGGACGCGGCCGCCGGACGCGGGCGTTCGCAGCGCTCGCGACCACCCGTCCACGATGTCGCCGATGAAGACGAAGTCGCGGGTCTGCTCGCCGTCCCCGAAGATGGTGATCGGCTCGCCACGCAGCAGGTTGCCGGTGAATATGCCCAGGACGCCCTGATAGGGGTTGTCGAGGGCCTGGCCCGGTCCATAGACGCTGAACATGCGTAACGAGGTTACGCTCAGATCGAAGTCGAGGTCGGGCCGCTCTGCCGTGGCGTGCACGTAGCGCTCGGCCGCATGCTTGGTAATCCCATAGTAGGAGTCGGGACAGCAATGCTGGGTCTCGGGTGTCGGCACCATCTGGCAATCGCCGTAGATGGTCATGGAGCTGGCGTAGAGTAGCCGGGGAACCTTGTGCCTCAGGCACAATTGGAGGATATTCAGTGTGCCTTCGACATTGGTCCGCAGGTCGGCGACCGGGTCGGAAAACGCGCGAATAATAGAGACCTGACCGGCGATATGGCAGACCGCATCCAACCCCTCGGCAAATATCGGCGCCACCTCGGCCGGAGAGTTGACGTCGGCCTTGGTGTAGGCGACGCCCGCCGGCACGTTCTCACGTTTGCCGGTCGACTCGTTGTCGACCACCCAGACGCCATGCCCGTCCGCAAGCAAGCGGCGGCACAGGTGGGAACCGATGAAGCCAGCCCCGCCGGTGACAAGTATCCTCATTTCGACCGCTTCCTCCTCTACCGGCTAACGGCGCCCGTGGGGTCCGTTGCCCGCGGGAGGGCGTGTAGGACCAACTTTCTCCCCTCTCCACTGCCACAGACGCAACAGCACGTCCACAGAGGCCGGGATGGCGCAGGCTCGGGCGCGCCATGGCGGCGCACGCCGGGGCCTCGGGCCGCCTTGCGTGGCTCGGGTCACACAACGGCGGCAGCATGCGGCATCCGGCGCTTGGCGCGCCAAAGCACACGCGTTGGTGACGTTAGACTGAATGATGGATCTTGGGTGGCAAACGGTGATGCGTACCAAACGAATTCTGATCACGGGCGGGGCGGGGTTCGTCGGCTGCAATGCGGCCCGCTTCTTCGGGGCGCGTAACTGGCGCGTCACGGTCCTCGATAACCTTTCCCGCCCCGGGACCGATCAGAACCTCCAGTGGGTTCGCGACGGAACGACCTTCGACTTCGAGCAGGTCGACGTGCGCGACCGTGCCGACGTCGAGCGCATCATCGGCGCGGGCCGCTACGATGCCGTGATCCATCTGGCGGCCCAGGTGGCCGTCACCACGTCCGTTGTCGATCCGCGCACCGACTTCGCCGTCAACGCCTACGGCACTTTCAACATTCTCGACGCCGTGCGTCAGCATTGCCCCGAGGCGGTTGTGATCTTCGCCTCGACCAACAAGGTCTATGGCAAGATCGTCAATGCTGCCTCCGAGCTGCAGGGCAAGCGCTACGCCTATGTCGACCGTCCCTTCGGCATCGGCGAAAGCGAGCCCTTGGATTTTCTCTCTCCGTATGGGTGCTCGAAGGGCGCAGCCGACCAGTACACGCTCGATTTCGCGCGTATCTACCAGATCCCCGCCACATCGTTCCGGCAATCGTGCATCTACGGGCCGCGCCAGTTCGGGGTGGAGGATCAGGGCTGGGTGGCGTGGTTCGCCATCGCGTCCATGCTCGGCCGCGACATCACCATCTACGGCGACGGCAAGCAGGTGCGCGACGTTCTGCACGTCGACGACCTGTTGCTGGCCTACGAGGCCGCCATCCGCGCGCCCGAGAAGATCATCGGACAGGCATTCAACGTCGGCGGCGGCCCCGGCCGCGTCCTGTCCCTGCTCGACCTCGTCGAGATGCTCGAGCGGCGGCTCGGGCGCAAGATTCCCCTGCGCTGGGACAACTGGCGGCCCGGCGATCAGCAGGTGTATGTAAGCGATGTGCGCAAACTACAGAAGGCGTTGGATTGGAAGCCGGAAATCGCCGTGGCGCCCGGCGTGGCCCAGCTCATGGACTGGGTGGAGGAGAACCGCGCGGCCTTCCTGGGCGACGGAAATGCGCCAAGCGGTACGTCAACGCAGGAACGGGGTCAGCCGGAACGGCAAGTCGCGCAGGATTGAAGCACCGTCTTCTCTCATCGCTTTCGTGTGGGACAACATGAACGATCAAAAATCCATTCTTGTAGCGGGGGGTGCGGGCTTCATTGGCTCGCATCTGTGCGAGCGCCTGCTGGCGGAGGGCCACAACGTCATCTGCGTTGACAACTTCTTCACCGGCTGCAAGCAGAACATCGAGCGTTTGGCGGCCGATCGCCGCTTCGAGCTGATCCGCCACGACGTGACGTTTCCGCTGCACGTCGAGGTCGACGAGATTTACAATCTCGCCTGCCCGGCCTCGCCCATCCACTACCAGCACGATCCCGTTCAGACGACGAAAACCAGTGTGCTCGGCGCCATCAATATGCTGGGCATCGCCAAGCGGCTCAAGTGCCGGATCTTTCAGGCCTCGACCTCGGAGGTGTACGGCGATCCCACCGTGCATCCGCAGCCGGAGGAGTATTGGGGCAACGTCAATCCGGTCGGCCCGCGCTCCTGCTACGACGAAGGCAAGCGCTGCGCCGAGACGCTGTTCTTCGACTACCACCGCCAGCACAAGCTGGAGATCAAGGTCGCGCGCATCTTCAATACGTACGGTCCGCGCATGCACCCCAACGACGGGCGCGTCGTTTCCAACTTCGTGGTGCAGGCGTTGCGCGGCGACCCCATCACGATCTACGGCGACGGTAGCCAGACCCGCTCGTTCTGCTACATCGACGATCTGGTCGACGGGATTCTGCGCTTCATGGAGACCCCTGCGCGTTTCACCGGGCCGCTCAACCTCGGCAGCCGGGAGGAGTTCATGGTCCGGGATCTCGCCGAGCTCGCGGTCGAGCTGACGGGATCGAAGTCGAAGATCACCTATCTGCCCCTGCCGCAGGACGACCCCAAGCAGCGCCAGCCCGACATCTCCTTGGCCGAGGAGCATCTCAAATGGCGGCCGACCATCCCCTTGCGTGAGGGGTTGGCGCGCACCATCGACTATTTCGACGGGCTGCTGTCGGCCACCGAGCCGGACTATGTTGCTCTCGACAAAGGACGCGAGCTGGAGCTCGATGACTTGCGCATGGCCCAGGACGTGCGCCTGGGGGGCTGACGGCGGCAGCTCATCGCTTGCCGGCTCCGGCGATCGGGCATGCGCGACATCGATGAAATCTTCACGGCATTGTCGAAGTCGCCGTTTCGCGCGCGCTTTGCTCTTGGTGCGCAGGACAGCGCCTACCTGGCCAGGAAGGGGCTTGCCGTCGTCCTCGAGCATGCCCGCGACTTCGTAGACAAGCGCCTTGCGCCGGCCGAGCCGCGCAACGACGGCAAGCAGACGCCCTTTCGCGGCCATCCCGTGTTCGTGGCACAGCACGCAACCGCCACCTGCTGCCGCGGCTGCCTTGCAAAATGGCACGGCATTGCCGCCGGGCATGAGCTCGATGCGGAGGAAAAAGCGCACGTTATTGCCGTCATCGAGCGATGGCTGCTGGCGCAGCCGGCCTCTCAGGGCCAGGGCCCGCCGGGGTCGGCATAGGGCAGCACGAACGGCGCCCCGTTGGCCGGCACGGCGTTGGTTCGCACCCGGCAGGCGTAGACCTCCGACAACAAGTCGTCGCGCAGCACCTCGGCAGCTTTGCCGCGTGCCGCGACGCGCCCCTGGCTCATGACCACGATCTCGTCGGCATAGCCGGCTGCCAGATTGAGGTCGTGCAGTATGGCGAGCACGGCAAGGCCGGCGCGCCTTTGGCGGCGCGCTTCTCCCAAAACGACGCTCTGGTGGGCCAGGTCGAGGCTTGCCGTCGGCTCGTCGAGCAGCAGCGTGGAGGTCTCGCCGCCGGCGCGCTTGGCGGTCGCGAGCTGGCAAAGCGCGCGCGCGATGTGCACGCGCTGGCGTTCGCCGCCTGACAGCTGCGTAAACACGCGGGCCTCGAAACCGGCAAGGCCCACCGTGCGGATGGCATCGTACGCCGCCTTGTCGGCGCGCGGGTCGTCGACGTGGAAGCCGGGAACGGTCGTTCCGAGCAGCACGACCTCGTGCACCGTGAAGGGGAACGACAACGCCGTCGACTGGGGCACGACGGCGCGCCGGCGCGCGAGCTCGCACGGGGGCACGGATTTCAGCGATCGCCCGTCGATCAGCATTGTGCCGGCGGTCGGCTCGAGCTCGCCGGTGAACAGGCGCAATAGCGTCGACTTGCCGGCGCCGTTGGGCCCCACCACGGCGACGACCTTGCCCGGCGCGAGCGCCAGGTCGATCGCTTCGACGAGCCGTTTGCCGTTCACTTCGTAGGTTGCACCGCGAGCCTCGATCATGGGGCTACTCCATTCCGCCGATGCCCCGCTTGAGGATCAGGTGCAGAAATACCGGTGCGCCGATTGCGGCCATGACGATGCCGATGGGAAGCTCAGCCGGTCGCACGATCATGCGCGCGGCGATATCCGCCAGGAGCACCAGCACGGCGCCGAGCAGCGCGCTTCCCGGCAGCACCACCCGGTGGTCAGGTCCGGCCAGGAGGCGCACCATGTGCGGCACCACAATGCCGACGAAGCCGATGACGCCGGCTACGGCGACGGCTGCGCCGACCGAGGCCGCCGTGGCGACGATAATGGTGCGCTTGGTCCGCTCCACGTCGATGCCGAGATGGAAGGCCTCTGCCTCTCCGAGGAGGAATCCGTTGAGTGCGCGCACCAGACGCGGGGCGAGCAAGAGAACGAGGGCGGCGAAGGGTAGGACGGCCACGACCTTGGGCCAGCTTGCCCCGCCCAGACTCCCCATCGACCACAGCGTCAGATCGCGCAGCTCGCGGTCGTCGCTGACATACGCGATCAGTCCCGTCAGCGCCCCGGCGAGCGCGCCGAGCGCGATGCCCGCAAGCAACAGCGTGCCGATCATCAACTGGCCGTGGCGGCCGGCGACGACAACGAGAATCCCGGTTGTGACGGCGCCGCCGAGGAAGGCGGCAAAGGGCAGCGCGTAGATGCCCAGCGGCTGCAGCACCGGTGTGAGGAAGCCGTTGCCGAGCGCGATGGTCGCCACGGCGGCAAGGGCTGCGCCCGCCGACACGCCGATCAGCCCCGGATCGGCGAGCGGGTTGCGGAATAGCCCCTGCATCATCGCGCCGGCGACGGCAAGGCTCGCGCCCACGAACATGGCGAGCAGCGTGCGCGGCATGCGGATGTCGATGAGGACCAGCTGCTCGCGCACCGTCGCCGCGTCGGCCGGCGCGCCGAGCCAAACGGCGACGACGCGGGGGAGCGAGGCGAGCGTGATGCCGGTGGGCCCGAGCGACAGCGAGACGAGTGCCACCAGCACGAGCACCACGGCCGAGCCCGCCATGACGCGGTTGGCAGCCGTGCGCCGGTCCTTGGCCGGAGCAGCGATCAAACGGCTGACGGCCTCGATGGTCATTCGCCGGCGCCCGCCGCCGACTGCGCCAGGCTCGGGTAGAGCGCCTTCATCAGGTCGCGTGCGGCACTGGCCGCGCGTGGGCCGAAGCCCAGCAGATAAAGGCCGTCCATCTCGATGATGCGGTTGTTCTGGCCGGCAGGCGACAGGCTCAAGCCCTTGACGCTCAGGATGTGATCGGAGCCGAAGCTTGGGCCCGCGTTGCGCATGGTGACGATCGCGTCGGGCGCCACCTCCATCGCGGCCTCGTCGGCAAGCGGCTTGTAGCCGCGAAGAGAATCGACCGCGTTCACGGCGCCTGCCAGCCGCAGCATGGCATCGGCGCTGGTGTCACGGCCGGCGACGGTTGCCCGGCCGTTCTGCACGGAGAGCACGAACAGCGCGCGAATGGGCCTGGTGATCTTGGAGCGCTGCTTGGCCAGCAGTGCGAAGTCGCGCTCCACCTCCCGGGCGAGCGCATCGCCCGCATTGTCCGCGCCGATCACGGAGGCGATGAAGCGTATCTTTGCGGCGACGCCTTGGGGTGTGAGATCGTCGGGCACCTCGACGTAGGGAACGGATGAGGCCTTGAGCAGCGCGATCACCTCCGCAGGGCCGGCGTCCTTGGAGGCGATGATGAGCGTCGGATTGGTGGAGAGCACGCCTTCCGCGGACAGGGCGCGCATGTAGCCGACGACGGTCTTGCTCTTGACGGCGTCGACGGGATACTGGCTCGTGGAGTCGACGGCGATAAGCTTCGAACCGGCGTCGAGCGCGAAAAGAATCTCGGTGACGTCGCCGCCGATCGAGAGGATGCGCGAGGTATCGCTGACCGTGACCTGCCGGCCGCCGGCGTCCGTGACCACGACATCTGCGCGCGCGGCGGGCAGCGCCAGGGCGAGAAATACGGGCAAGAGCACGTACGCGATTGCGCGGGGCGCGCTTGGTATCATCGTGTGTTCCTCTACTTCGTCAGAATGAGCTTGCCGTTGGCGGTGATGCGCAGCCGGTAGTCCTGGCCGTCGTGCTCCAGAATCGCCTCGCGGCCGCCCTTCAACAGCTCGCAGACCATCACGCGGACAGGCTTCCGGGTCGCAGGGCTCTCGTCGCCGACGGGCGCGGCGGTGCGCGGCGGGTGCTCATTGGCAGCGCTCATCAGCGAATGGGGCTCCTTGCACGTTGCTGGTTGCGCAAGCGCGAGCGGCACGCGGATGGCTCGGGCACGGCCTGCGGCGTTTGCGCTACACGTATGCGCGCGCTATTTATTGACTCTGATAGTCATAATTTATACCGTGTGCAAGCCCGGTGATGCATCGGGGGCTTTGCGCGACTAGTCGGCAGTTGGACAGCGCGCAAGGAGGGGGGCGAGCCCGCTACACCGCGCGATGACGCGCGAGCCAGCCAGCCATCGTAAAGCGTAACAGTTACGAGTAGGGGCTGGCGTTTCATGTGTATGCGTCTTGTGCGTAGGATGCCATTGGCAGCCACAGTGGTGGCCTTGAGCGGCGCAACGTCCATCGCTCAGGAAATTTCCCTCGAGGGGATTGTGGTGACGACCTCCAAGATCGAAGAAAGCGCCATCGATGTGCCGGCGGGCGTCAGCACCGTGGGCAAGGAGCAGCTCGACGAGCAGTTCCAATCCGACAGCGTCAACGACATCATGAATACCATTCCCGGCGTTACCACGTCGGAGACCGCCACCGACACCGCTCAGGCGGTGAACATCAGGGGCATGCAGGACTTCGGGCGCGTCAACGTGCTGATCGAAGGGGCGCGCCAGAACTTTCAGCGCAGCGGCCACAACGCCAACGGGGTGTTCTATCTGGAGCCCGAGATGCTCAAGAGCGTCGAGGTGACGCGCGGCCCCACCGCGACGATCTATGGCTCAGGTGCGATCGGCGGCGTGGTGGCGTTCACGCTTCTGGACGCCGACGACATCCTCAGGGAAGGCGAGTACGCGGCGATCCGCTCACGCAGCCGCTATGCCTCGAACGGCGACGGGCTGCTCGAAAGCGGAACGGCGGCAATCCGCTCCGGCAACTTCGACATTCTGGGCCAGGCCAACGGCCGCTGGACCAACGACTACGAGGACGGCGCGGGGGACGAGGTCGAGAGCTCGGGCGACACGACCAAGTCCTACCTCTTGAAGTCGCGCTGGCGTCCCGCGACCGGCCACGAGCTCACGGCCACCTTCATCGACTATCAGTCGGCGTTCGTCGACCAGCTCGACACGGCGCAACGCGATACGGTCCTCGAGAACAACCAATACACGCTGGGCTACACGTTCACGAGCCCCGATACGCCGCTCATCGATTTCAGCGCCAAGGTCTATCGCGTCGAGAGCGGGTTGGACCAGGTGCGCATCGACGCCACGAGCCCCTTCGAGCCCGCGGGCTCCGAGCGCAGCTTCGATGTGGTGACCGAAGGCTTCGACGTGTTCAATACGTCGCGGTTCAGCTTCCGGAACACCAAGCTGGAGCTCACCTACGGCGGCGACGCGTTCCAGGACACGGTCGAGACGTCGGACCCGGTCGGCAACGGCGACGAGTTCACGCCGGGCGGCGAGCGCACCGCCTACGGCACCTTCGTGCAGAGCCGCCTTTCCTTCTTCGACGTCTTCGACCTGATCGGTGCGGTACGCTACGACGCATACGAGATCGAAGGCGGGGACACGCAGCTGGAGGGCGATCGCGTTTCCCCCAAGGTGACGGCTGCCGTCACGCCGCTCGGAGGGCTGACGCTATTTGCGACCTACGCGGAGGGCTACCGTGCCCCTGCGGTCACCGAGACGCTGATCTCCGGCGTGCACCCGGAGCCGGCCCCGTTCCCGCTGCGCCCCAACCCCGAGCTGTGTCCCGAGGTGGCCCACAACTTCGAGGGCGGCGTCAACCTGAGGTACGACGGCATCGTCACGACCAGCGACCGCTTCCGGGGAAAGCTCGTCGCCTTCAGAAACAAGGTCGACGACTTCATCGACCAGGTGGCCGTGTTCGATCCGAACTCGCCCTTGTTCTTTGCGCTCCAGTACCAGAACGTCGCCGAGGCGACCATCGAAGGCGTGGAGATCGAGGCGACGTACGACGCGCAAGTCTGGTTCGTCTCGCTTGGCGGCAGCCATATCCGCGGCACCAACGAGGAGACCGGCGAGGGGCTCTACTCCATCCCCGCCGACAAGATCACGCTGACGACCGGGTTCCGCGCCTTCGACAACAAGCTGGTGGCCGGCGTCCGTGCCAATTTCGTCGCCGCGCAGACGCGCGTGCCCACCGAGACGCTCACCGTCTATGAGGCGTCGGAGGCCTATACGGTCGTCGACCTGTTCTCGACCTACGCGGTGAGCGACGAGGTGGAGCTGACGTTCAACATCGACAATCTGTTCGATCGCAACTATCGCCAGTACCTCTATCGATCGAACGATCCGGGATTCAACGCCCGCGTCGGGCTCACTATGCGGCTGGGAGCCCAATGAGCCTTGCGCGATCGGATCAGCGGCACGCCGGAGCAAGCGCGCAAGCGGCCCCCGGCGTGCCGTTTGTGCCAACACTCGAGATGACCCAGCCAAGAGCCTAGCCAGGAGACCGCACGATGTTCATCGCCATGAACCGTTTCAAAGTGAAGAAGGGCAGCGAGCACGACTTCGAGCAGGTCTGGCTCAACCGCCAGACGCAACTCGGCGAGATGCCGGGCTTCATCGTCTTCCACCTGCTGAAAGGGCCCGAGCGCGAGGATCATGTCCTCTACTCATCGCACACCATGTGGCGCTCTTATGCGGACTTCGAGGCCTGGACCAAGTCGGAGCAGTTTCGCAAGGCGCACGCCGGCGCCGGCGCCAACAAGCCCCTCTACCTCGGCCACCCCGAGTTTGAGGGCTTCACGGTTCTGCAAGAGGAGAAGGCCGACGGCTCGCGCGTGATCGCGGCTGAATGACGGCGCCTCGCATCGGCAATCGCGGCTGAGGAGAGCTGGCTAACATGAGCGTCGATACGGTGCCGGAGAGCAAGCGTCGCCCGCTGGCGGCGCGGCTCGCGCTCAATCCCGATGGCGTGCTGGAGCAGATCGCGCGCGAGTACGGCGTCAGCACGCTGGAGGTCGTACGCAACCTGCTGAACGATCTTCGCCTCATCGTGGGCGGCGATGGCTTGGCCGAGATCCTCGAGGATGTCACCACCTGGGGCGACATTGTCCTCATCGTGCACACGCCCGACATCGTGCTCGAATGCAAGGGACCGCTCCCGCCCGGCAGCTTTGCGCGCGGCTATTTCAATCTGCACGGGGAGAGCCCGATCGGGGGGCACATCCGCGCCGAGAACTGCCAGCACATCGCTTTCGTGTCGCGTCCCTTCATGGGGCGCGCCTCGCAGTCCATTCAGTTTTTCAACGCGGCCGGTGAGGCCATGTTCAAGATTTTCGTTGGCCGGGATCCGGCACGCGAGCTCATCGCCGAGCAATCGGCGAAATTCGATGCGTTGCGAGAGCGTTGCCGCCAAGCTGCAAGGAGCAGTCTCTGAGCGTCATGCCCCGGCATACGTCTGCCGCCGAAGAGCAGTCTGACCTTGCGCCGCGCATCGCAACCGAGCCAGAGCAGGACCCGCCGGCGCCTGCCTCATACGATCCTGCCGCCGGTGGCGCCTCGCCGCGGGTGCTGATCGGCGCGATCATCGTGTCCGCGGGCCTGCACGCGGCCGCCGCAGCCGCGATGCTGGCGGGGGCCGCGCTGCCGGAATATGGCGTGCTCGCGACCAAGAGCGATGCGCTCAGTCTCGAGACCACGCAAACGATCGTCCTGGAGTCGATGAGCTCCACGCCGCTGCAGGCGGACGCCGCGGCTGCCGCGGCCATGCCGCAAGGCAGCGTGCCCTCGAGCGACGCCGACCCGGAGCCGCTCGCGGCGGTCGATCCGGTGCCGGCAAAGGAGAGCCCGGTGCGCCGCGTCGTTACCGCCAGGGAGGTTGTGCCGGAGGCGGTCGTTGCGGACGCCGAGCCGCTCGAGGTGATCGCGGGCTCCGGCCCGCCCGATGCCAATCTTGAGGTCGAGCCGCAGCGCCGCGAGGCAAAGGAGGATGATGAGGCCGAGCGCCGGGCGCGCACCAAAAAGCGGCGCGAGGAGGCCAAGCGGCGCAAGAAACGGCAAACGGCCGGCGGCCCGAGCGCGCGCACGCGCGCGTCGGGCAAGACGTCGGGCGGGCGCGTGTCGGCCAGCCGCGGCAGCGTCATCAGCTACGCCGCGCGGGTGCGCGCAAAGGTTGCGCGCAACAAACCCTCGAGCGCGGGTCATCGCGGCGTGGCGCGTGTCTCTTTTGGCGTGTCGCGCTCCGGCGGGCTCAGCTACGCGCGTCTGTCGCGGTCCTCGGGAAGCTCGGCGCTCGACCGCGCGGCCTTGCGGGCCGTGCAGCGGGCGGCACCCTTCGGAGCGCCGCCGCCGGGCGCTTCGCCGGCACAGCTGCGCTTTTCCATTCCCTTCTATTTCCGCTGAAGGGCGGCTTGCACCTTTCCCCTACCCAGGCGCTGCAGCCTCGGCTATGGGCTGCGCATGAGCCGATCCATTCTACTCGTCGCCGCCGCCGCCCTCGTCGATGTGGACGGCCGCGTTCTCATCACGCGCCGGCCCGACGGCAAGCCGATGGCGGGTCTATGGGAGTTCCCCGGCGGCAAGGTGGAGCGCGACGAGACGCCCGAGGCCGCCCTGCGCCGCGAGCTTCACGAGGAGCTCGGCATCGACGTGTGCCCCACGTGCCTTGCCCCCTTTACTTTCGCCAGCCATGCGTACGAGACGTTTCACCTGCTGATGCCGCTCTATCTGTGCCGCCAATGGGACGGCACCATCGCCGCGCACGAGGGACAGGAGATCGCCTGGGTGCGCGCCTCGCGTCTGTCGCGCTACCCCATGCCGCCGGCCGATGAGCCGCTGATCGCACCGCTGAGCGACCTGCTCGGCTAGCCACAACTATTGGCGAAGCTTGCGCTCGCTGACGCCGAGCGCGTCGGCAAGCCGCGTCTGCGCGCTGCCGGGTTGCAACGGCTTGGACTGGCTCTCGTCCGGCGCCCACGCCGTCAGCGTGAGGATCTCGAAGGTGGCCGGCGCTCTGCCGTCGGCCTGGGCGAAGCGCTCGGTGTAGATCTCGGCGGCGCGCGCAAAGAGACGGCGCGACACCGGCCGGCGGCGGCGCGCGGCCAGCATGTTGCTCGCGCCCATGGCCTTGATCTCGCGCATGAGCGCCAGCGGAGAGTCATAGGTCACGGTCACGGTCTCCGAGTCGACGACCGGCAGCGCAAAGCCGGCCCGCTGCAGCAATGCCCCCAGGTCGCGCACGTCGGCAAAGGGCGCAACGCGCGGCGAGGCGCCATCCGTCACCTCCGCTTCCGCCGCGAGCCACGCCAGCCGCAGCTCCTTCAGCGTCTCGCCGCCGAGCAGGGCGGCGAGCAGCAGGCCGTCGGGCTTCAGGGCGCGGCGGATCTGCACCAGCGTGCCCGGCAGGTCGTTGACCAGGTGCAGGGAGAGGCCCGACACGACGAGATCGAGCGACCCGTCCGCGAACGGAAGGGCCTCCTCGTCGGCGACGACCTTCAGGCCGCGGCAATGCTCGAGAATCCGGCTGGAGCTGTCCACGTCGATAATGTGCGAGATGCCGGCCGTGCCGGCGATGCGTTGCGATACGAGGCCGTGGTGGGCGCCGAGGTTGACCGCCAGCGGGAACGTGCGCCGGATCATCGCCAGGCGCTCGGCGATGTCCTCGGCGACCCGCTCGAGCAGAAAGTCCTGGCGGCTGGCGCCGTCCGCAATCCGCTCGCGCCTGCGCACCAGCAGCGCGCGGTCGAAGATGCGGGTCTGATCGGGGCGGTTCGGCGGCAAGGGCTCGATCCTGGGGGTGCGGGCCACGCCCTCGCGGGCGCAACCCTTTCAGGGTAACATGGCGGTGCAACGCATTCTTTGCCAGCGTTGGGGGCAGGTCGGTGATGCTCGCCGGGGGGAAACAGGAACGCAGCCGATTGACCTGGGCCGGGGCGGTCGTCGCGATCGCCGACGTCGTCGTGCCGCCTCTTTGCCTGTCGTGCCACACGTCGCTTGCGTCCCATGATGCGCTTTGCCCGCGCTGTTGGGGCAGAATCGACTTTATCCGGCAGCCCCTGTGCGACCGGCTCGGTCTGCCGATGCCGTTCGACACGGGTGGCCCCATGATTTCGGCCGCGGCCGCCGCCGATCCCCCCGACTACGACCGCGCCCGCGCCGTGGCGCGCTACGACGGCGTCATGCGCACCCTCGTCCATGACCTGAAGTTCCACGACAGGCACGACGCGCGGCGTCTGTTCGCCCGCTGGCTGACGCAGGCGGGTTCAGAGCTTCTTGCCGATGCCGACCTGATCGTGCCGGTTCCGCTCACGCGCGGCCGGCTCTTGAGCCGGCGTTTCAACCAGTCGGCGATCCTGGCTCTGGAGGTCGCACGCCATACCGGCATCTCGGCTGAGCCTCTTGCCCTGCTGCGCACGCGCCGCACCCAACCGCAGGTAGGCTTAACGCGCCAGCAGCGCCGGCGAAACGTTGCCGGTGCCTTCGCGGTGGCGAAGGGTCACGCGGGGCGCATTTCGGGCACCAAGATCCTGCTCATCGACGATGTGATCACCACGGGGGCGACTGCCGACGCATGCGCGCGGGCCCTGAAACGGGCCGGGGCGGCCCGCGTCGACGTGCTCGCCCTGGCTTTGGTTACCGACGGAATTCTGGTGTCGACATGACCGCCACGGGGCTGGAAAGGGAGGTGCGACGCCGATCATGTTTGCGGCGACTCGTAGAACCTTTAAATTAGCTCAAAATGCCTCTGGCCTGAAAAGGAATGCATCGGGACCCATGGCAAAGATCACCGTCTACATCACCAGGCTTTGCCCCTACTGCCACATGGCAAAGCAGCTCTTGCTCAAGAAGGGTGCGGTATTCGAGGAAGTCGACGTCGGCTGTTGCAGGGAGCTTAGGGCTCAGATGTCGCAAAAAGCCGGCGGACGCCATACGGTGCCGCAGATCTGGATCGGGGAGACGCACATTGGGGGCTGTGAAGATCTTTATATGCTCGAGCGCGAAGGCAAGCTCGATACGCTGCTCGCCGTCGAGATGGACGCGCCGTCCTGCGGGTGAGGGCGCCTCGTGATGGCCCGGGCGAACGCATCATCGTCGTTTCGCGTCGGCCTCGTGCAGATGTGCTCCGGGCGCGACGTGGACAAGAACATCGTCAGCGCCACGGAGCTCGTCCGTGAGGCAGCGCGCGGGGGCGCCGCCTACGTTCTAACGCCCGAGATGACCACGCTCATGGAGCTGGAGCGCCCCAACCTCCTCGCCGCCGCCAGGCCCGAGGAGGGCAATCCGGCACTCGCCCACTTCCAGGCGCTCGCGCGAGAGTTGGCGATCTGGCTGCATATCGGCTCGATGCCGGTGAAGCTTGCCAACGACAAGCTCGCCAATCGTTCTTTTCTGATTTCGCCGGAAGGCCGCGTCACCGCCCGTTATGACAAGATCCACATGTTCGACGTCGATCTCGGCGGCGGCGAGAAGTACGAGGAAAGCGCCAACTATCAGCCCGGCCGGCACGCCGTCCTCGCCGATCTGCCGTGGGGCCAGCTCGGCCTCACCATCTGCTACGACCTGCGTTTTCCCACGCTCTACCGGGCGCTCGCCCGCGCTGGTGCAAAATTCATCGCAATTCCCTCGGCGTTCACGCGGCCGACCGGAATGGCGCACTGGCACACGCTCCTGCGGGCACGCGCCATCGAATCGCAGGCGTTCGTGTTCGCCGCCGCGCAGGGAGGCGCGCACGAGAACGGCCGCGAGACGTTCGGGCACAGCCTCGCGGTGTCGCCATGGGGCGAGATCCTGTGCGAGGCCGACGTTCACCCCACGGTCACGTTCGCCGATGTCGAATTGCAGCTCTTGCAGGACGTCCGCAGCAGGGTTCCCTCGTTGCAGCATGACCGCACTTTCGATGTCGTGCACGCCGGCAAGCAAGATGCAACCGAGGCTTCGTCGTGATCGAATATCGCTCCGCTGCCGAGGACGCCAGTTGAGCCTGCGGCTCCCTCATTCCGATGCAAGCGTGACCAGCGTGTAGAGCACTGCGGATTTCGGATTGCCGGTCCGGAACATCGGCTCGCTGCTGCCCGGCGACAGCCACGAATAGCAGCGGCCGTCGAAGTCCCAGATCCCGTGTACGTGGCCAAAGCGGTCGATGACGATGCCGCCCGTTTGCGTGCAGGAAAGCGAGTAGCCCCGCGACCTGAGCGTAGGATTGCTTTGCAGGAGGCCGAGCAGCCGCTGAGCCTGCGTCTCTTTCATATCGCCGCCCCCTCCCAGCAAATGTCCACTCCCTCGTGGCTGCGTTCGCATAGCCGCGACGGCAAGATCCCACCTGCCGCGTTGCTGAGCCCACACTATGCAATCGATGGGGAGTTGATATGAATCAACAATAATTACGATCGTAAATTTCTATGCGCGTTGCTTAAATATTGCCGAATGTATTTGGCGAGCGGCCCGCTAATCGTGCCAATTCTTTGCAATGCTTAACCGGCCATTATCTATGCGGTCCTTCATGGCCAACGTGCTCGCACGCGATGGCGCGCGTCGGCGTGAGCGGTCGTTGAGGGGAGCGTCAGGCGGCCTGGTGCCGAGCGCGCCATGGCATGGCGGTCGATGGGACCCGGGCAGACGTCAAGGCCGTTATTGGATCTCGGTCACGTAGCTGTTGTCGCGCAGATCGCAGCTGGCCATGCGCCATTCGATGGGGCGTCCATCGATGGCGAAGACGATGGTATCGAGCGTCAGCAAAGGGGTTCCCTGCGCCACCTTGAGTGCCTCGGCGACCTTGCCGTCGGCCTTGGCCACGCCGACCTTCTCCTCGGCGCGCGCCAGCAGGACGCCGAAGCGGTGGGCGAGGACGACGATGCTGGACGAGATCTCGCTTTCCTGCGCGAGGCCTGGGAACCGCGACTGGGGAACCGTCGAATTTTCGACTATGAACGGCCGGTCGTCGTGGACACGTACGCGGCGCAGGCGGAAGACCGGCTCTCCGGCGCGAAGTTGCAGCGCCCGCACCTCGGCCTCGTTCGCCGTCGCGGGAACGACCTCGCAATTCTGTGTCTCGCCGGCGATGCGAATGCCGTCGGGGTCGCGGATGTTGGAAAAGCGGATTGCACATTCGTCGGAGGTCTGGTCGATGACGAACGTGCCCCGGCCCTGCCGCCGCGAGATCAGGCGCTCGCCCTCCATCTCGTCGAGCGCCTTGCGTACCGTGCCGACGCTGATGCCCAGCTCGCGCGACAACTCGATCTCATTGGGGATTGCGGCGCCGGGCTTCCACGTGCCCGCCACGATGCGCTGCACGAGCATGTCCTTGACCTGCAAATAAAGGGGGCGCGTTGAGAACCGTCCTACCGCTGTCATTACTTGAGCCCTCGAAGGTTTGCCGGCCTAGGCTTCCCTCGAGCCGGGATTAATCCCGTATCCTGCCTGGGCCACCCTGCAAACTATTCAGAATGCAGTTCTAATGTTCCGGTGCGCCGGACGCTTGAAGTCTTGCATGTTGCGAACCTGATATATTTGAGTAGAGCACAATAATCAGGTTGTAACTATATCACGAACTTCGTTCCACTGTACTCATTTGTCCACCATTAATTCACGGTTACACCTTTAGGCTGCGACAAACCGGCGCGACATTGTCATCGAGGGTGCCAGTCCGATGTTCATGGTTACGCGTAAGTTTGCGTGCGAACCATTTGTCACAAACGCTGGCTGCGTCAATTCGACGTTCGCACGAGGGCGTTCGTCGCTTGGTGCGCAACGAAATGGCTCGCAGGGCCCGGAAAACCTTCTAATTATTTCACACGAGGCCCCATCCCGCAAAGGCGGGCCTATGCCAGGCCGCCCCTCCTCGGTCCGTTATCCTGCTTTTATCCACCGCTTTCTGCTGCATAGGACCGATCTGGCGCCAGACCGGTGCCCGCAGCCGCAATTCTGACCGCGCCCAGCGTAGCCCCCTCCGCGGGCCCCGGTCAGTCTGCCCCGCCGAGACTTCCTCCCCAGCTCGGCGGGGCCCCCTCCCCCCCGTACCGCGGGTACGGCTTGCAAGGGTCATTTGCTCTTGCGAGGCCGGCGTGCGCCGGTGCACACATCAGATGTGCCGCCCTACACGCGAGTTCCCACGGGAGACGAAGCAATGATGGACCTGCGGACGTCCGAGGCCCGCCGTCCGGGCTCTGATGGCGACCGGACGCTGCGCCACGACTGGACCCGCGCGGAGGCTCAGGCCATCCATGACGCACCGTTCAACGACCTGCTCTATCGTGCGCACACGGTCCATCGCCGCTTCTTCGATCCCAACATCATCCAGCAAAGCCGCCTGTTGAGCATCAAGACGGGCGGCTGCGCCGAGGACTGCGGCTACTGCAGCCAGTCGGCCCACCACGCCTCGGGGCTGGCGGCGAGCAAGCTGATGGCGGTCGAGCGCGTGCTCGAGGAGGCAAGGCGTGCCCGCGATGGGGGCGCCACGCGCTATTGCATGGGGGCGGCCTGGCGCTCGCCGAAGACGCGCGACATGGATGTGCTGTGCGCCATGGTCGAGGGCGTCAGGGCGCTCGGGCTCGAGACCTGCATGACGCTCGGGATGCTCACCGACGAGGACGTCGCACGCTTAAAGGGCGCCGGCCTCGACTACTACAACCACAACATCGATACCTCGGAGCGCTACTACAGCGAGATCATCACGACGCGCACCTTTGCCGAGCGCCTGGAAACGCTCGCCCGCGTGCGCGAGGCCGGCATCAAGGTTTGCGCCGGCGGCATCATCGGCATGGGCGAGGATCCCGAAGACCGCGTCGACATGCTGGTGACGCTGGCCAATCTTCCCCAGCACCCTGAAAGCGTGCCGATCAACATGCTGATCGCCGTACCGGGCACACCATTGGCCGAAGCCGAGAAGGTCGACGCGATCTCGTTCGTGCGCACGATCGCGCTTGCGCGCATTCTCATGCCCAAATCGCACGTGCGGCTTTCTGCCGGGCGCACGGAGATGAGCGAGGAGACGCAGGCGCTGTGCTTCTTTGCCGGCGCCAACTCGATCTTCGTCGGCGACACGCTGCTGACGGCCGACAACCCCGACGAGGATTCCGACACCGTGCTCTTCGCCAAGCTCGGCCTGAAGCCGCAAGAAGCTGCGGCAGGCTCTGGTGAGCACAACGATGCACAAGAGTCATGAGCGCGCGCTCGAGGCGTTAGCGCGCCGCGGCCGTCACCGTGCGCTGGCGCCGGCGGCGGGCGCCGACTTCGCCTCCAACGACTATCTCGGGCTCGCCTCCTCGCAGGAGCTCAAGGACGCAGCCGATGCCGCGCTGAAGCGCGGCGTGCCGGTCGGCGCCGGCGGCTCGCGGCTGCTGCGCGGCAATCATCGCGAGCACGACGCGCTGGAGGCGGAGGCCGCCGCCTTCTTCGGAGGCGAGAGCGCGCTGTTCTTCGCCAGCGGCTTCACGGCCAATGTGGCGCTGTTCTCGACGCTGCCGCAGCGCGGCGACCTCATCGTGCACGACGCGCTGATCCACGCCAGCGTCCATGACGGCATGCGCGCGAGCAAGGCGGAGCGTGCCGAGGCGCACCACAACGACCCGCAAGCCTTCGATGACGCCGTCGCCGACTGGCGCTCGGCGGGCGGATCGGGCACGCCGTGGATCGCCGTGGAGAGCCTCTACAGCATGGACGGCGACCGCGCCCCGCTCGCCGAGCTGATGGAGATCGCCGACCGGCACGACGGCATCCTCGTCATCGACGAGGCGCACGCGACCGGCGTCTTCGGCCATGAGGGCCGCGGGCTCGGCGCCGGGCTGGAGGGGCGCAGCAATGTCGTCTTCCTGCACACCTGCGGCAAGGCGCTGGGCGTGATGGGCGCCCTCGTTCTCGGCCCGCGGGTGCTGCGCGACTATCTCGTCAACCGCTGCCGCCCGTTCATCTATGCAACCGCACCCTCTCCGCTCGTGGCGGCACTGGTGCGCGCGGCGCTGCTCGTCTGCCGCTTCGATGCCGGTCGCCGTGAGAAGCTGCACGCGCGCATCGCTCTTGCCGGGCGGCAGCTCGAGGCGGCTTGCGGGCTGGCGCCGTCGGGCTCGCAGATCCAGCCGGTGATCGTGGGCGCCGATGCGCGCGCCCTGCGCCTTGCCGCCGCCATGCAGGCGCGCGGCTTCGATATTCGCGCCGTGCGTCCGCCGACGGTGCCGGAGGGCACCGCGCGCCTGCGGCTGTCGCTGACGCTCAACGTGGACGATGCGTGCGTGGAGGCCATGACGGCAGCGCTCGCCGAGGAGCTCAAGAGGCACGCGGCATGACGCGGGGCTTTGTCGTGGCCGGCGCCGATACCGACGTGGGCAAGACCGTGCTCGCGGCCGCCCTCGCCGCCGCGCTCAACGGCTACTATTGGAAGCCGGTCCAGTGCGGCCTTGCCGGCGAGACCGACGCGGAGATCGTGCAACGCCTGTCGGGGCTGCCGCCGGCGCGCATCCTGCCCGAGGCCTACCGGCTCAATACGCCCGCCTCGCCGCATCTTGCCGCCGAGCGCGACGGCGTCGAGATCGACGCAGCGAGACTGGTGCCGCCCGAGGTGGAGCACGCGCTCGTCATAGAGCCTGCAGGCGGGCTCATGGTTCCGTTGACGCGCTCCGTCCTGCAGATCGATGTCGTCGCGCGCTGGCAATTGCCCGTCGTTTTGTGCGCCTCGACCCGGCTCGGCACCATCAATCATAGCCTGCTGTCGATCGAGGCGCTGAAACGCCGCGCCGTTCCATTGGCGGGCATCGCCTACATCGGCGAGGAGAATGCCGATTCAGAGCGCACCATCGCCGAGATGGGGGCTGTGCGCATCCTGGGGCGCCTGCCGCCCGTCGATCCGCTCAACGCCGAAACGCTGCGCACGGCCTTCGACCAGCACTTCCGGCTCGCCGACCTCCTGGGGAGCGCCTCGCGATGACCGCGCGCAAGCCATCGCCGGTCTGGCACCCGTTCACGCAGCACGCGCTGCAGCCGGAAATGATCGAGATCGCGCGCGGCGAGGGTGCGTGGCTCGAGACGCCGGACGGGCGCCGCATCCTCGACGCCGTTTCCTCGTGGTGGGTGGTGACGCACGGCCACCGCCACCCGCGCATCATCGCCGCCATCAAGGAGCAGGCCGACCGCCTCGATCAGGTGATCTTCGCCGGCTTCACGCACGCGCCGGCAGAGCGCCTCGCCCGCGGCCTGCTGAAAATAGCGACGCCGGGTCTGGCGCACGTGTTCTTCTCCGACAGCGGCTCCACCTCGGTGGAGGTCGCCCTCAAGATGGCGCTCGGGTATTGGCGCAACGTCGATGCGCCGCGCACCCGCATCCTCGCGCTCGAGCACGGCTATCACGGCGACACCGTCGGCGGCATGTCGGTCGGTGCGCGCGGGATTTTCAACGCGCCCTACGAGCCGCTGCTGTTCGACGTGGGACGCATCCCGTTTCCTGCGCCGGGACACGAGCAGGACGCGATCGACGTGCTCGACAGCGTGTGCGCGGAGGGCGATGTCGCCGCGCTTATCCTGGAGCCGCTGATCCTCGGCGCTGGCGGCATGCTGATCTATGCAGCCGACGTTCTGGCCGAGATGAAGCGCGTGTGCGAGCGCCATGGCGTGCTGTTGATCGCCGACGAGGTGATGACGGGGTGGGGCCGCACCGGCACGCTGCTCGCCTGCGAGCAGGCCGACGTCGCCCCCGACATCGTGTGCCTTGCCAAGGGGCTGACCGGAGGTGCGCTGCCGCTCGCGGTGACGCTGTGCACGCCGCAGATCTACGAGGCGCATCTCTCAACGGACCGCGCCAAGACATTCTTTCATTCCAGCTCGTATACGGCCAACCCATTGGCCTGCGCGGCGGCGCTCGCCAACCTGGAGGTCTGGGAAGAGGAGCCCGTGCTCGAGCGCATCGCCAAGCTGTCGCAAGCGCAGGCCGAGCGCCTGGAGCCGTTTGCGGGCGATTCACGCTTCACGAACGTGCGCCGGCTCGGCACCATCGCCGCGCTCGACCTCGCCGTCGGCAGCGGCGGCTACCTGGCCGAGGTCGGGCCGCGCCTCTATCGCTTCTTTATCGAGCGCGGCATCCTCCTGCGTCCGCTGGGCAACACGATCTACGTCATGCCGCCCTACTGCACCACGCCCGAGGATCTGGACGCGATCTATGACGCGATCGGTGCTGCGGCAGACGTGCTGGGAGCTAGCGCCACGTGAGCGACACCGTCATGGGCTCGGAGATCGTCGGGCTTGGCCACTACGCCCCGGCACGGTGCGTGCCGAGCTCGGAGATCGAGCAGCGGCTGGGCCTCGAGCCCGGCTGGATCGAGAGCCGCACCGGCATCGTGGAACGGCGCTATGCGGCCGACGGCGAGGCGCTCACGGACATGGCGGCAAAAGCCGGCGACATGGCGCTGCAGGCGGCCGGCATGGAGCGATCGCGCGTTGCCCTTGTGCTGCTGGCGACCAGCACGCCCGATCACCTGCTGCCGCCGTCCGCCCCCCTGCTCGCGCACCGGCTGGGCCTCACGAGCGCCGGCGGCATCGACGTGGCGGGCGCGTGCGCCGGTTTTCTTTATGCGCTGGTGCTGGCGGATGCCTTCGTGCGCACGCAGGGTGCGCCGGCGCTGGTCGTCGCCGCCAACGTCCTGTCGCGGCGCATCAACCCGGCGGAGCGGGCAAGCTGCGTTCTGTTCGCCGATGCGGCAGGGGCCGTTGTGCTCGCGCCCGCGCAGCGAGCGGGAGCCGGGCTGCTGGGATCGGAGCTGGCGACGGACGGCAGCGGCTACGACCTCATCAAGATCGATGCCGGCGGCAGCCGCCGTCCGTTCGAGCCCGGCATGCCCATCGAGGACACCTTGATGACGATTGCGGACGGCAAGGCCGTTTTCACCAAGGCCGTCGACATGATGGTCGCCACCTCACGCGCCGCGCTCGGGCAGGCGGGCCTGGCGGTCGGCGACATCGACCGCTTCGTGCCGCACCAGGCCAACGCCCGCATCATCGCGGCGGTTGCGCACCAGCTGGGTGTTCCCGACGCCAAGGTCGTCTCGACGGTTGCCGGCTACGGCAACAGCTCGGCGGCAACGATACCGTTCTCCCTGTCGCTCGCGGCGCAGAAGGGCCGGGTGAAGCGCGGCGACCGCGTTCTCATGTGCGCAGCCGGCGCCGGCCTGACCGGTGGCGCCGTCGTGCTGGCGCTGTAAAGCGTCTACTCGGTGATCTCGGTGCGCACCTGCGCGTAGCTCAACACCGCAAACAGCACCGTGCCGCCGAACACGTTGCCGGCCAGCGTCGGCAGGAAGAATTGCCCCACGGCATCGCGCAGCGTGATGGCGCCCGTCAGCACGCCGTAAAGTGCCTCCGCCGAGCCCGCGATCACGTGGGTGAAGCCGCACAGCGCGATGAGGTAGGTCATGAGCCCGATGAGGACGAACTCCGAGCCCTCCGATGACGGGAGCATCCACACCAGGGCGGCGATGATCCAGCCAGCTCCTATGCCCTTGATGAACATCTGCCAGGGCGTGTTCTGCATCATCGCCTGGACGATGGCGTGCAGCTCCTGCGTCACCTCGGAAGACACCATGTTGGTGCCGGAGACGGCGGCCGCAAAGATGAAGCAGCCCGCGACGTTTGCCGCGAGCACGATGCCCCACAGCCGCAGCAAGCCGAGGAGCCAATCGAGCTTGCGCCGCTTGATGACCGGCAGGACGGCGGTGAGCGTATTCTCGGTGAAGAGCTGCTGGCGCCCCAGAATGACGATGAGAAAGCCGACGGCGTAGCCGGTCTTGGCGATGAGCGACTTCCACTCGAAGTCGGGAAGGTGCGCCGCGAGCATGGCCTCCGTCAGGAACGAGAAGCCGATGGAGATGCCGGCGGCAAGCCCCGACCACCACAGCGCCGAGACGGTTCGCGCCAGTTCGCCCTCGCCCTCGGTGCGGATGATCTCGTAGACGACGACGGCGCGCAGGCGCGTACCGCCCTTGACCTGGCTCTTTTCCGCCCGCGACAGGCCGACCTTGGGCTCGGGGATCTCCTCGTTGGCCTTGTCCGTCATGGGCACGGTCTCCCGGGTAGCCTGCTCTCAACGGCGCCGGATAAGAGCCGATTTCGACCACCATCGCAACGAGAGCCGCAAAAGTAGAGGTCCGGTGCCGCAGGACACCGGACCTCGCCTCATGTCTTCGGCTCGTCCTTGCCGGAGCCGAGCTTGTAGAGGTTCTGCAAGAGCGCGTCGAAGCCGCCGGCGCCGGCTCCTGCGTGCAGGTCGATGCGGCCAACCTTCTCCACGAGCTTCTCCAAGGCCTCCAGCTCCTTCAGGCGCAACAGCAGCGGATTGTCCTCCATGAGCTTTGAGGTGTTGAGCAGCGAGCGCGTCGCCGCCGTCTCCTCCTGGCGGCGGATGAGGTTGGCCTTGGCCACCCGCTCTGCCTCCACGACCTTGTTCAAAAGCTCGCGCACGTCGCCCGGCAGGATGACGTCCTTGACGCCGATCTCGCCCACCTCCGCGCCTAGTGCCGTGGCCCGCGCCGTCACGAACGCCCGCACCTCGTTGTCGATGGTGTCGCGCGCGGCCAGGATCTCATCCAGCGAGCGCGTCGCCACCGCCTCGCGGATCGCGAACTGGATGAGCCGGTAGAGCGTGCCGGCCACGTCAGCCGTCGCCAGCGCCGCCTTCTCCGGGTCCGTGACCTTGGTGAAGGCGGTGAGCGTCACCCGGATGCCGACGCGGTCCTTGGTCAGAATCTCCTGTGCGGTGATCTCCAAGGGCTGCGGGCGCAGGTCGACCTTCACGATTCGGATCGTGCGGCCGACCTGCCAGAAGGCGTGCCGGCCGGGGCCGAGACGCTCCTTGAGCTCGCCGTCGACCATCAGCAGGCCCGCCTCGTGCGCCTCGACGACCGACGCGACGACCACGCCGCTGGCGCGCGCCATGTCGAGCTTGTCGAGATGGCGCTTGGCGATGCGCAGATCGGTGTCCGTGTCGATCCGCTCCACGTCGACCTCCGTCAGCACCTTCCAGAAGGCGCGCGTGGTGTTGGGCAGCACCAAGTGCTTGGGCTCGCCGTCGAAGGAGACGATGGCGACCTCGTGGGGCCCCACGTGCACGATCTCGAAGTTCTGCTCGGCCACGGGGCGGTGCGTCTTGTGCAGCAGCAACGCCTTCTCAGGCGCGATCTCGGTGCGCACCACCTTGACGATCTCGACCGTCAGGTGCCGGCCGGGATCGAACGCGGTGAAGCGGCCAGGCTGCAAAAGCCGGACAAAGCGGCCGTCGCGGGCGAGAAAGGCGCGCTCGTCGTCCTTGACGACGACCTCGAACAAAATTCCAAACTTGCGCATCGTAAACTCCAACACATGCATAAGTAAAAAGGTCGCCGGCCCGCTCCCCACGCCTCGGATACGGGCCGAAGCTTGAGCACGGTCGCGCCACCATACACGCCGGGCTGCGTCCACGTCCCGTCCGAGTACGGGGCGTGCCGGTGCCCGGGCTCAGGCTTTGCGGCCGCGCGGTATCCGCTCCGGCACAGGGCGCCGCGGCGCTTGACGTCTCGCTCCTGCCGTCGGCCGAGGCCTCAGACGGTGTGCGATCGGGCCGGGGAGCTGGCCGGCTTCCCCATTGCTTTTTTGAGCTCGCTTAGCAGGCGAGTGTCCCTGGAAAGGACGGTAAACGACGTGGGACTCGAACCCACGACACCAAGATTTACAGTCTTGTGCTCTACCAGTTGAGCTAGTCGTTTGGCGAAGTCGGAGGGAATCGAACCCCCGGCCACCCGGTATCCCGGGTGCTCTACCACTGAGCTACAACCTCTCCCACAAACGCGGAACGCACACTCCGCAAGGCGGCGTGCGCCAGCCGGGTCTCGGCGAGCCCGGGCACATGGCGTCCGGCGGGAACGGGCAGAAACAGGAAAATTCCGGCGAAATTGCGCGCTCGCGATAACGTTCGCGTTAGCGGCGGCAGCCGGCGATGGATCGAAGGAGGTGCATCGGTCGCCGGATCAGTCGCCAGGGTGCCGCAATTTCATGCAGGAACTGGCAGCATCCATGTCGCGTTGTTGGGGGGACGAGGAACGTGCATGATTAGGCGTTCCGGTTGCTTTTCTACTGACTAGCCAGGTGACCAACAGATGCCCATGGGCACAGCCAGCTCGGGGATGCAACGCGACCTGCGGATCGATTTCTTTCGCGGTCTCGCCCTTATTTTCATTTTCATCGATCACGTCCCGGGCAATGGACTCGCCAGGATCACCTTGCGCAACTTCGGCTTCGCGGACGCCGCAGAGGTGTTCGTGCTGCTCGCCGGCTTCTCTGCGGTGCTGGCCTATGGGCGCACCTTCGAGCGCGACGGATTTCGCCTCGGCACGGCGCGCGTGCTCGACCGCGTGCGCGACATCTACGTGTGGCATCTCGGCCTTGTCGTCGTCTGCGTCCTCGGGCTGATGCTTGCGACGGGGGTGCTCGACAATCCCATGTACGTGCGCAACATCGGCGTGCAGGTCTTCGACGAGGACCCGGCGCGCGCTGCCGTTCTGGCGGCCACGCTCGTCAACCAGCCCAACATGCTGAACATTCTGCCGCTCTACGTCGTGCTGCTGCTGTTTTGGCTCCCGGCTCTGCTGTGGCTCATGCCGCGCCGTCCTTGGGCGACGCTGGCGCTCTCGGTGGGCGTCTGGGCGGCCGCAAACCTCCTGGAATTGAACCTGCCGAGCCAGCAGCATCCCAAGGGCTGGGTGTTCAATCCCTTTGCCTGGCAGCTGCTGGTCACGATCGGGGCGCTGACGGCGCACTTCAGTCGGCGCGGCGCCATCGCCTGCTCGCGGCCACTACTGTGGGTTGCGGCCGGTTATGTCGTCTTCGCGTTTCTGGTGGCGGCGCCGTGGACGCAGATCCCCGGCCTCGAAGATGCGCGCCTCGTCCCGCGCAATCTGCTGGGGGCAATGGACAAGAGCTATCTGTCCCCCTGGCGGTTGGCGCATGTCGTTGCACTGGGATATCTCGCAATTATCTTATTGTCGCCCCAAAGCGGCGTGCTATGTCGCGCTTGGTCCAGGGGCATCGGGCGCTGCGGTCGGCATTCCTTGGAGATCTTCTGCCTCGGCACCGTTCTTTCGTTTGTCGGGTGGGTGGTTCTCGCTGAAGCCGGCGATGGCTTTGTGCTACAGGCTCTGGTCAACGTGTTCGGTATCGGAATCCTGTGGGGCACGGCATGGGCTCTCGCGCAGCGCGATCGCAGCACCGACGGCATCAGTTTGGCGCAAGCAATGCGCAAGCATCTTGCGGAATGGCGCTCGCAGTTGCAGCGTGTTTGATCGCTCTTGCTCCGCCCGCCCACGCCTATCCGCGCTGTGAGGCGCCGCCCAGTCTGGTGCGTTTCAATGCGCCGCTGCCGAAGCTTGCCGCGACGCTTACCAACAACAGGCCGGTGCGCATCGTGGCGCTGGGCTCCTCGAGCACGCAAGGCGTCGGGGCGAGCAACCCCAACGCCTACTATCCCGTCAAGCTGCAGGCCGAGCTGAGGCGAAGGTTTCCCGGCCGCAAGATCCGCGTCGACAACCTGGGGATTGGTGGTCAGCTCGCATCCGACATGCTGGGGCGCATGGCGAGCGACGTCCTGCCCAGAAGCCCCACCCTCGTGATTTGGCAGACGGGCGTCAACGACGCGATGCGGCACGTCGATCTGGAGACGTTCCGGCAGATCGTGCTGCGCGGCGTCGACAAGCTGAAAAAGAGCGGCATCGACGTGATCCTGCTCGACATGCAGTATTTCCCGCGCGCCGAGAAGATCGATGGCTTTTTCAAGTATCTGCAGGCCATGCGCCAGATTGCGGAAATGAGGAAGATTCCTATCCTGCGGCGCTTCGCAATCATGAAGCACCTGGTGAAAAGCTCGCAGTTCACCGCGCGGCAGCTTCTGGCCAAGGACCTGTTTCACCTCAACGACGTCAGCTACGGTTGTCTCGGCAGCTTTCTGGCAGACGCCGTTCAGGCGAGGGTGGCAAAGACCGTCGCGTATGGGGCCGACGGCGCCAAGAGAGCCCGCGCGGTCGCGGGCCATCCGGTTCACTAGGCTCTTACTGAGCAAAGGTACCTTCTCAGGCAACCTTTCCCTTTGCGTCGGGCTCGTTTGACGGCCGGGCTGCTTCGACGCACCTTTTGGGCCCAACGCGATTCCCCTAGAAGGACTGCGCATGGCCGGACTCTCCCGCTCGCTCGATCACGTCAGGCGACGCTACGACGTCATCGTCGTCGGCTCGGGCTACGGCGGCGGCGTTGCGGCCTCGCGATTGGCGCGCGCCGGCATGCGCGTGGCGGTGCTCGAGCGTGGCCGCGAGGTGCTGACGGGTGAGTTCCCGAGCCGCTTTCCGGACTTGAAGAACGACCTGCAGGTGACCGGCAAGCGGCTGCGCACCGGCCCGTCCTCGGCGCTCTTTGACGTGCGCCTCGGCGAGGATATGCACGTGCTCGTCGGCTGCGGGCTGGGCGGCGGCTCGCTTCTCAACGCCGGCGTGGCTCTCAGGCCCGATGCCCGCGTGTTCGCAGACGAGGTGTGGCCGGGGCAGATCGTGCAGGACGGCCTCCTGGAGCAGGGCTTCAGGCGCGCCGCGCGCTGGCTCAGCCCGCAAAGCGATCCGCGTGCCGGCGAGCTCACCAAGTTCAACGCGCTCAAGGCGGCGGGCAGGGGGCTCGGCTGGTCGCCGATCGCGCCCACCGTCACGGTCAGCTTCGAAGGCGGCGTCAACGCTGCGGGCGTGGTCCAGCCCGCATGCACGCGCTGCGGCGACTGCTGCGCGGGCTGCAACGTCGGCGCCAAGACCTCGGTGGCGCTCACCTATCTTCCCGATGCCGCCCGCCACGGGGCGCAGCTCTTTACTCATGCCGGCGTGCGCCATCTCACCAAGGGTGACGACGGGTGGCGCGTGCACGTGCGGCGCCTGGATGGCAACGGGGCTGCAAAGCGGGACATCGTGCTCAGCGCGCCCGTGGTGGTGCTCGGCGCCGGCACGCTCGGCTCCACCGAGATCCTGCTGCGCTCGCGCGAGCACGGCCTGGCACTGTCGGACCGCCTCGGCCACCGCTTCTCGGCCAACGGCGACATCATCGCCTTCGGCTACGGCGCCGGCATTGCCGTCAACGCCGTCGGCGTCGGCCATCCGCCGAAGGTCGACGGGATGGAGATCGGCGCCTCCGTATCCGGCCAGATCGAGATCGACGACGACAGCGACCTGTCCCAGGAGCTGCGCGTGCAGGAGGGCGTGCTGCCGTCGGCGCTGGCGCCGGTGCTGCCGGTGCTGTTCGTGCCCAACGGCCGCCTGCTCGGCGCGCTGCACAGCCTGATCGCCGGCGTGTACAAGGGCCCCTTCGCCAGGCTGCAGACCTTCTTTGCCGTCTCGCACGACAGTGCGGCGGGGCGCTTCGTGCTCGACGACGACCGGCTGTCGCTCGTTTGGCCCACGGCCAAGGACGAGCCGGTCTACAAGCGCCTCGATGCCATCCTCACCTCGATCGTGACCGAGGCCGGCGGCTCGTACGTGAAGAACCCGCTGGCCGGCACCGTCATGGGGCATCAGCCGGCAACCGCGCATCCGCTGGGCGGCGCCGGCATGGGCCGCGAGTGCGGCGACGGCGTCGTCAATCACAAGGGCCAGGTGTTCGATGCCGGTGCGGGGCGCGGCTCCACCGCCGTGCACGAGGGCCTCTACGTCGTCGACGGCGCGGTGATGCCGCGCTCGCTCGGCGTAAACCCGCTTTTGACCATCACTGCGCTCGCCGAGCGCGCGATGCTGCACATGGCGCAGGACTACCGGCTGACCTTCGACGCCGCCGAGTTCGTCGGCACGCCGGTCGCCCCCGCCGACCTCGGCTCAATCGTCGCGGCTTGAGGGGCATCCCCCTCCCCATTCGCTGGGCGCATGGGGAGAGGGAAAGCGTCACACCCGCTTCTTGTAGCGCGCGGCCTCCTCGGAACCCTTGGTCGCGTCGCCGGCGCTGTAGGAATGCGCGCCCGCACCCGCCAGCTTGCCCTTGTCGACGATCAGGTACTCCTCGCGGATCGGCTTGTTCGCGAAGTGGTCCTCCAGGATCTCGCGCACGCCGGCGGCATAGCGCGCCTGCGCCGACAGCGAGGTGCCGGAGATGTGCGGGGTCATGCCGTGGTGCGGCATGCTCCGCCACGGGTGGTCCTGGGGTGCGGGCTGCGGGAACCAGACGTCGCCGGCGTAGCCCGCGAGCTGTCCGCTCTCGAGCGCGCGCACGACGGCGTCGCGATCGCAGATCTTGCCGCGCGCGGTGTTCACCAGATAGGCGCCGCGCTTCATCTTGGAGATCAGCTCGTCGTTGAACAGGTGCTCGGTCTCGGGATGCAGCGGCGCGTTGATGGTGACGACGTCGCACACCTTGACGAGCGACTCCACGTCCTTGTGGTAGGTGAGGCCCAGCTCCTTCTCCACCTCGGCCGGCAGGCGATGCCGGTCGGTGTAGTGCAGCTTCACGTCGAACGGCTTCAGGCGGCGCAGCACGGCAAGTCCGATGCGGCCGGCGCCCACGGTGCCCACCGTCATGCCTTCCAGGTCGTAGGAGCGCGCCACGCAGTCGGCGATGTTCCATCCGCCCTTCACCACCCAGCCGTATGACGGGATGTAGTTGCGCACCAGCGACAGGATCATCATGACGACGTGCTCGGCCACGCTGATCGAGTTGCAGAACGTGACCTCCGCGACGGTAACGCCCTTGTCCATGGCGGCTTGCAGGTCGACGTGGTCGGAGCCGATGCCGGCGGTTATGGCGAGTTTGAGGTTCTTGGCCTTGGCGATGCGCTCTTCGGTCAAGTACGCCGGCCAGAACGGCTGCGAGATGACGATGTCGGCGTCGGGCAGCTCGCGCTCGAACACCGAGTTGGGGCCGTCCTTGTCGGCGGTGACGACGAAGGTGTGGCCGCCGTCCTCGAGGAACTTGCGCAGGCCCAGCTCGCCCGAGACGCTGCCGAGCAGCTCACCGGGCTTGAAGTCGATTGCCTTGGGCGTGGGGAGCGTCTGGCCGCCGGGGTAGTGGTCGAGTTTGGGAATGCCGTCGCGTGCGTACGATTTGGGATAGCCGTCGACGGGGTCGTCGTAGAGGACGCATAGGACCTTGGCCATGTTCGGTTTCCTCCTGCTCGTTGGTATCGAGAGGAAACGCCTTGAAGACGCCGTCCGTTGCACTCGTCACAAAAGTCGTCAGGCCCCAGCGCACGGCGTTTTGGAGCGTAAGAAGCGGCATTCTCGGCGCTTCCTCTTGAGAGCCGGCCGCGGTCACGAAGCCGTTCGGCCCGGTCGGCTGCAGGCTCTGCCTGCCCATTGAGGTAGTCCAATCGTTTGCGCAGACAAGCCCATCGGCATGGTCGATGACAGCCGCGTTGGCGAGGAACTGTCGGATGTATCGCTTGCCGAGCACGCAAACGTGATCAGAAAGGGCCGGGTTAGCTCAGGTGCCGAACGCCTCCTTGAAGAACGACACCTGCTCGCCGCACGAGCGCTCGAACCATTCGCCGAGATAAATCTCGAAGTGTCCGATGGGCAGCATGACGAGCCGGGCCTTGTCGCCCATGCGCTCCGCCGCCGTGACGGCAGCGTAGGGTGAGACCACGCTGTCGAGCCGGCAGGCTATGATCAGCGCTGGACACTTGACCGCCTTGGCATGACGGATCGGCCGGTAGAAGGGCATGGCGAGGAACAGGCGCGCGGCCACCTCGTTGCGCCAGCCGGGCGGAACGATGGCCTGTATGCCCTCATATGCGTCTTGGCTCGCCATGGCCGCGAGATGGCCCGGCGGTGCGGCGAGGGGGACATAGTAAGGCGTCATCCCGAGCAGAGACCGCGTCATGTCGGCAAGTGCCGCCCAAAGGAGCCGCGCGATCGCGCCCACGCCGGCATCACGCCGCACCATGCTGGAGCTGGCGGCGCCGTCCAGCATCGGACATTGGGCGGAGAAGGCCGCGATGTCGGGATCGCGCGCGGCGGCGACCAGAACGTGGCCGCCGGAGAACGATGTGCCCCATAAGCCGATGCGGCGGGAATCGACGCCCGCCAGACCACGCGCATAGGCGATGGCGCTGGCCCAGTCCTGCAGTTGGCGTGCGATCGACACCAGCTGACGCGGCTCGCCGTCGCTGGCGCCGATGTGGCGGTAGTCGAACAGCACGACGTGGAAGCCGGCGGCGGCGAAGCGCTTCGCGTAAGGCTCGAGCGCGGCGTCGCGGGTGCCGCCCAGGCCGTGCGCCATCACGATGCAGGGCGCCGGACGCGGAACGGTCGCGTCGGGCTCATAGAGCCAGGCGCGGCAGGTCACGCCGCGGCTGTCGAATTCAACGTCACGGCGTTGCGGCGCCGGTGTCATTGCGTCCACCGTCGAATGCTGCCCCCAGCGGGCGGGATCGGAAATCGCTAACTCCTTCGATTTTGTGAGTATGCGCTGCATCGCCTGATTCCACGACCAGAGTCACTTTGGCTGTGCGGCGCTGTTCCGCAAGGAACAGGGTGCTACCAAAGTCGAACGGCTTGCCCGATCGGGCCGGAGCCCGCGCGCAGCATCGGAACGGCGGGTTGCGCCTTGGTGGAGAAATTCGGTCGCTGTTTATGGACGCGCCCGCCTTGGCGTGGCCCACGGGTTCGCCTCGTGTCGCGACTGAAACGCTGGCCCGGTCCAGCCGAGCGCTGGAGCTGGAGACGTCAGGCGTGCGGATGCGAGCCGGACCGCTGCAGCGTTGAGGCCGGAATTGCAAGGTCTCGGATACGGTTGGGTAGGATATGCGTGGGGCTGGTGGAGCCGAGGGGAATCGAACCCCTGACCTCTGCAGTGCGATTGCAGCGCTCTCCCATCTGAGCTACGGCCCCGGTCGAGTGGGCGGCATTTAGGGGTGCCCCCTGAATCTTGTCAAGGAACGCTAACGGAAATCCCCCTGCGCCGCCTTCCGCGGCCTTGCCCCCCGCTTCCTGCAAGGCTACACGTCAGCCGGGCACCCATTTCCAGAGCGGCTTCATGATCGAACTCCTCGGCTTCATCAGCTACCTGATTACCCTCTACACCTACATCGTCATCGCCAACGTCATCCTGAGCTGGCTGATGGCGTTCGGCGTCATCAATCCATACAACCCGACCGTGCGCGCCATCTGGCAGGTGCTCAACGCGCTGGTCGAGCCGCTGCTGCGGCCGATCCGCAGCGTGATGCCCAACCTGGGCGCGGTCGACATTTCTCCCATCGTCCTCTTGCTCGGCTGCTTCTTCCTCCAGAGCGTGGTCCTGCCCAACATCGCCAAGCTCTTCGTGTGATGGCGGGCGGCGGCCCGCAACGGCGGCGGCCGGCAGCTCGCTCCCGGCAACGGCGCGAAGACTTGCCGTGGCGCGTAGGCTGCGGGTGCGTCATCGTGCGCGTGCGCTTGACGCCCAAATCCTCGATAGAAAGCGTCGGCGGCGTGGGGCCGACCGCGGAAGGGCCGGCCTTCATGGCCCGGGTGCGCGCGGTGCCGGCGGAGGGGGAAGCCAACGCGGCGCTCGAGCGGCTGGTGGCGAAGTGGCTCGATGTGCCCAAGGGCACGGTGCGGGTCACGCAAGGGGCCAAGTCGCGCATCAAGTCGCTCACCATCAGCGGGGAAACCGGTTGCCTGCTAGCGCGGCTAGAGGCCAAACTTGCCGGCGCCGGGTGAACACAAGAGACGAGGGAGAACCGCCGCCCATGACCGAAGCCTACAGAATTGACGGCAAGGCGATCGCCGCCAAGGTTCGCGCCGACGTTGCAGCCGAGGTGGCCCGCATGAGGTCCGAGCACGGCATTCAGCCGGGGCTCGCCGTGGTGCTCGTGGGCGAGGATCCGGCCAGCACGGTCTATGTGCGCAACAAGGCCGCGCAGACGCTCGAGGTCGGCATGCAGTCGTTCGAGCACAAGCTGTCGGTGGAGACGACGGAGGCGGCGCTCCTGGAGATCGTCGCCAAGCTCAACGCCGACCCGGCGGTGCACGGCATTCTGGTGCAGATGCCGCTGCCCAAGCACATCGACAGCGGGAAGGTCCTGGAGTCGATCGATCCGGCCAAGGACGTCGACGGCTTTCATCCCATGAACGTCGGCAAGCTGTCGATCGGCGAGCGGGCGCTGGCGCCGTGCACGCCGGTCGGCTCCATCATCCTCGCCAAATCGGTGCAGCACGACCTGTCGGGGCTCGACGCCGTCGTCGTCGGCCGCTCCAACATCGTCGGCAAGCCGATGGCCCAGCTTCTCCTGCGCGAGAACTGCACGGTCACGATCTGCCATTCGCGCACCCGCGATCTGCCGGGCGTGGTGCGCCGCGCCGACCTCGTGGTCGCTGCCATCGGCAAGCCCGAGTTCGTCAAGGGCGATTGGATCAAGCCGGGCGCCATCGTCATCGATGTGGGCATCAACCGCATCCTCAAGCCCGACGGCAAGGGCAAGCTCGTCGGCGACGTGGCGTACGCGGAAGCCGCGCAGGTTGCGAGCGCGATCACGCCGGTGCCGGGCGGCGTCGGGCCGATGACCATTGCGTGTCTCTTGAAGAACACGGTCGAGGCGGCGCAGATGCAGAAGGGCCTGGCCGCCAAGGCCGCCTGAATGAGCGAATAGCGAATAGGGAGTAGCGAGTAGTTGGTGCCCTTCCTCTATTCGCTACTCGCTAATCGCTATTCTCTGCTCTTTCTACGCTGCCTTCTCCTGCCGCAACGTCTCCCCGCGATACCCGAGCGCCTCGGCGATGTGCACGCGCCTGACCCCGTCCTCGCCGTCGAGGTCGGCGAGCGTGCGGGCGACGCGTAAGGTTCGGTGGAAGCCGCGCGCGGAGAGATGCAGGGCGTTGGCCGCCTGACGCAGGAGCGCGGTGCCGTCGCTGTCGGCGCGCGCGATCTCCTCCAGCATGCTCCCGCTGCACGCCGCGTTGGTTCGCATCCCCGGCGCGCCGAGCGCGGCACAGCGCTGGCGCTGGCGCTCGCGGGCCTTCGTGACGCGGGCGAGCACGTCGGCGCTGGCTTCGGTGGGTGGGGGCAGCACCATGTCGGCGGCAGACAGCGCGGCACCTCGATCTGCAGATCGATGCGGTCGAGCAGAGGACCGGAGATGCGCGCCTGGTAGTCGGCAGCGCAGCGCGGGCCCCGCCTGCAGCTCGACCCCGGCCCGGCCCCGCCGCACTTGCACGGGTTCATGGCGGCGACGAGCTGGATGCGCGAGGGATAGGAGATCCGGTGATTGGCGCGCGCGATGACCGTCTCGCCGGTTTCCAAGGGTTGGCGCAGCGCGTCGAGCACGCCGGGCTGGAACTCGGGCAGCTCGTCGAGGAACAAGACACCCAGGTGGGCGAGACTCACCTCGCCCGGGCGTGGGCGCGTGCCGCCGCCGACGAGTGCGGCCATGCTTGCCGAGTGATGCGGCGCGCGGAACGGCCGCTGCGTCGCCAGCTTGCCGCCCATCAGCTCGCCGGCGAGTGAGTGCACCATCGACACCTCGAGCATCTCCTCCGACGAGAGCGGCGGCAGGATCGAGGGAAGGCGCGCAGCAAGCATCGACTTGCCGGCGCCCGGCGGTCCGATCATGAGGAGATTGTGGCCGCCGGCGGCCGCCACCTCGAGCACGCGCTTGGCGCTCTCCTGGCCTTTGACGTCGCGCAGATCCGGCAACAGCTCGGTCTCGCGATCGAGACTGGGCTCGGGGCGGCGCAGCGTCTGCAGGCCTTTGAAGTGATTGACGAGTGACAGGAGATGCGGTGCAGCGAGGATGTCGACGTCCTCGCCGGCCCACGCGGCCTCAGGCCCGCAAGCAGCCGGACAGATCAGGCCCTTGCCGATGGCGTTGGCGCCGATGGCGGCCGGCAGCGCACCTGGAACCGGGCGGATCGAGCCGTCGAGCGCCAATTCGCCGATCGCGGCGTAGCCGGCGACGGCGTCGGGCGCGACGGCCTCCATGGCGACCATCATGGCGAGCAGGATGGGCAGGTCGAACTGGCTGCCTTCCTTGGGCAGGTCGGCCGGCGCCAGATTCACGGTGACATGTTTATAGGGCATGCCGAGCCCGACCGCGTGCAGGGCATTGCGCACGCGCTCGGAGCTCTCGGCCACCGCCTTGTCGGGCAGGCCGACGATGATAAAGGCCCGCCGGCCGGGCGAAATGCGCACCTGCACCTCGACGGGGCGCGCCTCGATGCCGACGAACGCGAGGGTGGAGATGTGTCCGTACATGTCGCCCTGAACGTATGTACATGCACGTTAGCTGAGGCGGATTCGCAAACGGGATTATATCGTTGACGCACCACGACTCGACGAATCAGTTGGGTTCTGGTAGCCGCAAGGCTCAGAAATAAGGGCTGCAAAGGCACCACCCTTTGCAGCCCTCTTCCCGTCAACCGTTGGCCCGGTGCGGGACGCAGTAACAGGATTTCGTCGCGCATTCCCGCTTTGATGTCAAACCCGCCGGGCCAGCCTGTGCGAAAGGTTCGCCCGATGCTGGCTGCCCAGACACGACTACCCACGCTTGCGCGGGCGCTTAGCCCCTTTGGCCTTGGCCGAGTTAGCACCAGCAACGGCTTTCAGTCGTTGCTTGAAGCTGTCCTCATCCTCTGTCGCGCCAACCGCTCGCGCCGCTTCGATAAATCGCTGCCGCTGCGTTGGCGCCTGCTTCTTTACAGGTGCTTTTGCCATGATCTCTCCGCCAGCACGGGTGGGCTACGTCCTATTTGTGGATGAGTCCGGTGATGATGGGTACTCTAGAGTTTGGCCTATAGACCCCAACGGGGCTTCCGAATGGTTGGTGCTTGGGGGCGTCCTCGTCAAGGCTGAGAGAAGCCTCGAAACTGTTAACTGGGTACGCACCTTCAAGAAGGGTATCAAAGGTTCGCAACGCCCTGATTTGCATTTCTACACACTCAGCGACGACAAGCGCTTAGAGGCATGCGAATTTCTTGCAGGCAAGCCGGTGCGCTGCTTCGCCGTTATCTCCAACAAACGAAACATGCGCGGTTACCGCAACTTCCGCGCTGAGCGTTGGGATGGCCGCAACCCTATGTACAATTGGCTGCTCCGCGTTCTGCTGGAGAAGGCCTCTTACTATTGTGCCAACCGTTCGATGCGAGACTACGGTGAAATGCGAAGCATGCGGATCGAGCTGGGCGCGCGGGCGAACGTGTCAGTTGTTCGGATACAAGATTATCTCTTCAAGCTCCGAGCGCAAACCCAGATGAGACGCGTATATGTTAAACGCGACAATCTCGCCTGGGATTGCATAGATACGGCAGAGATCGAAGCGTTTAACGCCAGAAAGCGCGCCGGCATTCAGCTCGCCGACATTGTAGCTAGCGCGTTCGGAAAGGCGGTCTCTCGCCGGTACGGGGAGACGATGGATCCCCGCTACGCGAACGCGCTTTTCCCGGTCATGGCGCAAAAGTTGCGCGGCTGGCGTGCGGGCTTCAGCGTGAAGCTGCTCCCCGAGCCGCCTCATCTCCACAAGGCGAAGCTCACGGAAAAGCACGTAGCCTTTTTTGAAGGCTACGGCTACGAGCGACGGTATTTGATGAGCCCTGACCCCAGATTGGCTAGGAAGCAAAGGTAGCCGATCGCTCGGCTGCCCATCCCCCCAGATGCCACGTCACACGCAGCCTGGGTGTAGGTTGTCAGCGTATCTCACCACCGAGAACACTACGCGAACGCGACCATGGCGTCAACAAAATAACTTACGGATTCTGTATATAAATCCGTAAGTTATTGTTCCGAATCACTTATCTCGCTTCGGCGGCTTGCTTGCGATCAACGACACGGTACGTGAGCCGCTTTCCCTTTGCGCCGCGCAGAACGTTTTTGGCGCGGGCTTCATCCTCAATGCCAAGCGCAGATCGGTTGTTGTGGCGGAAATCGAACTCGGCCAAATAGCGGTGCAGGTGCTTTTCCTTGCAGTGCTGGTAGGTCCCCCGCATGCCCCGCTTGAACACCGAAAAATAGTTTTCAACTGTGTTGCTATGGATCGGCGGAGCCCCATCAACGTAGCGTACGTACTCGCCAGACGAATGATCCACGCGCTCGTGGCTCGCAAAGTTGCCAAGGCGATACTTGTAAAGCTGGGCGGCGTCGCTCATCAGGGCGGTTTCGCGCTTCACATTGGCGTTGATGATCGGGATGACTTCGGACACGGTACTGCCCGCCACGTGATAGCTGCGCACGTTCCCACCACGCTCAACGAGTGACAGGATGACGTTTTTATGCTGCGAACTCCTGAAACGCTGGCGCCCTTTCGGATGGGTCGCCGCACGACCGTAGACGGTCTCGTCAACCTCAACAATGCTGCCCCCGCCGCCCATTGGCGCCATGGCGCCGGAGCGCATGGCCTCGCGCAAGCGATGGGTCATGAACCAAGCGCTCTTGTAAGTAATCTCCAGGGTTCGATGCAGCTGGTGGCTGCTGATGCCCTTCTTTGACGAGCACAGCAGATGCACCGCCTGCAGCCACTTGTGCAGGGGGATGTGACTGTCCTCAAATATCGTCCCAACCCGCACGGTGAACTGCTTACGGCACTCTTTGGCCGCGCATTTCTTCAAACCGACGCGTGTTTTCGAGAGGTCGTACACCTTGCCGATGCTGCCGCAATGAGGGCAGACAGAACCATCAGGCCAAAGAAGCGATTCGAGTTCCGCGAACGCGGCCCTTTCGTCGTGGAAGTACTTCTTGGTTAGGATAGACATCAGCATAGCTCCCTGTGCTGATGTTCAATCTATATGATCGGGCTTGGTGTGTCAAGTATATAATAGCCTTCGCAAAGCAAGAACATTAAGAGAACGCGGGGTGTTCGGCCGGAGCCTATCCCGGCGCGTCGTCCGGCAACGGGCGCACGGCGATCACCGTCGTATTGTCCTGGTGGGGATCGCGGTGTGCCTCCACCTCGCGGATCAGCGCGCCGGCGACCGCGTCGGCGCCGTCCTTGGCGTAGGCCGCAATCACCCGCTCGATCTCGCTCGACTGCAGGGTGTGCAGCCCGTCGCTCGCCAGGATGACGTAGTCGCCCTCTTCTAGCGTGAGCGGGCGGCGCGAGACGTCGACGAGATCGAGGTCCTCGCCCGTCACCGCCGAGCGCAGCATGTGCCGGCGCGGGTCGGCCCTGGCCTCCTCCGCCGTCATGCGCCCCATCGCGGCAAGCCGGTCGAGCTCGGGCGCCAGCGAGTGGTCCTCGTTCAAGGGCGCAATCTCGCCCTGGCGGAATAGCAGAAGCGGGCTGTCGCCGACGCTCACCCACTCGACGCCGTCGTCGGCGAACACGGCGGCGACCAGCGTGGAGCCCATGCCGGAGAGGATGGGATTGGCATGGACCTCGGCGGCGATGGCGTCGTTCGCCGATCTCAGCGACTCCAGCAGGCGCTCGGAGCGGGAGCCGTTGAGGCCGGCGTAGGCGGAGATGAAGCTCTCGCACACCATGCGGCTTGCGAGCGCGCCGCCGGTGTGCCCGCCCATGCCGTCGGCAAGGACGGCGACGAGGCGCGTCGAATTAGCTGCCGGCGCGCGCGCAGCCCCGGAGGGCGGGCCCTCCGGCGGCCAGAACGCGCTGGCGTCTTCCTGGTAGTCTCTCGCGCCCTTGCTGGCGCGAGAGGCGAAGTCGAATGCGTGCATTAGCCGTTGGCATCGGTCAACTCGGCCCAATCGAACTCGGAACCGCAGAGGGGCACGAACACAAGCTGGGTGCGACCCATCGTGATCACGTCCATCTGGGCAAGCTCAACCGCTCCGGTCGGTCTCTTGTCGTTTAGCGAAACAACATTGGTCTTGGCGAGGTTCGGCACGAACAGAAACGATCGTGTCGAGGAATCATAGCGGATATAGGCCTGCTCTTCCGAAGAAATCGTATCATCCCCGAAATCCAGGGCAATCCGCTGCGATTGGCTGCGCCCGATCGTGTTGTTGCCCTCGAAGATGGGGCGGTAGCAGCCCAGGCCCGGACCGCCGACGACGACGAGCCAGCCGACCACGGGGTCCTGCTCGAACTCACCGCGTGCAACCTGAACCTTGCCGCGCACGAGCCGCGTGCGCGGAGTGTCGTCGGACGCCTTTGCCTCCGCGCGCACCACGCGCGTGGTCGGCGGCGCGGCGAACTCGACGTGCTTGTCTGCGGGCTTGAGCGACGTCTGCCCTTTGACCTCGCGGGCAGCCTGCGCCGCGGTGAGGCCGGCGGCAGACGTCACGGTGACCGGCTCTTTGCGCGTGGGCTCGCTCGGGCCCGCATCGGGCTTCTGCGTGGCTGCTTCGGGTTTGGCGCCAGCCTGCGCCACCGCCTCCGCTTTCGGCTGCGGCTTTGCCTGCTTTGCGCTGCGCAGGGTGTCGTCGCGGCTCGCCGCGGCCAGCGCGTCCTTCAAGGAGCCGAGGAACCGGCCCCCCTTGGCTCCCTGCCGGGCCTTTCTGTCTTCCGTCGTAACTCCGCGTTCGTCAGACATTGCAAGTCTCCCAAAGATCGTCGCCCGAATGGATTTCATCTCGTTGCCGCTTCCGGCTCGATGGCGAGCCGCTTGTGTTCCGTTAGACCGGACGCGCGTCGAAACGCAGCTTGACCGTACCGACGGTGATCGTGTCGCCTTTGGCCAGGCGGGCCTCCGCGACGCTTGCTCCGTTCACCAGCACGCCGTTGCCCTCCGCTCCCGACGTATCCGTGATCATGACCTCTCCGTCCGTGGTGCGGCGGATGACGGCGTGATAGCGGTGGACGGTATGCGTAGAAAGGCAGACGTCGTTGTCCTCCTCGCGGCCGATCCTGAGCAGCGTGCGCCCGATGACCCATCTGCTGCCGGGAGCGCCCACGGCCTCGATCCAAGCTTCCGTCGGCCAAGCCGAAACCTCCGTGCGCACCGTGGCCTGCTGCGTGTCGCCGCCACGCCGGGAGGGACGCGAGATCAGCATCGTGGCGTCGGGCGAGTGCCGCCTGCGGCGCACGAGCAAGCCCGCAAGAGCGAGCGACGGCACGGCCAGCAACACAGACAGGCCGAGCATCAAGGCGGGCGCGCGCTCGTAGCTTTCGCCCAGCCATTGACGGAACTGCTCCAGCGCCACGTTGCTCGTTTGCGCGACCGCTGCGAGGAACGCAGAGGCAGCGCCTGTCTGCTCGGCATCGGAGATGGCGAGCGCCGGCCCCGTTTCCGCCGTCCCCGCGGAGGCCGCATAAGCCTGAACGGCCACTGCGGTGGCCATTAGCGCCAACATCGGCGACCACGGTCGTCTCATGGTCTTCTCTTCTGAACAAATCACCGCGCAGCCTCAAGCCGCATGACGGCAGGAACATGGCCGCGTCACGCTAGCGTGTGGGAATTCTCCGATTCGAGCCCATCTCTCGCGCGAGTGCCACAATTGTGCGCAACATACGTCGTTCGGAGGCAAAACGTCATCGGCGAACGGGTGGGGGCTCTTGTGATGCGGTAGGCCCAGGCCTGGGCGCCACGGGGAAGCATGACGAATCTCATTGCGCTGCCAAGCGGAACCGAGCTGGTCGGCGACTACCGCATCGAGCGTGTGCTGGGGGCGGGCGGATTCGGCGTTACCTATCTTGCCGACGAGATCGCGCTAGCTCGCCTCGTTACCATCAAGGAGTACTTTCCCAGCGATATCGCGGTGCGTGCCGGCGGCATCGACGCGGCCCCGCGCTCGCAGGATTGTGCCGGCGACTACCGCTGGGGCCTCGACCGCTTCATCGAGGAAGCGCAGACGCTCGCCAAGTTCAATCACACGAATATTGTGCGCGTCTTCCGCTACTTCCGCGCCAACAACACCGGCTACATGGTGCTCCATTTCGAGGAGGGCCAGAGCCTAAAGAACTGGTTGAAGGCGCTGGGGCGCGCGCCGCGCCAGAAGGAGCTCGACGCCTTCCTCGCTCCGCTACTCGATGCGCTCGAGCTTATCCACAAGTCGGACTTCCTGCATCGCGACATCGCGCCCGACAACATCATCATCCGCAAGACGGGCGATCCGGTGCTCATCGACTTCGGCTCCGCCCGCGGCGAGATCGCCTCGCACACCAAGACCGTGTCGGCGCTCGTAAAACCCGGCTACAGCCCCTACGAGCAGTACGCCGAGACCAGCCGGCGCCAGGGCCCGTGGACCGATATCTATGCGCTGGGCGCCACGCTCTATCACGCCGTCACCGGCAAGAGGCCGCCCGACGCCCCCTCACGCATGGTCAACGACGAGTTCGTGCCGGTGCGCGAGGCGGCGTTGAGCTCCTATCGCAGCGGCTTCCTCAAGGCCATCGACCGCGCGCTTGCGCTCAGCGTGGAGGCGCGCCCGCAGTCGATCGCGGCCTGGCGCGGAGATCTGCTGGCGCCCGATCCGCCCAAGACCGGCTGGCTCACCCGGGCGCTGGATAAGAAGAAGGAGCCCGAGCCGGCTCTCACCGCAGCTCCCGCCACCGCCTACATTCCGCCGCCGCCCGACGCGCCGGGACCCAAGGGCGGCATCCTCGATTTCCTCGATGGATTGCGCAACAAGCCCGCCGCGGCCGGCGGCGAGCAGCCGGGTCCGGCGCAGGCGCCGGTGCAGGCCCCCGCTGCGGCCAAGGCTCAGCGTGCGCCCGCGGAGGCGATCAAGATCGAGCCGCCTGCCGCGCCGGCGCCGAAGGCGAAGAAGAAGCCCAAGCAGGCTTCAAGCAAGCCCGCAAAGGCGGCAAAGCCCATACCGAAGGGGCGCGCGCTCGTCGAGGTGCGGCGCCCGCCGCGTCCGCGTCCGGTACGAGGCAGCCGCCGCCGCTGGGCCTCTCTCGTGTTCAAGCTTCTGATCGGCGTCGGTGTGGCGAGTGCCGCGGTCGCCATGCAGGACCGCTTTCCCAGCTACGAGAGCCGCGGCGCCTCGGTGCCGTCGAGCGAAAATTCGCGGCGCTCGGCGGTTGCCACGCCCATCGCCGAAATCGCCGCGCACAGCGGTGCGATCTCGGGTATGGCCTACAGCGATGACGGGCGTTGGATCGTCACCACCGGACGCGACGCCACTCTCAAGATCTGGGACGCAACTTATCACACGCTGATCCGCACCATCGAGCTCGACGACGGTCGCGCGACGGCACTGGCGCTGCTGGGCTCGCGCGCATTGACGGGGCACGCCACCGGCAAGGTCGTGCTGTGGGATCTGGAGCGGGCCGACAAGATCGCCAGCGTGCAGCGCAACGATGCCAGCGTCTGGGCGGTTGTCTTCACCGGCGGCGTGGACCGGTTCGCGGTGGCAAGCCACGATTGGAAGATCGCCTTGTGGGATGCGCAACAGCCCGACGCGCCGCTGCATGTGTTCTCCGAGCATGAGAATGCCGTGCAGGCCCTCGACTATGCGCCGCGGCGGATGCTGCTGGCCTCGGGAAGCGCCGACAAGACGGTGCGACTTTGGAATCTCAAGACGCTCAACATGAAGCGCAGATATCGCGGCAACCGCGATTTCGTGACCGCGGTCAGATTCTCCCCCAACGGCCGCATGCTGGCGGGCGGCTCGCTCGATGGCCGCATAAGGGTCTGGTCGGCCCTGTCGTCGCGCAGGCTCCGCTACCTCATCGGCCACAAGGGACGGATCGCCGACATTGCGTTCTCGCCCACGGGATACGAGCTGGCCTCCGCTAGCGAGGACGGGACCGTGCGGCTATGGGACTTGACAAAGGGCGTCGCGCTGCGCGCGCTCCCCGGCCATTCCGGCGGCGCCACCGCGGTTGCGTTTGCCCCCAACGGGCAGCAGCTGGCCTCCGCGGGCGAGGACGGCACCGTGCGCCTTTGGGCGGTGTCGCACGATAAGCTCGCCAAGGAGTAGCAGCCCGCCCGGGCGGTCGCGATTTCCAGTGCATGGTGGCGCCCGGAGCGGCCGGATCGCTCGACGGGGCCGGAGAACAGGGCCAGAATGCGCCGGCTCAAAAATCAGAAAATACGCTGGCGGACCTCATGGAACTCGATGCCACACTGCTTGCTCGTCTGCAGTTTGCGTTCACCGTCACGTTCCACATCATCTTTCCAAGCTTCACCATCGGGTTGGCCGCTTTCATCGCCACCCTGCTCGTGCGCTGGCGCATAACGGGCAAAGAGCATCTGCACCGGCTCGCCCGCTTCTGGACCAAGATCTTCGCCGTGTCGTTTGCGATGGGTGTCGTCTCCGGCATCGTGATGTCCTACGAGTTCGGGACCAACTGGAGCCACTTCTCGGTCGTCGTCGGCAACGTCGTCGCGCCGCTGATCGGCTACGAGGTGCTCACGGCCTTCTTCCTGGAGGCGACGTTCCTCGGCGTCATGCTGTTCGGCTGGTCGCGCGTGCCGCCCAATCTGCACGTGCTCGCCGCCATTCTGGTGGCGGTCGGAACGTCGCTATCGGCTTTTTGGATCCTGGCGGCCAACAGCTGGATGCAGACGCCGGCGGGCCACGAGATCCGCGACGGCATCGCCTACCCGGTCGATTGGATCCAGATCATCTTCAACCCGAGCTTTCCCTACCGCTTCGCCCACATGTTCACGGCGGCCTACCTCACAACCTCGCTCGTGGTCATGGCCGTCGGGGCGCGCTATCTCGTCAAGGGCCGCTTCACCCAGGAGGCCAAGACCATGCTGCGCATGGGCCTCGGCATGGTCGCCATCCTGACGCCCTTGCAGATGTACATCGGCGACGCCTCGGGGCTCAACACCGAGAAGCATCAGCCCGCGAAGATCGCCGCGATCGAGGCGCACTGGGACGGCAGCAAGCCCGGCGCCCTGGAGCTCTTTGCCATCCCCAATGAGGCGACGGAGAGCAACGACTACTCGATCTCGATCCCGAACCTGTCGAGCCTGCTCATCACCCATTCCTGGGATGGGCTGTATCCGGGACTGAAGAGCTTCCCGCCCGAGGACCGGCCCCCCGTCATCCCGGTGTTCTTCGCCTTCCGCATAATGGTGGGCATGGGCGTCTTGATGCTGATCGCCGGCTGGGTCGGCGCCTGGCTGTGGCTATGGGGGCGGTTGTTCAAGTCCAAGTGGTACCTCGAGATCGTGCAATGGGTCTGGCCGCTGGGCTTCATCGCCATTCTCTCAGGCTGGTACGTCACCGAGATCGGGCGCCAGCCGTGGGTTGCCTACGGCATCCTGCGCACCGCCGACGCCGCCTCGCCGGTCTCGGGCGCGGCGGTGCTGACCACGCTCGTGCTGTTCGCCCTGGTGTACGGCATCGTGTTCTCGATGGGCCTCTACTACATCAACCGCCTGATCGAGCACGGTCCGACGGGTGCTGCCGCCGAAACTCCGCAGTCGCTGCCTTCACGTCCGCTGGCGGCCGCGACGGGGGCCGCGCAAGAAGCCATGGAGGAGAAATAGGTCATGGACCTCATCAGCTATTGGCTTCCCGTCGTCTGGGCCGCTCTCATCGCAACGGCGGTTGCCCTCTATGTCATTCTCGACGGCTTTGATCTGGGCATGGGCATTCTCTTCCCCTTTACTCCCGATGAGAAACGCCGCGACCAGATGATGAACTCGGTGGCGCCGTTCTGGGACGGCAACGAGACGTGGCTGATCCTCGGCGGCGGCGGCCTCTTCGTCGCCTTCCCGCTCGCCTACGCGCTCATCATGCCGGGGCTCTACCTGCCCATCATCATCATGCTGCTCGGGCTGGTGTTTCGTGGCGTCGCCTTCGAGTTCCGCTGGGCCGCCAAGCCCGATCACGAGCCTTGGGATACGGCGTTTGCCGCGGGGTCGATCGTTGCCACGTTCATGCAGGGCGTGGTGCTCGGCGGATTCCTGCAGGGCATTCACGTGGAGAACAACGCGTTTGCCGGCGGCACGCTCGATTGGTTCGCGCCATTCCCCCTGTTCACCGGGCTGGCGCTGCTCGCGGGCTATGCGCTTCTGGGTAGCACCTGGCTCATCATGAAGACCGAGGGCGAGCTGGCCGATGAGGCGCGCAGGTGGGCGAAGTGGCTGCTGCCCGCCGTTCTCGTCATCATGGCGATCATCAGCTTGTGGACGCCGCTCGCATTCGAGCGCATCGCCGAGCGCTGGTTCACGTGGCCCAACCTGCTCTATCTGTCGCCCGTGCCGCTGCTGACCATCGTGGCCGCCGTGACGTGCTGGTACGGGATCGTCGCAGGGCGCGAGCTCGTGCCGTTCCTGGCGACGATCGCCCTTTTCCTGCTCGGGTTCGTCGGCCTCGTCATCTCCAACGTTCCCTACCTGGTTCCGCCGTCCGTTACCGTGTGGGAGGCAGCGGCGGTGCCGGAGTCGCAGATCTTCACCTTGATCGGCGTGCTCATCATGCTGCCGATCATCCTGGGCTACACCGCATTCGTCTATTGGACCTTCCGCGGCAAGGTGCGCGAAGGCGAAGGGTATCATTGACCGCAGAGCTGCTCTGCGGCGCCGGCGAGGCGGCCAAAGGCTTGCCATCATCTGTTCGCATCGTGGCAGGCTCTCCCTGACCGCTGTGATGGTGGCGACGGCGCCGCCGCCCTCGATCAATTCACCATGGAGGCCGCATGTTCGGCTGGCGCAAACGCAACCACGGATTCGAATGGCGCGAGTACGTGCGCACGACGATCCTCCTGCGCCGCCGCAACAGGCGCGAGCGGGTGGAGCGCGCCGCCCATGCGGCGGTCGACGGATTGAAGGTGGCCGGTCAGCGCGGTGCCGCCGCGGGTGCAGCCGGCGCCGAGGTCGTCGGCCGCGGCGCCAAGGTTGCCGGCCATCGCGGGGCGGCGATGGGGGTCGCCGGCGCGCAGGCGCTGGGGCGCGGTGCCAAGGTCGCCGCACACCGCGGCGTGGCGCTGAGTGCTGTGGGCTTGCGCGCGGCCGGCGCAGGGCTGCGCGCCGGTCTACCCAAGGTGTGGGCGGCGCTGGAGGTGTTCGGCCGCGGCATCGCCAAGGCGCTCGCCGTTGTGTGGGCCGGGTTGTGCGGCGTTACGCTGCGCTTGGCCGAGCTCTTGGCGCCCGTAGCGGCAACGGGCTGGCGCGGGCTGCAGCCGATGCTCTGCAAGCTGCGCCGCCCCGGCATCGCGATCGTGCTCGCTCTTATCGCGGGCGTGGCGTTCGTGGGCTCGTTCCGGCGCATCGCCGCCAACGGCTTTGACGGCTCCATCTTCATCGCGCTGCTGATCGGCACGCTTATCGCGTGCGCCCTCCTTGCGGCCTGGCTCGCCGACGGACCGCCCGCATGGCTCGCCGCGCTTTTGCGCGGCACCGGTCGCGGCGCTGCCGGCCTTGCCGGCGCGGTCGGGTCGATCGGTCCATCGGGCGCGACCCTTGCGCGAGGTGCGGCCGTGCTGGCGCTGCTGGCCGTCGTGGCGGGTGCCGGCTGGCTGGTCTGGCGCGCGGCCGCCGCGCTGCCGTCGCTGGCGAGCTTTACGCAAGGCGCGCCCGCGATCGAAGGGCGGGCCATCGCGCTGTCGGGCGATACGCTGCGGATAGCGAAAAAGACGGTACGGATTTCCGGCATCGAGGCGCCCGAGCGCGAGCAGACGTGTCGGACGGCCTCGGCGCGGCGTTGGCGCTGCGGGGCTTCCGCAAAGAGCGCGCTGGCGCGTCTCGTCCGCAGGCGAAACGTGACGTGCGTGGTGTCCGGCTCCGATGACCGGGGCATTGCGCTCGGCAATTGCCGTATCGGCAAAACGGACATTGCAGCCGAGCTGGTGCGAAACGGGCACGTGTTCGCAACGCCGGGCTTCTTTGCTCCTTATGGCTCGCTCGAGGAGGAGGCGCGCAAAGCGAAATCGGGGCTGTGGGAGGGCGAGGCGACAAGGCCTTCTGACTACCGCGCGCAAAGATGGGAAGAAGCAAAGCGCGAAGCCCCCGAGGGGTGCCCCATAAAGGGCAACGTTTCGCGCGGGCGCCGCGTCTACGTTCTGCCCTGGTCGAGCGAATACGAGCGCGTGCGCATCAGTAGCCGGCGCGGTGAGCGCTGGTTTTGCAGCGAGGCGGAAGCGCTCGCGGCCGGCTGGCAGCCGTCCGATCAATCCTGATTGCAGGCAGCGTTTGGAAAGAGATAGCCCGCGCTCCGGGGGAAGAGCGCGGGCTGCAATGCGTGACGCCGCTTAGGGGGGACAGGTGGGAGGGCGCCACGTTGGAAATGGAATTGAAGACCATTTCTATTCGCTTGGCAAGTCGTTCCGTGAATGTCTTTCATAGAAGTTAAAGAATTACTTACAATGGTCCCGCTTTTCTATTTGGCAAATTCTTTTCTTTGCATTGCACAACGACCAAGCCCGATCGGCAAAGACTCATAGCCTTGAACGACATAAGGACGTGCACGCCGTATCAGCGTTCGCGCTCGCTCGGGCGCAGCTGCACCTCGGCGACGGCGCCGTCGCGCACGACGGTTGCCGGCACCACTCGCTCGATGCGGTGCTCGTCGAGCAGGCGGCACACGTCGTCCACGCCCGTCACCGGCTCGGCATCGAGGCGCACCAGAAGATTGCCAGGTCTCAGCCCGGCCTCGTCGGCGGGACTGCCCGGCTGCACCTCGCGGATGAGCACGCCGCTCGACTGCTTCAGCCCGGTCTTGTAGGCGAGCCGCGCCGGGATCGGGATCTGCTCGGCCACGATGCCGATGCGGGCCCGGCGCACGCGGCCGTGGGCGAGGACCTGGGTCAGCACGTGCAGGGCCGTGTTGGCGGCGACCGAGAAGCAGATGCCCTGCGCGCCGAGGATCATTGCGGTGTTGATGCCGATGACCTCGCCGGCCGAGCTCACCAGCGGACCGCCCGAGTTGCCGGGATTGAGGGCGGCGTCGGTCTGGATCACGTCGCCGATGAGGCGGCCGCTCTGGGCGCGCAGCGAGCGGCCGACCGCCGACACGATGCCGGCGGTGACCGTCGACTGGAAGCCAAGCGGATTGCCGATCGCAATGGCGATCTGGCCGGGCCGCACGTGCTTGGAGTTGGCGAGCCGCGCGGCGGGCAGCGTCTCGCCGGTCTCGCCGCGCAGGACGGCAAGGTCGGTGTCGGGATCGCGCCCGAGCACGCGGGCGGAGAACTTGCGCGCGTCCGACAGCGCCACGGAGATCGACTTGGAGGAGTCGATCACGTGGTTGTTGGTGAGGATGAGCCCGTCGGGCGACACGATCACGCCCGAGCCGGTACCATCGGCCCGGCGTCCATGACGTAGCCCCGCGACCTCCACGTGAACCACGGCCGGGGCGACGGCATCGACGGCATCGACGACCGCGCGCGAGTAGGAATCGAGCAGCGCTCCGTCATGTGTTGCGTCCGGCCCGTTGGCGGAACGATGGCCGCGGTTCGGTCCGGTGAGGCCTTCGCCCAGAAACCCGAAAATATTCGGCATGCAGCTCTCCGTCAGCCGAGGCCGCGAGCAGTCCGCGCCTCGGGGTGCGAAAATGGTTATGGAGAGCGTTTGCTTAAAGGGGTCGCGGATACGGCCTCATGCGGGGCATCGGGCCGGCCGTCGTCAGCGCCAGGAAAGATCGAAAGGAGAAAGGCGCAGCATGCCGGGCTTCGCGGGCGCACGGACGTAGCCGATGTCGGCGAGAACGCCGGCGATGCGTTCGCTTTCCGTGGCTCGCAGCTGCAGCTTAAGAGCTTCCGCCTTGAGCGATCCATCGACCCACATCCGTGCTTCACCGTCGGCCGTGCCCGGCGTGTTCAGCACGATCTCCTGGTCAATGCGCGTCCAGCTTCCCGGCCGCAGCGCAAAGCCTGGCTGATTGACCTGGCGAAAACTCGATCCGGACATGGCCACGTCGAGGTTGCCCTCGCCGTCGCGCCGCCACTGGATGCGCGAGCCCAGGCTCGTCTGCTCGGAGATTTGCTCGGCCTCGGCGGCGGGGATGCCGCCGAAAAGGCCGGGCAGGATGCCGCCGGGGCTGAACTCGAAACCTTCGGGCAGCCACACGCGGTAGCTGAGGCAGGCAGACTTCGCCGTCGCCATTCCGGTCGGCGTCCAGCGAAAGTAGACGCCGTTGGCAGGCCGGTCATTGCTCGTCTCGTTCACCGCCACGTTTGCCAGCTGCACCTGCAGCGCGGCGCCGCCGGGCGCCTTGGGGTCGTCGACGACCTTGGCGTTGCTGGTCACGCCCCACTCGCGCAAGCCGCCGCGCGCCTGCAGCTCGATGGGCGACAGGAGGGTGCCGTCGTGCGCCTTGAGCGCGAGCCGGGTCGGCGTGGGGTAGCTCTCGGTGCAGGACGGAACCGATTCGGTGAGCACCGCCGAGTAGACGACATAGCCGACGACGACGAGGCCGACGAGCGCGCCGATGGCGTTGAATATGAGATTGTAGGTCGCGGGCTTGTTCATCGGCTCAGGGATCGTTTCTTCCGCAGCAAGCAGGCTCTAGAGCAATGTTGTTAATTTCTGCCCTAAAGGGGCGGGCGAATTGCTTGTGCCGCCGACCTTCCGCGCTTGCAGGGGCGCCTTTTTTTGGTTGGCAGATTGCGTTAAGAAGCAGCCGCTGCATGCGGACTCGTTTCGCACCTACATTGCTGCAAATGGGAGTGGGGCTCATGATGGCAAGGCTGATCGTGGCGGTAATGGCGGTATTGGCCGCGGCCGGGCTCTCGGGAGCGACTGCAGCCGACGTTGCACTCGCGCCGATGGCACGCACGCTCGAGGCGGCGCGTGGCTTCTCGTCCGTGATCCAGGCACAGGCGCGGCGCCGCAGGTCGCGCAGCGTCGCCACGCGCCGCACCGCGCCCGACGACAGCGAGACGCCGGCGGGACAGGCCACGAGCAACGGCGAGGTTCTGTTCGGCGCTCTGAGCGTCGGCTTTCTCGTGGACCGCGACATCATTCCGGTCGGTCCGGAGATCGGAAAGTTCGAGCGCGTGCGGCTGCGCGTGCTGCGCAACGACATCTACATCAGCGATTTGACCGCCGTGTACGAGGACGGCAAGACCGATACCCTGCTGCAGGACACCCAGATCTCCAGCAACCGCAAGACGGCGTGGATACCCTTGCAGCACAGCGGCTTCATCAAGGAGTTCCGCCTCGTCTATCGCTCCAGGCCGAGCTACAAGGGCCGCGCGCGGGTGGAGGTCTTCGGCGAGTACACCGATGGCTGGCTTGGGCCCGACGGGGAGGGGCGCCGGTACAATGACGGCTGGGTGCTGCTTGGCACCGACACGGCGGGCAGCATCGGCTTTGACCGCGTCAAGATCCCCGTCGGCAGGAACGAGGGCGGGTTCCGGCAGCTGCGCGTGTCGGTCAAGGATCGCGACATCACGATGAAGCGGCTGGCGGTCGTCTACGCCGACGGCACGAAGGACGACATCGAGACCGACCGCATGCGCATTGCCGCGGACGTGGGCTATGGGCCGGTCGACCTCGAGCAGGACGGCGCCATCAAGGAGATCCAGGCGATCTGGCGCTCGCGCGCCTTTGCAACCTCGAAGCGCACGCGCGCCTACGCCACGGTGCAGGTGTGGGGGAAGCATTAGGCCATCCGGCCTTCGCACGGCAATGCGCTGCGATCCTCTCTGGCGTTTGCGCCAAACATCGGTGAATGGATCGGCTCAGTGGCTTGCGGCCACCTCTTGCGGCGTGAGGGCGCTGCAAATTCGACGCGCTTCCTCCGGTCCCTCGGCGGACAGTCCTCGGGCAAGAGTGCGGCAGGCGTTGGCTCCGACAATGAGCCGAAGGGCGCGCTGATCGAATTGGCGCGCTAGTGCCGACGTCAATGCGCCGAGCCCCGCCGCGTCGAATGGCGTCGAGGTGGCTCCGTCGAAATCCGAGCCGAACGCCAGATGCTCGAGCGGCTCGAAATGTCGCCCCCCTTGGCGCATCTCGGCGAGGAAAGCCGGATCGCTCAGCACATCGTAGGCGGCTTGGAAAGACTGCACGATGTGATCGATTCCGACCCCGACAATTCTCGTCCAATAGCCGATCCCTACGACGCCGCCGGTGCGCGCGACGGCACGGATTTCAGCGTCTCCGAGGGTGCGCTTGAGACTGCAGTGCGACTTGGCACAGAACCGGCGCACGCCCGTGTGGGACACCACGACCGGCCCATTGCTTTGGCCGGCGGCCTGCAGCACGGCGCGATCGGAGGAATGCGCCATGTCGACGATCATGCCTTGCCGCTCTGCGGCCTGCAGGAATGCCACGCCGTCGCGCGTGAGCCCCGTCGACGGCATGCAGCCCGTGCTCGAAGCGCCGAGGTCGTTGTCGAACCGGTGCGTCGGCGCGACCATGCGAAAACCCGCATCGTAAAGGCGCCGCACGGACGTGCGCAGCGCGCTCGGCCCGTGCCCTCCAACCCAGTGCACGCCTTCCAGCGCCAGGATCGCGCCGACGACGGGTTGGCCGGCCAGACGAAGCGCAATCGCGTCCTCCAGGTCGGAGGCCGTGAGGATCAGCTTGAGGAAAGGCTGGCGCGGGTCGGCGCCGTGGCGCGCTTGCGACCTCTTGACGAATTCCCGCAGCCGTTCCGCCTGCCCGAGCGCGGCGGCCTCGGCATCGAACCATTGCCGGGGCGGAAGCAGCTGAATCATGCGCAAGGCCGCAGTTCCATCGATGCCATCGGCCGATTCGCAGCCGTCGTCCTCTCCGTGGCTCTGCGAACGCCTTGCCGTGCCCACGGTCACTTTCGTCACCACCGAGAACACCTGGACGGCGACGTTGCCCTCGATGAGCCGCGGCAAATCCACATGGCCGACATTCGAGCGCGCCAGCAGGTCGCGGTGCCACATCAAGGTATCGGCATGCAGATCGACGATGAAAAGCTGGCGGTGCACCTGGCGTTCCGCGGCAGTCAGCGTCTGTTGGGGACGTGAATCGTAGGTCGAGTTGACCCACCAGTCGGTGAGCCGTCCTCGACTGAAAGAGAGGTCGAGCAGCAGCGCGCCAAGCAGCGCCATGAGGCCGAATGAAAACCATCGGCGCCCGGAAATAGGCTTGTGAGATGTCATGGTCAAAAAAGAGAATCAATTGCAGCTTGGCAATGCTAGCAATTGAGATGTGCAGGTCTACGAGCCGAGGCGCCTATCCTGTGGAAACAACTTTGCTGCCCGCAGCTGCTTGGGCGCGCGGCACCGGATGCGACACGCAAGGGGCATCCGCACGCTTTGGGTCAGGCGCTTAGCCGAAGGCGCCCCAGTGGTGCGAGATGCCGGTGCCGACCTCGCGCACGAACTCGTAGGCCTGCTCCATGGGCTCGAGGATCTCGGTCTCCAGGCGCCCGTAGTCGTCGATCGAGTGCGGCCGGTAGGTGGCCTGCTCCTCGAACTCCGCCGCCCCGGCGGCCGCGTGCGCGCGGTGCGGGAACGCCTGGCGCATGAAGCCCACGACATCGGGGATCTCCAGCGCCAGGGCCTGGCGGAAAATCTGCTCGTGAGAGACGTCGTTGACGGTCGTGAAGCGCGGCAGCTGCGCGGCCAGGATGAAGATGCGCATGATCAGCGTGAGGCGGATCGCCTGCAACAGGTCGAGCTCGAGCCGGTGGTCGTCGGGGATCTTGCCGCCTTCGACGCCGATGTCCTCGAGCAGGGAATGGAGCTCGATGGCGTCGAGCCGCAGATGGTGGGCAAGGCCATTGACGGCCCCGGCGCGGTTATCCTCCAGCAGGCGCGCGGCCAGCGTCTTGAACGGCGCCTCCAGGTGCGGCTCGCGTCCCCAGGCGGCTCGCAGCGCCCAGAAGCCCGCGTCGAAGGGTATGGCGTTGGCGCCGACGGCGTTGAGGCTCGACAGCTGCTTGGCCCTGGCGATCATCTCGATCAGGCGCTTCAGCCGCGGCGAGCGCTTGGCGAGCTCGACGAAGCGCTCGCGCTCCGAGCCCACGGCGGCGCCGAGCCCGGAGACGACGTTGGCCACATAGCCGAACTGCTGCAGGATGGCGTTGTTGGGGATGGCGCGCATGCGCGCAGGGTCGCCGCGCTCGGACGCGTGGTCGCCCTGCCGCTTCACCGGGCGCGATCCGGTCTTGAACAACAGGTTGGTGCCGAAGGCGCCGAGTAGCGCCCGGTAGCCGGGGTGGGCGAAGAGCTGCTGCTGGTAGTCGCGCAGGCGCAGCTGGAAGTCGAGCGCGAGATTGACGTCGGCGTAGAAGTGGTCCTCGCCTTCGCCCGGATCCCTTCCGCTGATGACGATGGTGGCGAGCGCACGGGTTGCGAACTCGCGGTTGGCGAAGAACAGATAGCCGTCGCCGCCCTGAAAGCTCGTCTCGTGCTTGACCGGCAGCCCGTGGCGGAAGAAGCGCCAGCGCGCCTCGCCGGAGAAGACGTAGCGCAGGCGCCGGCGCATCGGCCCCGGGTAGGCGCCGCGCCCCATGCTTTCGCCGTGGGTGGAGAAGATCAGCGTCTCGACGTTCGCGAGGTTGGCCTTGTTGACCACCTGGGCCAAGCCGAAATGCAGCCGCTCGTGTGCCAGGCCCGCTGCGATCTGGCCGATGAAGCGCCCGGCGTCGGAGTAGCCGGTCTGCACGCATATGCGCCCGCGGCCGCGCACGTAGTCGCGGTAGGCGTCCTCCTGGAGCAGGCGCTCGATGAGCCGCGGCCCGGTCTCGAGCGCCGCCGGCGTCTCGAACAAGGGTGAGATGTCGACGATCTTTTCTACGCCGAGCAGCTTGGCGAAGAACAGCGCGATGAGGATCGTGGCCGGGCTCTCGCACTCGGCGATCAGGTAGCGGCTCGGCGTGTCGCGGTCGACGTGCTTGGCGATTTGGGCTGCGAGCGCGAACTGGCGGATGGCGGTGGCGGTCTCCAGCTCGAGCGTCTCGAAGTTGACGCTCTCGGGGCTGGCGGTGCGGATCATCTCCACGATGCGGGCCAGCGCCTGGCGCTCGCTCAGGTCGCGGGTCCACGGCTCGTGCACGAAGGCGCGGAAGGCGTTGTTGATCTGCACCGCGTTGACGCGCAAATGGATGTGCGACATGCCGAGCCCGGTCGCCTGCAGCAGGCTCGAAAGTGCGGCCACCGCGCATTTGGCCTCCTGGCTCGGCGCGGCCTCGATCAGCGCCTCGAGCAACGTCGTCAGCGGCTCGGTGGTGACGAGGTTGTAGCCTTCCGGGCGCGTTATGACGTTTGCGGCCTCCGCGAGCGTGATGCCGCTGGGACGGACCTGGTCGAGCGCGGTGATCTGCTCGTCGACGGCGGCGATGGCCAGATCGAGCTTGCCGGTAATCTGCCGCGACAGACGCTGCACCTCAGCGCCGCCGCCGAGCTCGTCCTTGAGGGCGAGAAAGCGGTCGCGGATATCGTTGAGCGCCGCCTGCTTCTCCTTGATGCGCAACAGGAACGAGAAGGTCCAGCGGATGTCGTTGCGCCCGTCGAGATCGTAGCCGACCCAGGAGGCGACGGTCGCAAGGCGCGGGCTGAGCTTGAGGGCCTTGTCGCCGAAGGTGCCGGTCGCGGTCGCGAAGAAACGCCGGGCGAGATCGACGTAGGCGTCGCGCAGGTTTCCGATCGCCTCCTGTGCGCTCGCGTGCTCGTAGTCGAGGACGATGGGGATGTCGGGGCGGTGCGGTGTGCCGATCACCTGGCTTTCGGGGCCGCCGGCAAGGGCGATCTCGGCCATCTTGCGTGACAGAGCGTCCGACAGCCCGAAGGTGGGGTGCGCCGTCAGCACGATGCCGGTGCGGGCTCGTGTCCATCGCGCCTCGAAGGCGTCGAAGTCGCCCCCTTTCGTCGTGCTCTCGACGTAGTCTGCGAACTCTTTGTAGGTCGTGGCCGAATCGACGAAGCCCACGTGCTCGCGCAAGTGGCGTGCGCGCTGGACGCAGGCGCGGTCCATCAGCCGGACGGCGAGGGCGCGCAGATCGCCGAAGGCGATACTTCCCGATTCGAGGCGGCGCGACAGGTCGAAGGCCACGTTGACGATGGGGTTGAGGGCGGGCGTGTCGGGGATCTTGGTGCGCAGCGCGCGCAGCTCGTCGCGCAACTGGAACTCATCGAGCTTGCCCCGTGCGCTCATCTGCTTGCCCTCGTTGCGCATAGGTTATCCAGCCTCCAAAGCCCAAGCCGCAAGCACCCGAAGCCCACCGCGCCCGGGTCCGGTCGAAAACCGATGAGCGGATAGCCGCGCGACGCGTCAAGAGCGCAGGCTGTCGTGGCGCGGGCCTGCCCTTTTTGAGGGCAGGCCCGAAGCCTCATGAGACGCTCATGCGACCTTCTTCATCGAGGACACGACCTTTGCAACGGTCGAGCCCATCTCCGACGGCGTCGGCGCAATGGTGACGCCGCAACCCTTAAGGATCTCCACCTTCTCGGGCGCGGACTCGCCGAACGCGGAGATGATGGCGCCGGCGTGACCCATGCGGCGTCCCTTCGGAGCCGAGAGGCCGGCGATGTAGGCGATCACCGGCTTCTTCATGTGGTCGCGAACGTACTGACCAGCCTCGGCCTCCTGCGGACCGCCGATCTCGCCGACCATGAGCACGGCGTCGGTCTCCGGGTCGTTCTCGAAGTGCTCGAGCACGTCGCGGAACGAGGAGCCGTTGATCGGGTCGCCGCCGATGCCGACCGAGGTCGAGACGCCGACGCCGAGCGCCTTCATCTGCGAGGCCGCCTCGTAACCCAGCGTGCCCGAGCGCCCGACGATGCCGATCCGGCCGGGGATGTAGATGTGGCCCGGCATGATGCCGAGCATGGCCTTGCCCGGGCTGATCGTGCCGGCGCAGTTCGGCCCGGTGAGCACCATGCGGTTGGCTTTCTTGTAGCGGCGCATGTAGCGTTTTACGCGGATCATGTCCTGCGCGGGGATGCCGTCGGTGATGCACACGCAGTATTTGATGCCGCCGTCGGCGGCTTCCATGATCGCGTCGGCAGCGAACGGAGGCGGCACGAACACGATTGACGCCTGCGCGCCCGTCTCCTGCACGGCGCCCTTGACGGTGTTGAACACCGGACGGCCGAGGTGGGTCGTTCCACCTTTGCCGGGCGTCACGCCGCCGACCACGTTGGAGCCGTAGTCGATCATTTCCTGGGCGTGGAACGTGCCGATGCGCCCGGTGAACCCCTGGATGAGGATGGGGGTGTTCTCGTTGACGAAGATGGCCATGTGAGCGTTCTCCCTAGTCAGGCGCCTTTGGCGGCGGCGACGGCCTTCTGGGCCGCTTCTGCAAGCGTTTCCGCGGTGATGACGGTGAGGCCGCTCTCGTTCAGGATGCGGCGGCCCTCCTCGACGTTGGTGCCGGCGAGGCGCACGACGACGGGAAGCTTGATGTTTAGCTCCGTGACGGCGTCGACCACGCCCTTGGCGACCCAGTCGCAGCGGTTGATGCCGGCGAACACGTTCAACAGCAGCGCCTTGACCTTCTTGTCCTTCAAGACGGCCTTGAACGACTTGGCAACGCGCTCGGGCGAGGCGCCGCCGCCGATGTCGAGGAAGTTCGCGGGCTCCCCGCCTGCGAGCTTGATCATGTCGAGCGTCGCCATGGCGAGGCCGGCGCCGTTGACGACGCAGCCGATGTCGCCGTCGAGGCCGACGTAGGCCAGCCCGCGGTCGGAGGCATAGGTCTCGCGCGGGTCCTCCTGGCTCTTGTCGCGCAATTCCGCGATGTGCGGGCGGCGGAAGAGCGCGTTGTCGTCGAACGACATCTTGGCGTCGAGCGCGACCAGGTTCTTGTCCTTGGTGATGACCAGCGGGTTGATCTCCACCATGGTAGCGTCGAGATCGCGGAAGGCGCGGTAGCAGCCCATGATGGTGGGGACCAGCTTGTTGATGATCTCCGGATCGACGCCGAGGCCGTAGGCCACCTCGCGCGCCTGGAAGGCCTGCATGCCGACGGCGGGGTCCACGACGACGCGGATGATGGTGTCGGGCTGCGTCTGCGAGATCTCCTCGATCTCCATGCCGCCGGCGGCCGAGGCCACGACCATGATGCGCTCGGAGGCGCGGTCCATGACGAAGCCTAGGTAGATCTCCTTGTCGATGTCGGTCGCTTCCTCGATGTAGAGGCGCGACACGAGCTTGCCCGCCGGCCCGGTCTGGTGCGTGACGAGCTTCTTGCCGAGCAGCGCCTCGGCGGCGTCGGCGAGCTCGGTATCGTTGGAGCAGACCTTGATGCCGCCGGCCTTGCCGCGTGCGCCGGAATGGATCTGCGCCTTGACGACCCACCTGTTGCCGCCGATCTCGGTGGCGCGATAGGTCGCCTGCTCGGGGCTGTAGGCGAGACCCCCGCGCGGGATCGGAACCTTGTAGCCGGACAGCAGCTCCTTGGCCTGGTATTCGTGAATGTCCATCGTCTCTTGCTCCCTAGAAAGTCGGTCGTTTGTTCAGGCTTGATGTGCGGCTTGGTTGGCCTTGATGGCAGCGGCGGTGGCGAGGAGGTTCCTCGCCATCTTCTCCGACGCGGCGTCGATCATCTTGCCGTCGAGCGAGGCGGCGCCCTTGCCTTGAGCCTCGGCTTCCTTGAGCGCGGCAAGAATGCGTTCCGCGCGCTCAACCTCTTTCGCCGTCGGCGAGAACACGGCATTGGCGAGCTCGATCTGCGAGGGATGGATCGCCCACTTGCCCTCGATGCCGAGAGCGGCGGCGCGCTTGGCGCCCGCCGTGTAGCCGTCGGGATCGGAGAAGTCGCCGAACGGCCCGTCGATCGGACGCAGCCCGAAGGCGCGGCAGGCGACCGTCATGCGCGACAGTGCAAAGTGCCACTGGTCGCCGGGATAGTCGGGATTGAGGCCGCCGATCACGACGGTGCGCGCCTTGTTGAAGGCGGCATAGTCGGCGACGCCGAAGTGCATCGCCTCCAGGCGGCTCGGAGCAGAGGCGATGGCCTCGACGTTCGCCATGCCGAGCGGGGTCTCGATGAGCGCCTCGGTGGTGACCTTGTTGGTGAGGCCCTTGGCCACCTCGATCTGGCTGACGATGCACTCGACCGTGTAGACGTCGGCGGGCGTGCCCACCTTGGGGATCAGGATGGTGTCGAGCTTGGAGCCGGCCTGTTCCATGATGTCGACCACATCGCGGTACATGTAATGCGTGTCGAGGCCATTGATGCGCACCGACACGGTCTTGCCCTTGCCCTTCCAGTCGATGTCGTTCAAGGCCTGGATGATGTTCTTGCGGGCCTGCTCCTTGTCGGGCGGGGCAACCGCATCCTCGCAGTCGAGGAACACGTAGTCGGCGGCGCTCGTGGCAGCCTTCTCGATCATGGTCGCGTTGGAGCCCGGCACGGCCAGCTCCGAGCGCTGCAGGCGGGACTTGCGAAGCGGATAGAGTGTGTAGCTCATCTAAGGCGTTCCTCTTGGGCGGCTTTGTGATTGGTTATGTTGTCGTCTAAAGAGATGCGGCGCCCGAGGCGCCGCGTAGCACGCGTCAACTTGCGAGTTTCAGGTTTGCCTCGGGCCGTCTGGTGGCCGACGCCTTGGTGGTGGAGCGGTAGTACTCGGCGGCCGCACCCGTGCCCGAGCCCGGGACAATGTCGATGCCGCAGTCGCGCATGGCCATCTCGCAGCCGAACAGCGCGCCGCCGATCAAGACCTCGTCGAGGGCGCCGAGGTGGCCGATGCGGAACACCTTGCCGGCCACCTTGTTGAGGCCAATGCCGAGCGAGAGGTTGTAGCGGTAGAACGCGGTCCTCACGACTTGCGCGCTGTCGAAGCCGTCCGGCACGCAAATGGCGCTGACAGTATTGGAGTACCATTTCGGGTCGGCGGCACACAGCTTCAGGCCCCACGCCGCGACGGCCCTGCGTACGCCCTCGGCGAGCCGGTTGTGACGGGCGAAGACGTTGTCGAGGCCCTCGGTCAGCAGCAGGTCGAGCGAGGCGCGAAGCCCGCGCAGCAACTGCGTCGCCGGCGTGTAGGGGAAATAGCCGTTGTCGTTGTTCTTGATCATGTCGGCGAAGGAGAAGTAGCAGCGCTGCATGGTGGAGGACTTGGCGGCCTCGAGCGCCTTGTTGCTCACCGCGAGGATGCCGAGGCCGGTCGGGAGCATGAAGCCCTTCTGCGAGCCCGAGACGCAGGCGTCGACCTTCCACTCGTCCATGCGGAAATCGATGCAGCCGACTGAGCTGACGCCGTCGACGAACAGGAGGGCCGGATGGTTGGCATCGTCCAGGGCCTTGCGCACGGCCGCGATGTCGCTGGTCACCCCGGTCGCCGTCTCGTTGTGCGTGGCAAAGACGGCCTTGATTTCGTGGCTCTTGTCGGCGGCAAGCGCCTCTGCATACTTTTCGACGGGAACGCCCTTGCCCCATTCCTCGTCGATCACCACGACCTCGAGGCCCAGCCGCTTGGCCATGTCGACCCAGAGCAGCGAGAACTGCCCAAAGCGGCTCATCAGAACCTTGTCGCCCCGGTTGAGCGTGTTGGAGATGGTGGCCTCCCAGGCGCCGGTGCCGGAGGAGGGGTAGAGGAACACACGGCCGTCGTTGAGCTTGAACGCCTTCTTGGCGTCCGCAAACAGCGGCAGCGTGAACCTGGGAAACTCCGGCGAGCGCATGTCCTCCATGCGCAGATCCATTGCTTGGCGTACCGCTTCCGGGATGTTGGTTGGGCCGGGAATAAAGAGATGCGTCGTCACGAGCATTTATTCGTTTCCTCCGAGCAGCCGTCTTTTTTGGTTCGTTCGGTTCTGACGCCGTACGAGTGGTTGTTCTCGTCCCCTTGAGCCCTCTTTTGTTGTTCGCCAGACGAGGGGTGCTCTACAACCAGAGTTTGCGGCCAGCTCGCGCGCCGAACATCCCTTTTCAGCAAGGCTCGCGCAACACCCCTTTGGGCAGCCGCGGAACGCTGATGGGTAGTGGTTTGACTGCACACCTGGGTAGGCATTCCTACCCAACCCGCGTCGACGTCCGCCCAGTCCCGCAAGCGGCGCGCGCGCAGTCCAAGCGAGGCTTCTAACTTACGGAAACTGTAGCTCTTCTGGGGCGGTCCGCCAACTCGCACGCTCGCCGCGCTGCAACATGGCAGCTGCCTGCGCGCGCGGTCAGCGCGTGTCCATGGTGGTCGAGACATAGAGAGCAACCGCCATCGCGCGATTGCTGACGCCGAGCTTATCGTAAAGGTTCTTGAGGTGGTACTTGACGGTGTTGCGCGAGATGCCGATGCGCGAGGCGATCTGCAAGTTGGTCCAGCCGTTGGCCAGTGCCACGAGCAGCTCGCGCTCGCGCGCCGTCAGATCGGCCAGAGGGTCGGTCGTCAGCGCTTTCAAATCGATATAGGGCAGTGACATGCGGCCGCGCGCGACGGACGCTACGGTCTCCATCAGAAGGGCTGGCTCGTCGCTCTTGGAGATGAAGCCCCACGCGCCCAGTTGCACGGCCTGGCGCAACACCTCCTTGCCCGGCTCGCCGGTGTAGACGATCACCCGCGTCGGGGCATGACGGCGCTTGAGCGTGGCGAGGACCTCGCCTCCGGTCATGTCGGGCAGCGACCAGCCGATAATGGCAATGTCGGTGTGGTGCTCCTCGGCAAAGGCCAGAAAGGCGCTCCCCGTTGCCACCGAGCCGATGACCTCGAAGCGTCCGTCCCGCTTGAAATAGTCCTGAAGGCCCGCGCGCACGACCGGGTTCTTGTCCGCGATCGCGATCTTGGGTCGCGGCGCGCTCGTTGCAGGCTCGGAGGTCGGCTCGGCCATGGTGTGTTCGCAGGGGCCTGTCATAACGGTCTAGTCGTACCAGCTACGGCTGAACGATGCGTGTCGAATGTCACGCTGGATCGGGGGGCCGCGGGGCTTGCTTACTTGGCTCCGCGGCGGACCCAGGCGCCGCAACATCGGCGCAGTCGCGGTGCTCGATCTCCACGGTGGCGTGCACGATACCGAAGCGTTGCTTGAGGCGCGCTTTGATGGCGGCGCAAACCTGCTCGGGCGGGGCCGTTTCGGAGATGCGCGCGTGCAGTGTCATCAGGCGGCGGTCCTCCGTCAAAGACCAAGCGTGGATGTGATGAACGGACTGGACCTCGGGAATGGCCGATTCCAGGTCGGCTTGAACCTTGCGCACGTCGAGGCCGCCCGGTGCCGCCTCGAGCAGGATGTGGCCTGCGTCCTTGGTAATGAGCCAGGCCGAGCGCAAGATGAGCAGCGTGATGAGCATCGACAGCAGCGGATCGATCGGCGTCCACCCCGTCCACAGAATGACGAGGGCTGCCACGATGGCGGCGACCGAGCCGAGCAGATCGCTCAGCACGTGGAGCAGGGCCGCGCGCACGTTGAGATTGCCGCGTCCGCCCTGGCGCAGGATCAGCAGCGTGATGACGTTGACGATTAGTCCCGCCGTGGCAATGAGGAGCATGGTGCCGCCCAGCACCTTGACGGGCTCGAACAGCCGCATCACCGCCTCGTAGGCGATGGCGAGCGAGATGAAGAAGAGGGCGAGCCCGTTGGTGAAGGCGGCCAGCACCTCGAAGCGGTCGAAGCCGTAAGTGCGTTTCCAGTCGGCGGGGCGGGCGCCCACCCGCACCGCCAGCCAGGCAAGCGCCAGGGCCGCGGCGTCGGTCAGCATGTGGCCGGCATCGGCGAGCAGCGCCAGCGAGCCCGAGACGATGCCGCCGGCCGCCTCCGCGACCATGGTCACGGTCGTCAGGATCGCGGCCCAGAACAGACGGCGCTCGTTGCGGTTGGTAGGGCCGTGACTGTGATCGTGTCCCATTGTGGAGTCCTGGGCTGCCGGCGCTCCCGGAGTATCTCATGCGGTCGTGGGTGACCAGAGGCGCGGCCGTGAGCGGCTTGATGGGCATTCTGCCGCGCAGCGGTTGCAATACGCCTAAGGAAAGATCAATTGATGGGTCCGAATTTGGCCGACGGGCTGCCGTTCGCGCCACAACGTTTCGCCGCCTGCCTCGGTCACGGGCAAGAATTGGAAACGCGTGTCACCCAGCAAACGCGATAGCCTGCGTGCCCTTGCCGCAGCCTTGAAGTCGAGCGGCGACGCGGGGGGACGCGACCATCCCGTCGCGGCGCTCGTTCTCGTCACCGTGTCGATGGCGCTGCTCGTCGGCATCGCCGCGGTGGGGCGCAGCGCCGCGCTTTCGGGGATGGACCCGCTGCAGGTGCTGTTCCTGCGCAATTTCTTCTGCGTCGTTTGGATGCTGCCGCTGCTGGCGTGGCGCGGTCTCTCGCTTGTTCGCACATCACAGCTGCGCCTTTACGGCATGCGCGTTGCCGTGAGCTTCGTCTCGATGATGACGTTCTTCCAGGCGCTTGCCTTGCTGCCCATTGGCGAGGTGACGGCGATCAGCTTCCTGTCGCCGTTGTTTGGCACGCTGTTCGCAATCGTGCTGCTGGGCGAGCATGTGGGCATGCGCCGCTGGACGGCACTGGCGGTGGGCTTTGCCGGCGCCATGATCATCCTGCGGCCGACCGGGGCCGTGTTCGGGCTCGGGCAGACTGCCGCGCTCGTCTCCGCGATGGGGGTGGGGATCATCGGGCCGCTGGTAAAGCAGCTCACATCGTTCGACGATGCCGATCGCATCGTGTTCATCACCAACCTCGTTCTCACGCCGCTGTCGCTTGTTCCCGCGCTGTTCGTGTGGGTCTGGCCGCCGCTCGATCTGTGGCCGCAGCTTGTGCTCATGGGGGTGTTTGCTGTTCTGGGGCACATGGCTCTGGTGCGCGGCTACGCCGTCGCCGATGCTTCCCTGGCCATGACCTTCAAGTTCAGCCGGCTGCCGTTCTCCGTGCTCGTCGGCTATCTCGCCTTTGGCGAATTGATCGACGGCTGGACCTGGGTCGGCGCAATCATCATTTTCGCCGCGGCCGCCTTCGTGACCCGGCGCGAGGCGCAGCTGGCGCGGGCACGCGGCGTCGGCAGCGTAGAGGTGACCGATCCCCAGAGCTTGACGCCGCTTCGGGGCAGGGACTGACGGGCACGGGAGAGCCGGCGACAGACAAGCGCGCCCGGTCGCATATCCGCCCGGCTCTTCGGTTATCGGGACGCTTGCTGTTGCCATGGCCGGAAGCCTCCCCTACATCAGCCCCCGACCGCCGGACACTGCGTTTGTTTGCGAGTTGAGCCGCCCCCCCCCCCTGGGTAGACCGGTGAAACCCGTTGAGTGGGACGGACGAGAGCATGATTGCCGACGCAGTAGGTTTGCTGGGCCTCGACCAGATCGCCGACCACTTGGGGCTCGGCAGCTACCGCCTTTCCGTTCTCAGGATCATCGGCGTCGATATCGTGCTCGCCGGCGACAATGCGGTGGTCATCGCGCTGGCCTGCCGCACGCTGCCGCCGCGTCAGCGCCGGGCCGGGATCATCCTTGGCACGGCTGTCGCCGTGGTAATGCGCATCACGTTCACGCTTGCGGTTGGCTCCTTGCTGGATGTGCCCATCCTCGCGCTCGCCGGCGGGCTGGTGCTGTTCTGGATCGCCGTCAAGCTGCTGCTTGCCGAGGAGACGAGCGAGGACAGCGTGCGCTCAGGCGAGACGCTTTGGGACGCGGTGAAGACCGTCGCCATCGCCGACGCGGTCATGAGCCTCGACAATGTGCTCGCCATCGCCGGGGCGGCGCGCGGCGACTGGGCGCTGATCGTGATCGGGCTGCTGATCAGCATCCCGATCGTGGTCGGCGGCTCGACGCTGATCATGACCCTGCTCACCCGATTCCCGCTGCTCGTGTGGGGCGGCGGCGCCCTGCTCGGATGGATCGCGGGAGAATTGATCGTTGGCGAGCAGGTACTTGCACCGTTCTTTGGGGGGCTCGCGGGGTGGCTCGGCATCACTTTTCACACCCTTGAGCTGTTGTGCGGCGTGGCGGGCGCAGTGTTCGTCGCCGCCGCCGCCGGTCTGATCATGCGGGCGCGCGCCGATGCGGGAACGCCACGAAGTTGATTAACCGTTCCCGGTAATTGCACTGCGGCATCGCGTCTGGCGAAAAGTCGAGACTTGGCGGGCGCGGCTCAAACCGCCAATATCGGCGGGAGACACAAGGCCGCCGCTCTGTTGTTGGTGCACTCTAGCGGGGTAGGCAAAAAATAAGCACGCCTTTGGGAGGAGCGAGACCTGTGACCGTCAAGTCCGATATCGAGATTGCGCGCGCGGCGACGATGAAGCCGATCGCCGACGTGGCCGCCAAGGTGGGCATTCCTGCCGATGCGCTCATCCCCTTCGGGACGACCAAGGCCAAGGTGTCGTATGCCCATATCGACTCGCTCAAGCAGAAGCGGGACGGCAAGCTCATTCTCGTGACCGCGATCAGCCCCACGCCGGCCGGCGAGGGCAAGACGACGACGACGGTCGGGCTCGGTGACGGCCTCAACCGCATCGGCAAGCGCGCGATGATGTGCCTGCGCGAGCCTTCTCTGGGCCCCTGCTTCGGCGTCAAAGGCGGCGCCGCCGGCGGCGGGTACGCCCAGGTGGTGCCCATGGAGGACATCAACCTGCACTTCACGGGCGACTTCCACGCCATCACCTCGGCCCACAACCTGCTGTCCGCCATGGTGGACAACCATATCTATTGGGGCAACGGCCTGGGGATCGACGGCCGGCGCGTGGCCTGGCGGCGCGTGCTCGATATGAACGACCGGGCGCTGCGCTCGATCGTCAACTCGCTCGGCGGCGTGACCAACGGCTTCCCGCGCCAGGACGGCTTCGACATCACGGTCGCCTCCGAGGTCATGGCAATCCTGTGCCTCGCGCTCGACCTCAAGGACCTGGAGCGGCGCCTCGGCAACATCATCATCGGCTACACGCGCGACAAGACGCCGATCCGTGCGCGCGAGCTCAAGGCCGACGGCGCCATGACGGTGCTCTTGAAGGACGCGCTGATGCCCAACCTGGTGCAGACCTTGGAGAACAACCCCGTGTTCATCCACGGCGGCCCGTTCGCCAACATCGCACATGGCTGCAACTCGGTGCTCGCCACCAAGACGGCATTGAAGCTCGCCGACTACGTGGTGACCGAGGCGGGCTTCGGGGCCGACCTGGGGGCTGAGAAGTTCTTCGACATCAAGTGCCGCAAGGCCGGCCTTGCGCCCGACGCCGTGGTTGTCGTCGCCACCGTGCGCGCTCTCAAGATGCACGGCGGCGTCTCCAAGGAGAACCTCAAGAACGAGAACGTGATGGCGGTCAACACCGGCTGCGAGAACCTCAAGCGCCACCTGGAGAACATCGGCAAGTTCGGCGTCCCCGTCGTCGTCGCCGTGAACCGCTTCATCACCGATACGGACGCGGAGATCGAGGAGGTGGTGAAGGCGGCCGAAAGCGTCGGCACCAAGGCCTTCATGTGCACCCACTGGGCCGACGGTGGTGCGGGAACCGAGGCGCTGGCCCATCACGTCGTGCAGCTCGCCGACAGCGGCAAGGCGGCGTTTCGGCCGCTTTATCCCGACGACATGCCGCTGCGCGACAAGGTCAAGACCGTTGCGACAGAGATTTATCGCGCCTCCGACATCGCCTGCGATGCCTCCGTCGAGACGGCATTCAAGGATCTGGAGGCGGCCGGCTTCGGCAAGCTGCCGGTCTGCATGGCCAAGACCCAGTACTCGTTCTCGACCGACCCCAACTTGCGCGGGGCGCCGTCCGGTCACATCGTGCCCGTGCGCGAGCTGCGCCTGTCGGCGGGCGCCGAGTTCGTCGTGGTCATCACCGGCGAGATCATGACCATGCCGGGATTGCCGCGCGTGCCCGCGGCGGAGGCCATTCGCATCAATGCGGAAGGCCAGGTCGAAGGATTGTTTTAAGTCGACGTTCATTCGGCGCGCCCTTGGTAGGGGCTGGCGTACGATGAGGACGTATTGCTCAATCTTGTGGCAACTGCCCTTCGTGAGGGCAGCCTGAGCGCTGTGCCGGTCGGTTTTTGTCGCAATTTGTGAGCATTTGCGCATTGGCCCGGCATTTGCGGGAATGAGACGTATGCATCAGACGTGAGGTCGCATTGTGCCCGGCATTTGACGAAATGAACGGCGCTGGCGGCGGGGTGCGCCCCGCCTATCAGTCCATTGCCGAGTGGCTCGGTACGCAAAGACTCGACGACTTGAAGCAGAAGCTGGTCGAGGCCGAGGCGCTATTCCGCCGTACCGGCATCACCTTTACCGTTTACGGCACCGAGGACGCCGGCGAGCGCCTCATCCCCTTCGACATCATTCCGCGCATTCTGTCGGCTTCCGAATGGCGGCGGCTCACGCGCGGGATCGAGCAGCGGGTGCGCGCGCTCAACGCCTTCATGTACGATATCTATCACCGCCAGGAGATCGTCAAGGCGGGCCGGATTCCCGAGGAGCTGGTGATCTGCAACAGCGCCTTCGTCCCTGAGATGATCGGCGTCGAGCCGCCGCTGGGCATCTACAGCCACATCCTCGGCATCGATATCGTGCGCACGAGCGAGAACGATTTCTTCGTTCTGGAGGACAATACGCGCACCCCCTCCGGCGTCTCCTACATGATCGAGAACCGGGAAACGATGATGCACATGTTTCCCGATCTGTTTGCCAAGAACCGCGTGGCGCCGGTCGAGGACTATCCCGACCAACTTTTGAAAACGCTCGAGAGCGTGGCGCCGCGGGGGCTGGATCGCGAGCCGACAATCGCGGTGCTGACGCCGGGGCAATACAACAGCGCCTACTTCGAGCACTCGTTCCTCGCCGACCAGATGGGCGTGGAGCTGGTCGAAGGGCACGACCTCATCGTGCTCGACGGCGCGCTGCAGATGAAGACGACGCAGGGGCCGCGCCAGGTCGACGTGCTCTATCGCCGTATCGATGACGATTTCCTCGACCCGCTCGTGTTCAGGGCGGACTCGGTCCTGGGCGTCCCGGGGCTGTTCGACCTCTACCAGGCCGGACGCGTGACGATCGTCAACGCACCGGGTGCCGGCATCGCCGACGACAAGGCGATATACAGCTACATTCCCGAGATCATAAGGTTCTACACGGGAAGCGCGCCGATCCTGCAGAACGTGCAGACCTACAACTGCCGCAAGGCCGACGATCTCGCCTACGTGCTCGAAAATCTGCCGGAGCTGGTCGTCAAGGAGGTGCATGGCTCGGGCGGCTATGGGATGCTGGTGGGGCCCACGGCCTCCAAGGACGAGATCGAGGCTTTCCGCAAGCTGCTCGAGGCGCAGCCGGAAAACTACATCGGCCAGCCGACCCTGGCGCTTTCGACCTGTCCTACTCTCGTCGATGCCGGCGTCGCGCCGCGGCATCTCGATTTGCGGCCCTTCGTGCTGTTCGGCGACCAGATCCGGCTCGTGCCGGGCGGCCTCACGCGCGTTGCATTGCGGGGAGGCTCGCTCGTGGTCAATTCGAGCCAGGGCGGCGGCACCAAGGATACGTGGGTCATTCAGGAATGAGCGCAGGAGCGGGCTAGGGTCGTAGAATCGCATGCTGGGACGCACGGCCAACGATCTGTTCTGGCTGGCACGCTACGTGGAGCGCGCCGAGAACATGGCGCGCATGATCGAGGTCGGCTACCGCATCGCCCTGCTGCCGCGCGACGGAGAGGGATTTCACGAGGAGTGGCGCTCCACCCTGGCGAGCGCCGGTTGCGTGCAGGGCTACTTCGAGAAGCACGAATCGCTCACAACGCATGACGTGATCAACTACCTGCTGTTCGACTGCAGCAACTCCTCGAGCGTCAAGTCCTGCCTCAAGGCGGCGCGGCGCAACGGCCGCGCCCAACGCACCGCCCTTACGCGCGACATGTGGGAGAGCCTCAACGGCGCCTGGCTCGAGTTCTCCAACATCAATCAGGCCGGCGTAACCGCCGACGAGCTCCCGCGCATTCTCGATTGGATCAGGTCGCGCTCCGCGCTCTATCGCGGCGCGATGCTCAACACCATTCTGCGCAACGACACCTTCTTCTTCACCCAGCTCGGCAGCTTCCTGGAGCGCGCCGACAACACCGCGCGCATCCTCGACGTGAAATACTATGTGCTGCTCCCCGAGATCGAGATGGTGGGCGGCGGCATCGACAACGTGCAGTGGGGTGCTATCCTGCGGTCGGTCTCCGCCCATCGCAGCTACCGCTGGGTCTACAAGGAGCACTACCGGCCCTGGCGCATTGCCGAGTACCTAATCCTCAATCGGGCCATGCCGCGCTCGCTGCGCGCGTGCTACGATCAGATAACGGCGGCCCTCGACCAACTGGGCGAATACTATGGCGCACGCTCGGCGTGCAACGACACCGCAAGCGCGACGCGGCGCATCCTGACCGACGGCGACGTCAACGGGATTTTCCAATCCGGCCTGCACGAGTTTCTGGAGGACTTCCTTTTCCGCAACAACAGGCTGGGAAGCGAGATCGCCGAAACCTATCACTTCAACGCATGAGGAGGAGGTGATCGGCTCGTGCTCGTATCGATTTCCCACGTGACGCGCTACAAATTCGCTGCTGCGGCTCAATACAGCATCCAGAGCCTGCGGTTGACGCCGCCCTCGTTCGAGGGGCAGGAGGTGAAGAGCTGGAGCATCGAGGCTCCGCACATCGAGAGCGCGGTGCGGTTCCGCGACTGCTTCGGCAACATCGCCCACCTTGTCGCCATTCCCGAAGCGCTCGATGAAATCCGCATCGTTGCGCGCGGCAGCGTGGAGACTGAGGATCGTTCCGGTTTTGCACGGGGCCTTGTCGAGATCGCGCCGGCCAGGGTCTACAAGCGCGAGACGCCGCGCACGGCTCCCGATGACGGCATTCGCGCATTGAGCGCCGGCATCAGCAGCGACGACCAGATCGAGCGCATGCATCAATTGATGGATGCCGTGCGTGACCGGGTCGACTACGTGATCGGTGTGACCCACGCCCATACCAGCGCCGCCGAGGCCCTGAGCGACGGCCGCGGCGTGTGTCAGGATCATGCCCACGTATTCATCTCGGCGGCGCGCGTCATGGGCTTTCCCGCGCGCTACGTGAACGGCTACTTTCTGACCGATAGCGACAAGCCGGCCGAGGCCCACCACGCTTGGGCGGAGGTGTTTCTGGAGGGGCTGGGCTGGATCGGCTTCGACCCGGCCAATCGGGTCTGCCCCACGGACCATTACGTCCGCTTGACCTGGGGCCTCGATTCGGCCTCCGCTGCGCCAATTCGCGGCACCCGCCGGGGGGGCTCGGAAGAGGTGCTTGACGTAAGCGTCGAAGTCCAGCAGCAAAGCGCCCAGCAGTGAGCCGGCGGGAGCTGGCCCGTCCGGGGCCGAATGCATGCATATCGGGGGTGATGCGATGACCTACTGCGTCGCGATGCGATTGAATCGCGGCCTCGTGTTCGCGGCGGACACGCGGACGAACGCCGGCGTCGACAACATCGCGCAGTTCCGCAAGATCCACTACTGGTGCGAGCCGGGAGACCGGGTGCTCGTTCTTCTCGCCGCCGGCAACCTGTCCTTGACCCAGTCGGTGCTGAGCTTGCTCAACGAGCAGCTGATCGAGCCCGATCCCGAGGTGCCAAACCTGCTCACCGTGCACTCGATGTACCGGGCCGCGCGCCTGGTCGGCGACGCGATGCGCAACGTGCGCTCCGTCGACGGGCACGCGCTCGATGCGACGAAGACCGGCTTTGCCGGCTCCTTCATCTTCGGCGGTCAGATCAAGCCGGAGCCCCCCCGCCTGTTCCAGATCTATGCCGAAGGCAACTTCATCGAGGCGAGCGACGACACGCCCTACTTCCAGATCGGCGAGCACAAGTACGGCAAGCCCATCCTCGACCGCGTGGCCCAGCCCACCATGCGGCTCGGCGAGGCCGCCAAGCTGATCCTGCTGTCGTTCGATTCGACGCTGCGCTCCAATCTGTCGGTGGGCATGCCCATCGATATCCTCATCTACGAGCGCGACAGTCTCGATTTGCGCCGCGAGAAGCGCATCGACGCCGACGACGAGTACTTCAAGAATTTGTCCTCGTCCTGGTCGGAGGCGCTGCGCGAGGCGTTCACCAAGATCGAGGAGTTCGACGTCTGATCGGGCCCAATTCCGCCTCGATCCCTTGATCATCACCCCCAGTGCGCATAAGCCGCAATTGTCAGCAGCCGGTCCGGCGGGTAGCCCTCGTTCCGCCCAAGCCGGTTGGGGCTCGACCGGCGGCGGCTTGCACTGGTGCCACGGGCGTTGCGGCCCTGCCGGGCTGCACGTGGGGAGGATGCTTTGAACATCTGCATGATCGGCGCCGGCTACGTCGGCCTCGTGTCCGCGGCCTGCTTTTCCGAGTTCGGTTGGACCGTGACCTGCGTCGATAAGGACGAGACGCGTCTGTCCCATCTCAAGGCGGGAAAGTCGCCGATCTACGAGCCGGGTCTCGACGATCTGGTTGCGCGCAACATGGAGGCTGGGCGCCTCATATTCACCGACGATCTCGGCCCGGCGGCCAAGGATGCAGACATCGTCCTGCTGGCGGTCGGCACGCCCATGCGCCGCGGCGACGGCCACGCCGATCTCTCCTACGTCTACGCCGCGGTGGAGGAGATGGCGCCGCATCTTCAGGGCTTCACCGTCATCGTCACCAAGTCGACGGTGCCGGTGGGCACCAGCCGCGAGATCGAGCGCCGGCTCAAGGCCGTTCGTCCCGAGGCCGACTTCGCCGTCTGCTCCAATCCCGAGTTCCTGCGCGAGGGCTCGGCCATTCAGGACTTCATGCATCCCGACCGCGTCCTCGTCGGCGTGGATGACGAGCGCGCGCGCGAGCTCATGGGCCGCCTCTACAAGCCGCTCGCCCTGCGCAATGCGCCGGTGATGTTCGTCGGGCGCGAGTCGGCGGAGCTGGCGAAGTACGCCGCCAACTCGTTCCTCGCGCTGAAGATCAGCTTCATCAACGAGGTCGCCGATCTTTGCGAGGAGATCGGCGCCGACGTGCAGGAGGTGGCCTCGGCCATCGGCAAGGACCGGCGCATCGGCGACAAGTTCCTGCATCCCGGACCGGGCTACGGCGGCTCGTGCTTTCCCAAGGACGTGTCGGCGCTGATCCGCACCGCGCGCGAGGCCAAGTCGCCGCTGTCGATCGTCGAGCAGGTGAGCCGCGTCAACGACGAGCGCAAGATCACCATGGCGCGGCGCATCGAGGCGGCGGCCGGCGGCTCGGTGCAGGGCAAGACGCTGGCGGTGCTGGGCGTCACCTTCAAGCCCAACACCGACGACATGCGCGATGCCCCGAGCCTCGTCATCGTGCCGCTGCTGCAAGAGCGCGGCGCCGTGATCCGTGCCTATGACCCGCAGGGCCGCAAGCACGGCGAGGCGCTACTGCCCGGCATCGACTGGTGCGAAGGCGCGCTCGATGCGCTCGAAGGCGCCGACATCCTGGTCGTCGTCACCGAGTGGAACGAGTTCCGCGCGCTCGATCTCAAGGCGGCCAAGGCGCGGATGCGCGGCGACCTGCTGGTCGACCTGCGCAACGTCTTCCCGCCGGAGACCGCGCAAGCGGCGGGCTTCCGCTATGCCGGCGTGGGACGCGGCAAGAAGGGTTGAGCCGGGCTACTCCGCCGCCGCAACGCGGCGCGGCCCCGGCATGAGCACCTGCGCGAGCACCGCATCCCTTGGTCCCATGGCTTTCACGCGGCCGCCGGCGAGCGCCAGCACCGTGTCGACGGCGGCCAATGCGGCGTGCCGGTGGGCAATGACCACGACCATGCCGCCGCGCCGGCGCACCGCGGCAATGGCCGCCGTCAAATCGCGCTCGCCTTCGGTGTCGAGGTTGGCGTTGGGCTCGTCGAGCACCACCAGGAACGGCCGGCCGTAGAGCGCGCGCGCCAGCGCGATGCGCTGGCGCTGGCCCGCCGACAGCGCCATTCCCCCTTCGCCGATGTGGGTCCGGTAGCCGTCGGGCAACCGCTCGATCATCGCGTGCACGCCGGCGGTGCGTGCGGCGGCAATGACCGCCGCCTCGCTCGGGCTGCGCTCAAAGCGGGCAATGTTGTCGGCGACCGCACCTTCGATGAGCGCAACATCCTGCGGCAGGTAGCCGACGTGGGGCCCGAACGCCTCCGGCGTCCATTGTGTGAGCGCACGGCCGTCGAGGCGCACGCAACCCGCATGCGGCTGCCACACGCCGACGAGGGCGCGCGCCAGGGTCGACTTGCCCGACGCGCTCGGACCGACAACGCCGAGCGCGCTGCCGGCTTGCAGCGCGAAGCTCACATCGTGGAGCACCGGAGCGCGGGCGCCGGGCGGTAGGACCGACAGGCCGGAGACGCAAAGCGCGCGGCGCGGCGCGGGAGGCGGCGGCGCCCGGGCCTCCGCTGGGGGATGGGCATCGAGTAGTGCCGCCAGGCGGCCGTGGGCCTGCCGCGCGGCAACGAGGCCGCGCCAATGGGCGATGGCCGCCTCGACCGGCGCCAGCGCCCGCGACAGGACGATGGAGGCGGCAATCATCGTTCCCGGCGAGGCTTGGTCGTGGATCGCCAGGTAGGCGCCGAGCCCCAGCATGGCCGATTGCAGCGCCGGCCGCGCCACCTTGATAGCCGCACCGATGCGGTTCGCCAGGCGCCCGGCGCGCAGATGATCGCGGCGATGGCGCGCGTTGAGGCCAAGCCACCGGCGCTTGAGGTTGCCCTCAAGGCCCATGGCGTGCACCGCCTCGGCGTTGCGCCGCGCGGCCGCCGCGAGGGCCCAGCGGCGCGCGCCGCTTCGCGTCGCCGCTGCGATCGGAGCGGTGCTTCTCGCCTCCGCGACAAGCATCAGCCCCAGCAGCACGAGCGCACCCGCCGTGGCGAGCAGGCCGAGCAGGGCGTGCATGAGAAAGATGGCGCTCAAGTACAGCGGGATCCACGGCAGGTCGAACAAGGCGGTCGGGCCCGGGCTGGCAAGGAAGGCACGAAGCTGGTCGAGGTCGCGCATTGGCTGCAGGCCGTCGCCGCGCGTGCGCGTCTTGAGCGGCAACGTCTGCTGGACGGCGAAGACGCGCGCGCCGAGGCTGCGGTCGACGCGCTCGGCCATGCGCCCCATGAGACGCAGCCGCAGGCAATCGAGAAGGCCGCTCGCCGTGTAAAGACCCAGCATGGCCAGCGTCAGGGCCGTCAGCAGGGATACGTTGCGGGAGGGAAGGACGGCGTCATAGATCCCCAGCATGTAGAGCGGGCCCGTGAGCGCCAGCATGTTGACGGTGCCGGAAAGCGCCGCAGCAGCGAAAAGAAGCCCCCAGCTTCGGCGCACCACGTGCACGATGACGCAGCTCCGGCCCTGCGGCCGCTTGCCCGTTCGCCACACCCCTCCCCCCTTTTGGCGCCCCCCACGCGCTGCGCCGATGATGAACCCGGCCCCAACAGCCGCACCGAGCGGCAAGCCCCGCAAAGGGCCTGGGAATGGTAACCGCTTCGGCTTCCGGGTGCTATCTAGGGTTGTGCGAAGGATGTGGATCGCGCTTTAGGGGAGCTGGGCGCTCCCCGGCAGGCCTGGCACTAAGGGGGCCGATAGCGCCGCCAAGTTGCGGTGCAGCAAGGAAAAAATGAGGTCCGCCTCGCACGCTCGCGCAAAGTTAGAATATTAGAAGAAAACTACGAGGTGGCTGGCGCCGGGAGCCCGGCGGCCGCCGATGCGCGCAGGAATTGAAAGGGAGCGTTCCAGGAATGACGGAGCTGCAAACGCTCGCTGGCTATTTGAGCGGCTGGGCCGGCGGCCGTCCGGCCCGTCTGGCCGTGGCCGCCACGGTCAATGCTCTGGCCGCCGTCGGGGCGGAGTTCGCCGACCTTCTGGGCAAGGGCGCGCTCGCAGGTCCGCTCGGGCGCTCCACCGGCAAGCGCGGGGATGTCGACGAGCAGAAGGAGATCGACGTCCTGACCAACGACCGGATCGTGGCTGCGCTCAGGGATGCACCGGTCGCTTCCGTCGCCTCGGAGGAGATGGAGGGGCCGCAGCTTCTCGATGCCAAGGCGCCGCTTCTGGTGGCCGTCGATCCGCTCGACGGCTCATCCAACATCGACGCCAACGCCTCGATCGGCACCATCTTCACGGTTCTCCCCGCCCTGCAGCACAACGAGCAGCCGTCCGCGTTCCTGCAGCCGGGCGTCAACCAGCTGGCCGGCGGCTTTCTCGTCTACGGGCCGCAGACGGTCCTGGTCATGAGCGTGGGTGCCGGCACGCAGATCTTCACGCTCGATCGCCACGCCCAGGCGTTCGTGCTGACCCATGCCAAGGTCGAGATCCCGGAGGCGACGAGCGAGTATGCAATAAACGGCTCCAACTCGCGCCATTGGGACGATCCGGTGCGCACCTACGTGGAGGACTGCAAGCGCGGCAAGGAGGGTCCGCGCGGGCGCGACTTCAACATGCGCTGGACCGGATCGCCGGTCGTCGACATCTACCGCATCCTGTCGCGCGGCGGCATCTACCTCTATCCGGGCGACAGGCGGCGCGAGTTCCGCAACGGGCGGCTGCGGCTGATCTACGAGGCGAGCCCCATTGCCTGGATCATCGAGCAGGCGGGCGGTGCGGCCTCGACGGGCCGCGAGCGCCTGCTGGAGGTCGTGCCCGGCTCGCTGCATCAGCGCACACCGCTGATTGCCGGCTCGCGCGCGGAGGTGGAGCACGTGCTGCGGCTTTACGACGGGCGGCAGATGAAGGGCGAGCGCTCGCCGCTGTTCAGCCGCCGCGGTCTGTTGCGATTTTGATTGAGTGCTATCCGATTTAACAAGGAACCCCGGCAAGAGATCATGTCAACGAAGCACCCCATCATTTCGGTCGCAGGCTCGTCAGGCGCCGGGACGACGTCGGTCAGGCAGACGTTCGAGACCATATTCCGCCGCGAGCACATCAACGCCGCCTTCATCGAGGGCGACGCGTTCCATCGCTACGACCGCACCGAGATGGAATGGGCGATGGCCGAGGCCAAGAAGAAGGGCAACAATCATTTCAGCCACTTCGGGCTCGAGGCCAATCTGCTGGAGGAGCTGGAAACGGTGTTTCGCAGCTACGGCGAGAACGGCACCGGGCGCACCCGCCACTATATCCACGACGAGCACGAGGCGCTGCTTCACGGCGCGCCGGTCGGAACCTTCACGCCCTGGGAGGACTTTCCGCGCGGCACCGATCTCATGTTCTACGAGGGTCTGCACGGGGCTGTGGTCACCGAGAACGTCAACATGGCAAAGCACGCCGACCTGAAGATCGGCGTGGTGCCCGTGATCAACCTGGAATGGATCCAGAAGGTGGCGCGCGACAAGACATCACGCGGCTACAGTCACGAGGCGGCGATCGACGCGATCCTCAACCGCATGCCCGACTACGTGAAGTTCATCTGCCCGCAGTTCACCGAGACCGACATCAACTTCCAGCGGGTGCCGACCGTCGACACCTCCAACCCCTTCATCGCCCGCTGGATCCCCACGCCCGACGAGTCGATGGTGGTCATCCGCTTCAAGGATCCGCGCGGGATCGACTTTCCCTATCTTCTGTCGATGATCCAGATGAGCTTCATGTCGCGCGCCAACTCGATCGTCATCCCCGGCGGCACGCTGGACCTTGCCATGCAACTCATTCTTACGCCGCTCATCCTGACGCTTGTCGAGCGCAAGCGCCGGGCCTCTTGAACATGAAGGTTTCTGTTACCTTTTTTGTAGCTCTGCCGCGCTAGGGGTGACCTGGCGGCGCCGAGGCCCTATGAAGGAGCCAAGCGCCCCAGGCGAGACCCGAAGGAGCCCTCAAATGGCCCGACCGCTGATCATCGCTCCCTCGATCCTGTCGGCCGACTTCGGCCGGCTCGACGCGGAGATCGCTGCCGTGGAGGCGGCCGGCGCCGACTGGATCCATCTCGACGTGATGGACGGCCACTACGTTCCCAACATCACCTTCGGGCCGCCGCTGGTGAAATCGGTGCGCAAGGCGACGAAAAAGCCGTTCGACGCGCATCTGATGATAGCGCCGGCAGACCCATATCTGGAGGCCTTCGCCGAGGCCGGCGCCGACCACATCACGGTGCACGCCGAGGCCGGCCCCCATCTCGACCGCTCGCTGCAGGCGATCAAGGCGATGGGCAAGAAGGCGGGCGTCGCGCTCAATCCGTCGACGCCCGAGGACGCCATCGGGTACGTGCTGCATCACCTCGACCTCATTCTGGTGATGACGGTCAATCCCGGCTTCGGCGGCCAGAGCTTCATCCCGGCCATGGTCGAGAAGATTAGGCGCATCAAAGCGATGATCGGCAACCGCCCCATCGACATCGAGGTCGACGGCGGCATCGACCCCGAGACCGCGCCGCTCGTCGTTGCGGCCGGCGCCAACGTGCTGGTCGCGGGCTCGCACGTGTTCAAGGGCGGCACCGAGAAGTCGTACGCGGCCAACATCTCAGCGATCCGCGCCGCTGCCGAAGGCGCGCGCAGCAAGGCTGCGGCCTGACGGCGATAAACGGACCCAGCTTACCCCTCACCCGGAAGCTCATTTGCATTCGCTTCCGACCTCTCCCCTTGGGAGAGGTGGGGCGTTGCGATCGCGGACTGCGCGAGTCTTCACCTCTCCCAGGGGGAGAGGTCGCCTCGCAATGCAGAATGCATGCGAGGCGTGTGAGGGGGTTCAAGCGATGTTGATCAAATGCACCAGCCCGAATGGATGGCGGCGATGCCGCCGGCGAGGTTGCGGTAGCTGACGCGCGCAAAGCCGGCCCTGCGGATCATTTCGGCGAACCGATCCTGGCTGGGGAACTTGCGGATGCTCTCGACCAGATAGCGGTAGGGCTCGGCGTCGCCCGCGGCAATCGCGCCGAGCCGCGGGATCACCTCGAAAGAATGAAAGTCGTAGAGCCGGTCGAGGATCGGCACCTGCACTTGGCTGAACTCCAGGCAGAGAAAGCGTCCGCCTCGCTTGAGCACGCGGTAGGCCTCGGCGAGCGCGGCATCGATGTGGGTCACGTTGCGGATGCCGAAGGCGATAGTGTAGGCGTCGAAGGCGCGGTCGGGGAAGGGCAGCGCCTCGGCGTTGCCTTGCGCGAACATGATGCGCTGGTCGAGGTCTGCCGCGGCGACGCGGCGGCGGCCGACGTCCATCATCTCCGGACTGATGTCGCACAGCACCGCGGTGGCGCTCGGCCCGCTTGCGCGCGCAAAGCGCATGGCCACGTCGCCGGTGCCGCCGGCGACATCGATGAGCCGGAACGGCCGCTCGCCGACCGGCGGGTTGAGCCAGGCGACGAGGTCGTCCTTCCACAGCCGGTGCAGGCCGCCCGACATCAGGTCGTTCATCAGGTCGTAGCGCTCCGCGACGCTGGCAAACACGCGGTTCACCAGGCCCTGGCGCTCGACCTCGGGAACCTGGCGGTTGCCGAAGCTCGTGTGCGGGGCGTCGCGGGCGGGATCTTTCATGGGGCGGACAATAGCGAAGGGCCATGGCGCGCGCTAGGATCGCCGCCGTTTCCGACCCCTCCCTCCCGGACAGGCAATGCCCGAGCTGCCCGAAGTCGAGACCGTGCGGCGCGGCCTAGAGCCCGTGCTCGTCGGCCACAGGTTCGCCCGCGTGGAGCAGCGGCGCGCCGATTTGCGTTTTCCGCTGCCGCACGATTTTGCCGCCCGGCTGCAGGGACGCAAGGTTCAGAGCCTGGAGCGGCGGGCCAAGTACCTGCTCGCGCACCTGTCGGGGGCCGAGGTGCTCGTCATGCACCTCGGCATGACCGGCCGCTTCACGGTGCAGGCTCCCGCCGCGGCGAAAAAGCAGGGGGAGTGCGGCGGCATCCTCGCGCACCAGGCCGGCGCCAAGCACGACCACATCGTCTTTCACATGCAGAGCGGCGCGACGATTACCTACAACGATGCGCGCCGCTTCGGCTTCATGCTGCTCGTGTCCGAGCACGAGCTCTGCTCGCATCCGCTCATGCGTGGTCTCGGCGTGGAGCCTCTGGGGCCCAAGCTGACGCCGGAATATCTTGCGCGGCGTGCGAGCGGCAAGGCGGTCGACCTCAAGGCGTTTCTCTCCGACCAGCGCATCATCGCCGGGCTCGGCAACATCTACGTGTGCGAGGCCTTGTTTCGTGCACGCCATGCGCCGACGCGGCCCGCCGCCAGCCTCGCGACCAAAAAGGGAGGCGCAACCGAGCGCGCGCGTCGCCTGGCGCCGGCCATTCGAGCAGTTCTCAAGGACGCGATCGCCGCCGGCGGCTCGTCCTTGCGCGACTATCGCCACGCCGACGGCGCGCTCGGCACGTTCCAGCACGCGTTTGCCGTCTACGACCGCGAGGAGCGGCCGTGTCTGCGACCGGGCTGCCGCGGCATCGTACGCCGTATCGTGCAGGGGGGCCGCTCGACGTTCTTCTGCCCCAAGTGCCAGCGCTGAAGCGCGCCGCTCAGTCCTGGCCCGGACGGCTCGAGATGGCGCGATAGGTGAGCACGGCCACGGCCGACAGGAGCGCGAGCATGATGCTGCCGGCGGCAAAGATGTAGCTTGCCGCCCAGTCGCCGCGCGGCGTGAGCAGCTTGCCCCAGAAGATGAGATAGACGAGCACGACGGCCACGGCGACGCCCTGCGCCGCGGTGAGGCCCATAAGGGTGGCGAGCGCGCGCGGCGTTCGATAGCTTTGCGGCCCGCTCGACAGAAGATTTGCATAAAGGAACAAGGCGACGGCCACCAACGCCATCGCGGCGCCGTACTGCCACCAATGGCGCCAGACGAGGCTGGACAGCGAGTACACAGCCAGCATGGCCGTGGCACCCCACGTGTATATGAGTGCGGCAAGCACCGTGTTGCGCCACACGCAGGCGACGGCAGGGCTGCCATCCTCCGACGGCTGCGCGTCGTTCTGCCAGAACCGCACGTTGGTGCGCACCATGGCAAACAGCATCTGCGCGGCGAAAAGACCGACCGCCAGCGCCAAGATGAATCCGGAGCCGCGACCGGCGGCGAGCACGCCGACGACGATGCTCATGACGAGAGCAAGAAGAATTGCCGGCAGCAGTGGTCTTAGGGGCATCCCGGAGTCCGTTGGGCGTTCGCTTGCGTTAATGGTTGAGAGGTGAGGACCGACGCGCACACTACGATTGTCGCGAGGGAGCAGTGCGCAGCGCATTGACGCTGATCGCTGCGAGCGCGGCGGCTCCAAAGAAGAAGATGGTGCTCGCCGCCCAGTCCGGCTTGTGCGGATCGCGCGGCATCTTCTCGTCTATGACGAGTCCTACCATGGCGAGCGCCATGCCGGCGAGCTGGCCGATCGTGAGATAGCGGGCGAGCTTGAGCAGGGTCGCATCCTCGCGCCCCGCAGCCGCGTCGCGCGCAAGCGTCATCGCGAAGAAGAGACAGAGCGCGGCGATGACGCCGGCGCCGAGCACGTACTGCCACCACTCGACCCAGTAGAGAACGAAAACGTAGGTCAGCAGCAGGCTGAGCGCGGCCCAGGCCCATACCAGCGCCATGGAGCTGGCGGTGGCGCTGGCGAGAGCCGCCTCGCCGGCTCCGGCGGCCGCGCGGCGATGGCGGTCCCAGGCGGCCAGAATGACGAGGCCCAGGCACACCAGCGCGGTCAGCCCCATGTGCAGGCCAAAGTTGTCGGCGGCCGCGCCGAGGACGACCGCGGCGACGCCGACGGCCAGCGAAAACACCCATATCAAGGCGGACGTCATGCGGATCCCCCCTCCCAGCGCCAGCACTGGCCCCACTCTTAGCAGATTTTGCGCAGATTTCGCCCCAACCGTTCTGCCAGCCCGGTCCGACGGTTAAGCCCGGCGGTTGCGCCGTTGACCATGCCACGGCCGGCGTCTATAGCATCGCCACTTATGCCGCTCGAAGCCCCGAGTTTCGGGCGGCAAGCGCATTTCACCCGCCCCACCCCGATGCGGCAGCGCGGGCCGAGAATGGGCGGATTGAGGATCGAAGGAAGGGTTGCGACATGGCCAACACGAAGTCGGCAAAGAAGGCTGCTCGGCAGACGATACGGCGAACCGAGGTCAACAAGTCGCGCACGACGCGCGCGCGCGGTGCCGTGCGCAACGTCGAGGAGGCGATTGCCGCCGGCGATCAGGCCAAGGCGGCCGACGCATTGAAGGCCGCCGCGCCGCTTCTTGCACGCAGCGCCCAGAAGGGCGTGATGCCCAAAAAGACGGCCAGCCGCAAAGTCTCGCGCTTGGTCGCGCGCGTAAAGGCGATGGCCAACTGAGCGAGCGTCACGAACTTGTCGCCGATTGGGCGGGCGCGGCATGTTCGCCACAGGCCGACTCTGCGACAAGCGTGCGACGTTGGAGTCGCCAACGCATCTAAGCCTCGGATTCCACGACGCTCACGTCTGCAAAGGTTGTGTCATGTACGCACGTGCACACGTTTTCCCCGGGCGGTCCGCCAAGCACAAAAGTGACGAATTGCCGACATTGCAGGGGACGAGCGCGGGCATTCGCGAGCGGGCGCTGCAGGCTTGGAAAACTTCTGTTAGCTCAGCGGAATACCCACAGAAGTTTCACTCAATTCACCGCTTTTCCACCATCTCGTCCAACTCTTGTGCGCAACCTGTCAACACACGTCATGGACTTCCGTGCACTTGCCTAGAGCGCGGTTAGAGTCTACCGTTCAGATGGTCGCCTTGCTCGAACTGAGCCCGTTGTGCGTAGGCAAGTTCCCGTAAGCGACGATGCCAGGTTACTTGTAGTATCTCGTCCCTGGTTCCAGCGTAATTTCTGATGGGTTCTTGCGTACCTTTCTGGGCGGGCGTCCAGCGAGTCTGGATGTTGTTTGGCCTATTTTGGTGTAATTCTAGTGAGCGGGTCGCGTGGGGCACATTTGCAGCCGGCCGGTGGCGTGGAGGGCGAAGGTGGAGTTAATGCAAGTCGTCCACATTGAAGACATCCCTGTGGAGGAAGTCTGGACGCGTCTTGAGCAAGATGCGGGCAGCGTGCTGGTCGACGTACGCACGCGGGCGGAGTGGGCTTTCGTGGGCCTCCCCGATCTGGAAGCGATAGGCAAGCGGGTTTTGACGGTTGAATGGCAGACGTCGCCGGAGGGCCGGATCGACGCTGCATTCCCGGAGCGTCTCAAGACGGTGCTCGATGCGGCGGGCGCCGACACGGACACCGAAGTGTTCTTCATCTGCCGATCGGGTGGCCGAAGTCGCATGGCAGCGGAAGCCATGGCGAATGCCGGGTATCGGCGATGTAGAAATGTGGCGGATGGCTTCGAGGGGCCTCTCGACGCCGACCGCCATCGAGGGCAGGCCGCCGGATGGAAAGCCGCCGGCCTTGCTTGGGTGCAGGGTTAGAGCACCCGTTTCGGAAGACTGAGCGAAGCGTTCGATTGCGCACCCGCGGCGGCGGTGGGCGTCAACGGGGGTTTGCTCAGGTGACTTTGAGGTGCAAGTCGAAAAGCTAATGTGCGGGGGTACACAATGCATACGATCGATAAGGCCGAGCGTACAGTTGCGGCTGGCGCAGGGTCAGTGCAAGGCGGGGCGAGCGACGGCAAGGGCGAGGCACGAGGTCTGAAAACTCGCGCCATGCTGCGTGCAAGGCTCGGCGACGACATCTTCTCGAGCTGGTTCCATGCGCTCGAGTTCGAAAGTTTCGAGGCCAAGACCGTCAAGGTCTCCGTTCCAGTCAAATTTCTGCGAACGTGGATCCAGTCGCACTACGCCGACGATCTGCTGGCGTGCTGCCGTGGCGGGGACTTCAAGGGCGCAGAGAAGGTCGACGTGGTGCTGCGCCAGCCGGGTGGGCGGGCAGCGGCCCGCACCGACGGCCAGCAAGCCGTGTCCGGTCCCATGGGCGACGGCGTCAACGGCGCGCGCGGCGTCGCGCACGCTAACGACGTGGGCATCCGCGGGGCCAACATCATCTCCGCCTCGCAGGTGGCCGGCCGCACCAGCGTCGGCGGCTTCGAGGGATCGCCACTTGATCCGCGCTACACTTTCGAAAGCTTCGTGGTGGGCGCCTCCAACCGCATGGCCCATGCCGGCGCCATTCAGGTTGCCGACACTGCCCTGAGCGATTCCCCCGGCTTCAATCCGGTCTACATCCACTCCGCCGTGGGGCTCGGCAAGACGCACCTGCTGCATGCCATCGCCTGGCAGGTCAAGCAGCGCGCGCCTCATGCCCAGGTGCTCTATCTGACGGCCGAGCGCTTCCGCTACCAGTTCGTGGAGGCGCTACGCAGCGAGGATCCGCTCTCCTTCAAGGAGAAGTTCCGCGCGATCAACATTCTCCTGATCGACGATCTGGAGTTCATGCACGGCGAGCGCACCGAGCAGGAGTTCGACCACATCATCAACTCGCTGCTCGATGGCCGGCGGCAGGTGGTCGTCGCCTCGGCGCGCGCGCCCAACCACGTGGAGCGGCTCAACGAGCGCATGCGCTCGCGGCTGCAGAGCGGGCTCGTCACCGAGATCGGACCGCTCGATCACGACCTGCGTCTGAAGGTGCTGGAAAAGCGCCTGTCGGAGAAGCGCGCGCTCGATCCCTCGTTCACGCTGGGGCGCGAGATCATCGGCCTGCTGGCCGAGCGCCTGACGGAGAGCGGCCGCGAGCTGGAAGGCGCCGTCACGCGTCTTTACGCGACGTGGCAGTACATGCGTACCGCCATCACCCCCGACATCGCCGAGACGGTGATCCGCGACCTCGTGCACGGCCTGGAGCCGCGCCGCATCAAGATCGAGGACATCCTGCGCATCATCTCGCGCCACTTCGGCGTGTCGAAGGGCGATCTGCTCTCGCAGCGGCGCCACCGCTCCGTGGTGTGGCCGCGCCAGATCGGCATGTATCTCGCCAAGCAGCTGACCGCGCGCTCGCTGCCGGAGATCGGCCGCAGGTTCGGCAACCGTGACCATACGACGGTGCTGCATGCGATCAGAAAGATCGAAGGCGAGCTCACCGACAATCCTCGGCTCAAGGAAGAGTTGGAAGAGCTCAAGAAGCTGCTGAGCCACTAGTGTCCTGGTTCCGAAGCTCGCCAATGCTCGACGCCAGGCTCGGGGGCGAACTTCGGAATCGCAAGGAACACTAGAATCATGATGTTACTAGTGTGATCGAGATCGGGCGATTCGCTCCCAGCCTTGGCGCCAATACCGGCGAATTACTCGATCATCACGCTAGGGCCAGCACAGGGATGGCTCGCCGTGCTTGGCGTGTGCGGCGGGCCTAAGCGGGGAGGGGCGGTATCTACGGGTGCCGCCCCTAACCTGCTTGGTTCCATCAGAAATCGGTCAAACCAGCGCGCGCCACTTGAAAAACACCGCAGCATCGGGTCAAGTTGGGCGGGCGCGAATCCTTGAAACGAACCAGCTCCAATCCCAGCCTCCGCGCGCCGCCGTCTCGAAAATGGTGGACCGATTGTCCCGATTGAGGCGGGCTTGGCCTGTCGAAATGCGCCGAGGAACCGTCCATGCGGCTAGTCATTGAACGTGGTGAACTCTTGCGGGCGCTCGGCCACGTCACGAGCGTCGTGGAGCGGCGCACCACCATTCCAATCCTGTCCAACGTCCTGCTGCGTGCCGTTGATTCCACGCTCGAGTTCAAGGCGACCGATCTTGAGCGCGAGGTCATCGAGGCGGTGTCGGCCGACGTCGCGGCACCGGGTGCCGTCACCGTGCCGGCCCACATGCTGCACGACATCGTGCGCAAGCTTCCCGACGGTGCTCAGGTCGACATGCGCAAGGACGGGGAGAAGGAGCGCCTCACCCTCGCTGCCGGCCACGCGCGCTTTGCACTGCAAACGCTTCCGCCGGAGGACTTTCCCGACATCGGCGTGGGCGACATGGGCCAGGAGTTCGAGCTCGGCGCCCAGGATCTGAAACGCCTCATCGACAAGACGCGCTTTGCCATCTCCACCGAGGAGACGCGCTACTACCTCAACGGCATCTACCTGCACGCCGCGCAGACCAACAAGGTCGCCACGCTGCGCGCCGTCGCAACCGACGGCCATCGCCTCGCCCAGGTCGAGCTGCCGCTGCCCGAAGGGGCGCAGGGCATGCCGGGTGTCATCATCCCGCGCAAGACCGTGCACGAGCTGCACCGGCTGATCGAGGACAGCTCGGCGACCGTGAAGGTCAGCGTCAGCGCCGCCAAGCTGCGCTTCGAGATCGGCACCGTGACGCTCACCTCCAAGCTCATCGACGGCACCTTCCCCGACTACGGCCGCGTCATCCCGCAAGGCAACGACAAGGAGATGAAGGTCTCCAACGCGGAGTTCATCGGCGCCGTCGACCGCGTCTCCACCATCGCCAGCGAGCGCGGGCGCGCGGTCAAGCTCAACATCAAGCCGGACAAGCTGGTGCTGTCGGTCAACAACCCCGAGGGCGGCAGCGCCACGGAGGAGATCGGCGTCGAGTACACGGCGAGCCCCTTGGAGATCGGCTTTAACGCCCGCTATCTCCTGGATATCGCCGGCCAGCTGGAAGGCGAGGAGGCCTGCTTCAAGCTCGCCGATCCCGGCTCCCCCACCATGGTCAACGATCCGAGCGACGAGAGCGCGCTCTACGTGCTGATGCCGATGCGGGTGTGAGCAGAGTGACGGCGACGGTCCGGCGCAACCTTCCCGAGGCGGACAGCGACAGCCAGGCCAGGCTCTGGGTCGAGCGCCTCCTGCTCACGAGCTTCCGCAACTACGCGCAGCTGTCGCTGCAGGCGGGACCCGAGCCGCAGGTGCTGATCGGCGCCAACGGCGCCGGCAAGACCAATCTTCTGGAAGCCGTGTCCCTGCTCGCGCCAGGCCGGGGCTTGCGGCGCGCGGCCTACCCGGACCTGGCGCGCGGCTCAGGTGACGGCAGCTGGGCGGTCTCCGCGCACGCGCACACGCACCTGGGCCCCGTCGACATCGGCACCGGCCTCACCGCGGCGGAGGGGGCCGCAGAGCGCCAGTCGCGCCTCGTGCGCATCAATGGAGCCGCTGCCGGCGGATCGGGTGCGCTCGGCGAGTACATCGAGCTCGTGTGGCTGACGCCGGCCATGGACAGCCTGTTCGCCGGGCCTGCCTCCGAGCGCCGCCGCTTTCTGGACCGGTTGATCGTATGCTTCGATGCGGGCTACCGCACGCGCGTGGGTCGCTTCGAGCGTGCCATGCAGCAGCGCAACCGCCTGCTCGCCGACGGCGTGCGCGACAGCGCGCGCTTTGCCGGCCTGGAGCAGGTGATGGCCGAGACCGGCATCGCCATTGCGGCCGCGCGCGCCGAGGCGGTTGCCGGGCTGGCGGCGATCATGGCCGAGCGGCAGGTGCGCGATGTCGACTCGCCGTTCCCTTGCGCCGGACTTGCCATCGAAGGCGCGCTCGAGGCGGATCTGGAGCGGATGCCGGCCGTCGATGTCGAGGAGTCGTACGCGGAGATCCTGTGCGCCCACCGCGAGCGCGACCGCGTCGCCGGACGCGCGCTGGACGGTCCGCACCGCTCCGACCTCCTGGTGGCGCACGCGCCCAAGGCCATGCCAGCGCGTTTGTGCTCGACGGGCGAGCAAAAGGCCCTGCTCCTAGGGCTGGTGCTGGCGCACGCCGAGCTCGTCGCCAAGCGCCGCGACGGCGTGGCCCCGATCCTGCTTTTGGACGAGATCACGGCGCATCTCGACGAGGTGCGCAGAGCCGCCCTTTTCGCCGAGATTGTGCGCCTTGGCGCGCAGGCTTGGATGTCGGGAACGGAGGCAAACGCGTTCTCCGCGCTCGACGGAAAAGCGCGCTTCTGGCGGGTGGCGGATGCCGGTTTGACGGGCTTCTTTGACGCATCCGCTTGAAGCCTCGGTCGTCCGCCCCAACATATTGAAATGTAAGGTGTTCTGCAGACGCCTTGTTGCTCGAAAATGACGCTTTTTTCACGCGGTGCGGCGCGTTCCGTGGTATAAGGAATGCGAGGCCGGCCGACCCCAAGGACAACCCGAGAATGAGCGCTTTGCCCGCGAAGAAGAGCACGGGCGCCGACGACTACGGCGCCGAGTCGATCAAGATGCTGAAAGGGCTCGATGCCGTGCGCAAGCGGCCCGGCATGTACATCGGCGACACCGACGACGGGTCGGGCCTGCACCACATGATCTACGAGGTCGTCGACAATGCGGTCGACGAGGTCCTGGCCGGGCACGCCAAGGAATGCACCGTCACGTTGAACCCCGATGGATCGTGCACCGTGCGCGACGACGGGCGCGGGATCCCCACTGGCATCAAGTCCGACGACGACAACGACCCCAAGCGCTCGGCCGCCGAGATCGTCTTCACCGAGCTGCACGCGGGCGGCAAGTTCGACCAGAACGCCTACAAGGTCTCGGGCGGTCTGCACGGCGTGGGCGTGTCCGTGGTCAATGCCTTGTCGGCCTGGCTCAAGTGCCGCATCTGGCGCGAGGGCAAGGAGCACCTCATCGAGTTTCGCGACGGCGTGCCGGTCGCGCCCTTGCGCGTCGTCGGCGACGCCGACGGCGAGCGCGGCACGGAAGTGTCGTTCCTGCCCAGCACCAACACGTTCACGCAGACCGAGTTCGACTTCGCCACGCTGGAGCATCGCCTGCGCGAGCTGGCGTTCCTCAACTCGGGCGCCAAGATCGTGCTGACGGATGCGCGCCACGCCGACGTCAAGCGCGTGGAGATGATGTACGAGGGCGGCACTTCGGAGTTCGTGCGCTACATCGACCGCTCCAAGCAATCGCTCATCCACGAGCCCATCATGCTGCGCGGCGAGCGCGACAAGGTCATCGTCGAGGTGGCGCTGTGGTGGAACGACAGCTACCACGAGAACGTGCTGCTCTTCACCAACAACATCCCGCAGCGCGACGGCGGCACGCATCTGGCCGGTTTCCGCGCCGCGCTCACCCGCGTCATCAACAAGTACGCGAGCGAAAGCGGGCTCGCCAAGAAGGAGAAGGTCGATCTGTCCGGCGAGGATGCGCGCGAGGGGCTCACCTGCGTGCTCTCGGCCAAGGTGCCCGACCCCAAGTTCTCCAGCCAGACCAAGGAAAAGCTCGTTTCCTCGGAAGTGAAGCCGGTGGTGGAGGGCATCGTCGGCGAGCAGCTCACCGCCTGGTTCGAGGAGCACCCCAAGGAAGCCAAGACAATCGTCGGCAAGATCGTGGAGGCGGCGCTCGCGCGCGAGGCCGCCCGCAAGGCCCGCGACCTGACGCGGCGCAAGGGCGCGCTCGACGGCTTGCGGCTGCCGGGCGGCCTGGCCGAGTGCCAGGACCGCGTCGCGGCCAATACGGAGCTGTTCATCGTCGAGGGCGATAGCGCCGGCGGCTCGGCCAAGCAGGGCCGCAAGCGCGAGTATCAGGCCGTGCTGCCGATCCGCGGCAAGATCCTCAACGTGGAGCGGGCGCGCATCGACAAGATGCTGTCGTCGGAGCAGGTGACCAACATCATCGGCGCGCTCGGCACCGGCATCCGCGACGACTTCGATTTGTCGAAGCTGCGCTACCACAAGATCATCATCATGACCGACGCCGACGTCGACGGCGCGCACATCCGCACCCTGCTTCTGACCTTCTTCTACCGGCAGATGGCCGAGCTGGTGGAGAAGGGGCACGTGTATATCGCCCAGCCGCCGCTCTACAAGGTATCGCGCGGCAAGTCCGAGACCTACCTCAAGGACCAGCGTGCGCTCGAGGACTACCTGATCGATACCGGGCTCGAGGAGACGGTTCTGGTCAGCGGGTCGGGCGAGGAGCGCGCGGGCAAGGACTTGCGCGAAATCGTCGAGAGGGCGCGCGGCATCGTCGCCGTCATCGAGGGCCTGCACTCGCGCTACTCGCGCGATGTCGTGGAGCAGGCAGCGATCGCCGGTGCATTCGACGTGCGCCTCCTGGAGTCGGCCGAGCAGGCCAACGGGATTGCCGACACGATCTCAGAACGGCTCGACGCCATCGCCGAGGAGACGGAGAAGGGCTGGGAGGGCCGCTTCGGCAACGACGGCTACTTCTTCAAGCGGGAGGTGCGCGGCGTCACGGATGCGTACGCGCTCGACCTGGCGCTCATGCGCTCGCTCGATGCCCGGCGCCTGAACGAGCGTCACGAGCACCTGGCCGAGGTCTATGCCACCCCCGCCAAGCTGCGCCGCAAGACCGAGACGATCGACGTATACGGCCCGCGCACGCTGCTCGACGCCATCTACGAGGCGGGCCGCAAGGGCATCTCGCTGCAGCGCTACAAGGGGCTGGGCGAGATGAACCCCGACCAGCTGTGGGAGACGACGCTCGACCGCGATGCGCGCACGCTCCTGCAGGTCAAGCTCGGCGACCTGGCGGAGGCCGACGAGATTTTCTCCAAGCTGATGGGCGATATCGTCGAGCCCAGGCGCGAGTTCATCCAGGAGAACGCGCTGCTCGTCACCGATCTCGACGTCTAGCTTGCCCCCCGACGCACGCCCGCACTTCCGATGCCTGCCCTCGCGGTGCTAGGCTAAAGCCGCCGCGGCGGCATCCGCCGCCTGCGTGAAGGGGGACCAAGGCCGTGTTTCGTATTCTGCTGTCCACCGGAAACATACTTCTGTCGCTCATCCTCGGCGCGCTTCTGATGGCGTTAGTCGCCGTCTTCTCGCCGGAGACCTTGTCGGAGCTGCTGGGCTGGGCGCACAGCTTCAAGTCGCTCATCACGGGCACGGGGCTCAACGCCAAGTACAACATCTGGCTGGAGCTGCTGCTGGAGGAGCGCCAGCTTCTGTTCATGGGCTTCACGATTTTCGCGCGGCTCATCCTGGGGCTCATAACGCTGCCCTTGGTGGAAATGCGCCGTCACGCCTAGAGCGTGATCGTCTTTGATCGACTCAATCAAAGACGAGAATCATGCGCTAGCGCGCTGTCGCGTTGGTTAACCGGACCTTAGCAGGCGTCCCGTAGGCTGAGGACGCGCGCGCCCTGGCAACGGCTCGCGTGTCTTGTCACCGCCTTCAATCGGGGAGCATGCCGGTCGCCATGGGGCTCTTGTTCGGCAGGAAACCGCCGCCGCCGCCCGCCCCCAAGCGGCGCAGCAGCGGAACGAAGCTGGCCCTGCTGGGTCCGATATACGCCACCGTCATCGCCGGCGCCGGGCTCGGCATGATGCTGGCCTACTGCTCCGTCGTCTATCCCGACCCGATGTCGCTGCTGCCGACGGAAGGCCAGCCCTACGTCCGCATCCTGGCGCGCGACGGCGCGCTTCTGGCCGAGCGGGGCGGCGCCGACGATCACGTCCCCATCGATCTGCTGCCGCACCATGTCGCAAACGCGGTGATCGCCACCGAGGATCAGCGTTTCTACCGGCACCGGGGCGTCGACCCTTGGGGGCTGCTGCGCGCAATGATTGCAAACGTGCGCAGCGGACGGTTCGTGCAGGGCGGCTCCACCCTGACGCAGCAGCTGGCCAAGAACCTCTATCTCACCTCGGAGCGCACGTTCGCGCGCAAGCTGGAGGAGCTGTCGCTCGCCATCTGGCTGGAGGCACGCCTGGGCAAGGCCGACATCCTCGAGCTCTATCTCAATCGCGTCTATCTGGGCAGCGGCGCCTACGGCATCGACGCCGCCGCCAGGCGCTACTTCGGCAAGCCGGCACGTCGCCTCAGCCTTGCCGAGGCGGCGATGATCGCCGGGCTTCTCAAGGCGCCATCCAAGTATTCGCCCCTGTCGAACCCCGGTGCGGCGCGCGCCCGCGGCCAACTGGTGCTGGGGCAGATGCTGCGCGCCGGGCTCATAACGGCGGCCGAGGAGCGGGACGCGTCGGCCGCCATGGCCGGGATTGTCCAGGCTGGCCGGCGCGAGGAAGCTGCCGGTGCGGAGTACGCCGTCGACTACGTGCTGGAGCAGCTGCCGCCCATGGCGCGCGATCCGGGTGCCGAGGTCATCGTTGAGACGACGCTCGATCGCAAGCTCCTGCAGAGCACCGCCGCGGTCGTCGCGCAAACGCTCGATGCGCGCGGCGGTGCTTTGCAGGCGAGCCAGGCGGCCGTGGTGGTGCTCGATCCCGGCGGCGGCATCCGCGCGCTCGTGGGCGGCCGCTCGTATCCGGAAAGCCAGTTCAACCGCGCCGTCAAGGCGCGGCGCCAGCCGGGCTCGGCCTTCAAGCCGTTCGTCTATCTCGCCGCCCTCAAGGCCGGCTACACGCCCGACAGCATCGTGCGCGACCTGCCGGTGAGCGTGTCGGGCTGGGCTCCGCGCAACTTCAGCGGCGAGTACAAGGGGGCGATGACGCTGCGCACGGCGCTGTCGCGGTCGGTGAACTCGGTCGCGGTGCGCCTCGCCATGAAGCTGGGGCCGTCGCGCGTGGCGGCAGAGGCGCGCCGGGCCGGCATCGTCTCAACCCTCGGCAAGGACGCCTCGCTGGCGCTCGGCACCTCCGAGGTCACGCTTCTGGAGCTTACCGGCGCCTACGACGTGTTCGCCAACGGCGGCCGTGCGATCGAGCCCTATGTGGTGCGCCGCGTCTTCACGCGCGCGGGCAAGGTCCTTTACGTGCGCAAGGCGCCGCGCATTAGGGCTGCGGTGACGCCCGCCAAGGCCGGGCAGATGAACGAGATGCTCAATACCGCGCTCGTCTCCGGCACCGGGCGCCGGGCGGCGCTGCCGCGTCACCCTGCGGCCGGCAAGACAGGAACCTCGCAGAGCTTTCGCGACGCCTGGTTCGTGGGCTACACGGCCCACCTCACGGCGGGCGTTTGGGTCGGCAACGACGACGGGAGAGCCATGAGCCGGGTCGTCGGCGGCGGGCTTCCCGCCGACATCTGGCGCGACGTGATGCTGGCGGCGCATGCGGGCAAGAAGCCCCTGCCGCTGGCCGGCACCGCATGGACGGCGCCGCCGGGGCCCGTCGGTCACGCCCACCCGGTGGAGCCGATTGGCGATGATTTCATTGCCCGCGCACTTGCCGATCGACCGACAAACGTCGGCGATGCGCGCCTTCCGCGCGGTACTGCCGGCATGATGTCGCTTGGCCGCAATGGCGGTGAGTGAGGCCCGGCGCGCTCAGGCGTTGCGCCCGGGACAGCCGTACTGGTGCAGGTCGAGCCCATACAGCTGCAGCCAGCCCTTGGCCTCTTTCATCGACGGGACGGCGCGTGTCACCAGCGCCCAAAAGCGCGGCCCGTGATTCATCTCTACAAGGTGCGCCACCTCGTGCGCGGCGACGTAGTCGAGAATGCGCGAGGGCGCCAGAATGAGCCGCCACGAGAACGACAGCACGCCCGTGGTCGAGCACGAGCCCCAGCGCGAAGCCTGGTCGCGCACGGTGATGCGCTTGGGCGCTACGCCCAGGATGCGGGCGTGATGCAACACGCGCGCGTCGAGGTCGCGGCGCGCCTCCTCAAACAGCCAGTCGCGCAAGCGGCGCGGTGCGTGCTCGGCGCGTCCGCTGACGCGCAGCTCGGGAAAACCAACGGAGCCGGCATGGAGCTGCACGACGCCGCTGCCCGGCTCGCGTTTGCCGGTGAACACCATGCGGTGAAACTCGCCGCGCAGAGGCATCAGCACTCCGTCGCCGAACGGCACCAGACGCGGCAGGCTGTCGAGCCGTGCGCGCACCCAATCGATGTTGCGGCTTAGGAAGGAGCCGGCCTCGCCCAGATCGCACTGCACCGGCATCGTGACGATGACGGCACGGCGTGTGCGGCTTACGCGCAGTGTCAGACGGCGGGCGCCGGGATGGCGGCGAACCTCCACCGGGCAGTCGAGCTCCTCGGCGTGTGGACGCTTCAAGAGCCGCTCCTCGACGCGTGCGCTATTCCGCATGGACGTCCCTCGCAGTGACGACGAACGATGGGACTTGAACTGGACCCTGAAGCCAATGTGCAACACTTCTGTCAAGATGAGGTTGCCACTTCACTAAAGCAATTTCAGGCGACTCGCTAGCAACAAAGTTGGGTGGTGCAGACGAAGTTGCAACACCTGTGGCCAGGTCGCCATTGGCTCTTGACGGGAGGCCGGTATGGGGTCTTGGCGATCGCAGGGGCCCGTCTTGAGCCGTTTGCCTGCGAGCGCGCCGACAAAGAATGTCCTGATTTTCGCGCGCTAACGTCACGCGCTCGGCTGCGATGGGAATGCGCGCACAGACCGGCCGCAAGGCGCGCCGGAACGGCTACAGCACCTCGTTGAGTTTCGCCGTCACATCTTCCAGTGTCGTGGCCGGCGAGAAGTGCGTGACGAACTCGCCGTCGGGATTCATCACGTAGATGATCGATGTGTGGTCCATGCTGTAGTCGCCGGGCACCGCCTCGTTCGGCACCTTCTTGTAGTAGACCTTGTAGGCCTTGGCGACCGCGGCGATCTCGTCGGGCGTGCCGGTCAGGCCGACGATGCGCGGTGAGAAGTTCTTGACGTACTCGGCCAGCTTCTCCGGCGTGTCGCGCTCTGGATCGACGCTGATGAAGAGGGGCGTGATGCGGTCGGCCTTGGCACCGAGGTTCTCCAGCGCCGCCGCGATGAGCTGCAGGCCGGCCGGGCAGATGTCGGGGCATGAGGTGAACCCGAAGAAGACGAGCATGTAGCGGCCGCGGTAGTCCTTGTCGGTGACGCGCTTGCCGCTGTCGTCGGTAAGCGCAAACGGTCCGCCGACCAGCGCCTTGCCGCTCGTTGTCGAAAGGGGGCCAGGCAGAAACGCCTGCCGCGCCTCGGGAAACACGGCGAGTGCTACGACGGCGCCAATCGCCAGGCCGGCGGCGACGAACAGGATTGCTCTTACATGCATCGGGGCAGTTCCCTCTTTATCTTTGGTGCAATTAGGCGCCGACGGACGCTCGCTGCAACCGGCGAGGGCGGTGCCCTATTGTCGCGTTCACGCAATGTAGGGCCATGAGCGGGCAGAAAACCACGTGCCGCCCGGGCGAGCGCGGGATTGCGAGCCGCCGTGCTAAGCTCAAGCGGCGACAAACCGGTTAAGGATGCCATCGGGTGCAGAAGCCCTATCGAGCCTCGAGACAAGTCCGCGTTCTCTCCGATCCGGTCGACAGCCGGCTGCGGCTGCACACGATCGTGCGCCTGCGCTGGATTGCCGTCCTCGGCCAGCTCGTCGCCGTCTCGACGGTGTCGTTCGGGCTCGGCTTCTCGCTGCCGATCGGCGCCTGCCTCACCGTCATCGCGCTGTCGGCGTGGCTCAACGTCTTCCTCGCGATCTGGTACCCGTCGCGCCATCGCCTGAGCGTGTGGTTTGCGACCGCCCTGCTCGTCTACGACATCGTGCAGCTGGCGGCACTCCTCTATCTGACCGGCGGCATCAACAATCCCTTCACGATGCTGATCGTGGCGCCCGTCACCGTTTCCGCGGCGACGCTGCCGCTGCGCAATACCGTCAGCCTCGGTCTGCTGGCGCTCGTCGCGTCGGGTTTGCTCATCGTCTTGCACGAGCCGCTGCCCTGGTACCAGGGCGCTCCCTTCGAGCTGCCGATGATCTACAAGATCGGCATGCTGGCAGCGGTCTGCGCGTCGACGACCTTTCTCGCCCTTTACGCTTGGCGGCTGACCAAGGAATCGCGCCAGATGTCGGCGGCCCTTGCCGCGACCGACCTCGTGCTGGCGCGCGAGCAGAAGCTGCACGCGCTCGACGGCCTGGCCGCCGCCGCCGCCCACGAGCTCGGCACGCCGCTGTCCACCATTGCCGTCGTCACCAAGGAGCTCGAGCGGGAGATCGGCTCCGACAACCCGCTGCATGAGGACATTCTTCTTCTCAAGAATCAGGCGCTGCGCTGCCGCGAGATCCTGCAGAAGCTCACAAGGCATCCAAGCGAGCAGGATCCTTTGCATGCGCGCGTCTCGGTGCGTGCGATGCTCGAGGAAGCGGCAGCTCCCTACCGCTCGGGCGCCGTCGCAATCAGCATCGGCGCTGCGCAAGCACGCGAGGATGCCGGCACGACGCGGCCCGAGGCAGTGGTCGCGCGCAGGCCCGGCGTCATCTACGGGCTTGGCAACATCATAGAGAATGCGACCGACTTCGCCGCAACCAAGGTCGAGATCAAGGCCGAATGGGACGCCTCCGAGCTCGTCGTGATCATCTCCGATGACGGGCCGGGCTTTCCCGCCGAGGTCATGGACAACATCGGCGAGCCCTATGTGACCACGCGTGCGGCGGAAGGCGCCGAGCTCGGCCACAAGGACGAGGAGTCCGCCACCGGGCTGGGGCTGGGCTTTTTCATCGCCAAAACGCTGCTTGAGCGCTCCGGCGCAACCGTGGGGCTCGCCAACCGCGAAAGCCCCCACACAGGTGCAATCGTGCGCATAAGCTGGCCGCGGACTTTCATTCTCGGCCGCTAACCCTTGTCGCTGCAAAGCAAGGTTGCGCCCGACCAGGGCTTGGCCCCTGGTTTCGGCCTAATTCCGCGTTGACAAAAAACGCATCTTCAGGCTGACAGGACTGCCACAAAGTGCCAATTTGGCTGTTGCATAGCTGCAACCAGTGCGGCCGCGCGCGATCATGCCGGCCTGACTGGTCGCAGATCCTGGACTTCAAATCGCTCAAGGAGACCGTGTGGGGGCAAACGACGTGCCAGAAGACGCCCGAGCGTCCGGAGAGACAATGAACGCGACAGAAGACTTTTCCTTCCGACAAGACGAGCTTCCCGAGGATCGCTCGCTCGTCATCGTCGACGACGACCGCGCTTTCCTGCAGCGAATTCTCAGAGCGATGGAGATGCGCGGGTTCGAGGTCAGAGGCGGTCACTCGGTTGCCGAGGGCATCGAGCTGATCCGCGCCCGGGCTCCGGCCTTCGCGGTGGTGGACATGCGGCTCGAGGACGGCAACGGTCTCGACGTCATCGCCGAGCTGTCGCGCCTGCGCCCCGACGCACGCGCCATCGTGCTGACCGGCTACGGCAACATCGCCACCGCGGTGACGGCGGTGAAGCTCGGTGCCGTCGACTACCTCGCCAAGCCCGCCGATGCCGATGACGTGACGGACGCGCTGCTGGCGCCTGCCGACGACAAGGCGCGGCCGCCGGAGAATCCCATGTCGGCCGATCGGGTGCGCTGGGAGCACATCCAGCGCGTCTACGAGCTGTGCAACCGTAACGTGTCGGAAACGGCGCGCCGCCTCAACATGCACCGGCGCACCCTGCAGCGCATCCTCGCCAAGCGCGCACCCAAGTAGGCGCCGCCACCGACAGCGCTCACGTCTTGCGGCCCAAGAGAAAGCCGACGACGACCGCGAACAGCGCGATGATCTCCTTGGAGTAGTTGAACTCCTTATAGTAGCCCTCCAAAAGCAGGGCCGCCGAGAGGACGATCAGGGCGAGAAGCGCCAGAATGTCGCCGATCCCCAACGCGGGAAGCACCGGTCTGCGCGGCGGCGGCGGCGCCGGCTTGCGGGAAACGTCGGGCTCGTAGACGACCTCATAGGTCGCGGGCTCGCCGGTGCCGGGGACAGCCGCGGCGTCCTCGGCGTGGTTGTCGTCCCAGTTGTTCTTCTTCTTGCCCATGCGGTCGCGCCTTTGGATGCCGCTCGGCACTTATAGCCCTATGCACTTCAGGCGTAATCAGGAATTCTGCAGGATTGGATCGGCCACGGTCTGCAGCGTCAAGGCGGCCGCGCGCGCAAAGCGCAACGTCATGGATTTGCGCCGCGCGGGCGCGAGGCGATGCTCGGGGGCGGGGCGGACGATCTCGCCGCCGAAGCGGTCGGCGAGGATCAGCCCGGTGTCGGGGGGCAGAATATCCACGGGAAAGTCGGGGGCCACGGCAAAGAACAGGGCGTCGGAAAAGTCACGGTATTCCGGCCACTTGTTGTCGGCTCGCAGATCCTCGATGCTGGATTTTATCTCCACGATCCAGATGTCGCCGGCGGCCGAAAGCCCGACCACGTCGGCGCGCCGCCCGTTGGGAAGCGGCAGCTCGTTGAGGCTTGCCAGCCCGTGCGCGCGCATCAGGCGGCCGACGCCGCGGCGCACCTCGCGCGTGACCGCGTCGCGGCGCTGCACTTCCGCCACATCGCCGCCGGTTTCCGCGGGCCTATCCTGCGATGTGGTCATCGATCCGCCTTAACCTCGTGGCACGAATCTGACCGAGGGAGCATCTTTTCACGGCCCCAAGAGACTTCGTCGTTCGAGCTGGCTTCGGCCCGCTCGAATCTGCTTTTGGTGTTTTGGCCAACTCATCCTTAGAGCGCCTGACCCCATGTTCTTCAAACGCGCCAAGCAAGACAAGAAAAAGTCGAGCAAGACCCCTGCGGAGGCCGCCCCGCCTGAGGGCGAGAACGATGCGTCGGCGCCCGGCAGCGCGGAGGCCGAGCCCGCGCGCGCGGGCACCGATCCCAAGAGCCTGGGCTTTGAGACGACGGCCGAGATCGAGGCCTCCGACGCCCCGATCGGGCAGTCGAAGGCGCTCGAGGCGCTCGCCTTCGGCGCCGGCATCAAGGGGCCGGGCTACAATATCCTGGTGACCGGCCGGGACGGCGCCGAAACCCACGCCGCCGTCCGCGCCAAGCTGCAGGACATCGCCGGCAAGGCCGAGTGGCCCACCGACTGGATCTACGTGAGCTCGTTCGACGCCAGCGGGCACTATCGCGCCATAGAGCTGCCCGCCGGCACCGCCAAGACCTTCTCCGAAAGGATGGCCCAAGCGCTCGATCGGCTGGCCGACGCGCTGCCGGCCGCGTTCGCGGCCGACGACTACGAGCTGCGCCGGCGCACCATCGACGAGGAGTTCCGCTTCAGCCGCGAGGACGCGCTCGATACGCTGCGGCGCGAGGCGGAGGCACAGAACATCGCCCTGTTGCGCACGCCGGCCGGCATCGCCGTGGCACCCATCCTCGACGGCAAGGTGGTGAAGTCCGACGTCTTCAACTCGGTGCCCGAGTCGCTGCGCCGCGAGGTGCAAACCAAGATTGCCGCGCTCGAGAAGGAGATAGAGGCCATTCTCGCCGAGCGGCCGGATGCGGAAAAGGAGCGCCGCGCCCAGCTGCTGGCGCTCAATGAGCAGGTCGCAGGCCGCCACGTGCGCGCCGTGCTCGACGAGCTGCAGAACGAGTTCGCCGACGTGATCGGCACCAAGAGCTACCTGAAGGCCGCCGCCCGCGATCTGGTGCGCAATGCCGGCGTCTTCCTTGCCGCAGCCGGGCACGACAGCGTCCGCATACCCGTCGGCACGATGGGCGACGCGAGATTTGCGCGCTATCGGGTGCACGTCATGACGGTGCCGGCCGGCGGCGGCGGCGCCCCGGTGGTCGAGGAGCCGAACCCGACCTACACCAACCTGTTCGGCCGCATCGAGCTCGGTTCCGGCGGCGAGGCCCAGCCCTCGCAGGTCATGCGCATCAAGCCGGGCGCCCTGCATCGCGCCAACGGCGGGTTCCTCATCCTCGATGCGCGCGCGCTGCTGGCAGCACCCAATGTGCGCGACGCACTGCTGAGGGCGCTGGAGGCGGAAGAGATCCGCTTCGATCCGCCCGCCGACCCGGTGGGTCTCGCCGGCGGCGAGATTCCCGATCTGGAGTCGATACCGCTCGGCCTCAAGCTCGTCGTCATCGGCGATGCCGAAGCGCACCGGCAGCTGGCCAAGAGCGCGCCGCAGCTCAAGCGCCATTTCAAGGTCGAGGCGGTGTTCGATGACGCGGTTGCACGCTCGCCGGAGACGGTCGCGGCCTTTGCGCGGCTCATTGCCGGCATCGTCGCCAGGAACGAGTTGAAGCCCGTCGACGCCGAGGGCGTTGCCATGCTGATCGACGAGGCGGGCCGCAGGGCCGGCGGCAACGGCGAGCTCTCGCTGGAGATCGGGCACATTGCCGACATTTGCCGCGAGGCGGACCATTGGGCCGGCGGCGCCGGCCGGCTCATCACCTCGGTCGGCGACATCGAGCGGGCGCTGCAGTCGCGCAAGGGTCGCCCCGCACAGGCCGGCAGCGAGGGCTCGACATGATCGCGCACGTTGCGGCGGCGGGCGAGGGCCGCGGCCGGGTCGTGTTGTGGCTCGGCTCCTCGGCTCAGACGAGCGCCTCCGCGATCGAGGCGGCGATGCTCGTGGCGCGCGCCTTCCAATCGGAGGTCGAAAGCCTGTTCGTGGAGGACCGGCAGTTCTTCGACCTGGCCGAGTTTCCCTTCGCGCGCGTCATCGGTGCCAACGGCGAGGGCTGGCAGTCGATGCCGCGCGCCGATCTGGAGCGCAAGATGCGCTTCGTCGGCGCCGCCTTGCAGCGCAAGGTCGCCGATGAGGCGCGCAAGGCCGCCGTTCCCTTCCAGGGCCGCGTGGTGCGCGACGACCCGCTCAACGCCGTCGCCAAGGCCTGCGCCGAGAACGGGCCATGGAACGTCATCACCATCGCCGAGCCGTTTGGCGCCGGCGACGAAACGCGACTGGGCCAGGTTTTCGCCAACGTGGCCGATACGACCGGCGTCATTATCGCCGGGCCGATGGCGCGGCGCACGCAAGGCCCGGTGGTGGCGGTGGTGGAGCAGTTCGAGCGGCTGGAGCCGATGATGAGGGCGGCCAAGCGGCTGGCGGGCGTTACCGGCGGCGACGTGAAGCTGATGCTCGCCGGCGACCGGCTCGACGAGCTGTCGTGGATGGAGGGCCGGGTGCGCCTGCTTCTGGGCGACAACGATGGCCCTTCACTGGAGACCGTGCTCGCGGCGCGCGGGGACGTGGTGCCGATCGTGGAGGCCGCGCGCCGTCACAAGGGCGGCTTTCTGCTGGCGCAGTACGGCGGGCAGGTGGTGTCGCAGGAAACGAGCCTGCGCCCGCTGGCGTCCGCGCTCGAATGCCCGCTGCTGCTGGTGCGGTGAGGCGGGCGTCGGCGCCGTGTGGCTTGCGAATTGCGTGCGCCGTTGCAACGCTCACCGCCGCGTCAGCACCGGGTTGCCCTGGCCGGAGCGGAACTCGGGCTCCTGCCGGCCCGACGTGCGCGCGCTCACCTCCGAGTAGAGGTAGTCGCCGAGCCTGTAGACCGTGACCCCT